>Ga0307426_1000210_pt1 | contig 38646 bp, 40 predicted proteins | sample SalMarWE160340MG_FD_202165 | JGI IMG/M metagenome (GOLD analysis project Ga0307426, IMG submission 202165) | Salt marsh sediment microbial communities from the Plum Island Ecosystem LTER, Massachusetts, United States - WE1603-40 | ecosystem: Environmental > Aquatic > Marine > Intertidal zone >... | reverse complement strand
AGGATTTGCTTGCAATGCATGCATCGGTGTCCGAACCCTCGCCTTGACTCCAACCAGAGATGAAGCTTATAGTACAGGCGAACGGGGGAAAGCAAAAAAATCTCATTGATGAGGAGGTTGCCGTGGCTAGAAAAGAGCGGATGGTGGAGGAATTTGAGGTCGGAGAAGAGGGAGAAGCTGTTGAGGAGTACGAGGCGCTCACAGACGATTTCCTCCACATCACCGCCTCGCTCATCGCCGATGAGATAAGTCAACTGGCAGGAGGTCGCGCTGGCATGGCCGTCGATCTGGGGACCGGACCGGGAAGCCTGGTCATGGAGTTGTCCGCCCGCTTCCCTCAGACCCTCATCATCGGGCTGGATATCTCCCTCCCCATGGCGCAACTCGCCAGAGAGCGGTCCCGGGCCGCAGGGGTGCAGCATGTGGCCTTCGTGGTGGCTGATGTGCATCACCTCCCCTTTCGGCCTCAATCCTTAGGGATGATCGTGAGCCACGGATCGATGCACCACTGGCATGGTTTGGATATCGCCCTGGGAGAAATCAAAGTGGTCCTGGCTGAAGGGGGGTTCGTCTACCTGAGCGATCTGAGGCGTGACGCCCAGGATGAGGTAGTGCAGCATATCGCTTCTCTTTTAAACGAAAAACAGGCCCGGGCCTTCTTGAACTCGGTGCGGGCGGCCTATACCATCGAAGAGCTGTCATCATTGACCGAGGGGGCAGGACTCAGACAGATACACGTGGAGTTTGAGGCATTCTCACGCCGTACCATCCAGCAGAATATCAGGCAATTGCGGGATTCACCCATGCGGGGGATGCGGCAGGCCAGCATCAACCTCCGGATAGTGAGCGGAGGCGACGAGGAGTAAGGGGGCATCGGGCGCATGCCAAGAGCGGAACATCCCCACTCACCTCCCCGCAAGGCGGATATCAGGGAGCAAATCTGGGATCAGATGGAGGCCGAGGGGCTCTCCCCGGCACCCCATGGTACCATCCCCACCTTCCCCGGACAAAACAAGGCGGCCGAGAGACTGAGGGGGCTGGAAGTATACCGACAGGCCAGGACCATCATGGTTCCCCCTGATCGAGCCCAGCTACAGGTCAGGATCAACGCCTTGCTGGATGGCAAGCGCTTGATCATGGCAACCCCCGGGCTGCGGGATGGTTTTTACCTGTTGGAAAAAGAAAACATTAAAGTAAAAGACTGGAGGAGTGCCGCCCGCAGTACCGGTGTGCAAAGGTTCGGCCGGCAACTCAAGACCACGCGCTCTGAGATCGGTGAGGTAGACCTGTTGGCCACCGGTGCGGTGGCCGTGGGATTGCAGGGGGAGAGGACCGGCAAGGGGAGCGGCTACTTCGATCTGGAATACATGATCTTGCGGGAGATCGGTTCGGTGACCGAAGCAACACCGATCTGCGCCCTGGTGGATGATCCTCAGGTGCTCGACCAGTTACCGATGGAGGCGACGGACGTCGCTGTTGATTTCATCATCACCCCCACGACAGTCATCACCATGGAGAGGACCCTCATGCGTCCTGCAAAGGTCCCCTGGGATGAACTGCATGAGAGGCACATCAAGGGGATGCGCCCCCTCAAGGAGCTCAGGGGAAAAGAATGAAAGGCAGGATTAAGATCCACGGGCCTCTAGGGGTTGCCCTCTTTATACTGGCAGCGATCATGCTGGGCCAGGGGCGAGAGCCCTTTACCACCTACTTTTATTCCTTTGCCTGGTGGTCCTATATCCTGACAGCCGACGCCCTGGTCTACTGGGTGCGGGGTGAATCTCTCATTATAAACAGGACCCGCACCTTCCTTATCATGATTCCGCTTTCGATCTTTTGCTGGTGCATCTTCGAGGGGTTCAACCTCCGCCTTGCAAATTGGCACTACATCAGCCTCCCCCCTGCATTCTGGCAGCGGTGGATCGGCTATGCCGTGGCCTACGGAACGGTCCTGCCGGGCCTGTGCGAAACAGCGCACCTCGTAGCAGCGGCCCGATCCCGATACTTTCGAGCTGTATCTGTGAAAAAATGGCGGCCTTCTCCGAGATCCCTCAATCGTATGATCGCCGTGGGGGTTATCTTTCTCCTCTCACCGCTCCTCTTCCCCCGCTACTGCTTCCCCCTGGTCTGGATCGGCTTCGCCCTCCTGATCGAACCGCTGCTCTACCGTTCTGGGGAGGACTCCCTCCTGCATGATATCGAGCACGGTGACCTCTCCAGGATTCTCAACCTGCTGGCCGGGGGATTGATCTGCGGCCTCTTGTGGGAATTCTGGAACTTCTGGGCCCAGGCAAAATGGATCTACACCGTCCCCTTCTTCGAAGAATTAAAACTCTTTGAGATGCCCCTGCTCGGTTTCCTGGGGTTTCCCCCCTTCGCCGTAAGTGCATACGCCATGTACCGCATACTCCTCATGGCGCTGCAGCGAGGCACGGCCTGGCAAAGGGGCATCCTGTGGTCGCTGATAACGATCTTCTGCCTCCTCTGCTTCGCCGGGATCGATCGCTCTACCGTGGTCTCCTATATCCCATTAGTCAGGGACTTGCCGGGTGTGCAGGTAGCATTGAAAGGACGCCTCCAGGAGGCCGGGATGGAGCGGGTCCAGGATCTGCTCCGAAAGGGAGTGTCGGGCTTGGTCTCTAGCGGGATCTCCCTCCCAGAGGCGGAGGGACTTATTCAGAAAGCAGAGATGATCACCTTGAAAGGAATAGGTATCGAGAACTACCGTCTCCTCCGAGCAACAGGCGTAAAAGACTTACCTGAGCTCGCCCGACAAGATCCCGAACTTCTTACCCAAAGGATCCATGCCATGTCAGATCACATCCCCAATCCGGCCATCGTGAGGCTCTGGGTGCACGAGGCACGAAAAAGGAGTCAATGAGCCCCCGGGGTACACAGGCCGCGACGATAGTGCCAAAAGAGGCACAGGTAAAGGGATCGCATCTCTGCCAGCCCGATGAGAGCAAATCATGCGGGGCCTGCTGCGGTCTCTACAATTATCAGGTTAACAGTCGCGCAGTACTGATCGACAGACTGCGCAGGAGGACGGAGATTTTCGCCGCGCTCCGCGGTGATCCGGACCACTACAGGCGCGAGGTGGCGGCCCTCGAGGGCGCAAAGCTCTATGAAACCATCTATAACTGTGAATTTCTCGGCTTTGTAGATAAGGGATACAAACGGGTCGGGTGCCTCCTGCACCCCCAGTTCAACAACGGTGCGGACCTGCGCGGGATCTCCTTCTACGGGGAGGAGCTCTGCCGCCAGCACCTCTGCCCCAGCCATGAAAAACTCACAACGGCGGAAAAAGAGGTGGTCATCCGCCTCCTGGATGACTGGTACCTCTACGGCCTGTGCATCACCGATATAGACCTTATCAAATCATACCTCTTCCACATTCAAAACGCCGTGGGAGAGGAGTGCGACCCTGCTCGGCTGGATACAAGGCCCACACTCAAGCGGCTCATGCAAGAATTCTTCTCTTGGAAAGAACACTGGCCCTTTCGCCGGAAAGAAGCGCTTAGGTTCGGCAAGTACTACTTTGTGGAGGGGGAATATCACATCGCCCGCATCGATTATGAGGGGCTCGGTCTCGATCCCTCACCCTATGATGGCATATTTCTCTCCCTTGCCTCCGAGTTCGGGGACAGAGCAGAGGTCTCGGCGGCAGAGGAGATGGTACGCAAGAACATCGAAGGGGTTATCGCACTTTATCTTACGGGGGAACAATAAGGGAAGACTTTTCTTCTTGCTCCCGCTCCCCCCGTTCGGTTTCCAACAACCCATAGAGGGATTTGAGCAAGAGGCTCCAGCAAAAGGGGTTGGGGTCGATGGGGCTGAAGGGGGTTGTAAGGTCGAGGGCTGCACGTACGGCCAGGCTGGCCTCGTGCTCCCGCCCCTGCTTCCACAGGATATAGGCCGTCTCCTCCAGGCGTCTCTTCCACAGAAGCCTCTGTTCCTCGGGAAAGAGCCCCTCAAGGGCCTCCCGGTAGAGGGAGCTGAGACGGGCGTCCTTTTGCTGGGGGGTGAGGACGATGTGGCTCTTCTCGGCCTCCTTGATGGCCTCGGCATAGGGGCGCACATCATCGGGATGCAGGAACCACGTGGAGAAAGGCGCAATCTTATGGAGCTCCCCCGATTCCTTGAGAAGCCGTGCATTATCCTCCACTGACTCCTCTTGGATATGCTGGTACTGGTAGATGAGGGGGGCGGGATCATCCCAGGTCACGTCCCGCAACGCCTGCTCGGCATCCTTATATCCCAGGGGTATCGGCTTATCAAGCCTCTGTGAGAGTCCGGCGGCCTCGCGCAAGAGGTGCACGCAGTATCCCGCCGGTGCCTCCACCACCGGGAATTCCTCAGAGGAGAGGGATCCATCAATAAACTCCCGCAAGCCCTTTGTCTTGAGATCGGTGAGCTCAAGCCGCTGGATCCCCTCCTGGTCGCTTACGATGCTGAAGTAGACCCGTGCGCCTCCATGGGGACGGGGGCGAGCAATGATGATGACCCTGCTTCCCGTGGAGTCCAGAGCGCCCACATACCCCTGGGGTGCACCAGCTTGCGGGGAACGCAATATCGGACGCTCATGGGGGGCCGTGCGCTCCCACTCCAATCCCTTCTGTCTGAAACGGTAGAGGGCCCGTTTGATGCCCTTGATGGCCTTCTTGTCTTGGAGTACCGCCATCATCTCTTCGAGAAGTTGGGCCGTCTGTGCGGTAGGGATCTCTCCCAGGGCATCGATGAGCGGGAAGACAAGAGCCAGCTCGTCCACCAAATAAGAGGAGATCCTTTTCAGGATCTCCTCGGGCTTGACCTCTCTGGCCTGGGCAGCCGCTACCTCTTGAAGAATTTCATTGACCTTACCGCTCAGGGCGGGGTCTGCTGCATCTCCTTTCCCCTTTTTGCCCATCCTCGCTCATCCCCCTCACTCCGTCAAAGAGACTACTTTGTATCCAGCCTTCACTATATCTTTGGCTATCGGATCTACGGCACACTTGGCAAGTCGGAGGTAATAGATCCGTTTGGTGCGGTCTTGGTGAGCAGACATACCGACGCTGATGATCTCACTCTCATGGTCCCTGATAATCCGGGAGACGTTTTCAAAGGCATGGGCCTTCCCCCCCAAAATCACATCGATGCGGGAGCTCTCCTGGAGGATACCCATCACCTCGATGAAGGCAGCCATGATGTCGGCCACCGTAATGACCCCAACCAATTTATTGTTATCAACGACTGGGAGCCCCCCAATGCCGTGACGGAAGAGGATCTCGGCGGCCTCCTCCAGATTGGCCTCCGGTGAGATGGTAAGGGGATCATTGATCATGATATCCCCGATGGACACCTGCTCGATGAGAGAGGCAAGATAGGCCTGACGGATATCACTATCACTTATCCAGCCCACCAACGTTCCCTCTTCAACAACGGGTAGGTGACGGATGGAGTGCTTTTTCATGAGGTTGATGGCGTCGGAGACACTCGCATGCTTCCTGATGGTCACCAGTTTTTTGGCCATCCTTTTTTTGACCTTCATCTACGCACTCCTAAAGAGAACTTGTGCTTTGGATCTTTTTTTCCTATCATGTACCATATGAAAAAGCAAGGGGAAACTCCTGTAAAAAATATATCATTCCTCTTGCAGAGGATGCCCTTTCCGAGTATAAAATAGTATATAATTGTATGAAGGGGGGGGAGATGAAGATACGGCACTATACAGATGTCGCCCTGGAGGATGTAACACGGGAAGGCTTTGATGGGGTGAAGGCGCGATATGTTATCACCGATAAGGAAGGCGCCCCTCACTTTTCCATGCGCGTCTTCGAGTTTGAGCCCGGCGGCCATACCTCACTACATCAGCATCCTGAAGAGCATGAAATGTTTATTGTGGAGGGAGAGCTTACCGCGGTCAATGATCAAGGGGTGGAGTCTGCGTTGAAACCTGGCCACACCCTTTTTATCCCTCCCAATGAGCAACATCAATTGAAGAATCAGTCGGGGAGGACGGCAAAGATAATCTGTTTAATCCCTCTCCTGAACAGCTGAGTCCCTGTACCGCGCGAGCTTTCAAGCAGCACGGCACATGGGTTCACGGGGTGAGAGGAGGGCATCATGCAAAAGGGGAAAAACGCATACCGCATGGGTATAAGAAGCGTGTTCTTGCTAGTCTCTTTCCTGCTCTTGTTCCCCACCAGCGCCTTCTTACAAGTTGAAAAAGGGGTGGAAGAGCTGATCAGTGATCTGCAGGATGAGAAGCCCCTCATCCGCTGGCAGGCGGCCGAGCAATTGGGAAAGGCCAAGGATGCCCGCGCTGTGGACCCTTTGATCGAGGCATTAGGGGATAGTGATGAAGGGGTGCGCAGGGAAGTAATCAAGTCCTTGGGGGAAATCGGCAGCTCACGCGCCGTGGAGCCCCTGGGGCGGATGCTGGAAGATCCCGATGAATTGGTACGCCTCAATACCCTTGCGGCCTTGGAGAAAATAGGGGGAAATGAAGCAACTACCCTGATTATGAGCGCACTGAAGAATGACAACTCCGTGGTGCGGATGAATGCAGCCGCAGCCCTCGGCAGAATAGGGGACTCACGGGCTGCCGGTCCCTTGAAAGAGGTAGCAGCCACTGATACCCTCTCCTATGTCCGTTCTGCAGCCCAGCAGGCACTGGCGCAGATCAGCGGTGAAACAGCGGAGAAGATCACTGAACAGAAGAAGACCACGGAGCAGCCGAAGACCTCTGAACAGCCAAAGACTACGCCCCCTTCCACAGATGCCGTAAAGACACCGGTACTCGCAGAACTGGAAGAGGTGGCCCACAGGATACAAGAGGCATACGGCCTGATGTTGGATTACAAGCGGTATGACATCATGGACCTCCTGGACATCGAGGCACGGATGAAGATGAGATCCCCGCACGATACCATCGAGAGCGTGCTGGGGGACCTCCTGACGCCAGAGGACAAGGAGCGCAACCAGCACCTCTTTGAGCAGCAGGAGTAATTCCCAGAGAACGGAAGAGGGCATCGCTTTTTTCCCCCATCATACATCGAAGCTTTCCTTGTATGGTATTGTCTGGAGAGTTGGGCTGAACAGAGATGATCACCCTCGTGCCCTTTGGCAAAGTCACCCAAAAGCTCTTGACGGAGCTGCAAGAGAGATTGTATGAGGTCTTCTCGGCAGAGGTCACCGTTGCATCAAGCATCTCGATACCTGACTGGGCATATGATCCCCTCCGCGGCCAGTCTGATGCCGGCTCCTTGCTCCAGACCTTACCCGAGGGGAGGGCCCACGACCGAGTTTTGGGGATTGTGGAGCAGGACCTCTTTATGCCGAGGCTCAATTTCGTCTTCGGGGTGGCAGATCCTCACGGGCGAAGGGCCATCATAGCACTTGCCCGATTGCAACAGGATTTTTATGGGCTTGCACCCGATCTCAAGCTTTTCCTCTTACGTGCGACAACGGAGGCGGTACATGAGTTGGGTCATACGTGGGGGCTCGAACACTGTCCAGACCCCCGCTGTGTGATGTACTTTTCCAATGCCATGGGGGATACCGACCGCAAGGGGTATCAATTCTGCCCCCGGTGCTACGCCATGCTCACCCTCTAGAGAAGAGGGCCCTGTGAGAGGATTCCTGGATTGTGTTTGCAAAGAGAAAAGCCAAAGGACAACGTGAACATGCATGATCGTGATGAATGGGGAAAGGACCCGTCAGTACAGATCATGCGCACGGTTTTCAAGTCGATGGAGAAGGCCCAGCAGACATTCCTCAGCCGACTTGGCATCTCGATCTATGACCTGCGCATCAGGAAGTGGCGGGAAAAGTCACTCGCCCTCTTCGACCAGGCGTGGGGAAAGGCAAACCGGATCGGCATCAGCATGGATGCAACCATGGCCTCTGAGATGTACCTCCACTGCCTTGCGAAGATCATTGCTTCGGAGGGACACGAGATCCCTGAAGGCATAGTGCCCGAGGGGAAAGAGGTAGAAAGACTTTTCGAGGAGATGCCGCAATGATCCGTATGCGTCTATTCGGTCGCTGCCGCATATATCATGACCCTGTCAGCCCGGTTTTGCGGGCGCCAGCGCAGATCGGGTGGGATGCCTGGTTTCGCACCATTAACCTCATCACGCCTAAGAGGCTCAAAGGGCGGGAGCTGCTCATGCGAACTCGTGGCTGGTGGACCGTTGAACCTACCGATATCCTGGATGTTGTCGAAGAGTATGGGAAGCTCGTGGTAGGAGAAAAGGGCGAATTGATGGTGGAGTGCACGGACCAAAAGGCCGTCGATGCCCTTTCATCTTCACTCTCAGAGCACTTTGGTGATCAGGTCCTCCTCGCTCCATAAGCAGAAAGTGATGACCTCAATGAAACACGACTTAATGGATCGCTTTTGTTAAAAACTCTCTTCGCGAGAAATTCTCTCTTACATATTTTTGGGTCACCAGCAGGAGGGACAACTGGCACACAGGTAGGAACAGAAGAAGCGACTTACGATAGAGTCTTGCGTATAAAACCCATAATCCCTTGGGGCGCAAGCAACATGATAGCGACCAATATTATGCCCTGTATGATGAGGCTGATCTCAGCATATCTGGCAAGGAGGAAGTATAAAAAGACAACGATAATCGTCCCCGCAATGGGCCCCTCTTCAGTCCCCTCCCCCCCTATGACAGTAGCGAGCATTATGACGATTAACCATCGCACACTGAAGGCGCTGACGGGCTCTATATATCCCTGGAATGTATAAAAAATTGCGCCGGCTAAGCCGGTTACGAAGGCAGAAATGACAAAAGAATACAACTTCAAATTAAAAACGTTGACTCCAGCACTTGCTGCTGTGATATCATTGTCACGGATTGCCGCCAGTCCCGACCCGAATTTTGAACGCAAAATATATCTCATCACAAGGACTGATGCGATCGCGACGGCTAAAGCAAGCCAATAAATCTGTGCCTGTGAAACTCCGGACACATCCTTTACGGTATAACCCGCTCCTCCGCCGTAAACGGGTTTCCCAACGGGAGCCCAAATAGTAAATACGTACCTCAATATTTCAGGAACTACCAGGGTCCCGATAGCGAAATAGATACCTTTCATCCTAAAAGCAGGAACAGAGATGAGTACAGCGAAAAGTGCCGCTACAATGCTGCCTAGTATGATTCCGATGTAATAAGGCCACCCAAACCATGTCAGTATGGCCATGGTGTATCCTGCCAGCCCGATAAAGGCCGCGGGGCACAGGGATATCAGACCGCTATAACCGGCCAATAAATTCCACATGTTTGCCAGAACGAGGTATATGAAAAAAAGAAAAAGGTAAAGGAGCCAGAGGCGGGGCACTCCTATCACTGGAAAGAGTGCCAGCACAACTATGACCCCTATTAATGGCGTTAAACCCTTGTGCAATCGAGGCATGGTAACTTTCATGTTCCTCCTAACGGCCAAATATACCCCGTGGGATTACAGCTAATACCACGAGCACCATCGTGTATGCTACAAGCATCTGAGCGGCAACACCAAAGAAATATCCACCAAGAGTCTGTGCGAGGCCAAAGGCTATACCCGCTACCAATGTCCCCGCTATGCTACCCAAACCTCCTAATACGACAACACCAAGAGCAATGATGAGAAATGACATGCCGGATACCGGTGTAAAGGGAAACGTCAACCCAAGGAACACACCGGCTACAGCAGCGAGTGCCGTGGAGATACCGAAGGTAAGTGCGTAGACTCGGTTCGTATTGATCCCCATCAGTTGAGCCGCCATCCGATCCTGGGCAGCTGACCGGATAGCTATGCCCATATAAGTCCTCCGCAACAATTCACGAAGGAAGAACATCACGAGTATGGCGACGATGAGGTCAAGCAGATACACCAGCGGGACATAAATCGGCCCGGCACTGAAACTTGCAAGGGCATACGATGTCGTCAACCCTCTGGACAGAGGTGTCCAGACAAGTTGAAATGTGTTTTGCAAAATTATGGAAATCCCAAAAGCAATTATCAGGGTAGCATCCATCGATATTCGAAAGGCTCGGTTGAGAAGATATTTCTGAATTGCAAAACCGATCCCAAAAAAGAGGGGTATACCAATGATTAAACTCAGTATGGGATCTATCCCTACGATGGTTAAGGCAACAAAGCCGAAGTAGCTGCCCAATATGACCAGGTCTCCATGGGCTATATTGATCTCCTTGACAACCCCGAAGACAAGGGAAAGACCCAGTGCAATTATCGAGTATAATCCTCCCAACAAGATACCCATCACGATGGGTGTTGCAAGATCAGATAACAAGCTCATCTAGAATTGATCCTCATCAGTCTCATGTGCCAAAGTAGGCCTTTTTTACCTTTTCTTCTTCCCGGAGATCATCGACATTGCCACTTAAAACAATACGTCCTGTTTCCATAATATATGCCCTGTCCGCTTCTGTGAGGCTTCTCCTTACATTCTGTTCAACAAATAAAATGGTAAGCCCCCTTTCTCTAATTTCCCGCAAAGCTCTATACAGATCATTAACCAAGAGGGGGGCAAGGCCGAGTGACATTTCATCAAGGAGTATGAGTTTGGGGTCTGACATTAAGCTGCGTCCGAGTGCCAACATTTGTTTCTCGCCTCCGCTCAGTGTTTTTGCCAGTTGCGCTTCCTTTGTTTTGAGTACAGGGAAGAGCTGGTACACCCTTTGGAGGTTGTGTGAGCTTTCGGACCGTGCTTTACGATTATAAGAACCTATTTTTAGATTTTCTAACACTGTTAGGTCGGGGAAAATCCTTCCGCCCTCGGGCAGGAGGGCGATGCCAAGGTCAACGATGTGAAAAGGTTCCAATACAGAGATGTCATTTCCTGCAAATTCGATACTCCCCTGAGCCGGATGCATTAACCCCGATATGGTATTCAATAGGGTTGATTTGCCCGATCCATTGGCGCCAATTATCGCTACGATTTCTCCTGAGTTAACAGATAACGATACATCCCACAAGGCTTGAAAAGTCCCATGGAAAACATCGATATGGCTAACCTTCAGTAATGTTGTGCCGCGCATTTCCCTGTTCTGTATGTCTGTCTTAGTTCGGCGCTAATCCCAGCGCAATCATTAAACCGCTTCACCCAAGTAGGCTTCAATTACTTTCTTATCTTCCATTACCTCGTGCGACGTGCCTTCAGCGATTTTCATACCTTCATCCAACACGATAATCCTATCAACTGCCTTGGTCATTACTCGCATAATATGCTCAATCAATATACAGGTAATACCCATTGCACGCACCTGTTGTAGGATCTCAAGCATCCGGGGGATTTCCTCTTCAGTTAACCCCGCGGCAACTTCGTCAAGCAAGAGGACTGTCGGATCGCTGGCCAGAGCTCTCGCTAATTCTAGCCTTTTCAGTGTTATCGCTGCCAGATCCCGCGCAAACATATCTTTCTTGTCTGCAAGATCTACTATATCAAGTATTTTGAGTGCCTCGCTTTCAGCGGCGGCTTCCCCAAGATTTCTGCCATATTCTGCTGCAATCATGAGGTTTCGGAGAACTGTTAAATTGACAAAGGGCTGGGGGATCTGAAATGTCCTGGCAATGCCCAGGCGGCAGATTCTATGTGGTGGCAAACCCGTAATATCATGTCCTTGAAACTGTATGGTGCCAGAATCTGGCTTGTATTCACCAGATATAATATTCAACAGCGTCGACTTGCCGGCTCCGTTCGGGCCCATCAAACCCAAAATTGCACCTGCCTGCACATTAAAGTTCACGTCAATAACCGCTGCCAATCCTCCGAAATGTTTATGTACGTTTTTCACAGAAAGAATCGGAGCCTTCATGTCAGCATCCTTTTATTCCATCGACTATCTTTATATATGATCGAGCAATGAGTGGCAACCACCTTTGTTCATTCATCTCGGCTCAACCACCAATGCACATCCCTTCGTTGCATAATAAACAGGGCTTGGGCTGGCTGGAGCCCAAGCCCTGTTTGGTTTGTTCTATCCATACCTCGGTTAGTCCCACGGCTTGGGGAACACCACTTCACTCGTCGCAGGCATAAAGTCATTATAGGAGAAGGCTATCGGCATCTCCCATACCCAGGGTTTATCGGTCTTCACCCACTGGCCTACCTGGCACGGTACCCGCTGAAACTGCGTGTCTTTCTCAAACACGACACGCCCCCACATGGTGTTCAGATCGGTCTCCCCTAACGCCTTTAACACCGCTTCGGCATCAAGGGTACCGGCCCTCTCAATGGCGTCAAATAGTGTTTGCGCTACCGCATAATTCCATCCTATCCCTTGTGCCAATGGTTCCTTTTTCTCGTCATACCACCGTTGCGCCAATGATTGAGGAGTCGTGTCGCCAATACCACGGGCGCCTTCCATGTACGGTGTCCAGTAGACCTCCGTCAGTACGCCATCCGGCAAATCACCTCCCCAGGATACGATCTCCTGATAGAACATGGCCCCCCGGGTAGCGAAAACTAATTTGGGATTAAAGCCTTGCGCCTTACACTGTTTGAACATGATTCCTAAATCAGGCGCAATAGTATTCCCCCAAATGATTTCACAACCGTGCTTCTTCCATTCCTGAATGAGGGGTGTGAAGTCCGTCGTGCCAAAGGGATATATGCCGAATTGGTCTTTGGCGCGGTAACAATCATAGCCCATTCCTTGCGCAGCGCCGGTGAAACCCAGGTACCAACCCTTACCATCAGGGTCGTCAAGGGCAAAGACTGCCGCCTTCTTGTTTGTCTTCTCAGCGTAGGCACCAAGTGCCCCGAACCATGTGGGCATCATCAGATAGCCAGGCTTGCCCTCCCGAAAATCTCCCTTCTGAGCCGGAGCGCCTATAGAAAAGCCAAATGCCCAGCTGTACTTCCACGGTGGCGTAGCTGCTTGACGCATCCCCATCCAGGCTTCATACGTCCCGACGCCGAAGACTGCGGGGATCTTATATTTGTCAGCCATCATTGCCGTACCCTGACGCACGGGCGGCACCTCAAAATGCCCACCCAGGAAGTGTACTTTGTCTTTGAGAATCAGTTCTTCAGTAAGCGGTGCTACTTTGAGAGGGTCACTCTGACAATCACGGGTTATCCACTTGACGGGTAACTTCTTTCCGTACTCTTTGATATATATTCCACCCTCTTTGTTGATATCCTCGATAGCCGCTTCTGTCCCAAAGCTTGAGATTCCCCCAAAAACCGCATAGGGGCCCGTATAGGATACCGTATCCCCTATGAGAATCTCTTTGGGAACATTGCTTGGCCCGCACGAATTAATACTCATACTGAGCATTAAAGCGCCCGTCAGTACAATGAACATCGGTACTAGAAAAACCATTTTCTTCATTCTTCTTGTGACTGCTTTTTTGTTTTTGTGCATTGCTTCCTCCTTCTCTCTTTTCTTTAAGGTTTCAAGCTATGTTGCTCATACGTAACAACCCTCCTTAAAGCGCCTTCAGCAGCCATTCACGTAAACCTGTTCTCTCTTTATGGGCTCCTTTCAATCCCTGTCTGAGGATTTAATACCGTCTCATACAATATGTGTGCAATGAAAATCAGTGACCATAAGTACCATTCCTATCCCTTAGAACTCTCTATTAATACTTTTCGCAGTTCCTCATAGAAGGGTGGCATCTTGTAATCTAATTGGAGATAACCCGGGCTAATGGGATAGGTCTGCTTTCCTTCATGGGATAGCTCTAAGCCCTTTATAACCTCTTCAAATCGGTTTTTGGGCATAGCGAAACCCACTTCCCCGTCGGCGATCAATCCTACGCGCCGCTCTCCATTGCCGGGAACACAATATTTACATGCGCCTTCAAGCACTGGTGCCACTACCGTGAGCAGGCATCCCCCGGACCCAACTGACTTGGACGTGAGAGGCTCACCCGACGCAAAAACGGCACCTTGGATCATCCGCATTACTTGCGTACCATTCCCGTAGAATATGATCACGTCCGGATCAAATTGTGCCGTCTGTATCGGGGCGATCACAACAGCGTTGAATTTTCCGAACTCGAATCTGGGCATTGACGCAGCCGCTTTTTTCCGGGCTTCAGTGGACATATTAATGGGAACAACCATATATTGACCAGAAAGATACGCGTCCGGCCTCACAAATCCTAAACCTACCAGCGCTATGGGACAAGACTGGCTATCCTTGTCAAGCACAATAGTCAATCCCTCCTTGCGACCCAGGGCCAAGGCCTGGCACAGCGTAACTGAATGTCCAAAGTCTTTTAGCGGCCTCTGCGCATCCTTGGGAATCTCCTTTTCACCTTTCAGCATCTTAACAGCTACGGGATAGGTTTGAGGCCTAATGTACGTTGACATAGTCTTATCTATCTCTAACAGCCTCACCATTGCATCATCTCCTTTTCAAAAATCGGCACATGACCTACGCATCATCACCATTCCCCCTCTTTCAGGATACCATAGCTTGATACGATATCGTTTTTTTTGCTGTGCGTGCCGTCTCTTTATATGACCCCCCCTCTTCTCAGCGATCCAATCATCGATGCTCCAAGTGCATCGACAACGGCGGTTCCTGCGTCTATGACGAGGGCAGCCCCTGTCATAAAAGACGAATCATCGCTTGCGAGGAACGTGCAGATGCCGCCCATCTCTTCAGGCTTTCCGAACCGCTTAAGGGGTATATCTTGTGATACCATGGGAAAGAAGCTGTCGGGCTCCATGCCGATCATTCTTCCGAGTTTGCCGAACTCCTTCTCAGTCATGTCCGTCATGATGCCGCCCGGGCAGACGGCATTACAGCGGATGTTGTGTGCCCCGTAGTCGAGTGCAGCCTGCTGGGTGAGCATGATGAGGCCCGCCTTCGAGCTGCAGTAAGCCGGAAAACCAGACAGACAACGGAGCCCGCCGACGGAAGCAATATTGATGATCGAGCCGCCGCCCGCCTTGATCATATGGGGTATTGACGCCTTCATGAGGAGAAAGGGACCGGTGAGGTTTATATCGAGCACTTTCTGCCACTCCTCGCGGGAGAGATCAGCGACAGGCACCTGTGAGCTAATCCCGGCGTTATTGACGAGTACGTCCAATTTACCGCCAAACTTCACTGTCGTCTCCACCATGCGCGCCACATCATCATCCTTTGACACATCCCCCGGACAGGTGGTGACGCTCTTCTTGGGGAGAGTTTTTGCAACCTTGTCGAGCATCTCCTTGCGGCGGCCCGTGAAACAGACCTTCGCTCCCTCCTCGATGAATCGCTCAACGATCGCGGTCCCAATGCCGGTACCCCCTCCGGTGACGAGTGCTACCTTTCCTTGCAGTTTCATGTCATTGCCTCCTTAGAAAGATTGTGCAGCAAAAAGCGCACTGCGTCCTGCCTTGTCTCCGTCTCGCTCTCTCGGCTATCCGAATCTCACCACAATAAGCGCAGAACGCTCCTTACTAACTAATGGTGCGTTGCTTCTCATACAATCATTAAAAATACCTACCCAGGTGCACGTACATGCACCTGGTAGGTATCACCATAAAAAAACATACCCATATCGTTTCAATGAATTAATCAAAGTTCTGTATACAAAAAAATATTCTCTATCGGGAATGGCTGGCACGCTAGCATAATTCAAATGAGTTGTCAATATTAAACTAGCTGGAATACGGCAGGGAGTGGTTGCTTGACTTGCAGCAAATTCAGTGTATTATTTAAAACAAAAAACTTTTCCAAGGAGGGAGACCATGGACTATTGGAAGAATTATCTGGGCGTCTTCTTGAAGGAAGAAGATGTCGAAATGGCGAAGATGATGCATGGTTTTGTAGAAAAGGAGATCATGCCGGTGCGGCATCAGATTGACGATGACAAGGACCACACGTTAATCAAAAAGATCTTGCAGGGGTTGACAAGCGTGGGCATGCAAAAGGGGCCCTTCCCGCCGGAGTACGGCGGGATGGGGGCTTCATCGGTGGTCACCAGTGCTGTGTTGCACGAGGAGCTCTCCCGGGGAGACAGCGGTATCTGCACCGCATTCAATGTCGGGGCCTGGGCATGGTTTCCAGCTCTCGTATCCGGCAACAAGGCGGTGTTGGACGCCTTTGCACCCATGTTCTGCGGCGACCAGCTGAAGCTGGGCTGCTTCGCCATGACCGAGCCCGGCGGACCCCATGGGGGCGGTGGCTGCGACATCGAAAATCCCTCCCTGCACGGGAAGAAGATCAGGACCATGGCCAAACTCGACGGGGATGAGTGGGTCATCAACGGACAGAAGATGTGGACATCCAACAGTAGTGTAGCAGACCTCTATTGTGTGCTGTGCACCACCGACCCCGAGCAGGGGGACGAGGGAATTGCCTTGATCTACGTCCCGGCGGATGCCAAGGGCCTCTCCTTCGGCAAGTGGGAACAGAAGGCGGGGATGGAGGCCGATGTAAATGCCGCCATGTATCTTGAGGACGTGAGGGTCCCCAAGGAGTACCGGGCGGCTGGTCCGGGGAAGGATGCGGAGCTGCTGCATTTCAACGTGATGCTCGCGCGGATCGTCACCGCGGCCTCAGGGTTGGGAAATGCCCAGGCAACCTTTGAGACGGTGCTGAAGTATACCGGTGAACGGATCGTCGCGGATAAGCCCATCAGGGACCACTCCATTGCCGCGGGAATGTTGGCGGATATGGCCATCGGGATAGATACCGCTAGGAATGCATATCTGATGGCGGCCTATATGGTAGATCATCCCGAAACATACGGCCCCCCCGTTTCTGATTTTATCCTTTCCAAGGCCAGCATTGCGAAGGTCCACGCAGCCGAGGTGGCGGTGATGGTAACCAATAAGGCCATGGAGCTTATGGGTTCATACGGCTATGTCAGGGATTACAACGTAGAGAAGTATTGGCGTGATTGCAAGATCGTACAGCTCTGGGAGGGCGGAGCACAATTGGGCAGATTCGATGTCTGTCGCGGCTATTACGATTGTAAACTGTAATACATAATGATAAAAAAGGAGGAACAAGATGCCTCAATTCGATAGAAGCTATTTTGTGACGGAACCGCTTCGGGAAGTAGCTGTTCCCGGTATCGACTTGGTAAAAGGGAGGACATATCCTACCATGACCTATATGGGCAGTGACCTGGTGCCGGCGGCCAACGATTATTTGGAATTCGGCTGGATCTGGGAAATGCCCGATCCCAACCCGCATATCTTTGAACATGTTCATCCTAAACACGATGAGATCGTCATGCACATCGGCTCCGATCCTCACAACCCCGAGGACCTCGGCGCGGAGATCGAATATGTGGTGGGGGGGGAAACGTTGATCATCAATAAGACGTCGTCCATTTTTATACCCAAGGGGGTAATGCACGGCCCGTTGATCTGGAAAAGCTTCAAAAGACCGCACATTCAGATGACGATCATGCTGGGGGCACGCACCCTTGCGGAAGCGGCCCCTGCCGATCACACGGTCAAATGACCATTACCCGGGGGCAGCTACCCTTGCGGAAGCGGCCCCTGGTGGAGAAAAGAGAAAAAAGAGGGGCGATGTTGCTCGTCGCAATGCGACGTATCGTTCATAGACCTGCAACTAAGCACTGAGTAGTCAGAATCAGGGATAACAGAGGGGGCATGCCGGGTATCCTGGCCGCCCCCTTTACTCCTCCCACCCCAGCCCACCAGACCCCGGCAGGGAAATGCCTTCTAATAAGGAAAGTGACAGGCCACGTGTCTATTGTCAATAAGGCGCAGAGAGGGCGCTTCTCGCTCGCAGTGCTCTTGTCGTCGCGGGCATCGAAGCTGAAAGACACAACCCCAGGTAGGCTGTTGCGCTGCATCACCACCATTGGTTTCTTTCCAATTCCCCCCCGCACTATCCATGAGCAGTCTCGTATAAGGATGCAATGGTTGAGAGATCACCAAAGAACTGGGGCCTATCTCCACGATCCGCCCTGCGAGCATAACCCCCATCCTATCACTGATCTTGCGGGCAAGTCCGATATCATGACTGACAAAGAGCATGGTCAATCCCTGCTCGATCTGGAGGTCGAGGAGAAGCTTCAGCACCTTTGCCTGCACGCTCGGGTCAAGAGAACTGGTGGGTTCATCGGCTATGAGCAGCGACGGGGCAAGCACCAGTGCCCGGGCAAGGCAGACGCGCTGGAGCGCCCCCATATTGAGCTCATGCGGATACCGCTGCAAAAAGGCGTCATCCGTGGAGAGATGGACTGCGGCCAGGATTGCTTTGACCAGTTCCGTGCTCTCTGCTCGGTCCTTCCCCTCACCCTGTATGAAGAGTGGTTCGGCTACGGCCTCAGCAACGGTAAACCGGTGACTGATCGATTCGGCGGGGTTTTGGTAGATGACCCCGATCTTTCGCGCCAGGGACTTGTGGTCTTTCTTTATCCATTGATCCATGTCCTTGCCAAAAAACATGCGCCTCCCCTGATCAGGCTTTAGCACGCCCGCCGCGATCATGGCCAGGGTCGTCTTCCCCGATCCGGTCTCCCCCACGAGAGCCAGGAGCTCCCCTGCCCTCACGTTCACCTCGACGGGGTTGAGCGCCCGTGTCTTGCCATACTGTTTGGCCACCCCTTTCAGCTCCAGCAGATTGACAATGCCGCGGCGCAGACAGCGCACCGTGTGATCTGCTACCTCTTCCAGGGCCACGACTCCCTCGGTGCACGGCTCTATGGCTTGTGTACACCTGTCTTGAAAAAGGCATCCGGTAGGAGGTGCGTGACCATCGCTATGAGACGACTCACGCACCTGAATATGTGCATGGCGGTACTGTGCTGCATCCGCATGACCGTGCTGATGGACGATTCGATAGAAGGCGTCACCGCGTATGCCGCCGAGATCCCGTGCGGTGCGCATGGCCGGATAAGACCGGCCGAGGGCCATCGTGTAGGGGTGAAGCGGGTTTGAGAGCATCTCATCTGCCGGCAGGGTCTCCATTATCTGACCGAGATAGAGAACACCCATGGCTTCGGCATTGTGCATGGCGAATTCCAGGTCATGGGTGATGAGGAGAAGCGCCTTCCCCCGGCCTTTGGCTTCTTTTATGATTTCAGCCACGAAGCCCTTGCTCAAGGCATCCAGGGCCGAAGTCGGCTCATCAAGGATAATCACCGCCGGATCCAAGACCATGGCCATGGCCAACAGGACCCGCTGGACCTGGCCGCCGCTGAGCTGATGCGGGTATCTGGAGTGGTACTCCCTTGATAGCCCTATTTCTTCTAAGAAGCGGGCCGCCCGCTTCCTGGCTTTATCTCTGCCCACACCTTCGTGCTGCATGATCGGTTCCGCTACCTGATCAATAATCCGGTGGACCGGATTCAGGCTCGCGGCCCCATCCTGAAAAACCATGGACAGCCTTTTCCAGCGCATCCGGTTGAGTGCCTCCTCGTCGGAAAAATCAATCTCCTCCCCTTCTAATAAGATTCTTCCCTCTTGTTCGGCATTTGGGGGAAGCAGTCCGAGACAGGCCTTGCCGAGGGTGGTCTTGCCCGACCCGGATTCCCCTACGAGGGCATAACACTCTCCAGCCTTGATTTCCAGGCTCACGTCCTCAAGGGCCTGTATGCCGTGGCCTCCGTCACGGTAGATGACGCTGAGCTTCCTGATATCGAGGCTCATACGGTCTTACCCCGTGCCAATTCAAGGCCAACCTGATCGAGGACACAATCCCCCCCGCACCAGACTATCAGATGTTTCATGTCACGCAACCTCGGCACCTCGCAATCTGGGATCGATGATGGGTTCAACTGCGTATCCGATAAACGTCAATCCAACGATCGTCAGGGATAACGCGATTCCTGTCGGAAGGAGCCACCACTGCCAGACAGGGAGGTAGCTGAAGCTGAGGGCGTCTCGCATCATCATGCCCCAGCTGACCATCGTGGGATCACTGATCCCCAGAAAGGCGAGGCCGGCCTCCATGAATACGGCCCTCCGTATACCGTAGATGAAGTCCACCAGCAGAAGAGGACCCAGGGCAGGGACGATGTGCCGCCAGGCAAGGTAGAGCTTTCCGGCGCCGAAGGACCTGGCCGCCGCAACGTACTCCCTCTCTTGGTGTGAGAGCGCCTGTGCCCAGATGATCCTGGCCCCGCCCTGCCAGCTCAGGAGCGCCAGGAGAACGATGAACATCAGTATGCCGGGCTTGACGTAGGCCGCTACCAGAATAATCACGATGACCATGGGGATCACGATGAAGGCATCGACCAGCCTCATCACGATCCGCTCGTAGAGCCCTCCGATAAGCGCTGCCGATACCCCAAAGATCGTCCCCAGGAGGGTCGCCAGAACGCCCACACCAAACCCGACCAGCAGGGAGGTCCTGGCGCCAAAGACCAGTTGGCTCCAGATATCTTGGCCCACATGATTCGTGCCCAGCAAGTGGCTCACAGACGGAGCAAGGAGGGCTGCTGTTGATTGCTGATGTGGGTCATAGGGGGCTATCAGCGGCGCCAGAAAGGCCATCACTATCATCACGAGCAGGATGACGAAACCTGCCTTGGCAGGATTGCTCCCCATTATTTCCTTTTTCACATCAATATGCACGGCTCACCTGTCTTACCCGGGGGTCCAGTGTGGTATAGGAAAGCTCGACGAGGAAGTTGATAGCAAGCACGGCTACGGCGACTACCAAGAACAACCCCTGAATGATCGGATAATCGCGGGCCATCATGGCCTCATAGGCAAGGTAGCCCACGCCGGGGTAGGCAAAGACCAGCTCGACAAACAGGGCCCCGGTAACTACCCGACCGGCCCAGATACCCGTGTGGGTTACCACCGGCAACATAGAGTTCCTGCCGGCATGCCGGTATTTAAGTGCTCCTTGGGAAAGGCCCTTTGCCCTGGCAGTGAGGATATAGGGCTCCTTGAGGACGGTAATCATGGTGTTGCGGGTCAACAGATAGCCGCCGGAGAGATGGGCCAACGTCAGGGCGGCTACCGGCAACATCAGGTGCTTGATTACATCCAGCACGGCAGCCCAACCCGTCAGACCGGAGTAGGGCGTCAAAGCCCCGGCGAGGGGGAATACGCCCCATGTCACACCGAAGATAATGAGCAGCACCATCCCCACGAAGAAGTCCGGGAAGCCGTTCAGGGTCATCAGTCCGGCGAGCATGGTGCGGTCGGTCCCGGAACCGCGCCGCCAGCCGGACTCAATACCCAAAACGATCCCCAGTATGGTGGAAAGCACCAGCGCCGTCCCGACCAAAAGCAGGGTCCAGGGGAGGCGGCCTAACACAACCGAGAGTACCGGCGCATTATAATAGTAGGAGTACCCCAGCCTTCCCTGGAACAGCGCCAGGACGTAGGCGCCAAATTGCCGCCATATCGGCTGGTCGAGGGCGAAGCGCTCTACAAGCTCGGACTTGAGCTGCGGGGTCATAGCAACCAGCGCTTCTTCTCCGTAGATTGCCGTGAGCGGGTCCCCCGGCATCATTCTCGGCAGCAGGAAGTTCAGGGCCAGAATGAATGCAAGGGCGATGACGTAGGTAATGATATTCCGCCTGCTAAACAACGCCTGCCTGATTACCCTTCATGTTTGTGGCCTTTATCCCCCGGCGGGGTCAGATATCGCACCAGCGGCCAACTCCCTGTGGATCTGCTCCAGCCAGGGGGGTATCTTAACCGCACCGACAGGATAGTAGCTGGGATTGTAAGGCTTGATATCTATGACCGGGCTGCCATCGACTGCATCCAGTCCCTCAACCTTCAGAAGGTTGCCGCTGCGCTCGAGCAACCGAACCACAATGGCGCAGAGGGGGTTGGGCCGGGCGGGACTGCAGGTGGCAAAAATTCCCACCAGCGGCAGATCCTTTCTCCCCATGGGGTGAGCCTTCACGATGGACCGTCCCTCCTCTGAGACCCGATGTGCCCAATAGAGCACCAGGCAATGGGAGAAATCTTCAATCCCATCGAGGATACCCGTGAAGGCCGCATCAATCAAGATCTCGGAGACAACTGCCCGTTCCTCAGTTGCCCTGTCCGCCCGCATCTTCCAGCTTAAATCACCGGACTCAGCAACCAAGCTCGGCTCTGTAAGCGGACTTTTGACCAGGCCTACCGGCCTCAATACCATACCGCTTTCCTGTCGATTGTCACGTCTTGTTTTCGGCAATCTCGTTCTCCTTTGTGTTACTTCACAAAAGCCATCCTGTTCAGGGGAAGAGGAACACCAACGGCAATGCCGTCCTTGGTGAAGTAGAGATCGACTGTGCCGTCGTGTGCCCAATACCACTTAGGGTAGTAAAGGGTCAAGGCCGGCAATTCCTCGGCATAGAGCTCCTGTATCTCGGCAACCAGATCTTTTCTCTTGTCCGGATTCATCTCCGTAAGCTGGGCTTGGAGGAGCCGGTTTAACTCCTCGTTGGAATCGTACCGGGCGCTGAAAAACCCCGGACCCGTAATAGCCTTGTTCAGAAAAGAGGGCTCGTAGAGACCCCCGTGACCGTATATGGAGAGATCGAAATCCCATGCCGCTACTTTGGCATCAACCGTCTTTGCCTCCAGGGTCTTAAAATCGATCCTGATACCCGCCGCCTCCAGCTGCTTCATGATGAAGAGCCCTACCTCCTTGAACTGGCCGGTTGCGATAAGCCCCAGCCGCAGCTCCTGCCCGTCTTTGGCAAAATACGCCCCCTCCCGCTTGTAGCCGAGTCCTTCCAACAGCTGCTCGGTCTTCGCCGGGTCGTATCGATACTGCGGTGTCTTTGGATTATACCAGCTGCTGGTCGGCGGCACCATACCGGGGCTGCCGGCAACGGCGTGCCCGCGCTGGGTAATCTGCACCAGTGCATCACGGTCTATGGCATAGGCCAGTGCATGACGGAATTGCTTGGAGGAGAGGGGTGTCTTTTTATGGTTAATGCTCATCTTCGCGTTCCAGGAGACCGGCGCTGTAATGACGGTGAGCCCTGCCTCTTGCATGGCGGAGCAAATCTCAGGGGGGATAGAGCCGGCACTCGCCGATCCTCCCTTGATGGCCGCCGGGATCATCTCTGCACTCATCTTGACGAACCGGATCTCCCCCACCGTCGGCTTCCCAAGGTAATAACTATTAAAGGCTTTATAGAGATAGGTGCCATGCCCCTTGCTGTAGTCGGCAAGGGTGTAGGGCCCGGTGCCGATGACTGCCTCAGGCCCTGCGAATTGGGCGGGCTGGCCGATACCTTCCCATATGTGCTTGGGCAGGATGGGCTGGGTCCCCGCCACGTCATGCAGGAAGGGGGCATACCCACGGCTGAGATAGAGCTTTATTGTATGGAGATCAACGGCCTCGGCGGACGTGACAATGCTGTTGTCGACCCACGGAAAGGGGTGTTCTTTGGTGTACTGGAACGTGAAGACGACATCCTCAGCAGTGAAAGCGGTTCCGTCGTGCCATTGCACGTCCTCCCGCAGCCTGAACACATAGGCGTTCTCACCGGCATTGTATTTCCATTCCCTTGCCAGTTGCGGTACAAAACCGTCGGCGTCTTTCCAGACGAGCGTCTCGAAGATAAAGCTCATCAGCACGTACCCCGGGCCGCGGGGATAATGGGCGTAGGGAGAGGGATACCCCCAATCGCCAGTAGCGTCGGCTATGGTGTACGATGCCACGACCCCCGAGTCCCTGCTGCATGATGCCAATGCCAGGGACAAGCCCCCCATCAGTACGAACCCGATCGTTATGAGCAATAGCAGTCTCCCCCGGAGTATCGCTTCCATGCCTTTCCTCCTTTCGTTGCCGCACACGGTGATGTTGAAAAAAAGCCACGCATGCCTCCATCCCTTCAGGGATGGATCGCCTTCGTGGCTTCAATCATTCCAGTTATGTATTAAAACTTCGAAGCTATTGTACGAGCTGGGCTTCCTGCCCGCGTTTGGTAAGCTCCAATTATAATATAAGATAGTATGCTTTAGGGAGTCTTGTCAAGGATTATCATTTGTTCCGGATAGATGGGTATAGCCATAGTTGCCAATTAGGAGAGGAGAGATTTTTGGACAAATCCCGGATTACCCCTTGCCTTTGCTCCAACTGAGCGGATATAATGACGCCTCTGTGGAGAAAAGGGCTCGTGGGGAAGCTGCTGAAAGGGTGGACCTTGTCAAACAGGCTCGTATTGGAGGTCCATGATGAGAGCACTCAATATTATGCGATTTTTGGAATCTTAAGGTGGTGATCAGGGGTAGGGTAAAGATCCAACCCGAATATCTCCAGGCAATCTGCCCTGTCAATCCCTGTGAACAGGAGGCAAAGGAGACCTTGGGAGCAGAGGTGGTTTATCGCCGGGAGCTTACCCGGATAGGAGTGCGGGAGGCGGAAAAGGGAAAAACCATACAAAAGCTGCTCGGCTCATTTGAGGAGAACACCCTCTCCTACCTCAAGCATTCCGCCTTCCCGGAAAAACTGGTGAGGCATCAGTGGCAAAAACTGGCTGAGGAGCTTACAGGCAAGGAGGTTGATGGGGGATGAAGCGGCTCATGATCATACCCATTGCGCTCCTCACCTTGCTGTGCACCCATCTCCCCCATGGCATAGGGCACCCGTCCTTACCAGGAGATGTGGAAAAGGGGATCAGCTTTCACTACCGGGTCCGGAAGCTGGGGAATACCATCATCACGGCCTCGCTCTCCATAGAGCGGGATGGCCCCCTCCATCTGGTAAAGGCCGCCGTGGATACCACGGGAATGATCCGTCCCTTCTTTCGCATGCATAACCGTTTTTGCTCATTTGTCACAGAGGACGGGTTAGAGCCGCTGCGATACGTAAAAAAGATAGATCAACGGGGGGTTTTTTCGCGCAACAAGCGCTATACCGACATCCTCACTTTTGACCCCGCCAATGGTACGGTCACGGTCGAACGTGAAGGCACACCCAATGCACAAGAGATAGCAGTCCCGCCGCACACCTATGATCCGTTGTCCATCTTCCTCAAATCCTTTCTGGAGGCAGAGGTAGAAGATGGCAAGCAGATAGCAATGAGGATCTATGACGGGATCAAGCTCAGAGAGGTCACATTCGCTGCTACCAGCGGGGAGATACCTACCACCCTCTACGGTGAGGTAAAGACCATCTGTCTGGAATCCGAAGTCCCCTTCAGCAGCTTGGGGGATAAAGAGGGGACCATCAAGATATGGTTTACCGATGATGAAAGGCGTTTCCCCGTCAACATCACTCTGGAGCTCCCTTCTTTGGGGAGTGTGGAGTTTGAGCTGGAGCGCGTCGAGCAATGGTAAGGTAGGCAGGGATCTCTCAGATTCGCTTTGCAACCGACGAAGGATTACTATTGATTTATTACTAAAAGAAACACAAAATCACACAAAGACGTCCCGTACCACCCTGCACCTTAAATTTTAACTAAGGAAAGCAGGATGTCGCAAAGCGACACAATGCAAATTTTATGGAAACGGCCCCACCACGCGACACAAAATAAGGAATGGGGGGTCCCGCAAGCGGGAGATGCCGCCGCAGCGGCACGGAGAACGCAAAGAATTAAAAAAGCATTAAAATCGCAGTGTCCTTTGTGGTTTGATATGAGGGAATAAAGATAAATTCCAAATGAGTCCGGAACAATGGTTCTTTAAAATTCATGAATAAAGGCGCGACTCTTCCTCATCCGGCCTTTTTGACAGACTTCTCGCTATTCTTTCCGTCAATTCATCTTTTCTGATTGTTTGCATACCTCTCTTCTTTTTCTCACCCAATATAATGAGCGAAAACCCATATATGCCGAGTGGCAGCACGACGACTTCTCTCATTAGATTAAGTGTCTTCGGAATTTCCATTGTTAAGCCAAGAAAAATTAAAATACAGCCAATCGACATCAAAAAGAATCCCTTCCACAGATATTGATACCATGCTTGTTTACGTGAATGCCTATAGCAATATGATGTTAAAATTAACGACACTGCTATTAAACTGCTTATTACAAAAAGTAATATCCCAAATTGCCAATACAATGAAATCATATTCTTTCCTTTCTGTCTCTCCTCAACGGCATTAACCGATGCTCCCAAATGCGTTGAAATCGCAGCTTAGCCGGAGAGTCTCCTTTCTTTCTTGGGATGCTGTTGCCATTGATTTCCCTAACATATTCCTTACGTCCCGACGATCAAGCTTTTCAGCCAAAATGAGAGATAACTATAGCAATAGGAACATTAAAAGCAGATTAAAATAACATGAAGATTTATTAATGTGAGATTGAAAAACGGCGGGGCACATCGCGCTATTTCACTATGGAAGGTTTTACACCTCCCTTAATCTGTTTCAATTAAACCAATGTCTTTACTGTATTGACCGGAAGTCCCGCAGGAAAAATGGAAAATAGGTCTCTCCACCTTCCGTATAATCATCGGGCAATGCTTGAGCCCCTTCGGAATATAGACCGAACAACTGTGGGTGAGAATATGTTTCTCATCACCCAACCATAATTCAACCTCTCCACATAAATCCTTGGGGTTTTCCGGATTGGAGCCGAAAAAGGACAGGATTTCATCAAAATCATGCACATGCGTGGGGGGGGATAACGTGGTCGGCTTCCAGAACCACGAGCATTCCACATAGAAAGCACCTTTAATGACTCTATCATCAATATAGGTTATCGGAGTCATGACATCCGCACCGTCTTTCTGAGGTTCGCCTTCCGTTAACGGTTTGGGAGAGGTAATAATATATTTCTCATACTGTCTTTCTTCCATTGTATTTCGACCTCCTCTGGTTTTATAGCAGTCTTTGCGCTGAAATTGGCCCCTTACGTTCTTTTTTGATATCAGGGATGAAGCAATTCAAACCCCGTATCGGGTTCAAAAACCCGTTTCCCGGTCGTATCAATGAGCTCGAATACAATAACTTCCATGACCTGCCATACTTTGACCCCTCGACGGATGCAACCTGTTACCGTCTCGGCGTTTCTTCCGCAGGCCATATGCATGTGAATGATAGGATTGCCCTCCTCATCCGGAAACAAGGTGCCCGTACCTGCTATCTCGTGGACGTTATCGAGGATGTGCTCCATGGGATTGATCGCTTGTGCCCGTCCGCGCTCCGGGCCTACGACAAGCTTGCTCCCTTCATCTGCACCGCCTATGATAATCATGGCAGCGGCCGTTATGGACTGCTCTCGGGCAAATCGTTCAATCTCTTCATGCACTGTTTCCCCGTCCTCTAAGCGCATCACGAAAATGCGGCCTTGTTTTGCTTCAGAATATTTCATGCTGGATTTCAATCCTCCTAAATATCAATAGGGGCTGACGATGTGGTTCGGTAGCGAAAGGCTTAAGCTAAACTGCACATTATTTATCCGATAAACCCGATACGTCGAACTGGACTGATATCAAAAGAAACACCGCCCTTTCGTCCACTGCAAGCGGTTGTTAGACAACACTGCTACAATTTCTCAGTTGTTCATGTTTGTCTCTTCAAAAAAAATGACCTGAGCAATCAGATATCAAACTCTGCCCACAAGGGGCGGTGATCAGCAATGTGATACTTAATCGCGGCATTGAAATAGTCGTAACTTGTATTCCAGGCATCCACAAAGAAAGGCGTGTGGTCAAAGTCGAAAACTCCAGAATTCCCTGTGTAGGCGCCTTGCATGCCACCCGCATGGAAAGCTACTTGATCATAGTGTTTATCGCCCTTCAGACTGCTACCCATCGATGTTGAATGTTGTGGCAATATCAAGCGCTTGGCCTTCAACGCTTTGTAAACGGTGCTTGAATCGTCACGGATGGGCAGATTAAAGTCGCCCATGACAAGTATGTTCTGCGAATAGGCCCCTGGTGCCTTATGACGCTGATCGGCCCACCGCGCAAGAGCGTAGGCTTCAAGTGCGCGGCGATCCTCATCATAATAGGCATAGCTGCCAAAAAAAAGATGGACGGAAACGGCGGTAAACTCCAGTGCACCCGCCCTGAAAGCGACTGTATAGGGATTGCGGTCAAATCCCATAAATGCACCGGAGACACCTCGCATACGAATATTGCGATGGCCGCTGGACGGTATCGCCACCTCTGCTGCCAGTTCCAACCGTTTCACCTTACTGCTGTCATACAGAAACCCGGACCGCTCCTTGTTCCCGCCAATGTCTGAAAAGATTACCGCATAGGTTGCAGGAAGATGGTTCGTTAACACGCGCAAATGCTCCAAGTCATCGGCGACTTCCTGAATAGCAATAAGATCGAACCATCCGATCACTTCTGCCATAAGCGCAAGATCATCATCCGTACGGCTTTGCAGCCCAAAATTTGTGAGGTTCCACGTCGCAGCCAACAGTTTGTTCGCTGCCTTATGCGGAACGTTACGTAAGGCTTTGGTAAACAGAAGTGCTTGGCGTTCATTCGCTAACGAATAAGTAAATAGCGGATTTTCGTGATCATGTGGTACCATGATTTCTCCTTATATATTACAGTAAAAATTATATAACATATACACTAACAAGAACCAAACTTGGATGCCTAACGCTGCAAATCAGTAGACGCGGTTAGCAGAAAAAATCGAATTAAATTGTTCATGGTCTTTTTATCCATTTTAAACCTTTGTAATTCATCCCTCTTTTTGTAAAGTCACAGCAGAAACAATACCCCTCTGTCCATTGATGATTAGAATAAGGGAAAGAATAAAAACCTGCCCCCTATTCTTTCAAAAAGTTATAGTTTTCCCAGGATACCCTATTGCTGTGGTCTTAAATTAATAAAGGGGACTGTTCCACCAGGGATCATCTGAACAGGTAATTTCCCATCCCATTTTTCAATAGCCTTCAACTGCACATAATCTTTACCACCTTGCTGGGTTATGGCCCGGGCTTGAATACGAATCGCCTCTGCTTCAGCCGTAGCAGCAGCAATTCGTTGCTCCGCCTGATATTTAACCTGCTCAAGTACGTTTCTTTGTTCAAGGGCTCTTTGTTCTGCCGTTACTTTGGCTTCGATAGCTTTGTTGAATTCCTCAGAGAAGTTGAAATCAGTTATAAAAATATCTCGTACCTCAATATAGCTCTTTGCAAGGTTATCCGACAAGGCCAATCGTAAATCCTCCTTCACTTCCTCTCGGCGTGTAATAAGCTCCTCGGCAGTATACCTGGCAGTAGTCTTTTTAACATATTCCTGAATAGTGGGGATAATCACTCGGGCGCTATAATCTCTTCTAAGATTCTGGTATATCCAATTCACACGGGACGGAAGTAACCTATAATTAATAGTCACCTTGGTTGAAACTATCTGAAGGTCTTTTGATGCCGCCGATGCCGGATATTCTTCTTTTTGTACCGCCACATCCATTTTTTCTACTTTTTGATAGACAGGTACTTTTAAGTTGAATCCTTCATCAAAGATGATGTCAGATACCGCCCCCCAATTTAATACGACACCACGCTCCCCAGCCCGAACAATCACGATGGGATTGAAAATTAATATTACCAACAATATTATTATACCAACCACCACTTTAATGATGTCTTTTCTATCCATTGTATCCTCCTGTTATAATTTTTTTAAATGTTTAACTAAATTTAAAAACATAACCTCCTTTCTCGTTCTTCGGGACGTTGTTCAAATCTTCCACATTACTGATAAATCAATATTTGATAATGTTGAACAACGTCCCATTATTCAGTATCTCATTTCGAACGCTCATAACATTATTCAATTTGTCCACAGTCTGAGATAACTATCTTTTTGGAGGTTCGACCGTTTTCTGATCCGTATTTTTCTATTTCTCGAATTACATCCATCCCTTCTACAACCTTGCCGAAAACCACATGGTTGCCATCAAGCCATTCTGTTTTGACCAAGGTAATAAAGAATTGAGAACCATTGGTATTCGGACCGGCATTAGCCATACTTAACATTCCAGGTCCGGTATGTTTCAGTTTAAAATTTTCATCGGCAAATTTCTCACCATAGATTGACTTGCCGCCGGTTCCGTTGTGGTTTGTAAAATCACCCCCCTGACACATAAAATCATTGATGACCCTATGAAAGGTGCTCCCCTTATAACCAAAACCGAATTCACCGGTGCATAATGCCCGAAAGTTTTCAACTGTCTTCGGCACTACATCGCTTTCCAACTCAAAAACGACTTTCCCCAATTGTTGACCGTCAGCGGTAATTTCAAAAAAGCATTTTACAGGCATGATTATCTCCTTTATATTTTTTAAATCTTAAGGCCGCTAAGGCTGATTGATGCCTCTTATCGTAAAGGATAGTAAGCGTCTCCCCCCTGCCTTCTTCCTGTCTTTGCAAACAAACAACCGGAGGTGGCCCTTTGGCCAAAGCTATCACCTCCTATTTAAGGATGTCAAGTTTAGTGATTGCTGATTGATACTATAAGATTTGGTATCAGGTCTACACTCTTCAGACACTTGTGATATATGTAGACCCGACACCTGTATTCTTTCTTTGTGGACAATGGGGGAATGTCAAAAAAATAGACCTGACCCCAATTCTTTCCAAATTTGCGTAAATATTTAGCAGATAGGCGGTCTGCTGACTCACTACGAAATATTCTAAGGATAACCCCTAATAGATAACCAAAACTTATCGTGAGAACGAGCCCAAGTGCAGGATTTCCAAAAACGTCGAACAATACCTTTCGCGTGTCGTCCCCTGACCAAGGGAATAAATAAACGCCACTCAAACAATTGATCAAAAGGAACACGCCTGGTACGAAAATATGGAATATCCCCCCCACTCCACCAATTGTTTTTATATTGTCCATTGCCCTGAAACTCCCGATGCCTATCAGGCCTTAATATACATTATATTGATCCGTATAAAGGCAGAGTTGCGTTTTTTCCATTGTCCTAAGTCAAGACCTGGCCCCGATTTTCTACTCCGTGCTAAACATCCGTTAGTGAAAACCGCGTATGCGGCTCACTTCGGGAACTCACCGGCAATGACTGCTGCACCAAAAACATCCCAACCTGGGCGGTAAGTCTCGTCATCATCTATACGCTTGCGGAACTCCTTCAATTCGTCGGGGAAGACCCGCTTCGCGAAGTCGGCGACATCATCTCGCTCCTGGTCGGAAAGGGGCAGACCGGTACGAGGATGCATCAAGACGAGTGTTGCTCGGTAAAGCATCTGGGAACCCTCATCGAGATTGACCTTGAACTGCGCCGCTCTCCTCTGGTCCAGAGGGAATCGTGAGTTCATCGCAATCTCGGTTGCTTCTTGAAGGTCGTCCAGCGCCACAAGAAGCATCATTCTGCCCTTTGTTCGGATAGGATCGTCGTCGTTCTGCCATGGTTCCAGGATGAGTCGCGCATTCCGTATGCCTTTGCTGAATCGGAAGAAAGTCTCGTAATGACCAAATTCGCCAGCGGTCCGCTTCTCGTAGATCTCACGGAGCAAACGAACGACATCTGAGCAGAACTGCGAGTGACTGAATATGTCCAGCCTTGTGAGTTGGCGACGCTTCGGCAAAGAGCTGATCTCCCGCACCTCCGTTTTGGCTTCGGCGACATTGATCAGAGCGAGGAGAGGTAATGATGGGATGGCGAAGTTCAGGTTCTGGCCATCAATGACGAAGGCAACTGCCACACCGATCACTGTTGCATCAGTTGCAAGGACAGGGCCACCACTGCTTCCTGGGGAGATGGGCGCAGTGATTTGGAGGATGCTGTTTCCCTGCACCTCGCGTTTCGCGCTGACGATGCCTTGCGAGAACGTACCCTCCAATCCCTGAGGGTTCCCAACCACATACACAGTGTCACCGACTCTCACATCTGCCTTGTCGCGGAGCACCAGTGGGCGTGTTGGGTGGTGAGAAATTTTGAGAAGCACCAAGTCATTCGTAGCGTCTACGCCGACGTAGCCGAGGATTGGTGTGTCGTCTGTGGTGTTGACAAGTCTCACCGCACCGCGACGTGCGCCCTGAAGAACATGCAGGTTCGATGCGATGGTGTCCTTCGCCACGAAAAACCCGGAACCGGAGGCGATGACATTACCCGCATCGTCCATAGCATTGACGACCACCACCGACGGAAGAACCTTGGAAGCGACATCTTGCGGTTGCAGCGCGTAACCGTGTGCGCTCAGCAGGAGGAGGGGGACAAAAGTGACCCAGCGGGCCAGAGTTGCATGGTTCATTCGGTTTCTCCTTGTCAGGCCAACGTATGCATCAGGGGGTGCATGAAGCGCAGCGGAATGCAATCCCCTGAATGCAATTGTTCTGAAAAGAACGTACAACGGGACGTTGTTGAAAGCTTACACTTTAGAATCTGCAATTTACCGAAATGTGCCAATGTATATATATGGTTAAAACTGAAAAGTGAATGTTTTCAACAACGTCCCCTAGCTAGTTCTAAAAATAAAGCACTTATATGTATAACGGGACGCTGTTGAAAGCTTACACTTCAGAATCTGAAATTACCGAAATATGGCACTATATATGGCTAAAACTGAAAAGTGAATGTTTTCAACAACATCCCCTATCTTGTTCACGTCCTTAAAACTATCTGAGACCCTATTCATTATTTCTAAGTTCTACCATTCCCTTGAATAATTTTTTTTGTAGGTCACCTCGTGGTGGTGAAACACTAATTCCTCTTCCGATGATCCGGTGTGGATAGCCCCGAAATTTCGGTACTAAATATCTAGTAAGTTGAACTCCAAAGGCATCTATTGGCTTCTTGGCAAGACAGTATTCTATAAACTCGCGGGCGGCACCAACAATTAGGTCGCTGAACTGAAGCAGTGCACAATCCTCCGTTCGAGTAAAGAAAGGGCTATCGCTGAAGCCAAGTTCGCACAAAGGGCCAGAGTAGTATTTGTTGAGTGGGTAGTCGTGACAGCATCCATCAGTGTATGCACTCCTGTATTCATCTGTGTAAATAGCATGTCGGTTTGCATCAGGCCAATCAAGAATGACATCACACGTTGTTGCTGGGGATTCTTGCACATAGAGTGCAACGCGCATAAGTGCGTTAGAAAAACAGAACCGAGCAACCATATCCTTGCTTTCGCGAATTCGATCCGCTGAAGGACCATACATGTTATTGCAGGCTAGGACTATCTTGAAGTCACATGCCAATGCATCTTGAATCATACGATGACGCCAGTCACGGCTTTCTTGTAGGAGTGTCTGGTAAAGTTCTTCTTGCCCCCGATCTGTAAACCAACGCTCTAAGTCCCGCATGTTGTATTTGACGGGGAAGTGTGTGTCTTTCGCATATCTTTTTTTGACGCGGGTTATTACCTGCTTGAGCGCAGGAATTGACGACTTACGAATAGCAATACCACCAAACAGAAGTATGTCGGGTAATTTCGCGGACCAGATACCGTTCAACTCCGAGTTGTCACCGTACCATTGCATCTGATTTTCTTATAGCTCTAATAGTACTTAGATTGACCTCATAGGTAACCTAAGGGTAACCTAAGGGGACGTAGTTAAATTATTTAAATATTTTATCATCCCCTCTTCCACCTCACTATCCCCCAAGCCATTAAATAGTTTTAGCTACATTCCCTTCTGTTTCTCCGTTTTATCCATTGTCTTAAGTCAAGGCCTAACCCCACTTTTTCCTCTTTGATCCGATTGTTAGGCTTCCCGCGGCTCGGGCTAGCTATTCATCGATAAATCTTCTTCAAACGCCACCACTCTTTTAGCCACAATTTAGGTTCATACCATTCAAAATTATAGTGGTAATAATTGTAAGGGGTATCCGCGTCAGGGTAATACCAGTCCCACTTTGGATCATCACCCTTTTCAAGGAAATTATGTAAGTAGGAATGAAGGTTCCCTGCCAGATTCTCTCCAATAGCTATTCCGTTGGGTCTCGCAATAGCTTCTAATTTCGATGCCCGATTGGCAGGACTACCTACTGCCGTTAAAAAATTCATTTTATGAAGGCCGATTCTGGAAATTAGAACTTCACCCATCTCAATCCCGATACGGAAATTTAAAGATGGTAGGCTCTGCGCTACAAGTTGGGGCAAGACATCTACCAGCATCAAGTACTTGATCGTCTGAGCTGATTCAATGGCTTGCTGAGCGATTATTTTAGTTTCTATAGTTTCCGTCCCGAGTATCGCCATCACTCCGTCACCTGTATGCTTTTCGACTGTTCCACCCCATTCTCTGACTATTCTCATAACAGTTGTTGTTGCCACATTGAGTATCATCAATGTATCTTCTTGTGAAATATGGGAAGTGGCAGGTGTAAAGTTTTCGAAATCAAAAAACATAATAGCAGCATTCATGCGCTTCGCAGTTCCGATTCCCAATGCATGCAAATCAGGCATTGTCCTAGCATCTGGAACCTTTTTTGAACGCCGTGCATTGCGCCTAACTTGAAATAATACAAAGCGACTTAGAGCATTATAGAGATCAGGGGTCCATTTTCGCGAAAACGGTGCTGACATCTTTTAACGCCTATTTTAACAAAAAAATTTCGCGGCCCGTAAAATGACCAAAATCAGAATGAAAACCAAACTGAATGTAATTGCTTCAATGCTGTGCCGCATCTTAAGCATCTTTGAATTTAAACCTCTGGCAAGGATTGTTGCTTGCACAGTAAGGTTTTTTATTAGTTCCTCAATAGAGCAAATTTCGAGACGATTAAGGTATTCCTGACCGTTTAATTTAGAAACCGAACCAAAATAAACCAGACTGTTCTGTTGATTCTCATCGTCAGCTTTGCTCCCAAAATACGGGTATACAACGCTAAAAACAAAAAACAGAGATAACAACGATGAGGCAGATATAAGAACCAATAATAAGCCGACAACACCTCTAACTCCCGAAGAATTGTAAAAGGAAATAATGTCACCGAACTTAAGGAGGACAGTACCAAGAATTAAACTATTGAAAGCAATTATTAAAGAGGCTTTGGCATTCGTAGAAACTATGTAGTTATCATATCTTTTTATGACATCTAGGATAAAAACGAGTTTAGAATCGGCATCCATGTTTTCAGGAACACCACCTTTATTATCGAGCATATCGGACCTACTTTCTTGGACAGCCTAACATAGATTATATAGATTATATTGCCCCGCATAAAATGCGGAGTTTCGTTTTTCTGTCCCTATAACACGCCTTTGGATCGCTTGTCAGAGGCGTGTTAACCCTTTTATATTCAACTAGTTGCGCTCTGATCGAATGTCATAGCCACACTCGAACAACTGTGCTGCGATGGAATGTTGGTTTTGCAGTCACCCCAAAGAAAAGATTACTCCTTTTATTTGAAGGATGTCAAGTTTAGTGGGGGATGGAATGGGATTATTTTACCCTTACCAGCCTCTGAAACTCCGCCTCATCGATAATGGTGAGGCCCAGCTCCCTGGCCCTGGCGTATTTGGAACCGGGGTCTTTACCCGCCACCACGTAGTCCACCCCTTTCCCCGCGCTGGAGGCCACCTCCCCCCCGCGTGCCTCCACAAGGTCTTTGGCCTCGTTTCGGCTCATCCCCTCAAGAGCCCCAGTAAAAAGAAAGGTCTTCCCCTTGAGCGGCTCCTCTTTTTTCGCCTTCGGCTCCGCTATGGTTATCCCCGCCCTCAGCAGGCGCTCAATCTCTTTTCTGTTCCCCTTGTCCTTGAAGAACCCCGTTATGCTCTGCGTCACCTCAGGCCCGATCTCCGGGATCGCTATCAGCTCCTCCTCCGTAGCGTGGGCGATTGCATCCAGGGAGGACAAGTTCCGGGCCAATACCTGGGCAATATGCTCCCCCACATGCCTGATGCCCAGGGCATAGATGAAGCGGGTCAATTGAGTCTGTTTGCTCTTTTCCAAGGCCTTGATGATATTTGCAGCCGATTTTTCAGCCATTCTTTCAAGAGAGGCAAATGCATCCTTGGTCAGGGCATAGAGGTCGGCGATGTCTTTTATCAGGCCTTTGTCCACCAATTGTTCGATGAGCTTTTGCCCGAGGCCATCGATATCCATGGCCCGCTTGGAGGCGAAGTGCTTGATCCTCCCCTTCACCTGGGCAGGGCAGGAGATCCCGATGCAGCGGTGGGCCGCTTCACCCGGGAGGCGCACCACATCCGACCCGCAGACCGGGCAGGTCTGGGGCATGACGAACCGCTTCTCATCACCGGTTCGCTTTGAAGTAATGACCTTGACCACCTCCGGTATCACATCCCCGGCCCTGCGCACCACCACGGTATCGCCGATCCTGACGTCCTTGTTTGCGATCTCATCCTGATTGTGGAGCGTTGCCCGCTTGACCTCCACCCCGCCGATCCTCACTGGCTCCATCAGGGCCACCGGCGTCAAAGCCCCGGTGCGCCCTACTTGTGCCCTGATGTCAAGGATTGTGGTAGTCGCCTCTTTTGCCGGGAACTTGTACGCCACGGCCCACCGCGGGCTGCGGGAAACCTCCCCGAGCCTGCGCTGCAGATCGAAGCTGTCCACCTTGATGACCACCCCATCCATTTCGTATGGGTGTCCTTCGCGCTCCGCATTTATTTCCTTATAATAGGCAACTGCCTGCTGGATATCCGTGCAGCGGCGCACCAGGGGATTGGTCCTCAGCCCCCACTGGGGCAGGGTCTGGAGGACCTCCCACTGGCCCTCGAATTCCCGTTCCCGAACCTCCCCGACGCCGTAGCAGAAGATCTTGAGGGGCCTGTGGGCAGTAATGGAGGAGTCGAGCTGGCGCAGCGATCCCGCAGCGGCGTTGCGCGGGTTGGCAAAGAGGGGTTCACCGTTCTGTTCCCGCTCCTTGTTGAGCTGTTGAAAATCCCTCACCTCCATAAAGACCTCTCCTCTTACCTCCAGCCTCGCAGGAGGATTTGGATCCCGCTCGATTAGGTGCAGGGGTATGGTCTTGATGGTCCTCAGGTTTTGGGTGATCTCCTCGCCGAGAAACCCGTCCCCCCTGGTGGAGCCCACGGTAAGCTCCCCGCCCTCATAGATCAACTCGACGGCGACCCCGTCCAACTTGGGCTCGGCAACGTATGCGATCCGTTCATCGGTCTTGAGAAAGCGCTTGATCCGCTGGTCGAACTCGATAACGGCGCCTTGATCCATGGCATTGGCCAGGCTCAGCATCGGTATGGTGTGCGCGATTGTGCCGAACTCCTCCAGGGGAGGGGCACCCACGCGCTGCGTGGGGGAGTTGGGACTTCTGAGCTCGGGATATTGTTCTTCCAGCCCCTCGAGCTCCTGCATCAGGGCATCATAATCGGCATCGGAGATCTCCGGATCATCCAGGACATAGTAGCGGTAGTTGTGATACTCGATCTCCCGCCTGAGCTCTGTTGCCCGTTGCGCTGCCTCTCGTGGAGCCATAACCCCTTTCCTCACGGTGTGTCGATGAAGATTCCAAAGACATTGTAGAGTTGGCACTGCGCTTTGTCAACAAACCGCTCGAAGCAAAACCATGGTTGACTTCAGTCAACAGTTTGGGCACAATAGCAAAGGAAGTGGATAGGTCACTGGTGGGCCTCCTGGACTTCAAATCCAGTGGCGGGTGTAGTGCATCCGCGGCGGGTTCGATCCCCGTGCACTTCCGCCAATTTATATATAGACAGGTTATATAAACAGAAAGGAGAACGCCATGTTCGGCATCGGCATGCCAGAGCTACTCGTCATCCTCGGTATCGCCATCCTGGTATTTGGGGCCACCCGGCTTCCTGAGATCGGATCAGGCATTGGCAAGGCCATCAGGAACTTCAAGAAATCGATCAAAGAATCCCCGGAGATCGACGTCACGCCGCAAGAAGAAGACAAAAAGATAAAATCCAAGAAAACCAAGGAGCAGTGAGACAGGAGGCCATCTATCTGGGATTAGGTTCAAACATCGGCGACAAGGTAGCCAATTGTCTGCTGGCCCTTGAGGAGATATCCGCCTCGGATCACAATAATCTACACGCCGTTTCCTCCCTCTATAAAACAGAACCCATCGGTTATCAGGAACAGGACTGGTTCATCAATTGTGTGGCAGAGGTGTCCACGACTCTTCCCCCCCATCCCCTCCATGCCTTTTTGCAGGGGATCGAGAAGCGTATGGGAAGGGAAAAGACCGTTCCGATGGGCCCGCGGATCATCGACCTCGATATACTCTTCTATGGAAACGAGATCGTTGATGAGGAGAACCTGATCATCCCCCATCCCCGTCTGCATGAGCGGGGTTTTGTCCTGGTCCCCTTGGTTGAGCTGGCCCCTGATCTGCTGCATCCGGTCTTAAAAAAGACCGTCAGGGAGCTTCTCAAAAAGAGCGACAAAAAAGGCGTGGAGCTGTATGCCAGCCCCCCTCCCACCCCCTCCAACAGACCCATTGACAAAGAAGGATTCCAATAAAGCCATGTGGACCTTTTTCTTTATCGGTATGTACGGAACAATGGTCGCCTATCTCCCCCCGTGGTGTGTATCGCTGCTCTGTGCCTTGTTAGCGAGCGTCGCCCGCTTGACCTCCTTGAAATCACGGGTAGAACGAGGGATGAGACGATTCCCCGGCATAAGGGATGATGATGTAGAAGATTTGACTCGGAGACACATCCGCTTTCTCGTCGATGTGTTTCACAACATGCTCTATCTCAGCTATCACCACCAGCCAACGCGCAGCGTGCGCGCCACGGTGAAACCTGAGAGAGAAGCGTATCTTCAGGAGGCCCTGAAGAACGATAAGGGGGTGATCCTCTGCTCCCTCCATCTGGGGAATTTTTTTGCGTCCATAGCCTACCTTGCTACAATCTATCCTGTCAATTTGGTCGTGAGGGGTGAAAGCAATCCCCGCTGGGAGGCCTTCGGCATGAGGATGAGG
>Ga0307426_1000209_pt1 | contig 38675 bp, 42 predicted proteins | sample SalMarWE160340MG_FD_202165 | JGI IMG/M metagenome (GOLD analysis project Ga0307426, IMG submission 202165) | Salt marsh sediment microbial communities from the Plum Island Ecosystem LTER, Massachusetts, United States - WE1603-40 | ecosystem: Environmental > Aquatic > Marine > Intertidal zone >... | reverse complement strand
GTCATTTCACTGCCGCTACCCGCGACGGCGCCTGCGGTTAGGGCGTCCGCGCCGCGGCCGAGGTGTTGCTCGGCGGGCCATCGACCGGCACGCCCTTGTCCCAGGCCATCTTCTTGTAGCCATCGCCTTCCTTGACGATCTTGGTGGTCCAGCCGTCTTTCCACGAGATGACCGCGGCACCGTTCTCTTCCTTCCAGGTGCCCACCATGGCCTCGCCGCTGCGATCGGCGGTTGCGGAGCCATCATCGCCCAGCGTGATCTGGAAGGGCATGCCCGCCGTATCCGCGACGTTCCAGCTGCCGGCAAACTCGCTCTTGGCCGAAGGCGGCGAGCAGGCGGCGACGGTCAGGGAGAAGACCGCCGCAAGGATGATAGCTGTCGCTTTCGCGATTCTGTACATGGGAGTTCCTCTCGTTTTTGGCATAACGCCTCAATTGTCGAGTACGTCATACGTTCTATCACGTTCTCAATCCCTAAAATGATCCAGGACAATGCGAGCAACGTGTGAAACGGGTGTGCGATGAAGCTGCGGCGGGTCCGGGCAGGCGACGACTTGTACCTGGAACTTTTTGCGCCCCAGGGCTGGATCGCGGTTACCAAGTGCTTGGCGCGGCTTGCGCATTCTCCATCACGGGACGATCGCCGCCTGGCCGGCGATTTGGTGGCGCTGCTCGCCGCTCTCGCGCACCTGCGCGCCGAGATCACGGCTGCCGCACGCAATATTGAACCCGATGCTGCGCCCGAGGCGGACGTCGTGATCCCCTTTGCGCCGCGCTCGTTCCGCGACTTCATGCTGTACGAGACGCACGCGATCGACGCCGCGCGCGGCTTCGTGCGCCGGTTCATGCCGCAGGCCGCCCGCGTGGTCGGCGCCTACGAGACATTGACGGGGCGCACGTTTCCCAAGCTCAAGCCGCACGCACTGTGGTACCGCCAGCCCATCTACTACATGGGCAACCACCTCACCATCGCAACCGACGGCGACGACATCGCGATCCCTTCGTATACGCGTGCGCTCGACTACGAGCTGGAGCTTGGCGTCGTGCTGGCGCAGCCATTGCGCGACGCCGATCCGCAAACCGCGCAAGCGGCGATCGGCGGCTTCGTGGTGCTCAACGACTTCTCCGCGCGTGACGTGCAGGCTCAAGAGATGGCGTCGGGCTTCGGGCCGCAGAAGGCCAAGCACTTCGCTTCCGCCATCTCCAAGGTCGTGGTGACGGCCGACGAGATCCTGCCGCTTTGGCGCGATCTCAAGGGGAGCGTGCGTCTCAACGGAGCGCTCCTAGCGCAGCCAACGACGGCGGGCGCCAAGTGGTCGCTCGGCGAAATCGTGGCGCATGCCTCGCGCGGCGAGCAGTTGCACGCAGGCGAGTTGTTCGGCTCCGGCACCCTGCCCGGCGGCAGCGGCATCGAGACCGGGCGGCTTCTCGAAGCTGGCGACACAATCGAGATCGCGATAGAGGGGATCGGGACGCTTTCGAACACGATTGTGTAGGCGCGCGATGCAGATCATCGACCTGTCGAAGGCCATCCAGTTCAACCGCGGCGATCCGCGCTTCATGCAGGTGCGCATCAGGCACAAGCCGCACCGGGCGCCGAAGCTGCTGGTGTGGCTGCTGGGCCTGCCGCGCCGCCTGTTCCCCAAGGACTTCACGGGTTGGGCCGACGACACCATCACCAAGATGGGCGTGCATTCGACGACCCACATCGACGCGCCTTGGCACTACGGGCCCACATCGGGCGGCGCGCCGGCCGCGACGATCGAGAAGATGCCGCTAGAGAAATGCATCGGTCCCGGCGTGGTGCTCGACCTGACGCACAAGGCCGACGACGACCCCATCACGGTCGAGGACATGAAGGCGGCGCTCACCAGGACCGGCGCCACGCTCGACGACAGGACGATCGTGCTGATCCACACGGGGCGCGACAAGCTGATGGGCACCAAGGCGTTCTGGACCACCGGCACCGGCATGAGCAAGGAGGCAACCGAGTGGCTGATCGACCAGGGCCCCACCGTCTTCGGGATCGACCAGTGGGGCTGGGACCTGCCGTTCCGCGCGCAGATCGCCAAGGCCAAGGCCACGGATGACGACACGCTGTTCTGGGAGGCGCACCGCGTCGGCCAGCGCCGCCCCTACTGGCACATGGAGCAATTGACGAACTTGAGCGCGCTGCCGCCGAAGGGCTTCGAGGTGATGGTGTTCCCCTTGAAGATCGTCGGCGCCTCGGCCGCGCCCGCGCGCGTCGTCGCGGTGATCCGCTAGCGGCGGATTACGCTTTGCTAATCCGCCCTCCATCATCTTGCTTGCTTGTAGGGCGCAATAGCGCAGCGTATTGCGCCACGAACGGACCGGCGACGTCAGCGCATAAAGAGCCACAGCGCCACGCTCAAGACCCCGCTGACGATCAGCGACGTCATCAGCGGAAGGTAGATGCGCATGTTCCCGCGCTCGATGACGAAGTCGCCCGGCAGGCGCCCGAACCCCAGGCGCTCGCCCGTGAGCCAGGCGAGACCCACGGCGATGAGCACGATACCGGCGATGATGAGCAGCTTGGCCATGATAGTCACGTAGTGCGCGGCTCGCTTTCCAGCAATGTGCGCCGCACGGCATGGTGCCAGGAGGCCAGCATGCGGCCACGCACGGCGGCGTCAATGTCCGGCGTAAAATGCCGGTCGAGCGCCCAGCGCTCGGCGAACACCTCCGGCGCCGGGTAGAAGTCCGACTGCAGCCCCGCCAGGTAGGCCGCCCCCAGTGCCGTCGTCTCCAGAACCGTCGGCCGCTCGACGGGCGCGTTAAGAATATCGGCGAGCCGCTGCATCGTCCAATCGGAGGCCGCCATGCCGCCGTCGACGCGCAATAGGGTGTCAGCGGTCGCAGGCCAGTCGCCGCGCATGGCCTGCAGCAGATCGTAGGTCTGGAAGCACACCGACTCAAGCGCCGCCTTGGCGAACTCGTTGGGGCCGCTGTTGCGCGTCAGGCCGTAGAGCGCCCCGCGGCAGCGGGCGTCCCAGTAGGGCGCGCCGAGCCCGACGAAGGCCGGCACCAGCACGACGTCCTGGTGCGGGTCGGCCGCTTGCGCCATGGGACCGGCCGCGGCGGCATCGGGGATGATCTTGAGCACGTCGCGCAGCCATTGCACCGCCGCACCGGCGATGAAGTTGGCGCCTTCGAGCGCGTACGTGCGCTGCCCCTGAAGCTGGTAGGCGATGGTGGTGAGCAGCCGGTGGCGCGAGGGCACCGGATCAGCTCCCGTGTTCAGCACGGCAAAGCATCCCGTGCCGTAGGTCGACTTGAGCATGCCCGGCTTGAAGCAGGCCTGGCCGATGGTGGCCGCCTGCTGATCGCCGGCGACGCCGCGGATGGGAATGGGCGCGCCGAGAAGTTCCGGCTCCGTTGTGCCGAACTCGCAGGCGCAGTCGCGCACCTCGGGCAGCATGGCGCGCGGCACACGGAAGATTGCCAGCAGCTCATCGTCCCATTGCCCGGTGTGAATGTCGAACAGGCAGGTGCGCGCCGCGTTGGTGGCATCCGTTGCGTGCACGCGGCCGCCCGTCAGCCGCCACAACAAAAACGTGTCGACCGTGCCGAAGGCGAGCTCGCCCTTCTCTGCCTTGTCGCGCGCGCCGGCGACGTTATCGAGCAGCCAGGCGATCTTGGTGGCGGAGAAGTAGGGATCGAATTTCAATCCCGTCTTGGCCGTCACCGTCGCCTCCAGTCCGGCCGCGCGCAGCTCCTCGCAGGCTTGCGCCGTGCGGCGGTCCTGCCAGACGATGGCGTTGTGAATGGGCCGGCCCGTCGACCGATCCCACACGAGCGTCGTCTCGCGCTGGTTGGAGATGCCGATAGCGACGACGTCGGATGCGCTCGCGCCGGCCGTGGCAAGGACGGAGCGCGCGGTCGCAAGCGTCGTGCGCCAGATGTCGTCGGGATCGTGCTCGACCCAGCCCGAAGCGGGAAAGTGCTGAGGAAACTCCTCCTGCGCCATCCCCGCGATGCTGCAGTCCTCGGCAAACAGCAGGGCGCGCGACGACGTCGTCCCCTGATCCATGGCCAAGATGTAGCGCCCCATCCCACCTCACCTCACGTCGGTTGCTTTTTTTGCGCGCGACCTTCGCTCCACTCTACCCTCCCCTTGACGGCGAGGGTGGTCGCCGAGACGTATGTTGAGGCGACCGGGTGGGGTGAAGGACCAGGAGAAACGTTCGAAAGGTTCCTCCCGGTCGTTCCCCCCACCCCTAACCCCTCCCCGCCAGGGGGAGGGGGACTTCAGTCTTGCAGTCGGTCGCTCCGTTCCGCCGCCGCACTCGTGTCACTCTCTGCGTCGACACATGGCTAGCGTCCCGATACCGAAGTTCGCCTGAATTCAATGCTAGCTCCCGAGCGAACCTCGGAATCTAAAGGGACACTAGAATCATGGACTTGCTAGTGTGATTGAGATCGAGAAATTCGCTTTAGCGGGCGCCGCGAACGTCGGCGAATTTCTCGATCATCACACTAGAGCCTTAGTAGCAAGCCCCGCAGTCGTTTCCCACCAGCGCCCCCCAAGAAAGAGCAAATGAGCGCGCCGTCCCAGACCGAGCAACGCCCACGTGCCCCGATCCTCACCGCGCTCGCCGTCTACCTGCGGCCGCGGGTGCTCATCATTCTGTTCTTGGGGTTCTCATCGGGCCTGCCGCTGGCGCTGTCGGGCGAGACGCTGCGCGTGTGGATGGCCGACCGCGGCGTCGACCTCGGCACCATCGGCCTGTTGTCGCTGGCAGGCCTGCCCTACACGCTGAAATTCCTGTGGGCGCCCATCGTCGACGCCTGGCAGGTGCCGTATCTGTCGCGCCGGCTGGGCCGGCGGCGCGGATGGCTCGTCGCCTCGCAGCTCGTGCTCATGGCGACGATCGTGTTTCTGGGCACGCGCAATCCGCTCCTCTCGCCTTTGATGATCGGCTTCGCCGCGCTGCTCGTCGCCTCCGCCTCGGCGACGCAGGACATCATCGTCGACGCGTTCCGCGTGCAGAGCCTGCCGACCGACGAGCAGGCGGCCGGCATGGCGAGCTACGTCGCCGCCTACCGCATCGGCATGCTGGCCTCCGGCGCCGGCGTGATCGGGTTCTCGGCATGGCTGGAGTTGCAGCAGGGCCTGAGCAAGGATGCGGTGTGGCCCATCGCCTATGCCGCCGCGGCGCTGCTCGTTTTGATCGGGCTTGCCGCGACGCTCCTGGCGCGCGAGCCCGAACGCTCCGCCGACGAGGTAGCGGCAGAGGAGGGCGGCAGCGCGCTGCTGCGTCTGTTTGCGACGGCAAAGGGGGCGTTCTCCGAGTTTCTCCTTCGCGATGCGGCCGTGGCCATCCTCGCCTTCGTGGTGCTGTTCAAGCTGAGCGATGCGCTCGCCGGCACCATGACGGCACCCTTCGTGCTGTCGCTGGGCTACAGCAAGGCGACCTATGCGGCGGTCGTGAAGGGCGCGGGGCTGGGGGCGCTGCTCATCGGCGGCTTCGCCGGCGGGGCGCTCGCGCGCGCGCTACCGCTCGTCACCGCACTGTGGATCGGGGCGATCGTGCAGACGGTCTCCATCCTGATGTTCGTGTGGCTCGTCTGGCAGGAGCCGAGCACCTGGGCCCTGATGGTTGCCATCGTGCTCGAGAACTTTACCGGCGCCATCGGCACGGTGATCTTCGTCGCTTATCTCTCCGCGCTGTGCCGCAACCCGCTGCACACGGCGACGCAGTACGCGCTCTTGACGGCGCTCGCCTCCACGGGGCGCACGTTCTTCTCGTCGGGCACGGGATATGCCGCCGAGGCGCTCGGCTGGCCCGCCTACTTCGTGGCCACAACGCTCATCGCGCTGCCGTCGCTGGCGCTGTTGATGTGGCTGCAAGGGCGCGGGCACTTCCGCGCCCTCGAGGCCGATCGCAACGGCGGTTCGTAGTTCGTAGGGCGCAATAGCCAAGCGTATTGCGCCGCCACGCAGACCTCGGCGGGTTACGCTTCGCCAACCCGCCCTACAGTGTCGTGCCGCCGCGATCTCGACTAGTCGGCGCTGCCCTCGACCTCGTTGGCGGGGTCGGCCTGCAGCTGGCCGAAGTTCTGGATGCCGATACTCTTCAACAGATCGAGCTGCGTCTCGAGGAAGTCGATGTGGCCCTCCTCGTCCGAGAGCAGCTCCTCGAACAGCTCCATCGACACGTAGTCCTTGTGCGAGCGGCAAATGTCGCGCGCCTTGGTGTAGTACTCCTGCGCGATGTACTCGCCCTTGAGGTCGCACTCGAGCACCTCCTTGAGGCTCTCGCCGATCATCAAGGGGGCGATCTCCTGCATCTTGGGCAGGCCTTCCAGGAAGATGATGCGGGTGATGAGCTTGTCGGCGTGGTTCATCTCCTCGATCGACTCGGCGCGCTCCTTCTTGGCGAGCTTGGTGAAGCCCCAGTCGTCGAGCCGGCGGTAGTGCAGCCAGTATTGATTGACCGCGCCGAGCTCCAGCTTGAGCGCGTGGTTGAGCGCTTCGATAACCTCTTTGTTGCCTTTCATGGCTGCCCTCCGTGCCTGGCGATCTTACTGGGTGGGATTGCTGAGTTTAACGGCGGGCTTGCCGCGTCGTGACTCAGGGCGCGCCCCTGGCGAGGCTACGGCTGAGATTGTGGTTTGAGATTGGACGCGATGCCAGCGCAAAATTAGCCGGGCAATCGCTCAGGCAACCTTGCGCGTACGATCTGCACAGGCAAGTGCGGTTGCCGACTTGTCGCGTGAAGTTGAGCGGCGCGCCGTGAATTGCAACAACTTGCTGCGTGTGGTGGCGCCAACGCTCGAGGGGATCAGGCCCTTCTTCTCCAGCTCGTCGACCTTGTTGTAGATCGTTTCGACCGCGAGCGGCGCACAGCCGCAGCAGTTCATGCGCTTCTGCAGGTGTCGATAGACGACACCGGGAGTCGGGATTGGCGCATTGGGGCGGTTCAGGATCTCGATCAGCGCGACCTCGATGTCCTGATCGGAGATGACGGTGCAGGAGCAGACGATCATCGCACGCTCCACCGGGTATGCGCCGGCATCAAAACCGTCCCTTCACGGCACGTGGCCGCGTCCAGGATTTTCGATGTGGCACGTTGGTCCATCAGCTTCACTCGTTCCGGGTCCGTCCCGACGCAACCGTCTGCTCTAAATATGGAAACTCGGTCTCAAGTTTTGAAGGGTTCGCCGCAGCTGTCAAGGGGCGCCGCGCCGCACCCGCGGCCCAGCCGGGGACAAAAGACGGCAAATGCTTAGCGGGTTATCAGCGCGCAACGGCCTGCTGGGGGCCCCGGCGCTGCTGGCGCGAGGAGCCCGCCGCGGCGGGGCGCCCGGCCGATTTGCCCGAGCGGCCGCCGGTCCCGGAGCCCGGCAAAGCCTGGCCGGACTGGGCCATCTGGGCCAGCGTGTGCTGGTCGAGCACGCTGATGAAGGCCTCCAGGGCATCGTCGACGATCTGGCTGAGGCCGCCGCTGGCGCCGGCCTCCCTGCCGTTCAACTCGGTGAACTCGATGGCCCGCACCACGTCGCCGATGCGGATCTCCGCCGCCGGCCGGGCAAGGCGCACGCCGCCGCGACGGCCGCGCATGGACGCCAAAAACCCCGACCGTGACAGCAGATGCACGATTTTGAAGGTGTTCTGCTGGGTGATGTCGAGCCGCTGGGCGATGTCGGCGACCTTGACCAGCTGGTCGCCTGCCTTTGCGCAGTCGATCAGAATACGGACGGCGTGGCCGGTGGACTTGTTGAGGCGCATGTGAGTCTGGGTCTGGTCCCGAAGCGGCGTTGCGGCAGCGTTACGTCAGTTTGAGCGAATTTGGCAACTGCCGTGCACCGAATTCGTGCCCCCGTGGGAAGATATACCTCGGTCCCCGCTGCCCAATCTAGCAGGCTTCGTCCTATTGCGGCAGCACAATACGAAGGCGCCGGCAGGCGAAAATTGGGCGAAAACAGGCGGATTCTCCGTTATTCTGTTACCTATTGCGGGCGCGGCCCGCACATCCCGGCCCCATTGCTTGCGGACCGAAAAAAAGAAAATCGACAAAAATTTCAGGGTGTTCCCCGCGGGACAGTCGCCGGGGGCCGCAACAGCCATAATCCGCTCCAGAGACAAACACAAACCCGTGGAGACGGACATGAACAAGGTACTGATCGCCATCGCAATCGCTCTTCTCGCCATCCCGGCCCTGTTTGCGTCGTCGGCCGAGGCCGGCCACAGAGGTCACGGTTTCCATCACGTATTCCAGCACTTGGCGGCCATCGAGAGCGCCAGGCGCGCCGCCGAGTACCGGCGCAAGAAGGCCCACCGCGTCGCCAAGCACCGCCGTGCGAAGCGCAAGGTCTACGTTGCCAAGGAGCCGGCTGCCGAGACCGTCAGCGTCGCCAAGGCCGAGGAAACGACCGAGACTGCACCCGAGACGGCGCAGATGCAGAACTCGTCCATCACCACCGTCGACGGCGAGGTCACCCAGGCCGCCAAGGTCGAGGCCGACGAGCCGGCGAAGGTCGCCGCCGCCGAGGACATTGGCTGCAAGCAGTTCTTCCCCTCGGTGGGCCTGACGCTCTCGGTGCCCTGCGAGTAAGACCAGCCCCAACGACGACACCCACGCGATCCCGGCCCAACAGCCGGGATCGCTGTCGTTTTTGGGGGCCGGGGAGCGCCAAAAGAATGCCGCAGCACGGAAAGTCCGGCCCTGTTTCGCCTGGAACTGCACCGCCGGCAGGGCTCCGCCATCGTGTCCCTCAAACCAGACCCGCGGGGACGACCCGAGGGACCAAGCCGAAGGAGACCGCCATGACCAAGACCCTGCTCGCCATCGCGGCAGCCATCCTCACCGTCACGACCGTTTTTGCATCGGCCGCCGAGGCCGGATACAGGGTCCGCCTGGGCTTCGGGGGACCGCTGCCCTACTTCACCGCGCACGGCAACTCGGGCGTCTACAAGGGCCGCCGCGCCAAGCCACGCAAGCATCACGTGCGGCGCAAGCCCAAGGGGAAGGTCGAAGTGACCAGGTCGGAAGAGCCGGCCGCCGAGGCCACGGCCGAGGCTGAGCCCGCGACCGAGGCCGCCGCCAAGTCCGCCGTGAGCACGAGTTCCTCCATCGCGGTGGCCAAGGCCGCGTCGACGGACGAGGAGGCCGCCGAGCCGGACGCGCCGGCGCCCCCTGAGCCCGGCGCGACCCTCAAAACCGACTGCAAGAAGTTCTTCCCCTCGGTCGGCATGACGCTGACGGTGCCTTGCGAGTAGGCGCCAAGCCAGCATCGCAGGCGGGCCCCGGCCCACCCCCTGGCGGCCCCGATCACCCGATCGGGGCCGTCTTTGCCTGGGTCCGCGCCGGGCGGCGCAGAAAAAACGAAAAAGTTTCAACTTGTAACCGCCGAGACAGCGTTCAGCGCCCGCCGCGGCCATGATCAGCCTTAACGCAAGCACCACCGAGACCTGAAATCCTAAGGAGACTGGCCATGAACAAGTTGCTGATCGCCGCCGCCGCCGCCTTCTTCGCCGTCACCGCCCTGTTCGGCACCGGCGCCCAGGCTGGTTTCAACGTGCGCCTCGGCGCTCCGGCCGGCTTCTCGACCCTGCAGAAAGCCGGCTGCGGCGGTGGCTACCGCCGCATCTTCCGCAAGCACTCCTACCGGTCGGTGAGCCGCCGCACCAAGCGCAAGGTCTATGCCGCCAAGAAGCCGGCTGCCGAGACCGTCAGCGTCGCCAAGGCCGAGGAAACGACCGAGACCGCGCCCAAGACGGCGCAGTCGCACAGCTCCTCCATCACCACCGCCGACGGCGAGGTCACCCAGGCCGCCAAGGTCGAGGCCGACGAGCCGGCGAAGGTCGCTGCCGCCGAGGATCTTGGCTGCAAGCAGTTCTTCCCCTCGGTGGGCATGACCCTTTCGGTGCCCTGCGAGTAAGCGCGGCCCAGGCAGCAATACCAGCGCGATCCCGGCCCAACCGCCGGGATCGCCCTCTCCGGGGACCGCAGGACCGCCCCTAACGCAGGAAATCACAAAAAACCGGCCCATTGTTCCACGGGGAACAGCAAGCCCTACCGGCTCCTCCCATGATCGGCCTCAGAGCTGAACACCACCGCGCTTGGCTCATCCGGGAACAGTAGAACGCGACGACCAATCGCAGGAGGACGCCATGAACAAGATCCTGATCGCAATCGCGACCGTTGTATTTGCCCTTGGCGGCATGATCACCTCGTCCGCGCAGGCCGGGTTCAAAACCCGTCTCGGCATCGGACTGGCGATCGGCGCAGCCAGCATCATCGCCAACCAGCACCGCTATGAGCGGCGCGCAAGGAGAACGCGGCACCACGCACGCCGTAAGGCGAAGCGCAAGGTGCACGTGACGCAGAAGAGGGCGGTGAGCCCGAAACCCGCCGTCGCCGAGGTCGAGGACACGCCGATCGTGGCGCCGGTCAAGAAGACAGCGGCCATCAGCCGGAACTCGTCCATCACCACGGCCGCCTTGCCGCCGGCCGAGGACGAGGTCGAGGTCGAGGTCGAGGATCAGGCCACGGAGACGGCCGCCGACGAGACGCCGGTTCCGGTAGAGCCGGCCGAGACCTCTGCCTCCGATGCGGAGCAGACGGCCAACAAGCTCGACTGCAAGAAGTTCTTCCCCTCGGTCGGCATGACGCTTTCTGTGCCTTGCGAGTAAGCCCGGCTTGAGCGAAAGACTGGCCGGCTTGGCCGAGTTGGAACTTCATGACACTCTCTCGATCCCGGTCCCATGACCGGGATCGAGACTTGCGAAACACCGTCACGAACGCCCGCGGATACGCAACAGGGTTAGGGAAGCAACAATGCAGGCACAGATCACCGCCGGCGCTCAAGGCACGGGAGCAGACCCAGCGGGCAAGCCCAAGCTTGTCAAGATGGCGGCCAAGCTCGCCTACCGAAATCTCTTTCACGACCGCCTGAGCCTGGCCGTCACCCTGATCGGCATCGTGTTCTCGGTGGTGCTGGTCGCAGTGCAGTGCGGCCTCTACATCGGCTCGGAGCGCATGATCGCGGCGATGCTGGACCAATCCGACGGCGACCTGTGGGTCGTACCGTTCGGCACCAAGAGCTTCGACGATCCCTCGCTGCTGATCGGCCACGAGAAATACGCCGTGCTGTCGACGCCCGGCGTGGCGGGTGCCGAGGAGCTGGTCGTCGGCTTCTCCGCCTGGCGCAAGCCCAAGGGCGGAACGACGGCGGTGCTGCTCATCGGCTCCGACCACGAGAACGGAACCTTGAAGCCATGGAACATTGTCGATGGCAGCGTGGCTGAGCTCGAAGCTCCCGCATCCGTCGCGGTCGACGACACATACTTCACCGACCTCGGCGTCAACGGGCTCGGCGACTCGGCCGAGGTAAACAATTCGCGCGTCAGGGTCGGTGCGGTAACCCACGCAATCCGCTCGTTCACGACGCTGCCCTACGTCTTCACGTCGCTGCAGCGGGCGCGCACGCTGCTCGGCGCAGGCGCCAACCAGGCCTCCTACACGCTCGTCAAGCTGGCGCCGGGGGCGGATCTGGAGACCGTGCGCGCCGACCTCAGTAAGCGCCTGCAGGACCGCGAGGTGCTGACCCAGGGCGAGTTCCGCAAGCGCAGCGTCGACTACTGGCTGTTCCAGACCGGCGCCGGCGCGGCGCTCATCGCCGGCGCGGCGCTCGGCATGATCGTCGGCGTGGTCATCGTCGCCCAGACGCTCTACGCGAGCACCAAGGATCACTTGAACGAGTTTGCGACCTTGCGCGCGCTCGGGGCCTCGGCGGGCTACATCCACAAGGTGATCCTGATCCAGGCTCTGATGAGCGCCGTGCTCGGCTACGGCGTGGGCATGATCCTCAGCATGCTCGTCATCTGGGCGTCCAAGGACACCACGCTCTTGATCGTCATGACGCCGGGACTGGCGCTGCTGCTGTTCGCCCTCACGATCGGCATGTGCGTCATTGCGGCGATCTCCGCCATCTTCAAGGTTACGCGCATTGATCCCGCGGGAGTCTTCAGCAGATGAACCAAGCAGCACAAGCCACGCAGCCCAACGTCCTCCTCGAGGCGAAGGGCATCGTCAAAGTATTCGGCTCCGGCGAAAGCGAGGTCAGGCCGCTCAAGGGCGTCGATCTCAAGCTGCGCGCCGGCGAGCTGACGCTTCTGATGGGCCCCTCCGGCAGCGGCAAGACCACGCTTCTGTCGATCCTCGGCTGCATCCTGTCGCCGACCGAGGGGGCGCTGCATCTCGCCGGCTACTCGACGGAGGGTCTGGACGCGGAAGGGCTCGCCAACCTGCGGCGCAAGCACGTGGGCTTCGTCTTCCAGGGCTACAACCTGTTCCCGACCATGACGGCGAGCGAGAACGTGATGCTGGCGCTCGACGTGCGCGCCAAACCCGTCGTCGACCCGCCGGGCCATGCGGTCGACGCGCTCAGCGCCGTCGGTCTTGCGCACCGCGCCAAGGCATTCCCGGCCAAGCTCTCAGGCGGCGAGAAGCAGCGCGTCGCCATTGCGCGCGCGCTGGCGGGCAAGCCCTCGGTCATTCTCGCCGACGAGCCGACCGCCGCGCTCGACGCGGAGAACGGCCGGGCGGTGATGGCGCTCCTGTCGGAGGTCGCCAAGGATCCCAACCGCGCGGTTCTCGCCGTGACCCACGACCACCGCACGCTCGTCTATGCCGACCGCATCATCAGGATCGAGGACGGGCGCATCGTCAGCGAGGAATGCCCCGACAAGAGCAAGCCTCGAGATAACGCCGAAGCTGCAGCAAACGATCATTGAAACTTCAGGAAAGGTCCCTAACGGGCCGCTATAGGATCAGACGCCATGTTCAGAACAATCGCTATCCTCGTTGCACTTTGCGTCGCGGCTCTCGGCGGCTATTTGCTGAGCGAGACCCTTTATGGAGATGAGGGCGGCAACGCCGAAACGGCAAGCGCCAAGACGGAGCTGCCCTGGGTTGCGGCGGCCCCGGGCCGGGTGGAGCCGGGCTCGGGCGAGTTCCGCCTGGGTGCGGCCATCATCGGCAAGGTCGCGGACGTGCCCGTCAAGGTGAACACCGATGTCGAGGAGGGCGAGCTGTTGGTCCGCCTCGACGACGAGGAGGCGCGCGCGCGTCTGGCCGCCGCGGAGGCGGAGGAAGGCCTGCGCCGGCGCGAGCGCGACGCCCAGTCGACGACCTCGGGCCGCGAGGACGTGACCAAGGGCGAGGACGGCGTCTACTCCGCCGAGCGCGAGGTGACGGGCGCCCGCTTCGAGCTCGACGCGGCGCTTTCCGGCAAGCGCAGAGGCGAGGCGACGGACCAGCAGCTCGCGGACGCGCGCAAGCGCCTGGCAAAGGCGGAGGAGCGCGTGCAGCGCGAGCGCCTCGCTTATGCGCGGGCACAGGCCAAATCCAATCTTCCCGCGCCCAACCGCTTCGAGTCGGCGCTGACGTCGGCGCGCGCCAACGTGGCGCTTGCCGCAACCCTGCTCGACAAGACGCGCATCCGCGCGCCCAGAGCCGGCACGGTGCTCGAGCTCAACGCCAAGGAGGGCGAGATCGTGTCGCCCTCGCCCGACCAGCCGCTGGTCGTCGTCGGCGACATGTCGGTGGTGCGCGTCAAGGCCGAGGTCGACGACGGCGACGTCGCCAAGATCAAGGTCGGGCAGAAGGCGTTCGTGCGCTCGATCAACTATCCCGGCAAGGATTTCGAGGGCACCGTGACGGCGCTCGCGCCGGCCATGGCCACGCCGCGCATCAACCCGCGTGGTCCGCGCCGTGCCTCCGACATCGAGGTCCTGGAAATGACGATCGAGCTCGACGGCGAGGTGCCGCTGTTGCCGGGCATGCGCGTCGACGCGTTCGTGCGCCCGAGCTCCTAAGGCCATACCCTTTCCCGTCCCGGGTTGAGAGCCCGGGATGGGCTTTTGAGCCTAGGTCGCGGTCGCCGTGATGCCGAGCCGCGCCAGCAGCGCATCACGGACCTTCTGGGCCGCGGGCGGCCACGCGGCGACCTTGGAGGCGACGAGATTGGCCTCCGAGCGCAGGATCACGCCGTCGTCGAGAACTTTCAAACCGTTGGCCGCCAGCGTCGCCCCCGTCGTGGTGATGTCGACGATGATGTCGGCGGTCCCGGCCGCGGGCGTGCCCTCGGTCGCGCCGAGGCTCTCCACGATGCGGTAGTCGATGAGCCCCTTGCCGGAGAAGAAGCGCCGGGTGAGGTTCACGTACTTGGTCGCGACGCGGAAGGGGCGCCCGTGCTCGCGGCGGAAGGCGACGGCCGCGCTCTCCAGATCGGCAACCTCGTTGACGTCGATCCAGCACCGCGGCACGGCGACGACGACGTCGGCGCGCCCGAACCCCAGCTTCTTGAGGAAGACGACGCGCTCGGACGCATTGGATATGTTCTCGCGCACGAGATCCTCGCCCGTGACGCCCAGGTGCGCACGCCCGCTGTTGAGCTCGGCGACGATCTCGGAGGCGGATACGAACGCCACGTCGATGCCCTTCAGGCCTTCGATCTCGCCGCGGTAGCCGCGGGCATGGCCCACCTTGCGCAGCTTGAGCCCCGCCCCGGCGAGGAAATCCGCCGTCTGCTCCATCAGCCGGCCCTTGGAGGGCACGGCGAATATCAGGCTGGCGCTCATCGCCTGCCCCCGAGCACGGCCGCGAGCAGCCGCTCGGTGTGGACCGCTCCGCCGACGGCTGGAACGTCATGCGCCGCCCCGACCGCCTTCAAGAGGGCGTCGTAGCGGCCGCCGCCGGCCACGGGGCTGGCCGGACCCAGGGAGGGTGCCACGACCTCGAACACGAAGCCGGTGTAGTAGGCAACGTTGCGGCCGAACACGCCCGAGAAGGGCACCTCCGACATGTCGACGCCGCTCTCCTGCAGAAGCGCGCTGCGCCGCTCGAAGGCGTCGATCGCCGCGGCGATGCCCGGCTCGAGCTTGCCCATCATCTCCCGCACGCGGCCCGGCACCTCAGGAGCAAAGGTCTTGATGCTCAGGTAGTCCTCGATCATGGCCGCCGTCGATTGCTTGAGCGGCTTGGCATTGGCGTCCAACGCGACCGCCAGCAGGCCGTCTGTCACCTCGGCGATCGAGCGCACGCCGATCACCTCCATGCCCTCCTTGTCGAGATGCTCCGCAACCAGGCTTTCAGCGCCCGCGCGGTCGGCCGGATCGAGCGCCTCGATCAGCGCCCGCGGCAGCGCCGACGCCGATCTGGCGGGATTGGTGGTCAGGCGCTTGAGCTCGGCGCGAAAGGTCTCCGAGCGCCAGAACTGGTGGCGCAGACGCCGGCGCCAGCGGTCGGGCATCTCCGCTGCGTTGAGCACGGCATCGAACAGCCGCAGATCGCCGATGCGCAAGTTCCAGTCGTGCAGCCCCGCCTGCTGCAGGGCGGCAAGCGCCGTCACGAGCACGCGCGCCTCGCCATCCTCGCGATCGCTCACGCCGAAGCACTCGATCCCGGCCTGGCGGAACTCCCGCGGATGCGCAGCGTCGGCACCGACGGGCTGAAAGCGAAAGGCGGGGCCGTTGTAGCAGTAGTGCGCCTCGCCTCCGGCCGTGCCGTGCCGCTCAAGATAGAGCCGGCAGGTCGGCACGGTCAGGTCCGGGCGCAGGCACAGCTCCTCGCCGTTGAGGTCGGTGAAGACATATGTGCGCCCCCTGAGGCTCTCGCCCAGAACGTCGAGGAAGACGCCCGCCGGCTGAATGATGGGCGGGGCCACGGCCTCGTGGCCCGCCGCGATGAACACGGCGAGCAGCGTGCGGGCTTGGGCCTCGAGGGCCTGGAAGTTGGCCGGCGGCGGCGCGCTCATGGTCGGTCACCAGAGGTTGAGGCACGACCTTTTGGAGCAGCAGAGGCGGCCGGGCAAGGCCGATCACGCTTTGCGAGGCTAGAAATATGCGACGACTGCGCGCTCGTGGACCGCTCGCGGCGTGCCCGGTCCCCGACAGGGCAAGCGCTCAGCGAAGGATATCGAGCAGCCCCCCGTCGTCCTTGTTGGACTTCTTGCGCGCGGCCTTCGCGGGCGGCGGCAGGTCGGGAACGCGTTGCACGATCTTTCCCGGCCGGCCGATGCATCCGGCGATGCAGACCACGTCGTTGTCTCTTACCGAAGCGGTCATGCGTGCGGACGCGCCGGGTTTGGGCGGTCCATAGACGGCGTTCCCAATCCGGGCCGCGCTCGGCACGAAGGTGCCGGTGCGCCCGTTGACCATTGTGGGCAGGACCTGCACCGCGTGCGGTTTGCTGCCGCAACCGGCAACGCAAACGACGACGTTCTGATTGGGGTGGGCGGCGAGGATCGATTTGACGCGTGGGTTGGAGCTCGCCATGCCGCCACCCGCCCCCTCCGCGTCGCGCACGCCGGACTCGCCGTCGACCACCACCTCCCCGGCGGCGCGCAGCGGCGATGGGGCGAGCCACATCGCGGCGGCACTCGCACACAGAGCGAGTGCAAGACGGTATTTCAGGGATGACGAGCGCTCCAACGACGTACGTGCCGCACGGCACGTGTCGCCCCCGGAGAGTCGCTGACGTTCCAAACGCAGATACTTGTGCATTGCGACCCGCCGGTTGCCGGCACTCGTCCTTTGGTTGACCAAAGGAAATTGTCGCAAGCCAGGGTAAACGAAACCCTTCCAATGGCGCCCAATAGTGGCGCCGAGGCTCAGGGCGAGGCCACGTAGCGCCAGTAATCGCCCTTTTCGGTGGTGACCCGCTTGAGCTGGGGCAGCCGCTGCTCGGGAGGGCGCAACCCGCTCAGGATGAGCTTGCCGATGTCCTGCAGCAGGTTGTTGTTCTCGGCGTAGCCGGAGTGGTTGAGGGCGAAGGAATCCGTGCTCGCCGCCGTGACATCGATGGTATCGATGCCCGGCACGATCAGCGGGCCGGCGGCCAGCACGTCGCCGGCACGCGGGTTCTGCCAGAAGTTGCGCGAGATGATGAGCGCGCGGTCGTTGGAGGCGACATAGAGCGTCACGCCCTTGGCAAACCCCTGGATGTCGCGCGTCAGGTTGGCGAAATTATCCGCGTCCACGTCGGGTGCGGCGAGGATGACCTGGCTGATCACGACGCCGGGGGGGGACTGGGACCTCATGTCCTTCAGGACCTCCAGCAGCGGCAGGTTGCCCATGCTGTGGGCGATGACGCTGATCGACTTGGCGCCGGATTCCTTGACGACGAGGTCGAGGAACTGGCGCAGATACGGCTCCGCCGCCCCGGCGCTCTCGCGGTCATAGGTGTAGCTGGCGACGGCACCGCCCGAAGGCCAGCTGTAGACGAAGGTCGCGCCGTCGAACTTGAGGTCGTAGGCAATCTGCGCGGTGCGGTAGACGGCGTGATCGAAGGACGTGTTGTAGCCGTGCACGAAAACGATCGCGTGATCCTTGTAGCGGTCCGATCCGCCAAGACGCTCGCGCACCATCTTCAGGAAGTCGTCTCTGGAGAGCGCCTTGATCTCCTGCATGGTGAAATGCTTTTTGGGATTCTCGGCCTCCTCGTAGATCGTCACGTTGAAATAGGGGATGCGCAGCGTCCACGGGCGCTCGATCTGCGGCACCTCGTGGCTCTTGGGAACCGTCACCAATGCACGTCCGAGCTCGAGGCGCCGTCCGCGCTCCGAGTTGTAGGCGACGCGTTCCGGGTTGGGCTCCTGCTGTCGATCCGTGCCGTAGAACACCGGCACCACGTCCCAATCGGTTTGCGCCTCCTCCACGGACCGCGACTTAGCGGCGACCTTGCGATCCGCAGGCGGCGCTGTGCCGGCAAGGCCCCCGGCGTCGTCATCCGGCGGCGCGGTCTTCGTCGTCTCCGACGAAGGCGCGGCGGGCGCGACGGGCGGCTCGATCGTCAATGGTCCGGTATCGTGCCGGCCGTTGGCCGCGGCCGAAGGCTCCTCGGAAACAATCGTCCCCTCGGGTGCGACCGAATCCAGGCGCACGTTCGGATTGAACTCCGGCGATGCCGCCTCCGGTTGCCCGCCTTGGCCCTGTTCCGGGGCGCCGGGAATCTTGAGGGGCCGCACCACCGTCTCGCGTCTGCGCTCCTGCGTATCCGGCGCCTCGCCGCCGGCAGTATCCGGCGCCCGATCACGCATCGCCTCCTCGGCGGGAGCGGTGGAAAGGCGGCCATCAATTTTTTCCGGGATTGGCTCCAGGCTGGTACCGAGCAAAGCGACGGCCAAGACCGGCCCCAGGACCAGCAGCGGCAGGCCGGCGCGGACGAGCGCGCGCACCCCGAGCGAGCGTCCGCGCGTCAGACGCCAGGCCAAGAAATAGATGAGAGCCGCCGCGGCGATGCCGGCAATCGTTGCTACGGGGCCTGCAAACACTGACATTGGCGCATCCCCCTCCGTGCGGGGTTGTTAGTTGCTTGCGCGGCAGCTTAGGAAATCCCTGGCAGGCGCAGCAAGCTGACACATTTGCCGCCCAAAGCGCGCTGCGCTCTTTGCCACCCGGCTATGGCAGCGCCATGACGCACTTGCAGAAGCCGATTTCTTCCAATTATCACGGACTTGCCCAACACCATCGAAGGAGCATGCATGCAAAGAGCCGCCGCGGCCGGGCCGACACTGGACGATTACGTTGCCGGCGTCCATGCCGGCGACCGGGCGATGCTCGCGCGCGCCATCACGCTGGTCGAGAGCAGCAAGGCGGCGCACGCCGCCCTGGCACAGCAGGTGTTGCAGGCACTGCTCCCCTCGACCGGCCGGGCACTACGGCTCGGCGTCACGGGGGTGCCCGGCGTCGGCAAATCGACGACCATCGATCAGCTCGGCATGAACCTCATTGGCGCCGGCCACAAGGTCGCCGTGCTCGCCGTCGACCCGACGTCGAAGCGCACCGGCGGCTCGATCCTCGGCGACAAGACGCGCATGAGCCGGCTGGCCCAGGAACCCAACGCCTTCATCCGGCCATCGCCCACGTCGGGCACGCTCGGCGGGGTGACGCGCAAGACGCGCGAGACCATGGCGCTGGCCGAGGCCGCCGGGTTCGACGTCGTCGTGGTCGAGACCGTCGGCGTCGGCCAGTCGGAGATCGCGGTCGCCGACATGGTCGACTTCTTCCTGGTGCTGCTTCTGGCCGGCGGCGGCGACGACCTGCAGGGTATCAAGAAGGGTATCATCGAAATCGCCGACATGATCGCCGTCAACAAGGCGGACGGCGACAACGTGACCCGCGCCGAGCGGGCCGCCGCCGAGTATCGCGCCGCGCTGCAGATTCTCACGCCGCAGTCGGCCACTTGGTCGCCGCCTGTCATCACCATCTCGGGCCGCGAGAACACCGGGCTCGACGCAATGTGGGCCAAGGTGCTCGAGCACCGCGACAAGACGGCTGGCTCCGGCGAATTCGAGGAACGCCGTCAGCGCCAGGCCGTCGCCTGGATGCACGACATGCTGGGCGATCGCTTGATGGCCGGCTTGCTCGCCAACCCCAAGGTGGCCGAGCGGCTGCCGTCGCTCGAAGCGGACGTGCGGTCGGGCCGTCTGTTGCCGACTCTCGCCGTCGACGAGATTCTTTGTCTATGTGGCATTGTCACCATTTGAGCATATCATCGCGTAGGCCTATCGTGCGCCCATGCTTGCTCGGCCAACCATATTGCTGACCGGCTTTGGTCCGTTTCCGGGCGTTCCCGTCAACGCCACTGCCACTCTCGTACCGCTCCTTGCCAAGGCAGCCCTCACGCTGCTGGCGGGCTACGATGTTGTCGCCGAGATCCTGCCGACCCAGTGGGAGGAGGGCCCCGCACGCCTGGCCTCGATTCTCGAGCAGAGCAACGTGGTTCTGGCGCTGCACTTCGGCGCATCGCAGGATGCCGACGGTTTCCAGCTCGAGCTCGTCGGCCGCAACCAGCGCACGTCGCTGCAGGATGCCGTCGGCAGGCTGCCCGACAGCGAGCACGTGATCGAATCGGGGCCCGAGCTGCTTGCAGCCACCCTGCCGGCCGAGCGCATCGCCGCGCGGCTCATCGGGCTCGGCTTCCGCTGCCGCACCTCCAGCAACGCCGGCACCTATCTCTGCAACGCGCTGCTCTACCACTCCCTTTACGCTGCACGCGTCCGCAAGGCCCCCTACGTTGTCGGCTTCGTGCACGTGCCCGCGCGCCTTATCGGTCACGGAGCCGACGGTCAGGAGCCCCACCCCGATTGCCCGCTCGACTGGAAAACCGCGATCGCCGGCGGGCTGGAGATCATCGACGCCTGCCTGGAGCACATCGGCACGTCCCAGCCGCCGGTAAAGACCGGTTAACCGGCGCTGGCCTCAGACTTGCTTGGCGCCAAGCGAAGTCTGGAGACCGCATGCCCCTCGACCGCCGCACCATGCTTTCCGCCGGCCTCGGAGCCGGCCTCGCTGCCGCTGCGGCCAAGGCCGGCCCGCGCAGCGAGGGCGAAACCTCGCGCCTTGCCGCCATGGCGCAGCCCACGCCGGCCGAGCTTGGTCTCGAGCCCGGCGCCCGGCACGATCAGTCGGCGGCGTTGCAGGCGGCAATCGACGAGGCGGCCAACCGCGGCGCGCCGCTCGTGCTGCCGCCCGGCCGCTACCGCGCAAGCAAGCTTATGTTGCGCCCCGGCTCGCGCATCATCGCCGCGGCGCGAACCACCACGCTGGAGTTCTCCGGCGGCGGCTCGTTTCTCAGCTGCGAGGGCGCCGATGGCGTGGTGCTCGAAGGCTTGGCGCTCGACGGCGCCTACAAGATGCTCGATGCCGCGCAGGCGGACGCGCTCCTCAGCCTCAGCAAATGCCGCGGGCTCACCCTGCGCGGGCTCAGCGCTGCGCGCAGCGTCGCCAACGGCATATCGCTGCAAGCCTGCTCCGGCAGTCTCGTCGACTGCACCGTGACGGGTGCGATGCAGGCCGGGGTGCGCAGCCTCGATGCGGCGGGCCTGGAGATTCTCAACAACGAGGTGGCCGACTGCGCCAACAACGGCATCCAAGTGTGGCGCACGCAGGCGGGCGAGGACGCAACGCTCATCGCCAACAACCGGATCGTGCGCATTCGCGCCGACGGCGGCGGCAGCGGCCAGAACGGAAACGGCGTCAATGTTTTTCGCGCCGGCAGCGTGCTGGTGACGGGCAACCGCATCGCCGACTGCGCCTACTCGGCGGTCCGCGGCAACGCAGCCTCCGATATTCAGATATGCGCCAACAGCTGCACCCGACTGGGCGAGGTGGCGCTCTATGCCGAGTTCGGATTCCAGGGGGCGCTCATCGCCAACAATCTCGTCGACGAGGCGGCAACCGGCATCTCGGTGACGAACTTCAATGATGGCGGCCGGCTCGCCGTGGTGCAGGGCAACCTGCTGCGCAACCTGTTCCGGCGCGAGCAGGAGCCGCAGGACAAGCGCGGCGTCGGCATTTCGGTGGAGGCCGACACGGCCGTCACCGGCAACGTCATCGAGGTCGCGCCGACGGCCGGGCTGGTCATTGGATGGGGTGCCTACGTGCGCGAGGTCGTGGCGACCGGCAACCTCATTCGCAAGGCGCGGGTCGGCATCCTCGTCTCCGCCGACGCCGCCGAGCGCGGCTGCCTGTTGGCGAGCAACATGATCTCGGGCAGCGCGGACGGCGGCATCCGCACCATGGACGCGGGCGGGCGCCCGACCGGACCGGACCTTGCCCTCAACTCCAGCGGCAGCACGCGGCTGTCGGTCGTCGGCAATCTGGCCGTGTGAGGCGGGTCAGACCTTGAGCCCGTCGAGCGCCTCGCGAAGCAACGGCGAGGAGCGGATGGCGCCGACCTCGGCGCCGCGCCAGGTCTTGAGCATCCCGTACGGCATCAGCCCGCGCGCGGCGGGAAAGATGCGCTCGATGAGCGCCATCGCGGTTCCGGCGGCCGCCCGCTTGCCACCGTCGTCGATCTTCAAGGCGAACCCGAGCTTGAGCTCGGGGAAGGCGCCGCAGTAGACGCCCTCGGCACCCGTCTTCAGGAACACCTGGCGGGGAAACGTGCGCATCACCACGGTGTCGGCGCGGCCCTTGCCCGCCACCAGCTCCGGGTGCTCCCAGCACGCATCGAGGATGCGCTCGATCGCCCGGCGACGCTCCGGGGCAACGCCCTCGCCCGTCACGAGCCGGGCAAACATGCGCGCGAGCACAGCGAGCGGCATGGCCCAGTTCGGCACCGCGCAGCCGTCGATGCCTTGAACGTCGGGCCCGAGCGGGACGCCGGACAGCTCGGCCAGTGCCCGACGAACGCGCTGCTGCACGGGATGCTCGGGCCTCCAGTAGCCGGCTACCGGCTCGCCCATGTGGACGGCGGTCGCCAGCATGCCGGCATGCTTGCCCGAGCAGTTGTTGTGGAGCTGCGTGGGCGCGGCACCTTTGGCAACGAGCGCCGCGGCGGCCGCGGCGCCCAGCGGCGCGTGTGCGCCGCAGCCGAGCGCATCGGGCCCGAGGCCTGCACGCTCCAGCATGGCGGCGGCCAGCGCCGCGTGCTGCTCCGTGCCGGCATGCGAGCCGCACGCGAGCGCGATCTCGGCCGACCCGAAGCCGAAGCGGTCGGCAGCTCCGCTCTCGATCAGCGGCAATGCCTGCAGCGCCTTGATGGCCGAGCGCGGATAGACCGGGCGCTCGACGTCGCCGATCTGCAGCGCGGGTGCGCCAGAGGGCGCGCACACGGCGAGCGCTCCGCGATGCCAGCTTTCGACCAGAGGCCCTCGCGTGACCTCGATGAGAATGGGATTCGCCATGGCCTCGCGGGCGGATCGGGAGAAACGCGTTCGCAAAAATCGAACCGCAGCATCGGGCGAGAGGTGCCGGCGATCAAGCCCCGTGTGGCGTTTCACCACCGCAGGCGTGTGCGGCAAACGGAAAACCCCGGCGGCGCCAGGCTACCGGGGCTGATGATCGTGCAAGCTCAAACCGCAGCCTGCGTACCGCTCGCCCCTAGCGGCTCTTGCACTGAGTGAGCGCGGCTTCGCGGCTCTGCGCCATCGCGCGCGAGACGTCCGGCCCCACGCTCGCGCACCAAGCCTCGTGCGCGCTCTTGTCGGCCGACCATTCGGGACCCACGTTCCCGCACTTCATCTTCAGGTTGCGTTGCTGCTGCTCCAGCGCCGTCTTCACGTACCAGCTGCAATTGGCGAGAGCTGCGGCGGGCTGCAGTGCCAAGGCCCCGAGGACGGTCGCTACCCACAGTGCAGCACGCGGCCGAACGGTCATCATTTTCTTCACCTCACGTTTTCTTTGCGCGACGGCGGGCGGGGCTGCCACGCGGTGCCGCGGCGCGCTGGCCTCTCGGCTTCAAGCCTCGACTATACCAGCTCGAGCGGCACATCTACCGAACAGGCCATGAACCCAGTCTGAATGTCGAATGCGGCGGTGGTTCAGCTTCTTCCCCCGGGCCCGTCCCCCGACTGCTCATACACTGCAAACGCAGCGCACGCGAGCCTTCTTGGCACCTGGTGGCGGCCACCGGGCGCGTCATGAGACGCAGCTCTCCTCGGCCACACGCTTGAGGCTCGCCATGTGGCGGTTCACGATGCGCCGCATCATCGGCCCGCCGATGAGGATCATGATGCGTGCCGGCCAGCTCTTGAGCCGCACGTCGCACGCATAATCGAGGCGCGTGCCCGGTCCCTGCCGGCTCAAGCGGTAAACGACGTCGGTCTCGAAGTTGCGCTCATCGCCCAAGCGCACGACCAGCAGGTGCTGGGGCGCATAGGCCGTTATCTCGCCCTGGTAGCTGTTGACCCGGCCGCCCTCGCGGATCCGCTGCACGAAGCGGGTGCCGACCGGATCCCCCTCGGGCTTTCCGTCCGGATAGGTCGTTTCGAGCACGTCGGGCATCCACAGCTTGAGATTTGCGTCGTCGTCGAGCAGGGGCCAGACCCGCTCGATCGGCGCCTCGATGCCGACCGTGGTGGCAATCCGCATCGTCATTTCCCCCCGTAGGGCCCGGAAAACAAAGGATTTTGCCCCTGTACCCGCCGGAACAGCGCGGCGGGCTCAAATTGGCGATGCTGCCTTCAACAACCGGTTGCGGCCGGCAGCGTCAATGAGTGGAGCACGAACCATGCACGGGCAGATTACCAAGTTCAGCGAAGAGATCGGCTTCGGGGTGATCGAGGCCGAGGACGGCGCCAAGTACCGCTTCGCCAAGTCGGAGGTCATGAACCTCAACGGCCGCCTCGTCGGTCACGACGTGGACTTCGTGGTGAACGCGCGTCGCCCCAAGCAAATCATTCTCATGACCGGCTCGCCCTGGACCGCCTTCGGCGGCAACGGCGCCTGACACAAGTTAAAGGGAGCAAAGACAATGGCCATGACCTGGGATCTTAACGACGTGCCGGCCGTTGACGCCGGCGACCTCGCGGTTGCCATGCGCGCCCTCATCGAGGACGAGCGCGGCCTGGTGCTCTTGCGCGGCCTCGCCGATGAGGACCTGGACACGGTGCAGGCCGAGGTTCAGCGCCGCTTTCGCGGCGAGCCGCAGCGGGCGCTGGCGGTGTTGGTGCGCTTCCGCAATCTGGTCGAGGTGTTCTCGGCCCGCCGCCTCAAGGAGATGATGCTCGATCGCGGCCACGGCCTGATGGCGCCGGCCATCGCGATTGCCGCATCGCTGCGCCTCAACGCCAACCGCGGCTTCAACCCCCAAACGTTCCTGATGTCGCTGCAGGATGCGCTCACCGGCAACGTGGTGGCGCTCGCAGGCCGGCCCAAGGCGCGCGCGCACGACGCGATCCAGCAGCTGGCGGCATAAGCCCCTCAGGCGTCGCCGCTCATATCGAGCTCACAGGATCGGCGGCAACCACACGCTCTCACCTCGAAGGCCACGCGGGCACCCCAGCCGCGTGGCCTTCACGGCGTTTACCTCACCGCCAACTCGCCCGATAGCAGCTTGCAAATCCGGCTGCGCATCGTTCATTGTCGGCAAATGCCCGATGCTGGGCAGCTGGTTCTCGGGGGGACTATGAGCGACCACCGGCGCTGGATTCGCATTTTCGTCGGTCAGTTGATGGGGGTTCAGGGGGATCTGCAAATCTGGTGGACGCCCGAGATTCCGATCGTCTACATCGCCAACCAGAAATCGGGCTGCTCCACGATCAAGCAAAGCCTCAAGGCAGCCCAGGCGCACGCCTACGCCCGCTCCGGAACCAGCTTCAATCGCAAGGGCCACCCGCATTCGCGCGACGACTGCCTGAGACGCGACGGCCTCGCCCCGGCCGAGTGCCGGCAGCGCTACGTGATCTCGTGCGTGCGCAACCCCTTCGTGCGCGCGCTGTCGGGCTACCTAGACAAGATCGACAGGCCGGACCCGATGGACCTCCCCGAGATGAGGGGGCAGAAGATCGACAGCTTCGAGGACTACCTGCTCGCCTTGTCCAATTACAAGCCGGCCCTGATAAACGCGCATTTCCGGCCGCAGCACATCAACCTGGACTACCCGCGCATCAAGTACGATGCGATTTTCTTCCTGGAGAGCCTGACGGCGCTGTCACGGTTCCTGACGCGGATCCATCCCGACTTCGAGCTGGAAACGTTTGCGCCGCACGCGCGCGATGCCGGCGCCAAGTTGCGGCAGCATTACACGGAAAAGGCCATCGATCTGGTGCGCACACTCTATGCTGAGGACTTTGCTCACTTCGGCTACAGCCACGATATCGAGGAGGCAGGTGCGGCTCCCGGCGAGATGATCACCGCCGATGGTCTCGTCCCTGCCGATGCCGAGCTGGGAGATTTTCCATCGCATCCCCGCCACGCCGAGCCCGGCTCGGCGTTCGAGACGACATTGCGCTATCGCCGCCTTGTCGCCATGAACCTCATCTGACCCGTCGGGCCTGCGTGCAGCGGCACCGCTCCGTCGTCCTCGCGCCTTGTCCGGCGCTTAACCGCGGCGGCCGAAAAGGCATCGATTGGCGAGGCTCAGGCCACCGGTCTGCGCTATGCTAGGCACGACAGTGCCGCCGAGACCCCGAGCCCCATGCATGCGCCCGCATCCAAGCCCGCCCTGCCCGCCGTCGGCATCTTTGCCGACCTGAGCGCGACCGAGCGCGAGACGCTGGCCTCAGAGCTGGAGACGCACGCGCTGAAGCGCGGCAAGGCGTTGGTGCACCAGGGCGACCCGGCCGACGCCATCTTCATCGTCCTTTCGGGTCGCTTCGCGGTGACGCTCGAAGGACGGCGCGAGCCCATCACCGAGATCGGCCCCGACCAGCCCATCGGCGAGATCGCCTTTCTGACGGGAGGCACGCGCACGGCAACCGTGACCGCAATGCGCGACAGCCTCGTTCTGCGCCTGGGCCGCGCGGAGTTCGAGGCGCTGGCGGCGAAGTGCCCCAGCATCTGGCGCACGCTTACCAGCGCGCTCGCGCAGCGGCTCGCCGCCACGACCGTCTCCGAGCCGCCGGCCCCCGATCCGCGCCCGCGCACCATCACCATCATCCGTGCCGGCGCCGCACCCGTGCCGGCACGGTTCATCGAGGAGCTGACCGCGATCTTCTCGGCCGCAGCCAAGACGCTCGTCGTCGACGCCGGCAAGATCACGGAGATCCTGCCCAGCGGCGTGGCGCTCGACAGCACCGAGGCAACGCGCGTGCTCAACGAGCTGGAGAGCACCTATGACTACGTGATCTTCATCGCCGACAACGAGCTCACGCCCTGGTCGCAGAAAGCGGTTCGCCACACCGACATGGTGCTGGGCGTGGGCATGCATTGCGCCAATCCGACGCCAAATCGTCTGGAGAAGCTCGCCGCCGAGTTCCTGAACGCCGAATCGCGGCGCCTGGTGCTCCTGCACCCGCACCGCGGCCCTATCTCGGGCACGGCCCGCTGGCTGCGCTGGCGCGCGGTGGCGATGCACCATCACGTGGCCCTGGACACGCGCAAGGACATCGAGCGGCTTTTCCGCTTCGTCAGCGGCACGGCGCTCGGCCTGGTGGCGTGCGGCGGCGGCGCGCTGTGCGCCGCCCACGTCGGACTCTACAAGGCGCTGATCGAGTGCGGGTTCGAGTTCGACATCATGGGAGGGACGTCGGCCGGGGCGGCGATGACCGGTGCCTTCGCGATGGACAAGCATCCCGACGACGTCGACGTGGGCACGCACGACATCTTCGTCAGCAACCGGGCCATGCAGCGCTACACCTGGCCGCGCTACAGCCTCCTCGACCACCGCCATTACGACCAGCAGCTCTCGCGCTACTTCGGCGGCGTCAACATCGAGGACTTGTGGATTCCCTACTTCGCCGTTTCCACCAACCTCTCCAGCTACGAGCTGCACCGGCACGAGCGCGGCGATCTTTTCAAGGCCATCAGGGCCTCGGGCTCCATCCCTGTGCTGCTGCCCCCCGTCTACACCGGCGAGGGCGAGATGCTGGTCGACGGCTGCCTGCTCGACAACGTTCCGATCCGCACCATGCACGAGATCAAGAGCGGCCCCAACGTGGTCGTGAGCTTTCACATCCCCGAGCTGCAGCGCTTCGAGGTCGACTACGACCAGCTGCCCTCGCGCGCCGAGCTGATCGGCATGAGCCTCAATCCGCTGACGCGCGGCAGGCTGCCCGATGCGCCGGGATTGACGACGGTGCTGATGCGCTCGCTGATGGCCAACCGGCACGATTTCAATCGCCAGCTCAAGCCCGCGGATCTGCTGCTTGTGCCGCCGATCCCCGACGACATGGGCATCCTCGACTGGAGCCGGCACGCCGAGCTCTTCGAGAATGCCTACCACTGGGGGCTGGAGGAGATGGGGCGGCTCGGCAAGTCGGGCCACCCGATCCTGAAGCGCGAGACTGCGGGCCGTCGCGCGGCTAGTGGGTGATGCTACTGGAAAAGCCGTTGATCAGCACAACGCCCGCGGCGATGAGGGCGACGCCGATGATGGCCGGCATGTCGAGCGTCTGCTTGTAGAGAATCCATGAGACGATGCAGATGAGGACGATGCCGACGCCGGCCCACAGCGCGTAGGCGATGCCGACGGGGATCGTGCGCAGGGTCAGCGTGAGAAAGTAGAACGCCGACGCGTAGCCGACCACGACGATGAGCGAGGGGACGAGCTGGGTGAACTCCTCCGACGCCTTCAGCGCCGCGGTGCCCACAACCTCGCTGACGATGGCGATGGCCAGATAGAGATAAGACATTGCCCCTCCCGCCTCCTTCTTTATGTTTACTGTGATCTGCCGTCGGCGTCCCCGTCGTTTTCGCGCCTCGGCGTTAATTTTCCCGGCACGAGACTGCTGCGGGCGCACCCCGCCGGCGCAGTCTCGCAAGGAACAGCGCAAGTGATGCGAACAAGACAGTCTCCCAGCCCCGCAGCAACCGCCTGCCACACGAGGGAGCACCCGCCTTGGCAACACTTGCAGCCGGCCCTGCGCCGGCAACACGCTTTCAGGCCTTGCGCGATCCGATCGCCCGCGCCCGGCTCGAGCTCGCGCAAGGGACCGGCGGCATGACCGGCGGCATGACCGGCACCACGCCCGTCACCGTGCGCCACGTGGCGAGCGTCGCCGATATCGGGCGCAAGGACTGGGAGCGGCTCTTTCCCGGCCGGGCCGAGGGGTGGGACTACTTCCGCGCCTGCGAGCAGGCGACGCCGGAGGACTTCTCGGCCTCGGCGATGGGCGCTTATGCGGGCGACACACTCATCGCCGCGGTGCCCATGTTCCGCACCGACTACCGGCTCGACCTGTCGCTGGAGGGCCCGCTCAAGCCGGCGGGCGAATGGCTCTACAAGAACGCGCGTAAATTCGTCGTCGTGCCGGTGCTCGGCATGGGATCGCCGCTGACCGAGGAGTGCCCCATCGGCTTTGCGCCCGGCATGGGCGCGAACGAGCGCGCCGCCACCTTCAAGGCCCTGATCGACGGCATGGATGCGCACGCCAAGGCCAACAACATTCCGCTGCTCGCCCTGAAGGACATCACGGACCGCGACGCGGTCTGGGCGCACGAAGGTCTCCGGCAGGACGGCTTCACCCGCGTCGCCACGCTGCCGCTGGCGACGCTGCACCTGCCCTTCAAGGACGAGAGCGAGTATCTGGCGAGCTTGTCGGCGTCGATGCGCTCCGACCTGCGCAAGAAGATGCGGCGCGCCTCGAAGGTGACGATCGAGGTGCGCGACACGATCGACGGAATCGAGGACGAGCTCGTCGCCCTGTTCGAGGAGACCAAAGCCAACCGCAAGACGGACTACGGATCGTTCGACGAGGTGCCGGCGAACTATTTTCGCGAGGTGATGCGCGCCATGCCCGGCAAGGCGCAGCTCATGCTGTGTCGCGTCGACGGCGTGCTCGCGACCTTCAACATCTTCCTGATCGAGCCCGACCGCATCATCGGCAAGTACGTCGGCATGCGCTATCCGCTCGCACGCGAGCACAACCTCTACTTCGTCAACTGGATGGCAACGGCGCGGCTCGCCATGGAGCGCGGCATTCCCTGGCTGCAGACCGGGCACACGAGCTACCGCCAAAAGGTGCGGCTGGGGTGCGGACTTAAGCGCAGCTGGGTGTACTTCAAGTACCGCAACGTGGCTATCAACCCGCTGTTCAAGCTGTTCGGGCCGATGATGGCCTTCGACTCCATGGACCCCGACCTGCAGGCGCTCGGGACCGACGCGCCCTACCTGGAGCCCGGCGCGGCACCGTGAGCCTCAATCGGAGTCGGGCCTGCCGGAGCGCAAGTGCTTGACGCGTGAGCGCTTGGTCTTGTTCTCAAGCCGCCTCTTCTTAGAGGCGCGTGTCGGTTTGGTGGGGATGCGCCGCTTGGGCACGACGGCCGCCTTGCGCACAAGCTCCACTAGCCGCTCGCGCGCATCGTCGCGGTTGCGCTCTTGGGTACGGAAACGCTCGGCGCGGATGACGAGGATGCCCTCGTCCGTCAGGCGGCGCCCGGCCAGGCGTTCAAGACGCACGCGCACGGGCGGCGGCAGCGAGGGCGAGCGGCGCACGTCGAAGCGCAGCTCCACCGCGGTCGAGACCTTGTTGACGTTCTGGCCACCGGGCCCCGAGGCGCGCACGAAGCGCTCCTCGAGCTCATCCTCGTCGAGCGTCACGCCATCTGTGATGCGCAAAGTGCCCATCCACTCAAGCCTTTTTCTCGACAAAGACGATGCGGTTGAAGAACGGATCGTTGGCCGTCATCTCGCGCGTGCCCCACGGCATCGTCTGGATGCCAGGGCGATTGTACTTGTACTTCTTAGCCGTCAACTCGGCATGCAGCGCGTCGAGCTCGTCGACGGGAACGCGCACGATGGCGCCGGGGCTCGCGTCCCCGTGGTGCTCGGAAAGGTGCAGCACGGCGCCGCCGCGCGAGACTTGCATGTATAGCGGACAGTCGTCGCCGAAGCGGTGCTCCCAATCGATGGCGAAGCCGAGGAAGTCGACGTAGTACTCGCGCGCCTTCGCCTCGTCGAAGATGCGCAGGATCGGAACGACCGAACCGAACTGCATGACCTCTCCTTTCACCTCACCATCGCCCGCGCCAATCCCCCTTGAGGTCGCGGATGATCTCGGCGGCGGCATTGTGGCCCGGCGCGCCCGTCACGCCGCCGCCGGGATGGGCGCCCGAGCCGCACAGGTAGAGACCGCCGAGTGGCATGCGGTAGTCGGCATGCCCGAGCTGGGGGCGGGCCGAGAACAGCTGATCGAGCGACAGCGCCCCGTGGAAGATGTCGCCGTCGACCATGCCGAAGCGCTTTTCCAAATCGAGGGGCGACAAAATCTGGCGCGCCAGCACGGCGCCTTTGAAGTTGGGGGCATGGCGCGTGACAGTCGCGACGACGACGTCGGCGAAGGCCTCCTTCTCGCGCTCGTCCTCCCACGAGCGCCCCTCTGGCAGGTGCGGCGCCACGTGCTGCACGAAGAGACTTGCCACGTGCTGGCCCCGTGGGGCCAGCGAAGGATCGAGCGTCGAGGGGATCAGCATCTCGACGATCGGTGCCGCCGACCAGCCGCCGATACGGGCATCGAGATAGGCGCGCTCCAGGTAGGCAAGCGTGGGGCCGATGACAATGCCCGAGCCGTGATGATCCTGCGGCTCACGGCCGGGGCGGCAGGTGAAATCGGGCAGCTCGGCCAGCGCCACGTTCATGCGGAACGTGCCCGAGCCGGACCTCATCGCAACGAAGCGGTCGCGCAGCTCCGGCGCGACCGCCGCGGACGGCACAAGATCGCGAAACAGAAGCTTCGGGGGCACGTTGGCGGCGACCGCGCGCGCCGCGATCTCCTCGCCGCTCTCCAGCACCACGCCGCATGCCTTGCCGTCCTCGGTCAGGAGCCGTGCAACCCGGGCACCGGTGCGGATCTGGGCGCCGCGCGCTGTGGCCGCCGCGGCCATCGCCTGGGTGATCGCCCCCATGCCGCCCAGCGCATGCCCCCAGGCGCCGCGCCTGCCGTTCACCTCGCCGAAGCAGTGATGCAGCAGCACGTAGGCGGTGCCGGGCGTCGAGGGCGCAGCAAAGTTGCCGACGATGGCGTCGAGCGCGAACGCCGCCTTCACCACGTCGCTCTCGAACCAGCCCGCCAGAAAGTCGGCCGCGCTCTTGGTGAAGAGGTCGAGGACAAGCCGCTTGCCGTCGAGATCGAGGCCGAGGAATCGGCGCCCGACATCTGCACCCTTGACGAGCTCCAGAAGCCCGCCGCCGGCATTGGGCGGCGTCCTCAAGACGAGCCCGCGCAGAACGTCGGCCGCGCGCTCCAGCGCCGCCTCGTAGGCGGGAAGGCGCGCAGCGTCGCGCGCAGAGAACGCAGCGATTGCAGCCTGGTGCTCGGGCAACCCCCCGCGCATCAGCAGAAAGCGCGTGTTATCCACTGGCCAGAAGTTCGCCGCCGGCCGCTCCACGATCGTGAGGCCGTGCTTGGCCAGCTCCAGATCGGCGATCACGCGCGGATTGAGCAGGCTCACCGTGTAGGCGGCGACCGAGTTGCGAAAACCGGGGTGGAACTCCTCCGTCACCGCGGCGCCGCCGACGACCTCGTTCTGCTCCAGAACAAGCGTTTCGAGCCCGGCAGCGGCCAGATAGGCGGCGCAGGTAAGGCCGTTATGGCCGCCGCCGATAATGGCGACGTCGACGGAGCCGGGAACTTTCATGCGCCTTAACCATTGTTACCAGCGTGCTGGTGCTCCAGCGCATAGCGTGAGTTGGGGGCGACATTCCACAATGTCGGCCCGTTCATGACCCCGTTAAGGCTGATTTCGGCCCGATTTGCCCGTCAAGGTGGCCATTAGCCACTCGTTCATCTACCGGGCCTAGCGTGCTCTTGATCGGCAAGTCGCGCGGAGTTGAATGCGCATGGTACAGCCAATGGCACGGCTTCAGTCTCAGGTCGTCCTTGGGCCGTCAGAGGATGCTGTTTACCGCCTCGCCGGCCTCATGATCGTATCGATCTTCCCTGCACTGTTCTGGACGGGTCTGCTGGCCTTGACCGGAACCGTCATCGGCCAGCCCGTCAGCGCGCTCACGCTGGCAACCGTCGCAGCGGCCATCGCCGCCTTCCTTGCTGCGGTTGCGAACACGCTTTTCTCGAAGATCAGCTGATCCCGCCCCAGGTGCAGCGCAGCTTCCGGCATACGCCGCGCCGGCCGAGCCCCTTGCACGAGCCGCGCACGTAGCGGCACACGCGGCAGCTGTAGCTCGACACGCAGCCACGGTATTCGCCGCCCCGGCGATAGTTGCAGCTGCGGATCGTCTGGCAGTCCCGCTGAGGATTGATGAGGCCGCCGGGACCTTCCTGCGCCGCAGCACCGCCGGCGCCCACAAGCATCAGCCCCGCGAAGGCGGCGACGAGCACGACTGAAGGCGTGGCCAAGCGGGGCATGGGAATCGCTCCGGCTGCGTTTCGATCGTCTCAGTGTCTGCGAGTTGCGCCCGTCAGGCAACTGGCGCCGCCGGTCTCGGTGGACGAGGCGCGCACGAGTGTGCCGTTGTGGCCACTGTGTCGCCACACCGGCCCAGCCTGCCGGGCCCGGCGCCGGCGCGACGGCGCGCACGGCTGTGGATTTACTCGGCGGCTTTGCGCGCAGGCTGCACGACGGCCATGTAGTCGTTGAGCAGCGTCTCGCTGATCTGGCCCGGCTTGTAGCGGTGCTCGCCGATCTCCGACACCGGCGTCACCTCTGCTGCGGTGCCGGTGAGAAAGACCTCCGAGAAGTCCTTGAGCTCGTCGGGCATAATGGTGCGCTCGACGACCTCGTAGCCGCGCTTCTTGGCCAGCTCGATCACGGTGCGCCGCGTGATGCCGTCGAGGAAGCAGTCGGGATCGGGCGTGTGAATGACCCCGTCCTTGACCAGGAAGACGTTGGCGCCCGTGCATTCGGCAACGTGCCCGCGCCAGTCGAGCATCAGCGCATCGGCATAGCCGGCCCGCTCGGCCCGGTGCTTCTCGATGGTGCAGATCATGTAAAGCCCCGCCGCCTTGCTCTTTGCCGGGGCCGTGAGCGGATCGGGCCGGCGATACTTGGCCATCGTCAGGCGGATGCCCTTGAGGCGCTGCTCGAGCGGGAAATAGGAGCCCCAATTCCAGGCGGCGACCGCCAGATGGATCTTGGTCGCTTGCGCCGACACCCCGATCTGCTCGCTGCCGCGCCAGGCGATGGGGCGGATGTAGCAGTCGGAGAGCTTGTTGGCGGCGACCACGTCGCGGCACACCTGGTCGATCTCGGCGACCGTATAGGGGATCTCGAAATCGAGCCCCCGCGCGCTGTCGATCAGCCGCTGGGAATGCTCGGAAAGCTTGAATATCTCGCCCGAATAGGCCCGCTCGCCCTCGAACACGGCGCTGCCATAGTGCAGCGCGTGGGTGAGCACGTGGACGTTGGCCTGGCGCCAGGGGACGAGCTTGCCGTCCAGCCAGATGAGACCGTCGCGATCATCAAATGGGGTCGGCTCGGTCATGCATTCTCTCCGTGGACTTTTGCGCCAAGATTCGCCACTTAAGGGGCTGCCCGAGAGCGACGCTTCGAGGGCGCAGGGAGGATATCGAAACACGGCGCCCGCGCAAATTGCACGAGCCCCCTTGCTCGCGCGAACATGCCCAACCGTTTGCGCAAAATAGCTTGCCACGAGTAGCAATCGGAGCCAAATAAGTCAACATGACTGACATAACGTCCGACAGCGTACCGGGACGCCGCAGCACGCGGTCGGCGCCAGCTTCGTCGTCCGCCAACGGAGCGGGTCAGGAGCAGCACGATAGCCCCTCAAAGGAAGAGCTCGTGGCCTGCGCCGAGCTCTTGTTCTTTGCCTATCGCGACTTCACCGCGGGGCCCGATGCGATACTGGAGGAATACGGTTTTGGGCGCGCGCATCATCGCGTCCTTCACTTTGTTCACCGCCATCCGGGCCTGAGGGTCGCCGACCTGCTCGACATCCTCAAGATCACCAAGCAAAGCTTGGCACGCGTCTTGAAGCAGCTCATCGCCAAGGGGTTCATCATGCAGCGGGCCGGCAGCGACGACCGCCGCGTGCGCCGCCTGTTCGTGACGGCCAAGGGCGGGCGGCTGGCCGACAAGCTCAGCGCCCTGCAGATCAAGCGCATCGAGGCAGCTATCGGCCAGGCCGGCCCCGGCGCCCGTGAATTGGCGCGCCGCTTCCTTTTTGCCATGATTGCAGAGTCCGATCGCGCCTGCGTCGAAGCGCTGATAAAGCTGCCGGCCGGCATCCACGGCGTACGTTGAGGCTCAGGCCGAACGAGAGGCGGGGCATGACGACCGCGAAGATCTCTTCCCATTGCGCAGCGCTTCCCGACAACGCGCCGCACGTGCTCGTCGTCGACGATGATCAAAAGATTCGCGACCTGCTCGCTCGCTATCTCACCGAGCACGGCTTCCGCGTGACGACGGCGGGGGACGCGGAGAGTGCGCGCGCCGACATGCGCGGGCTCGATTTCGATATCGTGCTGCTCGACGTGATGATGCCGGGCGAGAACGGCCTCGACCTGGCGCGCGATCTCAAGGCGACGCGCCCAATCCCCATCTGCATGCTGACGGCGCGTGCGGAGGCCGATCAGCGCATCGAGGGTCTGGAAGCAGGCGTCGACGACTACATCTCCAAGCCGTTCGAGCCGCGCGAGCTCGTGCTGCGCCTGCACAACATTCTGAGACGTGCCGCGGGACCCACGGGCCCGCACGACGAGATCCGCATGGGGGCCTACACCTTCCACGTCGGACGCGGCGAGCTGCGCGAAGGGGAGGAGACGATCAAGCTCACCGAGCGCGAGCGCGACCTGCTGCGCGCCTTCGCCCAGCGCATCGGCACGCCGATCCCGCGCCACGAGCTGTCAAGCGAGGATTCGACCGGCAACGACCGCGCCATCGACGTGCAGATCAACCGGCTGCGGCGCAAGATCGAGACCGACCCGTCCAACCCGGTCTACCTCCAGACAGTACGCGGCAAAGGGTATATTCTCTATTCGGACTGAGAAGACGCCGGGACCGCGCACGAGGTCGGCTGTAGATGCTCGCAAGAGGCGATGAGCCCACCGATCCATCGCCCGGGCGATGGCAGGGCTACTGGCAACGGGTGCAACGCATACGCTTGCGGCGCCCGCGCGTGCCGGCGTGGGTGCGGACACCTTCGTGGTTCCGCATGCCGCGCGTTCGCCTGCCAACGCCGCGGCTTCCGCATTGGCTGGCTTCGAGACTGCCCACGCTGCCGCCGTGGGCCGTTGCGGTGCTCAAGTGGCTGGCCAAAACGCACACCGCCAACATGCGCCGACTGTCGGGCTTGTTCGCCGACCTGCTGCCGAAGGGCCTTTATGCGCGCGCGCTCATCATCATCATCGCGCCGATCGTCGTGCTGGAAGGCGTGGTCGCGTTCGTGTTCATGGAGCGGCATTGGCAGGCGGTCACGCGGCGACTTTCGGAGGCGACGGCCCGCGACATCGCGGCCTTGATCGACATCTACGAGGAGTACCCGCGCAAGGACGACTATGGCCAGCTCATCGAGATGGCGCGCGACAGGCTGAACCTGTCCATGCAGATCCTCCCCCCCGGCGACCTGCCGCCGCCGCGGCCCAAGCCGTTTTTTGCCCTCCTCGACCGGGCGCTGTCCGACGAGATCCGCCGCCAGGTGCAGCGCCCGTTCTGGATCGATACCCTCGGCCAGTCGAACCACGTGGAGATCCGCGTCAAGCACGCCAACGGGATCCTGCGCTTCGTCGCCACCCGCTCGCAGACGTACGCCTCCAACTCCCACATCTTCCTTTTGTGGATGATCGGCTCGTCGGTGATCCTGCTCACCGTCGCGATCCTGTTCCTGCGCAACCAGATCCGGCCGATCCTGCGGCTCGCCGAGGCCGCCGACGCCTTCGGCAAAGGGCGCCGGGTGCCTCAGGATTTCCGTCCGCGCGGCGCGCGCGAAGTGCGCCAGGCCGCCGTCGCCTTTCTGGAAATGCGCGACCGCATCACCACGCACGTGGAGCAGCGCACGACCATGCTGGCCGGCGTCAGCCATGACCTGCGCACCATATTGACCCGCTTCAAGCTGGAGCTGGCGCTGCTCGGCGACACCGCGGAGGCGCGCGCCTTGCAGACCGACGTGCGCGAGATGCAGGACATGCTCGAGGACTACCTGGCGTTCGCCAAGGGCGACGGCGGAGAGGAGTCGACGCCCACCAACCTGCGCGATCTGCTCAGCGAAATTCAGGACGAGGCGCAGGTCTACGGCACGCCGATAGATATCAAGGTGCGAAAGCGGCGCCAGGAGATCGTGCTGCCGCTGAAGCGCCAAGCCTTCAAGCGGGCCATCACCAACCTCGTCTCGAACGCGATGCGGTTCGGCGACCAGGTCCTCATCCGCGCAGCCGTCGAAGGCCAATGGGTGCGCATCGAGGTCGATGACAACGGCCCGGGCATTCCGCCCACGGAGCGCAGCAACGTGTTCAAGCCCTTCTACCGCCTCGATCACGCGCGCAATCAGGACGAGGGCAACACCGGCCTCGGCCTCGCCATTGCGCGCGACATCGCCAAGAGCCACGGCGGCGACATCACGCTGGGCGAAAGCTCGATGGGCGGCCTGCGCGCGATCATCTCGGTGCCGCTTTAGGCAGGCCCGCGCGGGCCCGCGCCTACATTTGTCATCCTCGGGCTTGTCCCGAGGACCCAACTCTCCGCTTGTGCCCCTGCAGTCCGCTCGTGGCTATCGATTGCCCAATTGATCGAAGGCAGAGCTCGTTGAGCCGTGGGTCCTCGGAATAAATCCGAGGATGACACGTTGGGGGAGCTTCAGGCAGACGCCGCGGGTGGGCTGTCGGGCGCCCCGACCCCGTATGGCTCAAACTTCACGGACGCCGTCACCTATCTCCACAGCATGGAGAGGGGTTCCCGCCACGCACTAAGCTCTCAAGCGAAAGCGCGCTGCACCCGCTGCTGAGATCGTCCAGCTAGAGTCCAAGGTCAAGGCACGGAGAGAAAGCCTGGCTCACGTCGACGCCTGCTTACGTCTCTTGGACCCGTCCGTCGTCGTCGTCGACGACATCCCCCACAAACGCATCGTCAAGCACGTGAACCTGTTCCGGCAGGGAGAGCTTGGGCGGTTGATCTTGGGAGCACTCAGGAATGCGGACGGCAAGCCGCTCAGCACGGCACAGATCGTTGATGCAGTGCTGGCGGCCGGCGGTCACGGCAAGGATGCACGGCCAGCGTTGCGCATGAGGGTGCGCGGGAACCTCGGGTATTTGGAGCGGCGGGGGAAGGTGCTCAAGTTTGGAGAACGCAAGAATGCACGCTGGCAACTAAAGGTCTTGCCATTCCCCAGCGTCGTAGTCGAACCAAGCGTCGATAGCTGAACCGTTCCACCGGAGACGAATGCGTTTTTCCTCAGTCGGTATCGAAACGACATCCGGCCAGAATGCGGCAATGCACTCACCCTTTGGGTGTCGGGCACTGGGATAAACGATATCGTGCGATCCCGCCTCTCGAAGCATTGTGGCAAAGGCCTGCGGAGCTGCATATTTTCCTGGGTCCGGATCAAGAAGTTGCTTCCAACCGCCTCCCCGAATGTCGTGTAGCGCCTTGTCGATCTTGCCTTTGAGCACGCGAAATGGCTCGTCGTGTGGAGTATCACTCGTCTGGGCATAGAACAGACCCCATCCGAAGGCGACTTCACGCAATGCGGTTTCAAACTTGTTGGCGGCATAGTAGACGCCATACGAACCGTCACTGAAGCGTGTCGGCTTCAGTCTGCTAATGAGCGTGAACGGAGCCATTACGGCAGACGAGCCCTCGCCCGTCACGCGCCGCGACGCTGGCACAAGACTTATCTCGCCAGCCTCCTGGCGAACGCGAGGATTGGTTAGGGCTTCTAGTTCGTGGAGTACTGCCCAGTCATCTTTGTGGGCAACCCTTTCGAACCACTCAATTGGTGGGTACCGCTTAGGGACCAAGCGGTACGTTGCTTTCCAACGCACACGCTTTGTCGGCACACTTTCCAGTGCCGCCCGGTCGATGAAGAGATCAGTCTGTCTTGCCATCAACCTTCAGCGATGCTGTCGAGATATTCCCGGACTGCAGCTAGGTCCATCATTTGACCAGCGCACATCCGCTCTAACGCCGATTGTCCCCCGAATGCCTTGTTGGGCTTGCGAACCCAGCTATCCGCCATTTCGGTCCGCTCGTACAACAACTGTAAGGCCCGGAAGATTCCCAATACTGAGCTGCTGCCGGTCTCGTGGACACGAACCTAAGCTAACCGCAGTCTCTCCTCGAATGCCACTGGGCTGACATAGCCCAGCGTCGAATGCCGCCGTCGAGGGTTATAGAACCGCTCGATGTAGTCG
>Ga0307426_1000207_pt1 | contig 38980 bp, 38 predicted proteins | sample SalMarWE160340MG_FD_202165 | JGI IMG/M metagenome (GOLD analysis project Ga0307426, IMG submission 202165) | Salt marsh sediment microbial communities from the Plum Island Ecosystem LTER, Massachusetts, United States - WE1603-40 | ecosystem: Environmental > Aquatic > Marine > Intertidal zone >... | reverse complement strand
TTTTAAAGGATTCTCTTTATATTTTATTAATATTTATCAAATTGAGTTATTTTAATCATGCTTTTTGCTTTTGGATCTTTTAAGTAAAAAGCTTAATGAGTGACTTTAGATTATAGAATTTAAAGTATACTAAAATGATATGGAAATGGATGCAGAAAAAATCTGGAATTTTTTTCTAATACCCTAAGACTCTTCAATATATAGAAATTATGATTTAATTAGAAAAAATAATAAAAAATACAGAATTCCCCTAATATATTATAAATTAAAGATATTTCTCAATACAGACTGAATGCAAATGAATTCCACCGAATTTATTAAAAAATTAGATCAAGTTCAAGAATTAATGCAACAAGAAAATTATAAAGAAGCAATTGTTTTAATTGAAAGATTAAAAGAATTAGAAAAAATGGGCAATTTTGATTATAATCTTACCCACAGATTATACCAATTAGATTCAAATTCTCATTCACTCTATAATCAACAAATTATCCTTACGACCATCAATGAACTTACTAGCAGGGCTGAATATTTCAGTTTTCATGAACTGAATCAGATTTTAAAGGAAAAAGATAAATTAGATCTCAGTGATGATCTTTTAAAAAGAGAAATTGAAATTTTGATATTAAGGAACCTTTTACCTTGCAGAATTGATAAAGAAAAAATAATTTTCGGATCCAAATAAGAAATCGCCTCTCTAAAGTAGTCATTTTCTATAGTATTACGCATAACATTGTGAAGATATATATTCTTGTACTATCTATATTTCAATATCATAGTTGGAAGGAATTATTTTTCAATCAATAATGTACAACATTTAGTAAAATTCTAAAATGATTCAAGAAAATGAATTAATTACCTTTATACTTTGCCTAGGAGCATTATTCTTTATTATTATTAATTATGGTAAATTGAAATCATTACCGAGTTTAAAGATTTTTCTAATCTCTTTTACTTTATTTACTATGGGTTGGTTTTTTACGGTTATTGAAGGGCTTATCTTTGAGGAACTATTTAATCTGTTTGAACATTTGTGTTATATTTCCAGTTCAATAATGATGTTCATTTGGACGTTAATATTTTTTAAAAAGAGGGGTGGCAATGAATTTAATAGGGATAATTGATTTCTTTGTGTTCACTTTAACGCTCTTATCACTTAGTATTATTTTAATTGGTTGGAAAAATCAATTTTCAATTATCACTAAATTATCTCTTATAGCAATGATGTTCATTATTTCCTTCTATTATTTAAGTAATTTCTTAGAGTGGTCTGGAATTAGCGATGTTTTAGTGAATGTTGAAGATTATATAGCATCATTAGCTCCTTTAGCTTGGTTTTTTTTTTTATATACGTTTATACAGAAAAAAAGTGAAAAAAATTTACGAGAGAATCAAAAAGATATAGAAGAAGCATATAGGTATACAGAATTTTATAAAGATTTATTTACTCATGATATTAGAAATATATTACAAAATATCCTATTAGCTAATAACATTATTGAGCAATCTTATCATAATCAGCAAAAATTAGAGAATCTTCCCGAAATTTATGAATTAATAAAAGAACAAATAATAAGAGGAGAAAATTTGATCTCAAACGTTACCAAACTCTCTGAAATAAGGAAATCACCTTTTCCAATTCACACTATAGATCTTAAAAGTATTCTTGAAAAAACAGTTGAAAAGGTGAAAAAATTATATGAACATAGAAATATAATAATTCAATTCCCAGAACAAACTTTATTGTTAAAATCCAATGATTTACTAAATAATGTATTTGAAAATATCCTGGTTAATGCAATAATACACAATAAAAATGAACCCCATTGAAGTTAAGATAAAAGTATCAAAATTTAAACTCAATCAAACCCAAAATATCAAAATTGAGTTTATTGATAATGGAGTTGGAATTTCAGATGACAGAAAAGACGAAATTTTTATCACACGTGAAGAAGAGGAAAATAAATTTAGAACGGGTTTAGGTTTATCTCTCATAAAAAAAGTAGTTGATTCTTTCAATGGTAAAATTTGGGTGGAAGATAGAGTTAAAGGAGATTATTCTAAGGGGTGTAATTTTGTCTTGCTTATTCCTGAAGCATAAAATTATTTTTTAAAACTGTAATTTGGGATTTGAAGAAAAAACTTGGCTTTTTTAAATCTTTTTTCAGATTACTCATTGTGATTATCGATCACTGTGATAAAACAATCAGTATCAAAATTGTCTATTTTGGTCCAGCTCTAAGTGGAAAAACAACATCTATTAAGGCATTGTTTTCTGATTTTGGTAAGGATAAAGATGTTTATAGTATTGAGAGTACTGTAAATAGAACATTATTTTTTGATTATGGAACAGTTACATTTCAAAATCAAGAATGGGCATTAAAAATCCATATATATACTACTACGGGACAAGATTTCTATTTTGTTACTCGACCTATTACTTTAAGAGCTGTTGATGGAGTCATTTTTGTCATAGATTCTCATGAAGATGTATATGACAGAAATTTAATCTCTTGGCAGGAATTAATCTCATATTTTAATAAAGATATAAGTAATCTTCCGATCATCATTGCATTTAATAAACAAGATTTAGAAGATAAATTTAACTCAATAGATTTTTTAAGAGATATCGGATATTATAAATACAAAAATATAGATACAAGATTTACTAGTGCTATAAAAGGAGAAGGAATCTTGGATTGTTTTGAAGATATTTTAAGACTAGTCTTAAATAAATATTATGATAATAAACTGATTACTGCTATGAATTAATATATATATGCTTAACATATGTTTAAAAGAAGCTTGCTTCTGAGACTGGTGATTGAATCCTAATTTTCTGTTGACTATTATCTTCTAAAATTGAAATGAGTGCCGTAATATTCTGTTTTGTTTCATAAACGATTTCTTTTTCTTCACCCTTTTTCCAATTATTTACACCTGTTAATTGTGGAGCAGTTTCGAATAAACCTTCTTGTAACCCCGAAATCACGACAGTTACTCCTTTTAAATCATTTTTGGAAATATTTTTTATTCTCATTATATACTTGTCAATATCAGAATCAATTGATACTACTTTATAGATCTTCTGGAATTTTGAAATACCATCAAATAAGGAAGATGCGGCAGCAGAACTTTCTGAAAATAAATCCACACCTACCTTTTCCTCAGAAATCGGACCACTAGAAATAGTTATTGGAATTTCAAGCTTTATCGGTTCTAAACCAAATTCTGGCTTCTTCTTTCCAATGATTAACAAGCTCCACTTTGTATAAGCTCCATATCTAAATCCAAATTGCTCTTTTTCAGAAGGAGACCATAACCAATTATATGTTGGTTCAGCAACTTCTGGAACCTTTAGAAGCATATAATCTTTTTCAAAATTTTGTGTTCGAACATCTCCGGCAATTGCAGGGGGAAGTTCCTCAACTTTACGACAATTTTGACCATATGCTTCACAATAACAAACCAAGTTTGAATTTTGAAGAAGTCTTATTTCTAACTGTTTAAGTTCCTCTGAAGTATAACCAATTTTAATAGTTTCTCCTGGTTTAAAAATATCTTTTGTTAAAAGAATGTTTAATCCCGAAATTGAAAATGAGATTGGTTTTGGAGATTTTGCTTGAAATCCAGAATTTCTTGCGTTAATCTCAATATCATGAGTTTTATTAATCACTAACTCATCTTCAGGATTAATTGGATTAGGTTGTCTTAAATTTAATTTTAGAGTATAATTTAGATTTCTATTTCTTATCGTTGGGACAAAATTACTTTTAATTAAGAGAGATTTTTCACGAACATATTCACCTGGTTCAAATTTACCTTTACTAAATATTTCCTCTTTTGAAATTTGAAGTTCTTTAGCACACGGAGGATGAGTAATTAAATGAATTCCACTCCAAAAAATTTCAGCTTTTTTGTCAAAATTGAATTTTGTGCGAACATTTAACTTATCCCCGATAAAGACAGAACCATTGTTTAAATCAGTTAACTCTAATTTTACCAAGTCCAGACAGATAGTAATGTTTCATTCTCTTAATTTTATAAAAAGATAGAATTTTATAAAAACTTTTTATTATTAGATAAGAAATATGGAAATAACCAATGCCTCTTTTTATAGATAATTCATTATTCAAGAATGTCAATTTTTTTATTTGAATTAAGAATCTAAATAAAAAATAATTTGAATCACTTTTAATTATACCATTTAGGATTAAATATCACAATAATTCAAAGCTATGAATAGCGGTCTAGATGGAAAAATCAATGCAGTTCTCTTTGATTTAGATAATACGTTATTGGATGTTGATTTAGATAAATTTATATCTAATTATTTAAAATTGTTAGCCCAAAGTGTAGCCCATCTCGTACCAACAGGAAAATTCATATCAAAAATACGAAAAGCATCTTTAGCTGTGGAAGAAAATAATGGATATACTACCAATGAAGAAGTATATGCTAATGTATTTTTTCCATTGGAAGGGTATCCTCGTGAAGTAATTGAACCATTTTTTGATAAATTTTATGAACAAGATTTTTCTAAACTACGTCAATACACTCGAAAGAAACCTGAAGCAAGATCGGTTGTTCAAACTGCTTTCGATAAGGGTTATGATGTTGTGATTGCTACAACACCTATACTTCCGGCAACCGCAATCGAACAACGATTAGAATGGGCAGGTGTAGCCGATTTTCCTTACCGTTTAATTACAACTATCGAGAATAGTAATGCCACTAAATCTTTAACACACTTACTTTATTATGAACAAATTTTAGATAAAATTGGATACCCCGCAGATGCTTGTTTAATGGTAGGAGATGATGAAAAGGACATGATTGTTGCGCGTCTTGGGATGCAAACGTTTTATATTGAAGGGAAAAAAACAGATTTTGCTAATCATATACCAGAACCCACCTATAAAGGTTCCCTAGCCGATTTGAAACCATTGCTTTAAAAGTGTTTTATACATCAATCTTTTTCCATGTATAAGCTAACTTACTCATATTATAGATGGGTGGAGGAGGATCCTCTAATAACAATTTTCCAAGGCATCCTGCACACAAATATACTTCTTTGTTTTTATCAGTAAAAAAACACATATATAAATTCTCTTGCTTCAAACAAGATTGGCATCTCACAGCTTATAATCTCTTATAATAGAATAAAAACATTTTTATTAAAATCTCAATAATGAAATAATCTGTTTTACTATTTATTACTTTTAATTTGATTTATTTCCTTATATCGAAAACAATCGATCATATGATCATTTACCATTCCAACTGCTTGCATAAAAGCATAACAAATAGTTGGACCAATAAATTTAAACCCTCTTTTTTTCAAATCTTTACTCATTTGTTCTGAGTGCTCGGTTTTAGATGGTAATTCTGAAAGCTCTTTGAATTTATTATCAATTGTTTTATAATTAACAAATTTCCAGATGTATTTATCAAAGGAACCGAATTCTTTTTGAACCTTTAACAAAGCTTTAGCATTTTCAATTACAGCTTCGATTTTCCGTTTATTTCTAATAATACCTTCATTATTCATTAATTTCTCAACGTTTTGCTCATTGTATTTTGCAATTTTATTGTAATCAAAATTATCAAATGCATTTCTGAAATTCTCACGCTTCCGCAAAATTGTACTCCAACTTAAACCCGCTTGAGCACCTTCCAATATTAAAAACTCAAAAAGAATTCGATCATCGTGAATAGGAGTACCCCACTCTTTATCATGATATTCTATCATTTGTGGGTCGTTATTAGCCCACGCACACCTTTTTACCATATTATTTATAATTTGTAAATATCAAATAAATTTTTTATTATATAGGTCTGAATTATAATTATCAATTCTCTTAAATTTAAGAGAAACTTGTTCTTATACTCTTAGATATTAAATTATATTCTTTTCCAGATATCTAATGATATTCTAAGTATGCAAAACCGATAATGATGAGACTTAATAAAAATCCACCACCTATCGCTATAATAAAATATTGAGAATATAAAAATGCGAATGTAGGCGGTGCACTAGAAGCTATACCTGCAATGACTATTGTATATATAAGTAACCAAAGAGTGGTTAGTGGAGCTAAAATATATAAGTAGGTAGTCTTTTCATCAAATTCTATTTTCTTTGCTATTTTTACAATACCTGGGACTATAAAGCATAAAATCCAGAATATAATATTTATAGTTGATAGAGCTAATATTGGTTCTCTATATAGTCGTAACGCCCCATTAATTACTAACGTTGACCAAGTAATGAAAACTCCACCTATAATTAATAACGTTATCCCTCTATTCTGAATTGATAAACCTCTATAGAAGATAATCAATCCTAAAGGTATTAGAATAAAGGGAATAGGTGCTAAGATTAATGTCATGGTGGAGATAGAAACTATAGGAATAAATATCAAACCCACTATAAGAAGGATTATACCTACCTTAAGTTTCGTCTCAGCTTTTACTTTTACCATGGAATGATTCTTTTATATTTCTTATTTTAAAAGATTTTTATTACTAAAATTACATCAATATCAAGATTCAATAGAATCATTATTCTACTATTAAATGCAATAAAGAAAATAATATAGCAATTTTATAATTAATGGAATAAGTGTATTTATGATATAATCCCTAATAAATTCTTGCCAATGACTAACCTATAGCTTCAATAAACACTTTTAAGTAAATTTTTAAAATTTTGAAAAGTAAAAAAGATATAAAGAAAATTATATTTATTAAAAATATAAAGAATAATCCATATGTGCGGATATAATCAAATCAGCGAATAGATTCATGTTATGATATTCTCCCATCTGCAGATTATTACTAACCTACACACACTGGTTTACCATTCTAATTACATCTTTTTATTAAAATCAAGTATTTAATTATAAGAATTGAATAATTTCATTAGAATAAATAAAAAATGTTATAGGAAAAACACCATTTCTATTGATAAGCTTTAGTGGCGTTTTTTGTAATTGCATCTAGTGCTTGTGGCCACACTTCTGGTGGTAAATTATGGCCCATTCCTTTTATAATGAGTAATTCTGCTCCAGGTATTGCCTCTGCAGTATCTTTTCCCCCTTCAAATGGAACTAGAGGATCAGCTTCTCCATGAATTACAAGTGTGGGGGCTCTTACAGACGTTAAAGCCTGCTTACGATTACCACCTGCTAATATGGCTGCTAATTGGCGTGAATAGCCTGCTCGATAATTCGAACGATCATATGAAGTCGTAACCAAGTTACGCGCTCTCTCTTCATCAAAAGGAATACCTGTACCGTGAACGATACGCATACTCTTCACACCATACTCAATAATTGCTTCACGTCCAGTGGGTATAGGTTGAATTAATACTTTCATTGCCTCTGGTGTTGGACGTGGTAAATCGGGATTACCTGTACTGCTCATGATAGAAGTAAGAGATAACACACGAGATGGGTGTCTATATGCAACAACCTGAGCAATCATTCCTCCCATCGATGCCCCACAGATATGAGCTTTATCAATATTAATTGCTGTTAAAAGTCCAACCGCATCATCAGCCATATCCTCTAATGTATATGAGGCTTCTATATTCTCCCCTTTTTGTATTTTCATATACAATTTCACTAGATCTGGTTCACCTGCATCATCAAATTTAGTGGATAACCCAACATCTCGATTATCGAATCGGATCACATAAAACCCACGTTCTACAAGCTTTTCGCAAAATTCTACATCCCAATTGATCATTTGTGCCCCAAGTCCCATAATTAATAATAATGGTTTTGACGAGGGATCTCCAAATGTATCATACTCAATTTCAATATTTCTAACCTTAGCCTTAGGCATTATTTTATTCCTCTTGTTTTAAATCTAATTTAGTTTAGTATCTATATACTTTTATAAGTTTTGAATAAACTTAGGAATTTAAAAAAAGATATAAAGAAAATTAATTTTATTAAAATTTCCTAAATTAATCTGTGTGTGCGGATATAATCAAATCTGCAAAAAGCTTCATATCATTAAGTAGCATGTTCAATTTATCTTGGGAATCCCTATCCAATTCTCCTGATTTCATTACCAATACAGAAATGATGTATTTAAAAATATGAAGCTCAATTTCCTTTCCATCACCATCTCGACCACCAAATTTTGCAGAATCTGACATGAAAATATTTTCCCGTACTGTATTACAAGCATTAATGAAATCTCTTAAGTCTCCCCGTAGTGTTAAACCACTACTGACACCTTGAACATTATGAACGATGACATTACCTGAAATATCGGCGATAATGACTTTAGCTTTAATTTCATCAAGTTGCTTCTCAGCTTTTTCTACATGCGCTTTTAATTCAGCATATTCTGATATCAAAACATCTCTGAATACCTTTGCTAATTTGTCTTCCTCATAAATACTTGTTAACATATAGTCAAAATCATAATCTTTAAATATATCAAGGAAGAGATCTTTTGCTTTCTTAACGTTTGTATCAAGAAGTTCTTTCTGAAAATTTTCAGTATCATACTTATGAAGGAACAAGAAAATCTTTGGTTTTTCATTCATCTTACGATATATATCCAATAGATTTATAAAATAGTCCTTTGCTTCTTGAAATGTATGTGGGTCATGTAAATCGACTATAGGTATAAGAATATCTGTTCCGCGAAAGACTTCTGGCTTTTCGGTATATTCTTTTCTGAATTCCTCTTGCCCCCCAAAATCAAAGATTCCAACTTGTAAACCAAGGAAAGGATGCCTTCTTGTTTCATAAAGAATTGTCGGAGCCAAACCTTTTGTCTCTTCTGGTCGTTTTGCGGCAAAAGCAACAGAATATACACTTGTCTTACCACATCCACTTAGTCCAACTAAACTAATTTTCATTTTTGACTTTCCTTTTTTTAATGGTTTTTATAATAATTTATTTCATTTAACTTTTTTAATAAAATTTGATTTAGATTTTTATTCTTGTGGTGCTACTTTTAGCGTTCTAGAAAAAATTTTCCCAAACGCTTCCGTTGAAGCCTCAACTAATACATTAGCTACAACAGGCTCACCAGGTTCTCCTTCCAAAGGATAACCAATTTCAATAGTTTCAAATGGAAATAATTCTGTTATAGTTGTTATCCAAGGTTTTCTCTCAAAAAGTTCTTCAACGGTTGCTATTCGAATTTTCATATCTTCTAAAACATAACCTATAGTATTCGTCAGTGAAATGTGTAAAGTTTTCTTTTCTTCATTTAGATCTTTTGAAACACTCAAAAATTTTTTAGTTCCTAAAGGAGGTGTTACTTCAGCTTGTTCTGCTTCGGGTTTAGTTTCAATCCTTGGTTCTTCTTCAGGTACATCTCTTACGATAAACACCTTCCGCTTTCGAACAGTATATTGAGATACTTTTTTGAGTTTTGCTAAAAACAATACTGCATTCAAATTTATAGCATTGAAAGGTTCAATTTTGAGATACCCCTTTTGTGCAGCATCTTCCATAATTTCAGCGCCTATACCACTTCTAGCAAATACAGTATTTTTTTTAGCGCCAGAACCCACACTGCCCACACTAATGTCTGCATGTTCAGAGGTCAGATCTAAACAAAAATTACAACTCGAGGATTTAAATTTATCTAATTGCTTAATGGTATATGATTTAAAAGGTTCTCCTTGTGGATCATAATATAAGTGAAATTTCCCTTTGTTTATATCCATTTTTTGGACTTTTGATAAGTCTATACCCTCACTGTCAAAGAAAGGATAAATAGCCTCAGGAGCAAATGAATCCATACAGAATAATCCAATCTTTAAGACATGACACCGCATAAAGTATTTTAACATCCCAGTTGGGCTATCAAACATTTTAGAAACAGCATCTATATTACATGGTGTGCCCACAAATGCAATTGATCTAAAATCTTGACGTACCGCATCCATCAAAGCTTCAACTGTTTGAGAATGATTATAAATGGAACCAGAAGCTTTAATAGCATCGTCTTTATTTGTTATTATTTGCGCTACGGGATACCAAGGTTTACTAGGATTTTTCATTGTAACTACAGCTGCATCGATTAAATGCTCATCAAATAAGTAACAGAGTAGACTTGTAACTGTTCCTCCATCCTGACCTCCAATCACTTCTGGGATGTTTGTATTTGCTACATAACCTGTTTTAAAATCTCCCATGAGTTGATAAGGATCGGTAATAGTTCTTGGACATTGGTTATAACAGATGCCACAACCCGTACATTTTCCTATTAATTTCGGTTGTCCTGCTAGATCATCCCATTCTAATACTGGACATACCGCAGCACATGTACCACATTCAGTACAGATTCCAGTTCGTACAATTTCTTTCATCAGCATTCCAAAACTATCTTTCTTCCCCTCTAGTTTCTTTTGAATGTACTCAAAAGAATATTTATATGGAGTTTCAGTTTGTTCTGATTTATCTTGAGTCATGGTGTTACCTTGAAAGTTCTAATTTGATATTTAAATATTTGAAAGTTCTATTAAATAAAATAGCTTGTGTAAAAAAAATATTATTAAATTAAGTAAAGATTAGAATTCTCTCTTTGAAAAAAAAGTCAAAGAAGTTATTAAAAAATAAGACTTAAAAATTCATAAAGTTTGATTAATATCGAATTTTTCCACTCTCAGTTAATTTAAGTGCTAACGTTCCTTTTAAATCTGCTATTTTATTTGCGTTCTTCCTGATATCTTTTTCGATTTCTAATATATCATTTCTCGCATCATTGAGTTCTTTCTGCTCATTTTCATATTGAGATGTAATATCTTTGATTTTCTCGTCTTTTTTTATTGCTTTAATAGCTTTAACAAAAGCTTTTTGCTTTTTAGAAATACTTATTCTTTTTTTACCTAAGTCTATTTTCTCTTTGGCTAGATCTATTCGTTTTTCAGCTATTATTCTTTCTTGTTGTGCAATTTCTTTATGTATCTTGGCGATCTCTCTCTGAATTTTTGCCATTTTTTCATGATATACTGTAAATTCTTGATCATGCTTTAAAACTACGTCTGAGGCTTGTATTAGATGTTTTGATTTTAATTTATGTTCAACTAGTTTTTTATTTTGTTCCGCTAAATCTTCTCTGATTTTAGCAACCAATAATTGACTTTGTATTAATGCTTCTCTTTTTTCTGCTTTCTTTAATTCTTCCTTTGCCATTCTTTTTAATTCATTCGCAAAAGAGATTTCTTTTTTCCCGACAATTGAATTTTCAAAGGCTCTTAATTCAATATCTGATATATTTTCCATAATAGTATGTAAAGATACCTTATTATTTTAAGATTTTTTCCAACAGTTAAAATTGTATTTTTAAGATAAATACTAAAAATTATGATTCCAATAACTATAATTGAAGGATTAATTGAGAATGATGTGTATATCTATATTAAAAACATATCCAAAGAATTTACTGGAAAAATTGTATCCATCACTCCATACACCGCCGCTGAGGACATCATAGTTTTAGAAGATAAAAATGATAATATAATATATATACCGATGTCTGAAGTTACTGTAATTACTGAAAGAAGATAAAATTCCGATTATATATGTAATTGAATCAATTAATTCTTTTAAAATTGTGAAAAGATAAAGCATTGGAGGATTGAAAAGGGTTTAGCAGAAGATATCTATTTAATCTAACGTAGGATGTAAAATAGATATTGAAAAGGCTAAATGATGTTATTAATTATTTTCTTATTCAAGTCCTTCTTCAATCTTTTTTATCGCAATTGAAGCATAAATTCGTATAACTCTGTGAAAATCGTTAAAAAAGAGATGTTTAATCAAAAAAAAAGGGAATTAAAAATCCATCGTTAAGTCCAATTATACCTTTCCTGGTTAAATCGTTATTTAATTTTTAAGTTTTAATCTTCTTTTAAATCCTATTGCTAATGCAGTTGAACTAAGAGCTGTAATTCCTATAATGAATAAAATGTCATATCCTGGAATTTCACCACTACCCGCAGAGGGTTCTTTTGGATTTTCTGGGAAGTCTGTAACTGACCATGAGATAACCCATTTATGAACTTTAATTTGATCATTAATAAATATTAAAGTAAAAACATCATATGTCTCTACTATAATTCCAGTGGCAGTATCGACATATATATATCCCGTGCTTGTTGTAATGTAAACGCAATCACAAGACACACCACCATAACTTCTGGTTTTTACCGAGTAATTTGCTTTTAATGCAGTTATCATAGTGTTATTAATTAGATATTCTTCATCTATCATTTGATTGAACATTGTTGCTGTACCATTAATATATATTGTTCCAAGCGGTTGACCTGGAGGAGCTGGCACGGAAGTTATATTTATTCCAACGATGTCTTGAAAAATGCCTTGTCTTTTTGTCGCATAGGTCCATTCGTCACCTACATTTACCAAGTAAGCACCTGCTGCATTTAATGGAAAACTGGAAACGATTAATACTACGCTAATTGAAATTAATGAAAAAATAGCTATCTTTTTATTAAGTTTTTTTATCTTGAATTCACCTTTAAATTATTTTCAAAATTAAGAAATTAAATATATTTATTCACTAATCCTATTTAAAAATTATATTTTTCAAGGATAAATAGAGAACAAAAATAGACACTTTTGGAAATGATTACTAATTATAAAATCCATTAAGACATTATTACTTTTCTAATTCCAGCCTTTCTTCAATTTTTTTAATCGCATTTGAAGCATATATTCGTACAACTCTATGGAAATCATTTACTCTCTTGAGTAAAGCGTTTAAAGCTTGCTCCCCTCCATAAATTTCCAACAATTTAATCAAACTCAGTTTTACTTTATGATTTTCATCTTCCTTTGTTCTCAAGTAGTCTGTTAGAATTGCTATATTTTTATTCAATACTCTTGTTGTATCTTGCTTATTCTCTTTTACTTTATACCAGTTGTTTTGAAATATATTATAAATAGCATCAATTGCAACTTTTTTTATTAACCAATAAGCTTTTTCATCTTCAATTATATTAAGTAAATTTTCTATAGGTGCTACGCTTCCAATTTTTCCTAAGGCGATAATTGTATTCTTTCTCACATCTAAGTTTCTGACTGCTAGTAGATTACATAATGGTTTGACGAATTCTTCTTTACCAATTTCACCCAAAATAAATGCAACACTTTCTCTGATTGTATCATTTTCTTTACTCAGAGAATTATATAAATAATCATATGAAGCATCCTTATTATTAAGGTAAATACTCTTAATAGCGTCTAAAATATAAAGCTTCATATCTAAATCCGTATATTCAAAACTTACATCCTCAATATCTAAAACATCTAAAAGCTCTGGAATTGCCGAGACATCTCCAATTTCTCCCAAAGCTTCAATTGCTGCAACGCTCACTTCATGATAGATATTATCTAAGTTAGATATTAAAAAATCTACAGCATCCTTCAGTTTCAATTTCCCACATAATACAACAGCATTTTTCTTTACAATGAAATCATCTATTAAAAGTAATTTTATAATGTCCTTTTCCACATTCTTTCCTAGTATTCTCAAAATAGTGATAACAGAATCTACTAACCTTGAATCTTCTTCCTTTAAAATTTGGGTGATAGCTTCTAACAAAATATCTTTGTGTTTGAGTAGATTTGTTAAAAGCTCAGGATATTTTACTTTAATATAACTAATATCCTCAAAAGAGATATTTATACTTGACAATTCATATCCAATTAATTTTAAAAACTCAGCTTTATGTTCATTTGAGAATCCTTTATTTTTTAATGAATCTAATAATAAATCTATTAATTTTTCTGGTTGTAGACTTAATAATTGAATTGAAACATATTCTTTAATCGATTTAAATTTGCTGTTTAATTCATTTATAAAAAGCCGTATTTCAGGTTCCTCAAATCGTGTTTTGTGTATGGCTTTTAATACGGAACTTTTAATATTGTAATCAACGGGTTTTTGTGTCAATACCCAATTTAATGGTTTCAAAGCTTTTTCGTGTTTTAGCTTACCTAATGCTTTTGCGGCTTCACATTTTATTTCGATAGTATCATCTGAAATTAATAAATTTTCAAATATTCCAAAACATTCATTCTTCAACGATGTTGAATTACTACTAATTAATCCTAAATATTTGATTGCTTCCTTCCGCTTAGTATCATCTTTTTCTGTTTCTATGATTTCAGTTAGCATATCTGCTGAATTTTTTAATCCAAATTCTTCACTTCGCTGATATATTTCACGAGGCTGAATTTTCGTTTTTAACATGAATAGTGCCTTTACATTAATGTTTATTAAATAGTTCCTCAAAATTCTTTTTAATTATTAAAGTAGATCACTAAATATTTAAAATATTTCCAAAACCAGAAATTATGCTAGAAATAACCTATCCAAAATAAAAAAAATGATCAATAATGATAAGTAAAAAAAATCTTAAGAGGAGATTAATTCTAAACTCAATATTGTTTATAAATCATAAGTAATTTCTGACTTTTGCTTTATCATAAAGAGGAACATTTATATAAAACTTTGTCTCAATTGTTCATAATAAAAATCTAATACCTAAAAATTGGTGAAAAATGTCAAAAAAAACTGTATTTAGTATTATTAATCTTTTTTATAGCCGCCACATTGGTCGGAACTCAAAATGCAAGAGCTCACGCACCGTATTCTATGAATTTGAGTTATCACGCGAACCCTAGTTCCATTACTGTAGGAATTTCTCATCCAGTTGATGATCCAAATGTTCACTACATATCGAAAGTGGTAGTTGAGGTTAACGATACCATAGTAATAACTGAAATTTATACAAGTCAACCAACTGCGAACAATTTTTATTATACATACAATATAACAGCTAGCACTAATGACAAAGTTAAGGTAACCGCTACGTGTAACCAAGGAGGTTCTGCTTCAGTATGTCTTATCATAGGTGTCGGTAGCTGTCCAACAGATGGAGGCCCACAAATTCCGGGTTATTTCGGATTGTGGGTTGTTGTAGGAATTTCTGTTATGATATTTCTAACTGTAAATTATAGAAAATTGAGAAATAATACGACACAGACCTAGTAATAAGTAGTCATAAATATTTCAAGATTTTTTTTTATTATAAATTTCCATTTAAATCTAATTCTATAGTTATTTAATAAAACTGAAGTTATTTTTTCATAGAATTAAAAAAAAATAAAGTATGTTAATTACTATGTCAATACGTCAATCTATAAATAACGCAAGAGCTAAATTTTACAATATAGTCACTAATTATAACTTTATCAAGAAAAGTTCTATTATCGTAATAGCAATTTATCTTTCGCTTCTTCTAATTGCAGTTATCATAGCAGCGATATGGGGCCCTTATGGATATACTATTTGGACACGTATGATTTCAGATTTAGGAGGAAGTAATTATACTCCTGCACCAATCATTTTTGATATCGCATGCATATTCGCGGGAATCATGACTATCCCATTAACATTTTACATCGAAAATTTATTTGCACCATTACCAGAAAGGAAGAATTTACGAGAACAACATTTTTCACGCCTAAGATTTAGGCTAGGGAGTAATGCCTTTTTCTTTAGCTTGATGGGAAACATAGGTTATATTTTTGTGGGGATTTTTAGCGAAGATCGGAATTACCCTTTATTAGATTTCGCTAGTTATCATGATGTATTCTCCTTTTTCTCCTTCACTGGATTTGCATTAGGAGCTTTCTTTATTGGATGGATTATTGTACTTTATGATACTAAAATACCAAAATTATTTGGAATTTATGGGATAATAGGACCCTCCAGTATGCTATTCGCTTTCCTATATACGATGGAAGCATTATGGGAATGGATTTTACTATTCTCGATTCTTCTGTGGATAATACCACTTGTATTTATGATACTACAAAAATCAGAATTAAAATTAAAATAAAAAAAATTTTTTTTTAAATTTCTTTTTTCCTGAAAATAAAAATTCTCTAAAATTTAATTATATTTATATTCGCTTAAGTTAATTATATTTAATAAAAATAGAAAATGAACATTATAATGACAGTACGCGAATCAATAAATAATATACGAGCAAAATTATACAATTTTGCGACAAACTTTAAAGTTGTGAAGTTCAGTGCTATGATCGTCATGGTAGGATATATCTTGTTGCTTATAATAGGAGTTATCATCGCAGTTTTCCTCGATCCAGATGGTTATACTATTTTGGATAATTGGATATCAGATTTGGGATCAAGTGATCATACTCCTGCTCCATTTTTGTATGATATAGCATGTATCATAGCAGGGTCTATGACCATTCCACTTACTTACTATATGGAAAAATTACTTGCTCCATTACCTAAGAGACGTGAACTAGGAGAACAACATTATTCTCGATTACGTTTTCGTTTAAGTAGTTTTGCTTTTTTATTTAGTCTTATTGGGAATTTCGGCTATATCGGGGTAGGAATCTTTAGTGCAGACCGTGATTATGATTTCTTATCGGTTTTAGGACAAGGACCTCATGGTATTATGTCATATCTTGCTTTTGGAGGTTTTACATTTGGAGCTTTCTTCATGGGATGGTTAATCGTGCTATATGATACTGAGATACCAAAAGTTTTGGGAATCTACGGAATATTTGGGCCATTAATTATTACTATTCTGAATCTTATAGATGGCACTCCATTATTAGAATGGATGTTGCTCTTCTCAATATTAGCCTGGATAATACCTCTTGCACTTATTATACTCATGAAACCAGAACTAACTCCAAGATAAAACTCCAGAAGTATCAATATTATACTTAATTTTTTTATAAAAAACTCTAAAAATTAATATTTATTACGGAATTTGATATATCTATAATTGACATTTAATTTTTTGAATTAATCAGTATTGCTTTAATATGAGTAAGAAAAACAGTGAAAAAATTGATGTTATTGCTGATGCAATTGAACAATCAATGAAAAAAGGTCATATTAGCACATTAATATTGTTAGCCTTAGAAAAAGGACCTTCTCATGGTTATAGCTTAATGCACACTATAAAAGAAGACACATATGAAGTCTGGAATCCAACGGCTTCTTCCTTATATCCACATCTTTCATCACTAACTGAAAAAGGTTTAATTGAATTTAAGACTCAGATGGATGGAAAGAGAGAGAAAAAAGTTTATGAAATCACAGAGAAAGGCAGAAAAACTTTAAAGAAGCTCCTTGAGAGACAGCAAAATATGCGAAAATCACTTCTTTCAATGATTATGTCAACGATAGGACTCACAAATTTCTCCCTCCCCAATGATTTCGAAGATTTATTTGGTCCAGATTTAATTGATGATGCAAGTTTAATCGGAAAAACTAATGATGAGAAGCTCGAGATTCTTACAAAAAGAAAGCTTGTCTTATCAAAAATAGTTAATAAATTAGAAAATTTTGTTAACGAGATTAACCAAAGAATTGAAAGTTTAAAAATAGAGAATAAATAATTATCATTTCGAAAGATCTCTAAGTAATTAATCTCGTCTAATCATACAACTTTTTTAATTTTTATCTATATTGAAACATGATATATTCGATTGCGATATATTTATAAATCAGAAGACTATTTTATAAATAAGTTGGATATATAAGATTAAGACATATCCAAAAATAGAATATATTTAAATTGCAAATTGTAAGCTAAATTTGAGATCTACTTGAGGTTAGAGGTTATTTCTTATGAAAATTTTATTAACAGGAGCTTTTGGTAATGTAGGAATGAGTACTCTAAAAGAAATGCTAAAACAAAATTATGACATTAGAATTTTTGATATTAAAACTAAAAGGAATAAACGGTTAGCAACTAAATATAAAAAAGACGTCGAAGTTGTTTGGGGAGATTTAAGAAATTATAAAGATGTGGAAAAAGCAATATCTAATATTGATGTTGTTGTTCATGTAGCAGCGATTATTCCTCCGCTTGCTGATAAAAAACCGAAATTTGCAGAATCAGTGAATGTGGGAGGAACTGCTAATATCATTATGGCATTAGAACGCCAACCTAATAAACCAAAACTTATTTTTACATCTTCCGTTGCGGTATATGGTGATCGACTTAAAAATCCTTTAATAACTCCTGAAGATATTCCAAACCCAAATGATGATGATGAATATGCTAAGCAAAAAATAAAGTGTGAGGCATTAATTAAGAATTCGAATTTAGATTGGGCGATATTTCGATTAACATATATTGTATCATTGAATAAACTGCAAATGGATCCTTTAATGTTTGAAATGCCTCTTGAAACTTGCATTGAAATTTGTGATACTAAAGATGTTGGTCTCGCTCTTGCCAATGCTGTGGAAAGTAAAGAGATTTGGGGACAAGTGATGCATATCGCAGGAGGGGAACGATGTCGTATTTCATATCGAGAATATCTTAAGGAAATGTTAGATATTTTTGGTATTGGGTTTGAAGAATTACCGGAGGAAGCTTTTCGACAAGATAGAGGATTTCATTGTGGATTTATGACAACTGATAAAAGTCAAGCACTTCTGAATTATCAACGGTATAATCTCGACGATTACTTCAATGCCGTAAGGAAAAAGGTCGCTATTTCACGACTCTTTACCATGATGTTCAAACCAATCGCACAAAAATACTTACTAAATAAATCTCACTATTATAAAGAATATTTAAATGAAAAAGCTCCTTAGAAATTTCAATATTATAAAGATCGTTCAAAAACCTTTCAAGAGAAATATTTCAAAGACTCACGTTCTTGTACTTTGGATGAATCTTCTTTCTTTTAACTGTTCTTTTTCCCATTTTTTACGTTCAGATCTTAACTTGAAGAGGTCAATATCTTTGTAAATTAATCCTTCTTGTTGAGCAGGAATAGTTCTTTCAGTTCGATCTTTTTCAGGAGTATGGATAAAGGACTCACCAAATTCCGCTTTAACTGAAGGTGTAGCATTTTTAGATTTCATGTCCAAAGTATTGAGTGAAATATACGATAGACATAAGGACCAAATTTCTGAAATTTCTACTCCTGTATTTAATTATATCTATAATCCTACTGACGTTGAATCTTTTAGAGGACCTCGAATAGTAGTTAGACCGAATTGGAGAATTTTAGATGGAGGTCTTCATACACTTATTATTAATGATGGTGGAAAACTGAAGAGGGTTTCATACTTCGCGCCTGTCAAACATGATGATGAAAAAAGCGGAGATGACATCGTTATAGATGCGATAACTGGCGCTCTTATAGACTCAAGAGAAAACTTAGATAGTGGTTCATTTAAAGATAGTGAGATTTATATTTTCTTACTTAGTTTGAGGTCACAAAAATATAGTTCAATGATTGAAGCATTAGGTAATTGGGTTGACATTTGGTTTAAAACAGATATTTTCGGTTTGATAAATACTAAAGGTTATATTAAGGGTCCAAAAAGGGAAATGATAGAAACTACGGTGATTGATGCTATTAATCTCGAAATTAGGACTAGTCCTGATTTATCTAAACAGCAACTTGTAGAAAAATTAAAAAACGATTTTCGAGCTCGTAAGTTCATTCAAGAAGAAATAGTGGATAAACACATATTTATTTCTGATTCTGATATTAGCAGAATTCAAGATTTCCTATTTAATTTAGCGAATGATATTGATACTTGTTATACAGATATAATTATTGTTAAGAATGGGAAAATAGATATTATTAAAGGATTAAGTAGAGGGCTTCAAAAACGGGATTACTTTATCACTAATTCTTACATATCAGCTTCAAAATTAAAGGATCTAGGCATTGAGAAGATTTTTGATCTTTATGGACATGAGGTACCTATGAGTGGCAATCTAGACAAACAGTATAAGTTCATTACTCATAAAACTTCTCATAAGCTTGCATTAATCGAGACGAATGGCAGGGAAATAAAAGTCCCTAACGAGTATATAGACGGGTTAGTTATTCAAGGACAGATCTTTCGTAATGCATTATTGACATATTCAGATGGGCGGTTATTGTACAGTGAATTCTTTGATCCTTACTTAATTATATTTAAATTGCAGAAGGATGGTTGGACTAAGAATTTCTTCAACCCATTTACTTATCTAGAGAACGATGTAGTAGTGGGAGTTGATATATATACGGTGTTTTCTTACTATGAAGGAATTGAACACAAGGATCTTGGTAATTTGGTTCATTTATCTGATCCGACATTTCGAGATAAGGAAGATCCTTTATATTATAAAATAACTGAGCTTGAATCCCATTTTAGCGCTCAAGTACCCCAAGTTCGTGTAAAAAGAGAGGGAGAGGTTACATGCGATCCTTTTGCAGATTTGAATGGTATATTGTTATACGGAGAGTTCACGAAAGAAATATTTATGCATGTGTTCAACCAATTGTTCTCTGATAATGTTGGAAAAGCAATGATGTTTGCAACGAAATATTTGAGTTATTTAAATGGTATTTCTCTAGGGTCAGATTTTACCATTTTCTTAGAAGGTCAAGATATTAATGATGTCAATGATGCATTAAAAGATTTAGAATTTACTGAAGAAGAATTGCAGAAGTTTATATGGAAAAAATATGATCCATCTGATACAATTGATCCTTGGAAGTTTAGATTCTTTGATAGTGAGGGTAAGTTTACAGTCAAGCGGTGGTTAAAATTGATTTATGATAAGGTTACGTCTTATAGTGCTAATGATGGTTCAGTATATGCCTTACAAAGAGATAAATTACAGATTTTTGCTCAGAGGTCTGATGAATATAGTGTAATTGATGAGGCTTCAATTGACAGAGATATAGAAAAGTTCACAGTTAAGGAAGCAAGATTAGGTGTTGAGATCTTTAAGTCTGCTATTGATATATTCGGACATTTCTCGTTAAGGCTTATGATGATGAATATGATCTCTTATTATGGTAAAGAAGGCAATTTCGGCTTAACAATTAATAGTAGAAGAGCTACGAGACCACAAGATACAAAGACTCCAATTGAAAATAGATATTGGGATACCATGTTAGACATTCTACATCATGTAGGACTAATATCTCCGACTTTTAAACATGATAATCCTTTAACTTCCTCTTTAGGTAGATTAAGAAGTGAGCAAGATACGTCATTCTTTGGTTTATCTATCTTAAATGCACATCTATACTTAAAGCTCGAAGGAACAAAAGATATAGTTAAGAAAGGATATAATACCCTTGAGTTTCCAATTGGTCCTTTGATCGGTTTAGAAAACGAAGGAAGGTTTAGTGGGAATAACTTAAATGACTTAGGCTATATATTAGGGAGTCATTTTGGGAAGATCAGTTCTAAATACTTAAATACGTTTGATACTTATATTGACTTTTTCGAAAAACATCAGTCGAACGTAATTGATTATATTATAGAGAAGAAAATCAGCCCAAGTCTTATACTTAAGAAAGGAGAAGCGAATAAAAAATATTTTTTTATGGAAGAACTTATATATGAATTGCGAAAAGATTTACTTGATATCAAGAGATTACACGGGTTAAGAGAAAAGTTAGAAATTTTTGCAAAAGATTTTTCAAGTGATAGCATACTTATCACCCTTGGGACGATCAATCCCTCCACAGGTAAGCCTACTTCTTTTGAAATCACCAAGGATGATTTAGAAAACATGGGGTTTATAGAATTCGGCTGGCGCTCACAGACCAAAATGCTAGATTACATAAACGTTAAGAAGAGTCTTGCCGTTGATAAAGTGTTTAATTATCTTGATGATGTAATTAGACTTGTTGGAAATGAGAGAGTTATCTTAGTTCCATTGTTTAATACAGGAGATCCAAAAACAGGTTATCAGGTTTTAAAAAGGATCTTGCCTGGTGAGGAAGGCTACTACAAAGAAGCTCCGTTCTCTTTTCTTCCTAAAGATGGTTATATTAAGCTTGAACAGAATGATCCGAATTATAAAGAACTATTAAAATATTGTATTCGTCTAACACAAGGTGGTGGATGTGCTTTTGTTATTAAAAAGTGGCAAGACAACATTGGAGATTTAAAAGAATATTTAAGAGATGAACAGAATTTTATAATAGCCTTCAACAGAGAAAGAGTATTAAATCCTGAGGATATTTTCTCTTCTGATGCAGGAATTAGCTACATACCAGGATATGAATCTTTTAATATAAAATTAGGTGATTACTCCACATCTTTTCGACCTACTCAGAGGAATTGGAATGAGAATTGGATTTGCAACCTACACCTGACAGTTCCAGAGTTAATGACTTATTTATCTGAATTGCTTGATGTGGAGACTTTGAATAAATTATTTCTTAAATAAGCTATAGAACATTAATTACTATCTTTTTTGTTTTTAATATATCTAAAAGGTTCAATCTTTTTTGATTTTTATCGATTGTTATACTTTCTAACTGGTTTAGCTTTAACATTGCATTGGGCAATTTATTTAAGTTATTTCGAGCAATAACGAGGTCCCTTAGCTTATTAAGATTTCCTATTTCTTCAGGTATCTCTGTTAAGTTATTTCTGTATAAGTTGAGAGCTCGTAAATTCTTTAATAGATTAATTGATTTCGGTACCTCATTTAAAGAATTATTACTTAGGTTAAGTTTCTTTAAGCTTTTAATCTCACAAATCGTTTTTGGGATTTTAATTAATGCATTTGATTCCAAGTCTAGTTCTTCCAAATTTTTTAGATCTTTTAAAGACCTTGATATTTTCTGAATGCGATTCCATGCAAAATTTAGTTTTTTCAAAGATTTTATATTTTTAATTTCATCCGGAATAAATTGAAATTTATTATTACTTAGATTTAATTTTTCTAAAGAGGTTAATTTCTTAAGAGTATTCGGTAAAGTTTTGATTTTACTTCCATTCAAGGTTATATTTTTTAAATTCTTTAAATTTCCAATTATCTCAGGAATTTCTACAAGATAAAATTTAAAAGAGTGATCATTAATACCTGGTATAAAAATATCTACTACACTTCCATTTTCTACTAAAAATGTAAACGCTTCCCTTTCTTCTCCGTTTATTGTGAGTTTCAATTTAATGTTTGGGATCTCTTTAAACTCCATCTTTTCTGATAATTTTTTTATTATGTCTTCAATTATTTCATTTAGCTCAAATATAGTTGTTGCTTCTTCTGGTCTCAGAATTGCTAGTATTACTTCCTCGTATTGCAGATAATTTGTATACCCCTCAAGTACTAAGAATTTTATTACTTCCAAACTTCCAGATTCTAGCCGTTTAGCTATCTCTTCTTTAAATACTTGTTTTGCTTTCACTTCTCCTACTTCTGTTAACTTCTTTAATAGAGGAAACGCAAGATCCTTATGCAATAAATGAGTTTTATAATTATTTTCATACCAGACCTGTAAATTGGAACAATGCCCCCAGAATTCGACTTCAGGGGGAATTATCTTGTTGCTTCTTTCTAAAGTTTTGTCTAATTGCTCAATTGCTTCATCTAAGGATGTTATTTCATCAAGAGATGTAACCTTTTCTATTGGAATGTTTAGAAGGATGTATTTACAATGCGTAAACAACTCATCATTTATATAGATGTTAGTCTTTCCGTTTTCTAGACGAAGCTTTAGATATTTATTAATTTCGAACTCTTTCATTTTTTACTTAATAATCTCTCTATGATTATAATAATGAAATAAATATTTAAAGTTCTGGAGGCTTGATCTTTACCTAAATTTTTGATAATAATAATAATTACCGATCTTTATGATCACTTTCATTAGATTTGATTAATTACCTAAATAGAAAGAATTAAAAATGTTAGAATTAAAATAAAATCTAAGAATTAATTTATAAAAATTCGAAAGACGTTAATTATAGACAGTCTTGTATAAAAAAATGAGAGGTGGATGTGTAAAAAGAGATGAGTAATAATGAAAATCATCGGATTGGATACTATGCTTGTCAATGAGGAGTAAACATTAGGACTAAAGTAGATTGCGATGAGCTTGTAGAATACGTAAGTAAGACTTTTGATGATGTAGTAATTGCTAAGAAAAATGCTTTTCTATGAACCGATAATGCTCAAAATGAAATAATAGAGGATATAAAGGAAAAGAATTTAGACAGAATTGTAGCATCTGCTTGAACTCCACGTACACATGAGGTTATTTATCGAGGAACAATTGCTAAAACAGATTTAAATCCTTATTACTTTCAAATGGTAAACGTACGTGAACAGTGCTCTTGGTGTACAGATAGTAGAGAAGAGGCTACCGAAAAAGCAAAAATCCTAGTGAAAAGCGGAATTGAAAGAGCTAAACGATTAGAGCCAGTTCCTATTAGGACAGTTCCTGTCACAAAAGCTACATTGGTAATAGGCGGTGGAATTGCTGGTATGAATGCGGCTTTGGATCTAGCAAATCAAGGAATCAAGGTATATTTAGTTGATCAAAAAACTACGATAGGAGGAAGAATGTCTCAATTGGACCGTACATTCCCCACAGATGATTGTTCAATTTGAATATGTGGCCCCATAATGTTGCAGGTCAATAGAAATGAGAATATTGAATTATTAACCTATAGTGAAGTTAAGAAAGTAGAAGGTTATGTTGGGAATTATAAAGTAACAATTGAAAGAAAACCACGCTATACAACAGATGAATGTAATGGATGTGGTGCATGCAGCGAGGTTTGTCCTGTATATGTGAGCAATTATTTTGATGAACATTTGGGAGCACGAAAAGCAATTGATATTTCCTTTGGTCAAGCAGTACCGTTTCTATATGATATCGACAGGGAAGCGTGTATTGAGTGTTTTTCATGCGTAGATGCCTGTGAATTAGATGCTATTGATTTCAGTCAAGTGCCTAAAGATGTTAATGTTGAAGTTGGTACAATTATTATAGCTACTGGTTGGGATATACATGAACCTTTTGGTGAATATGGATATGGAGAATTTGAGAATGTCATAACTCAAGTTCAGTTAGAACGAATACTCGCTCCAAATGGACCACTTGAAGGACATGTGCACCGAATTTCTGATAATAAGAAGCTAAAAGAAATCGTATTTATACAATGCGTAGGAAGTCGAGAAACTGAACGAACTTATTGTAGTGGTGTGTGTTGCATGCTCGCTCTAAAAAATGGAAGGTTGTTACTCGAAGAATTTCCTGATGCGAATATAACAATCTGTTATATTGACATAAGAACTCCTGAAAAAGGATTTGAAGAGTATTATGAACGAGCTAAAGATGCGGGTATTAAAATGATTCGGGGAAAAGTAGGTGAAATCTCCGAAGATCCAGAAACCAAAAACGTAAAAGTTCGAGTTTATTCAACATTAACAGATAAGATCGTAAAAATTGATGCCGATTTAGTCGTGCTATCCACAGCAGCACTCCCTTCAAAAGGTACTCAGCAGATTGTACAGGTTTTAAATCTTGACACTAATACGTACGGGTTCCTCACTGAATCTCATTTCGGACTCATGCCGCAAGAAACGAAATCAAAAGGAATTTTTATTGCTGGATTTGCTCAAGGACCAAAGAATATTTCTTATTCAGTTTCTCAAGCCAGAGCAGCGGCTAGCAAGGTAGCGGAGTTAACAGCACCAGGACAAATTGATATAGAACTAATTACTGCTGAAGTCGATAGTGAATACTGTATTTCATGTAGACGATGCGAAAAAGCATGCCCCAAAAATGCGATTAGGATTGAAGGAGATATTGGTGCATTTATTGATGAAATAAATTGTGATGGATGCGGAATTTGTGCTACATGTTGTCCTACTCAAGCAATTGATATCAGATATTACCGGGATCATCAATTATTTGCTGAAATTGATGGACTTTTAGGAGGTGGTTAAATAGACATGGAAAATACTTATAATATGATCGTTTTTGCTTGTTTAAAATGAGGATATAGCGCAGCTGATTTAGCGGGAGTTTCTCGATTGAAGTATACGCCTGCGGTAAAAATAATTAAAGTAAAGTGTACTGGTAGAGTTGATGTTAAGCATATTCTCTATAGTATTCGCTCGGGAGCTGATGGTGTTATGATTGTAGGTTGACGACCTAATGAATGTCAATTTAAAAATGGTAATTTCACTGCAGAAAGGCATGTAGAATTAGCAAACCGAATCTTAGCATTTAGAGGTTTCGGTAATCAGAGAGCAAATATGTATTGGGTAAGTGGAGGAGATGCAGGGAAATTTGTCGAATCTGTTGAGGATGCATATGAAAAGTTATGTAAAGCTGGGCCAAATCCGCTTAAAACAATCGAAAAAGAAACACTAGTCAAATCAAAGCAAGTTATAACTAACCCTGCGGAATGATTCTTATAAATAAATTTTAGTTATAGGATGACTAACCTTGCAAGGGAAGGGGTTTTTAAATAGTATTCAATTAAAAATTAAGATTTTTTAACTAAAAGTAATCCAAAAGGATGGAAATATGGTTCAAATTTCAAATAATGTAAATTTCAATAGTATTTCTCCAAAAAATTTAATGGATGCTACCTATAAAGCAGTTGAAAATTTTCAAATTCGAGCTTTTTTCGAAGCAAAAGATGAAATTTTAAAAACTGGAAAGTATTCTGAAGAAAACTTTTATGAGATATTAGATGCCATGATTGACGCAGAAACAGAGCGCAAGTTAGTGTTAGAATCATTAAAAGGTAAAGAGCCGTTATTTTTAGAGGAAATTGCAAAACTTCAAAAAGATTTTCCCATAGAAAACGTAATTCGTGATGTAATTTATCTTAAAGAACAAGGATATATTGAAGAACTAGTCGAAATAAAAATTAAGATGGTTATTAAGAAAGTAAAGGGAGAAGAAAAAGAAGTCGAAGAAAAGGAATATTTTTATCGATATCAAGTCAGAGATCTGCTTGATGATTTCATTGAACATTTTTTTGAACCAGTTTCTATTGTATTTAATTCTGGAGTATGCTGTCAATGTGGTTGGTGCTCATCAATTTGTCCCGTGAATGCCATTACAGCCACAGCAGATACTTTAGAGATAGATGATAAAATTTGCATGAAATGCGGTTTATGTTATTCTGTTTGTCCGAGATCATTTTCAATTGAACAAGCGGGCAAAAATATTAACAAACTTGATAAATCTTTAAAGTTCTCTGAACAAATTAATGGTTATGTAAATACCTATTCTGCGAGCACTACTAAGAATGATATTAAAAAAGTAAGACAAGATGGAGGGATTGTTACCTCTTTGCTTGAATACTTACTTAAGAATAAATTAGTTGATGCGATTGTAGCAGTAAAACATTCGAAGAAACTATGGAAACCAGAGCCCGTGATAATAGAAGATGTTAAAGATCTATATAAAACAAGTGGTACTAAATACGCTAATGCCTCAACGTTGAGTATTATAGATGAAACAAAAAAGTATGAAAAAATCGCAGTTGTAGGCGTTCCTTGTATGATGAATGCTTTAGAAAAAGGTACTTTGTTTCCGAGTGGACTACCCTTTTTCAACAATATTAAATATAGAATAGGTCTTTTTTGTATGGAATCTTTTCCTTATGAGGGTGTTCTTAACTTAATTAATGAAAAGTTTCAAACAGGTTTTAATAAAGTTACGAAAATGGACATAAGTGGTGGGAAATTTATCATTTACTTAGATTCAGGTGAAGATTTAAACGTACCCTTAAATGAAGTTAAATCTTTTGCTCGCCATAATTGTCATTATTGTGAAGACTTAACTTCTGATTATGCTGATATTTCTGTAGGATCAATAGGGTCCCCTAGTGGGTGGTCTACTGTAATTACAAGAAATAAAAAAGGCGAAAAACTCTATAAAGAGGCAATTAAAGCAGGATTAATAGAATCTAAAAGCTTAGAGGATGTTAAACCGGGGCAACCCTTATTAGAAAGAATTGCTGGTACTAAGAGAAAAAATTGTAAACCAATTGAATTAAAAAAAGAAAAAGAGAGGAGTGGCAACCATAACTGAAAGTAAAAAGTCCGATAAATTAAAACCAGATTCTGATGACAATTATGAATATTTGAAAAAAATATTCGAGCCAGATTTAACTAATTTGTTAAAAAAATGTTATCAATGCGCCCGTTGCTCAGGTGTATGTCAAGTTAGTAAAGTTCAAAAATTTACACCTAGTAGAATTATTCAAATGATATTAGAAGGTTTTGAAGATGAGATAATTAATAGTGGGGTATTATGGGATTGTTTAATGTGTAACAGTTGCCTACAACATTGCCCTAAAGATATTAATTTTGCTGATATTGTCAGAATTGCGAGGTATAAAATGCGAATAAAAGATATTCAAAATTTTGATCGTACTATTGCTCACAAAGGTCTTTATCCTCTGATGTCAGAACTTATGAGTCAAGAAAATATTAAAATTGAAAGACCTGTAGATTGGATTCCAAAAAACTGTAAAATTTCAGATAAAGGAGATATTTTATATTATGTAGGATGTTTACCTTTTTTTAACTATGAATTTCAAGATTCAATGTCTATAGCAGAAAGCACATTAAAGATTATTTGTCAATTAGAAAAAGATCCAGTAGTTATTCTCAAAGATGAGATATGTTGTGGTCATGATTTATATTGGGGTCAAGCAAAATTCGAAGTTTTTATTGAATTAGCAAAGAAAAATGTTAAACGGTTTGAAGAAACGGGCGCTAAAACAATTGTTACTGCTTGTGCTGAATGTTATAGAACCTTTAAAATTGATTATCCAAAACTATTTGAAGATTTTAACGAAAAATTTGAAGTTAAACATATTATTGAATATATCTATGATAAATGGAAGCAAGGAAAAGTTCAATTTAAAAATCCTAATGAATCTAATGAGGTTATTCCTTTTACTTATCATGACCCTTGTAGGTTAAGTAGATTTTTACCAAAAGATAATAAAATAGTTGAGAAAGTCAGGGAAATCTTCAAATATTTGAAGACTATTGGTTATGATTTTAAAGAAATGGAGCATAATAAAGAAAATTCTTATTGTTGTGGAGTAAATTCTTGGATGAATTGTAATGAACGGTCTAAAGCTTTACGATATAAACGACTCTTAGAAGCTAAAGCAGTTGGAACAAAAATGATTACATCATGTCCAAAATGCCGAATGCATTTAAATTGTCTAAAAAAAGACTATGATGATTTTTCTTCTATTGAAATTTTAGATTTTTCAGAGTTTTTAGTGGATTTGATAAGTATAATAGAACCTGATCAAAATGTTGAGGAAAAGTAATGGAAAAAGTCGGAGCTGTCTTAGTTATTGGTGGCGGAATTGCTGGTATTCAAGCTTCTATAGATTTAGCAGATTCAGGCTATAAAGTATATCTTGCAGAAGCTACAACCAGTATTGGAGGGACAATGTCTCAATTAGATAAAACATTTCCAACTAATGATTGTGCAATATGTATTCTTGCCCCAAAATTGGTACAAACTGGTCGACATGAAAATATAGATATTTTAATTAATTCCTCAATTGAAAAAATTGAAGGTGTTCCAGGGAATTTTAATGTTGATTTAACTCAAACAACGCTTCGTTTGGATCAAAATAAATGTACAGGGTGCGGTTTGTGTGCTCAACAATGTCCTATAGAGGCTATTGATTTTTTTAATGAAAAGCTTTCTAACAAAGCAGCAATTTCTGTGAAATTTCCTCAGGCAGTTCCATTAGTTTTCTCAATTAATAAAGAAAAATGTATAGGTTGTGGTATTTGTAAAGGAATATGTAAAGCAAAAGCTATAAATTATGAACTTCGAGATAATTTAATTAACCTTAATGTAGGAGCTGTAGTATTAGCAATTGGGTTTGATGAATATGATCCTACTCCTTTAACGGAATTGGGTTACGGTAAGCATTTAAATGTGATTACTAGTATTGAATTTGAACGTATACTCAGTGCTAGTGGACCGCATTCAGGTTTAATAATTCGCCCTTCTGACGGAATTATTCCTAAAAAAATTGCTTTTTTACATTGTATAGGTTCAAGGGATAGAAAGCATAGAATTGATTACTGCTCTTCTGTGTGTTGTATGTATACTACAAAGGAAGCAGTAATAGCAAAAGAACACATGAATATTATAGAACCAACAATTTTTACAATGGATATCAGAGCATATGGTAAAGATTTCGATAAATATATTGAACGAGCGAAAGATGAGTATGGAGTAAGATATATCAGACGTAGAATATCTTCTATTAAAGAAATTCCAGGTTCTAAAGATTTAAAAGTTTATTATGAAACGGGAAACGGAAAAATTATTGAAGAAATTTTTAATCTAGTCGTTCTTTCTGTTGGAATGCAACCTAATCAAAAAGCAAAAGAATTAGCACAGAAACTAAACATCCAGTTAAATGAATATGGGTTTTGTAAAACTGGAACCTTTAACACAGTAGAAACTTCAAGACCAGGAATTTATGTTTGTGGATCTTTCGTAACACCTAAAGATATTCCAGAAACTGTTATTGAAGCTAGTGCTGCTGCTGGATGTGTAAATGTTCTTCTGTCAGAAGCAAGAAACAAATTAGTCTCTAAGAAAGAACTTCCAGAAGAATTAGATGTAAGTGATCAACCACCTCGAATTGGGGTGTTTATATGTCATTGTGGGATAAATATAGGTGGCGTTGTTGATGTACCTGGTGTAGTTGAATATGTTAAAACTTTACCAAATGTAGTTTATGCTGAACATAATTTATATACTTGTTCCGCGGATACTCAAACTAATATTAAAGAAAAAATCGTAAAAAACCAACTTAATAGAGTAATTGTTGCCTCATGTACTCCAAGAACTCATGAACCTTTATTTCAAGCAACAATAAGGGAAGTTGGTTTAAATAAATATCTCTTTGAAATGGTGAATATTCGAGATCAATGTTCATGGGTTCATATGCATGAACCTGAAAAAGCCACAGCAAAATCAAAAGACTTATTGCGTATGTCAGTAGCAAAGGCTAGACAATTAATCCCATTACAAGAACAAGAAATCACTGTAATCAATAAAGGTTTAATAATAGGTGGGGGTGTATCTGGCATGTCAGCAGCATTAAATCTAGCCTCTCAAGGTTATGAAGTTTTCTTAATTGAAAAGGAAGATTCTCTTGGTGGGTTTGCCAAAAATATTTATCGAACCCTTGAAAATGATGATACTCAAAAGTACCTTGAAAACTTAATTAAAGAAGTTGAAAATAATCAATTAATCCACGTATTTAAAAATGCTCAAATCAATTCAATATCAGGATATATAGGGAATTTTTCAACAAATGTAAGCTATGGAAATAATAGCAAAAGTGTTGATCTGGAGCATGGAATAATCATTGTAGCCACCGGAGCGAAAGAATATAAGCCAAAAGAATATAATTTCGGGCAAGATCAAAGAATTATATCTCAAACTGAATTTGAAAAAGATCTTTTTACTACGGATAAAATTAAAGGATTGAAATCAATAGTTATGATTCAATGCGTCGGATCCCGAAATGAAGATCATCCTTATTGTAGCAGAATTTGTTGTTCAGAAGCTATTAAAAATGCACTAAAAGCAAAAGAAATCAATCCTAATTTAGAAATAGTAATTCTATATCGTGATATTCGAACATATGGTTTTAAAGAAAAATACTATAACTTAGCACGAGATAAAAAGGTTATTTTTGTTAGATTTGATGAAATTAAACCTCCAGAATTAAAAATTAAAAATAAGCAGTTAAGAATTATAGTAAATAATCCAGATTTAGGAAACCTTGAAATAAATCCTGATTTAGTCGTACTAAGTACTGGTCTCGTAGCACCTATAAAAGAAAATGAAGAGCTAGCAAAAATGTTAAAAGTGCCACTTAATGAGGACAAATTCTTTTTGGAAGCACATGTTAAATTGAGACCAATTGATTTTGCTACAGATGGTATATATTTATGTGGAAGTGCACATTCACCTAAAGATCTTCGAGAATCAATTGTACAATCCAATGGAGCTGCTGCTCAAGCAGTTAAAATTTTATGCGCTGAAAAGCTTGTAACATCTGGACTTGTAGCTGTTGTAATAGAAGAAAATTGCATCGGCTGTGGAAGCTGTATGGAAGTCTGTCAATTTAATGCTATAGAATTAATAGAGAAAGAAAGAACATTTGAAGATATCACAATGACTATCAAAAAATCTCATGTTAATCCGGCACTTTGTAAGGGATGTGGTACATGTGGTGCGCAATGTCCAAATTCAACAATTGTTATTAAGCATTTTGGTTTTGAACAAATACACGCTATGATTTCTGCACTTCTAGTCCAAACTTAAATTATAAGGTATTAACTTATGTCTAAATCGAAAAAGAAAGTAAGTAAAAAGGATTTTCACCCAAACATATTATGTTTCTGCTGCAATTGGTGTAGTTATGCTGGAGCAGATTTAGCTGGCGTATCTCGTTTTCAATACCCCGCTACTATTCGGATATTAAGAGTGATGTGTTCTGGGAGAATAGACCCTGCCTTCATTTTAGAAGCATTTAAAGATGGTATTGATGGAGTTATTGTAACAGGGTGCCACATTGGAGATTGTCATTACTTAAAAGGAAATGAGTTTGCCCGAGATAGATTTGAACGTTTTAAGGAGATATTAAAAATGTTCAATCTCGAAAAAAGATTTAGACTTGAATGGGTAAGTGCCTCAGAAGGGAAACGATTTGCTGAAGTTATTACAGAATTCACAAACCAAATAAAAGAACTAGGTCCGTTAAGACCAAATTAAAACAATTATTTATTTTTAATATTTTAAAAAATCACATCTCTTTTTCTTATTAACTTTGAAATATGTTTGTATTATCCATCTCTATGCGTATGTATAAAATGGTAAATATACAAATCGAAAACGTTGGAAAAACTATTAAAGAAAAGATAAAGAATGTTATACAAAACTTTACGGCTAAAATTAAGAAATCTTTACACACCAGCTATCAAACAGTAAGAGTAATAAGAGATTAAATGAGTGCCGTGTATTTTTTACCGCCATAGTGGGTTTATAAGGATATTATGTGTCATAATCTGATTCGCAGAATTCATCTTCATTTTTGCCCATTTCCTTATCTTCATCATTTTTTTTATTCCAATCCCTATCTTCTTCTTCTGTTTCGTCTTCCTCGCGATCTCTGCTCATCTCATTCCATTCATCAGTTTTATATCGTTTTTTACCTTTTTTTTTTTTCATGATAGTAACTTTTAAGTATTTTTTCTAATTTGCATTTTAAATTTCAACTTATAGTTTTAAGTAGTAGTATTTTAAATTATAATGTTTTTAAAAAATTTTTAAATTTTTAATTTTAAAACTCTCTGTACCACTCTAAATACTCTTAGCAAATGGAAATTTTGGGAGCAGTTTGAAAGTAAGCTAACCACCGGACTTATAAGTTTAATGAGTCACTAATTCTTTTTTAGCTTTTTTCATTGTTCTTGAGATTTTTTTTATGACTTTTTTCTTAAGAAACTGAGTGAGAGGATTAATGACGTTTGTAAATGTTTATATCACTTGTGGAAATAATAGTTGGGAGAATCCTTTATTCCCGAGTTTAATTAAGGATTTAGTGTTTTCCTTATATTTTCTTCTTATTTTTCTCTATTATTTCTGTGAGATATTCACAGAATTAGTAAAAAAAGTATTTAGAAATAAATTTATCCATCTTTAGTTCTTTAAAGTCCTAACGTTTATGAGATTAGAAATTTCTTTTTTCTATAACTAAATGTTGATCTTTATATTATCTAATATGATGCGTATAAAAATAGTCGATTCCATTATACTTTCTGAGAAATCGAAAGGTAAATTCAGAGTCTGATTTCAAGGAAATATTAGTGAAAATTTTAGAGAAAGTTTACAATCTCTCATAAGAATAATGAGTATTGCATATTGAAAATCCTAATTTCTTGTATATATGGATAGCAGGAGCATTAGCCACCCTTACCATAATAAAACATTGATTTTTTTCTCGAAATAATTCTTTTAAGGTTGATGAGATTAGTGAACTAGCATAACCTTGGTTCCAGTAATCTGGATGAGTCCCTACGATAAATATATATCCTATACTTTCATATTTCCATATACCAATCATACAAATCAAGTTTTTTTCTTTCATTATACCATAATAAGTATTATTTTCATCAATTAGGATATCCTCTGGCTTGCGTGACCCCCAATAAATAGGATCAGCAATTCTCATTAATGAAGCTATCTCTTCTCTATAAGATTCATTTAGTGTTTGGAATTTGTATTTCTCAAAATCCTTTTGATCTCCTTTTTTTAAACCCATAAAATACAACACAATTTCTTTTTTATAATCTAGAAAGAATTTTGAGATCAATTTTTTATGGTTATCAAATCCAGTAATAGATATCGGGCTATAATTCTTTCCATTTAATAAAAATCCAAGACTCACGGCGGTTCCTCTAAATTGAATTCTGCGATTTTTCCAGATTAAAACCATTCCTTGTATTTTTTCTTCATTATCTAACGCCATATAAATTTCAGTACTTTCTGGATATTGAGCATAGTTAACATGAAAAAAATAGTATTCAGCAAAGTTATTTTTGATATAATCATAGAAAAAGGCTTCATTATCAGGTGTTACTCGAATTGACCTTAATCGATCATGCTTCATAGAATAACCTAATTATTTTAAAACAATAAAAATTTCGATCAAAAAATCCTTCGAATTAAAATTAAGTGAAAATTAGGATGGAAAGGCAAATTCAGATACTTTTAAGTCCAATAATCTTATATATATGAGAATGTTTTGTTACCAATGAAATCTCTTTTAGTTTTGTTTTCATATCATCACAAGAATACTGAGAAAGTTGCTAACGTATTCGCAAATGTTCTTGATTCACAAATAAAAACACCACATCAAATAAACCCTGTTGAGCTTCAAGACTATGCTTTAATAGGTTTTGGCTCAGGGATATATGGTGGGAAGCACCATAAACTTCTTCTTGACCTTGCTGATACACTACCGCAAGTCACCAACAGGAAAGCATTTATTTTTTCAACCAGTGCAATGATAGAAGAAGCCAAAGTCGCTAAAGATCACTCAATGCTTAGAGAAAAACTTCAGTCAAAGGGTTATATGATTGTTGATGAATTTGCTTGTAAAGGTTTTAACACAAATAGTTTCTTAAAATATTTTGGTGGTATGAATAAGGGTAGACCGAATGCTGAAGACCTTAAAAAAGCGGAAGAGTTTGCTCTGAACCTAAAGCAAATCCTTTAAAGCTCTTACAAATAATAGAAAAAAATCATTAACCAATAGTTATAACTTTTAATATCTATATGGATCTCATGGTCAAAATCTATTCCATTTCTACAATTAGGAAAAAGATAAGGGAATACGGAAAGAAAATCAACGCTCCAAGTCATTTACTTACCGTTCGTGCTTCTAGTGATGGATTCGGTACTCCTCATATTGAAATTGATAAGAATGGGTATAATTATGTAGTTAGTGAGAGAGGAGAAGAATTTGAAAGAAGACAGACAAAAGATATTGATAAACTATTATATTGGATATTCAAATCTATTGTATTCATAATGGCGAATGATTATGAATTAGAACATCGTAAGCCCAATGAAGACTTTAGAAGACAGTTATTTGCTAAACAAATCGAATTAATGAAACAACTCGATTCGAAATTTGCTCAATGGATAAAGGAAGAACTTGATAAAACAGTTGGCATTAGAGTTAAAGTGGAAAGGAACAGGTACTAGTACCGATCCATTAATAATTGATAGTGGAGAATTACCACAAAGTGTTATGATTTCAAACAGTAACACGTTTATAAATATCGTGAACTGTCAATTTGTTAGTATAATAGTTGATACCTGTCAAAACATTTCTTTTGATAAATGCTCATTTGAGATTCTCGGCATTTTGAGAAGTTCTAATATTATTGTTAATCAAAGCTCTATTTCTCTATTAGGTCTCGGTCAGTCGTCAAAAAATAATTTTAAAGAATGTACAATCACTAAAGGGTTTAATTTGAACAATCAATCAAATGTTTTTACAGATTGTGTCTTTAACAAAAAGTCTTATAAGACGTTTCAGAAAGATTTTAATTTATCAAAAGTAATTAAGCAGTTACCATATTTCATAGTAGCCTATGCAATCATAATTATATGCTTTTTTTCCGTTTACAGTTTTAATTCAATTTTATTGGGAATAGATTGGATATTTTTAATTGGTTCTCTCTTGTGTTTGATTGCAGTGTATCTCTTGCTAACGAGAAATGCAAAACACAAACTCATTAGAAAAGAAAAATAAAAAATCATTGTAATCAAACTACTGATTTTATCTTAGATTTACGTTGAGGGAAAATTTAGCAAACTATAATAAATTTATTAGCATATTCATCTATAGATATTAAAACGGAGATTATTTTTTCCATTTTTTGCATAATATTAATGATTATTGATCGATCCTGCTAATACTAATGTTTAATGTGTCGGAAATGGATCATAATACCATTTATTATTATCATCAATTAACATAATGTAGATAATGGACAATTAAAAACTATAATTCTACTTGAATCCACCATTTTTATAAAAAAAGTTGCCAATCTGGATCTCATTCTCATAATTATATAGCAAAAACGAACAAAAAGTTCAGAAAAGCTAAAGAAAAATGGAGACATTGATTAAATACGAAAAAATAAACATGATAAATGTTTGGGACTGATCATTCACAAAGTGAAACATGCCGAATCTCGATCATTTTTCATAAAAATATTTATATAATTACATTTCTTTATTTCTTAATCAACTGAAAAAAAGATGCGAATACAAATTTTTATCAAAAAAATAAGAAAGTGTTAAATAATGGAAGGATCAGTGTTAGTTATTGGTGGTGGAATAGCAGGGATCCAAACGTCTTTAGACTTAACTGAATTAGGCTTTAAAGTTTATCTAGTAGAAAAAACTCCTTCAATTGGAGGGAGAATGGCTCAACTTGATAAAACTTTTCCTACAAATGATTGTAGTTTATGTATTCTTGCACCTAAAATGGTGGAAGTATTTAGAAATCCAAATATTGAATTAATGACTTATCATGAAGTTCAAAAAGTTTCTGGAAAGACAGGAAATTTTGTTGTTACAGTCCTTAAAAAGCCTCGATATATTAACGAAACTAAATGTAAAGGTTGTGGTGACTGTGCTGCTAAATGTCCAAAGATTGAAACCCCTAACATCTTTGATATGAATCTTGGTAAAAGAAAATCAATCTACATTCCATTTCCTCAAGCAGTACCTCCGGTATACTTAATTGACTCTGAATTATGCTTAAAACTCACTAAAGGAGTATGCGGGGTCTGTGAGAAAGTTTGTAAGGCAGAAGCCATAGATTATGAACAAAAACCTCAAGAAATCAAATTGAACGTTGGCGCTATTGTTGTTGCTACTGGATATGATGTGTTAGGAGAAGAGTTAACCTCAAGGTGGGGTTATAATTATAAAAATGTGGTAAGTGCTTTAGAATATGAACGAATATTATCGGCTTCTGGGCCATTTCAGGGTCATATATTACGGCTTAGTGATGGAAAAGAGCCAGAAAAAATCGCATTTATTCAATGTGCGGGTTCAAGGGATTTACGTGAAGGTGTTCCATATTGTTCTTCAGTTTGTTGCATGTATACAGCTAAGGAAGCAATTATAACTAAGGAACATTCTGAAAACTCAAAATGTTTTGTATTCAGGCATGATGTTAGAGCTTACGGCAAGAATTTTTATGAATTTACCCAGAGAGCTCAGCAAGAATATGGAATAAAATATTTTCAAACAAAAATTAGTAGAATAATCGAGGATCCAGAAACACATGATTTAGTAATTCATTATGAAGATCTAAAAACTGGAGAATTTAAGGACTTTAAGGCAAATCTAGTAGTTTTAGCCACACCTCTAGTCCCTTCAGCTGGAACTAGAGAATTGGCTCAAGTTTTAAATATCGAGTTGGATGAATATAATTTTTTTCAAGAGAAATCATATTATAGTAAATCTTTATCCTCTAAAGAAGGCATTCTTTTAGCTGGTTTTTGTCAAGGTCCAACGGATATACCAGAAACGGTGGCTGATTCCAGTGGGGTGGCTTCACAAGTAGCGACTTTACTTAATTCCTTTAAATTTACTGAGACACAAGAAAAAATTATAGGGGTACCAGAAAAAGCAGTTAAAGAAACAGACATACCTAGAATTGGTGTCCTTATCTGTCATTGTGGTATTAATATTGGAAAATATATTGATATTCCTCAAGTTATAGAACACATAAAAACGTTGCCTAATGTAGTTTTTTGTGAAGATAATCTTTATTCTTGTAGTTCTGATTCGCAACAACGAATTAAGGAAGTAATAGATGAATATAATCTAAATAGATTTATTGTTGCTTCTTGTACACCAAGAACCCACGAATCATTATTCCAAGATACATGTCAAGAAGCTGGATTAAATAAATATCTTTTTGAAATGGTGAATATCCGTGATCAATGTTCATGGGTACATATGACAGAAAAAGAGCTTGCTACGGAAAAAGCAATAGATTTAATAAGAATGGGTGTTGCTAAATCGAGATTATTAAAATCACAAGAAGAAGAGAAATTAAAAATCACTCAGACTGCATTGGTGATTGGTGGAGGTATATCAGGAATGACAGCAGCATTGAGTATAGCAAATCAAGGATTTAAGGCGTATCTTGTAGAAAAAGACCGATATTTAGGTGGAAATTTAAAGTATTTAAATATGTTATATCCTACTCAAGAGGATGCTTCAATCTTACTAAACGAAACCATAGAAAAGGTTATACAAAATAATAATATTCAAATCTTTTTAAATTCTGAATTAAAAGATATTTTTGGATATCTTGGTAATTATAATGTTTCAGTTATCGATTCAGAGAGTAAAGTTCATGAATTAAAAATTGGCACTATTATTGTCGCCACTGGTGGAAAAGAATTAAAACCTAATGAGTTTTTTGAATATACCTATACGAACCATAATGTAATTACACAATTACAATTAGAACAGAAATTAAAGGATGAAGATCAATCATGGCTGGACAAA
>Ga0307426_1000206_pt1 | contig 39081 bp, 40 predicted proteins | sample SalMarWE160340MG_FD_202165 | JGI IMG/M metagenome (GOLD analysis project Ga0307426, IMG submission 202165) | Salt marsh sediment microbial communities from the Plum Island Ecosystem LTER, Massachusetts, United States - WE1603-40 | ecosystem: Environmental > Aquatic > Marine > Intertidal zone >... | reverse complement strand
CTCTGTGGCCAACGTGAATGGCTCTCGGCAGTTTGTCCTTTCCGGCGATGCGACCTCCATCGACCGGAGCATCGAGTTGTCTCTAAAACGGGGAGCCATCTCCGCCCAACGCCTCACCTTTAACACTCCTTTGCATTCACCCTTGATGGAATCGATTACGGGAGAGGTACGCACATTTATAACGGATTTTGCTATACAGTCGCCTCACATCCCTGTGGTGAGCCACTGGAGTGGCAAGCCTCTGAGCGATCCTGATGAGATCAAGGAGTTTTTAGTGGAGGAACTGTGCAGGCCTGTTGACTGGGAAGGTTGCGTTCAGTATCTTCTCTCCCAGGGGGTGACGTGTTTTATCGAAATGGGCCCACAGAACACCCTCACCAAGTTGATCCGCTGGATCGATAGAGATGTTCAGGCGCTATTGTACGGGGTGCGCAATCTTAGATAAAATGCATAGGGTAGCGCACAATGTTGTATGAAATGGATAGGGTGGTGCACGATGCCGCATGAGACTCACCTGAAGGTACGTTTCTATGAGGTGGACCCCTATCAGGTGGCTTGGCACGGTCACTATATATCGTGGTTCGAGGTGGCCAGAAATGAGCTGGCGTCCCGTTTCGGACTAGACCCGATGCAACTGAAGGAGGCTGGCCTGATGGCCCCGGTGGTTGACCTTACGTGCAAATTCAAACTGCCTGCCCGATATAATGATGAAGTTATAATCCAGACCACCATGCAGCGCTCTGAGACGGCCAAATTGATATTCCACTATACGGTAATACGCGATACAGAGGTCCTCGCCGAAGGGAGCACCACCCATGTCCTCACCGATCTGAAGGGGATGATGCTCTATAAAGTCCCCCCGGCGGTGCAAGGGCGGCTTGAGGAGATGATGACCTCTCTGGGAGTGTGACAATGCGCATTTTTCTTCTTGATCCCCCCCACAAACTCTTCCCAGGACTCAGGATGTGGGCCCCCTCATATGGTCTGCTGAGCATCGCTGCCTATCTGCAAAAAAAACTGAAATTTCCCGTTGAGATCCTCGACTGCACCACCTTTACCGACCCGTGGGGTGAATTGGCCCGCCGGATCGCCGCTGCCAAACCCCCGCTCATCGGGGTGACGTGTTCTGCTACTTGTCTCTCTCCTGAGGCCCTCCAGGCCATCAGGCTCGCCAAAAGGATTTCCCCCGAATCCGTGGTAGTGGCCGGTGGAGGGCATTTCAGCCTCGTAGCGGAGGAAGTCTTGACTGAGGTTGAAGAGTTGGACTACATCGTGATCGGCGAGGGGGAAGCCACCTTTGCTGAGCTCGCTTCCCGCCTTGAGAAGGGAGAAGAGGAGGTAGATGATATTCCCGGCCTGGCCTTTCGCAGGGATGGAGAGGTAGTCTTTACTGGACCGAGGGTTCTGATCAAAGACCTTGACTCCCTCCCCATGCCGGCTTATGACCTCCTGAACATGGAGGCCGATGCCTACTACTGGAACGGTATGGGGCGGAGGGCCTTTGGTATCTCTACCAGCAGGGGGTGCGGTGACCGGTGTGCCTATTGCTCCGAATCGCAGTTTTGGGGGGGGGTCTGGCGGGGGAGGAGTGGGGGCATGGTGGTGGAGGAGATGCGATACCTGAACACGCACTACGGCAAGTCCCTTTTTGTTTTTAATGAAAATAGCTTCAATTGGAGCAGGGCCAGGGTGGAGGAATTTTTACAGGAGCTGGGGCGTTCGGGGATGAAGGTTGATTTCTGGTTCCAGTCGCGGGTGAGGGATATCGTCCGTGATGCCGACCTCATGCCTGAATTCAGACGGCTCGGCCTGTATGAAGTGATGCTCGGGGTGGAGAGCATCAATCCTCATGTCCTCGACCACTACCAGAAGAGGCAGAATAGAGAGATAGTCCAGGAGGCCATCGACATCTTGCGGCGCAATGGCATCATGGTGATGACCAATGTGATGTTCGGGGATTGGTACGATTCGAAGGAATCCCTCAAGGAGATATTTGACTTTGTAAAGCGACAAGGTGATTTCTTGGTGCTGACCATCACCACCCCGCTCCCCGGGACCCGCTACTATCAAGAAATGGAGGAGCGAGGCATTATCCAGGAAAGAGATTATACTCACTATGATTTCATGCACCCCATCCTCCCCACCAAGTACCTGAGCCGGGACGAGGTATGGGGGCTGCAGCAGCAGTATCTGCGGAAATATTACACCCAACCCCGTATCATGCTGGGAGCCCTCTTGAACAGAAATCCCTTCAAGCGGATGGCATACCGCCTCATCATGCGATATGTCTGGGAAAATGCTGCCCGCCGCCCGTGGCAGCAGCCGGGATACCGCCCCTTAGAGGCATCAAACTTATCCTGGGGAGGGGAAGGGTGAAGCACGTACTTTTGATTTATCCCCGCCAAAAAGATGTCTACATGTCCACTGACACTCCCTATCCTTTTCCCCTACCGGGGCTTACCCTCTTGGCCTCTTTTTTCCCGCCGCAGTATGAGGTGAAGATCGTCAATGAGTTTCTCGATGAGATCAAATTTGAAGAGACGGTGGACCTGGTGGGGATTACGGCCCTTACGGTGCAAGCCAAGAGGGCCTATGAGATAGCCGACCGATTCCGGGAGCGGAGGATACCGGTGATCCTGGGAGGGGTGCACGCAACCTTTATGCCAGAGGAAGCGCAGGAACACGCGGACGCCGTGGTTCTGGGGGAAGCGGAACTAATCATTGCACAGCTGATCAACGATTGGGAAAGGGGAGCGCTCAAACCCTTGTATCGGGCTGAGAAGTTACACGATCTGCACGATCTCCCCGAACCCCGCAGAGGCCTTTTGGGCAAAGGATACAGCCCGATCTTCAAGGTCATCGAAACCACCAGGGGGTGTCCCAACCGGTGTGAATTCTGCGCCGTGCCGGTGATTGCCGGCCGTAAGTACCGCACCAGGCCCTTGTCGGACATCGATGGGGAATTGCAGTCCATGGTACAAAAGAAAGGAGAGTACATCTTCATCGTGGATGACAACGTTATGGCGCAACGCTCCCATGCCACAGGTCTTTTCGAGCTCCTCAAGCGATACCAGGTGCGTTGGATGGGATTTGCCACCATTGAGATCGCCAAGGACGTGAAGCTGTTGCAATTAGCGCGGGAGAGCGGGTGCATCTCTCTGTTTATCGGGTTTGAGTCTTTGACTAAAGAAAACCTCGAGGGGCCCAAGAGGAAGTTTCAGGGCATAAAAGACCTGCAAGGATTCATCAATAGGATCCACGATCACGGCATCGGGATCCAGGGATCGTTTATTTTCGGCTTTGACCATGACAACGAAGAGGTCTTTGAACGCACGGTTGAATTCATCCATCTGAACAGGATAGAACTGCCGACCTTTTCCGTACTCACTCCCTTTCCCGGGACCCCTCTGTGGGATCGCCTTGAGAAGGAAGGGAGGATCTTTGACCGGGATTGGTCTCATTATGATATGAGTCGGGTGGTATTTGTGCCCGCTGGGATGACCACTGATCAGCTTCAGCAGGGGTACCTCTGGGCTCAGAAATACAGCTGTGCCCCTCGTTCCATCCTGAGAAGGCTCTTGTTAGGGCCGAGAAACCATCTGGGATACTTTTTGCTGAGCAACTTTATCCTCCGCAAGGCCCAGATGCGGGTAATCAAGCGATTGCGATCAATCTCCTTTTCCACAATCCCTTCGTAACGATCTCATTATCCCCAATGAAGGTCGCCATTGACAGTCACGCGAGAGGAAGCTACATCCTCCTCATTGAAATACCCCGTGGAATTCGCATGAAGGTTGGGGCTTTGGGGCCCCTGGCATTCCCACAGGGGTTTTATGCCTATTGCGGCTCAGCCATGGGTGGGTTGAGGGCCAGGATCAACCGCCACGTGAGGAGGGGGAAAAAGGTTAGATGGCACGTCGATTATCTTTTAGAAAAGGGGAGGGTAAAAAAGGTGCTCTTTGCTGTGACGAATGAGCGATTGGAATGCCGGTTGGCCGATGGTTTGGGCAACGCCTTCAATAACTATCCCGGATTCGGCTCCAGCGACTGCCATTGCCCGAGCCATCTCTTTTTCTCCGGGGAGTTGCCGACATTACAGGAAAAGGCAGCGGAGGTGTTCAAAGGATTACTACACGGAGGAGAGCTCATCAGTGAGGAATATTGATTGCTTCAAAAGCAAAAAAAATTACATCCAGCACTTTTTTGCTGCACTTTCCCCTGCTCGTGGTGTACAATGCAGATTTCATGTTTTAGCAGTCAGGGATGTTTTGTGAAGGCATTGATACGGAGGACTGATGTTTAAGACGCGCATTACTGAGATGCTCAATATCGAGTATCCCATCATCCAGGGGGGCATGATGTGGCTCGCCACGGCAGAGCTTGCCGCTGCAGTATCAAATGCCGGTGGATTCGGGATCATTGCGGCATTGAGCTCCAAAAGTGGAGAAGGGCTCAAAGAGGAAATCCGGAAGTGCAAAGACCTGACGGATAAGCCCTTCGGGGTTAATGTCTCGATGCTCCCCGATCTCGCCACCGGGGAAAAGATCGAAGAGTACTTTGACGCTATTGTTGAAGAAGGGGTAGCAGCAGTGGAGACTGCTGGTCGAAACCCTGAGCCGTATCTTTCCAAACTCAAAGAGGCCGGGATCAAGGTCATTCATAAGGTGCCTGCCGTGCGGCACGCGCAGCGGGCCGAGCAAATCGGGGTCGATGCCGTAACCCTCGTGGGGTTTGAGTGCGCCGGCCATCCCGGCATGGATGATGTGACGACCTTCATTCTGGTACAGAAGGCCTCCCGTGAGCTGAGCATCCCCGTGATCGCCGCCGGCGGCATCTGTGATGCCAAGGGATTTGTGGCAGCCCTCGCGCTCGGAGCCGAGGGTGTGCTCATGGGCACGCGGTTTATGCTCACCCACGAGTGCTGGGCACCCCAGCGGATCAAAGGGCAGTTGCTCCAGGCCACGGAGCTTGACACGATGATCATCGAGCGCTCCATTAACAATGCAGCGCGTGTTATCAAGAACCAGGCTGCTCTGCGCGCCCTCGAGATGGAGCAGCAAGGGGCGACTTTGGAGGAGCTCCTCACCGTCATCAGCGGGCAGGTGGGCTTAAAGGCCTTTCAGGAGGATGATAGTGATGCCGGTGTGATCGCGTGCGGTCAGGTAGTCGGGGTGATTGATACGCTTAAAAGCGTCAAAGAAGTGATCGATCAGATCATCGATGACGCACATGAAATTTGCCGGCGTTTAGGGAAGATGGATCTTTGATACAAAGGAGTCTCGATTCATATGGATGGTAAGGCAGAGAAAAGAACGGTTTTAATTATTGCTGTCGTGACGGCGTTTTTAATCACCTTCATGGGTGCTTCCATCAATATTGCCCTCCCCGTTATCGGGCATGAATTTGCCATGGATGCCGTTTTGTTGGGTTGGGTTGCCACTATCTTTCTGCTGGCAGTGGCCATGTTTATCGTCCCCTTTGGTAGGATTGCCGATATCTACGGAAGGAAGAAGATCTTTACTTATGGCATGGCGATCTATACCGTTGCGTCGCTTCTCTCGGCCATTGCGCCTTCTCCTCTTGTCTTGATCGCCCTTCGGGGCCTCCATGGGTTTGGAAGCGCCATGGTCTTTGGCACAAGCACGGCCATGCTCATGTCGGTATTTCCTGCAGGGGAGAGGGGCAAGGCGCTGGGGATCGTTGTGGCTTCGACCTATTTTGGGCTTTCGGTCGGTCCCTTTTTGGGGGGGGTGCTCACGCACCAGTTCGGGTGGCGAAGCATCTTTCTCATACATGCACCGTTTAGCCTGTTCGTCATCGTCTTGGTCTTGTGGCAACTCAAGGGAGATTGGGCTGAGGCACGGGGAGAGCGGTTCGATACTGGCGGTTCCATCATCTACTGCCTCATGATAGCTGCAATCATGTACGGTTTTTCACAGTTGCCGGATCTGCTCGGTGCATGGCTTATCCTCTTCGGCATCGTCGGTATTGCGACCTTTATCTGGTGGGAGTCGAAGGCCGAACATCCTGTCTTCAACATGAATCTCTTCCGAAAAAACAAGGTCTTCGCCTACTCCAACCTGGCTGCCCTGATCAACTATAGTTCGACCTTTGCCATTACGTTCCTCTTAAGTTTCTATTTGCAGTATCTGAAGGGTTTTAGCCCCCAAACAGCGGGTTTGATCTTGATGGCACAGCCCGTAGTGATGGCGATCGGTTCGCCTATTGCCGGTCGGCTTTCGGACAGCATTGAACCGGGGATCATTGCTTCGACAGGGATGGCCGTACTGACCATCGGGCTCTTTGCTCTCATCTTTATAGGCGCACACACCCCTTTGGGATTCATCGTTGCAGATTTGATCTTTTTGGGTGCTGGCTATGCCCTGTTTTCCTCCCCCAACACCAATGCGGTGATGAGCTCTGTGGAACGGAAATTTTACGGTGTCGCTTCGGGCACCTTGGGAACCATGAGAGCGGTCGGCATGATGTTTAGCATGGGTATCGTCATGCTGATCTTTGCCATCTATATGGGAAGGGTCCAGATTACCCCAGAATACTACCCGGCTTTTTTAAAGGCGTTAAAAGTAGCTTTCATCATATTTGCATCCCTCTGTTTTGTCAGCATATTTGCATCCCTGGTGCGGGGTAAGGTACGATGAATATGTGTATTATGTGTGTGACTAGGTAAGGGGGAGCATTCTGGATTTTCGCAAGCGGCAAGGAAAAAACTGAAGTTAGTGGAGGCATTGTATGAAGAACCGCTCTCCAGAAGGACAGCGATCCCGCCAGGCAACGATCGCCTATCGTTTTGATGGACCTGTTGCCATTATCGGCGCTGGGGTGACAGGGGCTAGTTGGGCCGCACTGTTTGCAGCCCACGGCCGCCATGTTCTCCTCCACGACAAGGATCCAGAAAGGTCCGCCAGCGGCATTGAACGCGCCCGCAAGCATATACGCTTTTTACTCGGTCACGCAATGGCAGATCCGTATCAGGTGGAGGCCGGCGTGCACGCTCTCAGGTCCTGCGCAACGCTGCCAGAGGCGGTGGAGGAGGCAGCCTTTATTCAGGAGGCCGTCTTTGAAAGTTATGAAGTCAAAAGGGCTGTTTTCGAGGCTGTTGACCAGTATGCGCCACGCCACGCCCTCATCGCGACGAGTTCATCCGGCCTTTCGATCAGCCGCATCCAGACGGCAACTCGTTACCCAGACCGTTGCCTCGCAGGCCACCCTTACAACCCGCCCCATCTCATTCCCCTCATCGAGATAGCACCGGGCACGCGCACTGCGCCGGAGGCGGTGGAGGCCGCCCGGAGATTCTACGAGAGCATCGGCAAGGCCCCGGTGGTGCTTAAGCGCGATGTCCCCGGTTATCTGGCCAACCGCATGTCGGCCGCCCTCTGGCGCGAGGCGATCAACCTTGTGCTGGATGGTGTGGCGAGCGTGGCCGATGTAGACCGGGCCATCCATCTAGGGCCGGGGCTCCGTTGGGCAGTGATGGGCCCCCATCTCCTCTATCACTTGGGAGGTGGCAAAGGGGGCATTCGCTATCACATCGAGCACCTGCGCGCCGCAAAAGAGGCGATGTGGCACGATATGGCCGATTGGAAGACCATACCCTCAGCGACCGCAGAGGTCCTGGAACAGGGGTTGCCAGGGCCCACGGAGTTTGTCGAATTGGCACAAGAACGGGACGAGAAGTTGGTGAGGGTCATCAAGGCCCTGCGTCGCTCTGAAGGGAGTTGACGAAAGAGGTGTTCGTTTGATAAGCATGAAAGCCTGCCTTACGCTGAAGGTTGAATGGTGACAGAACCTGTTCATATCTTACACCCATCCCTTTGGGAGGGTCTTATCCAGGCAGATCCCGGAGCTGTATGTTGGCGCAGTGAGGCGCAGTTCGATGAGGCCACAAGTTCTTATCTCCTGGATTTTTTGCAAGAGAGCTATCGTATAGAGCCGAGCAGCCGGGTAATTGAACCGGTTGCAGGTCCCATTCCTGCAGGAGGCCCTTCGATAGATCTTCAGGTGATCCTCCTTACCTACCTAATGAGTGCTCGGGAGATACCCCTTGCTGATAGGCTTGTGGCAGTCGGCAGCCTTAAGGGGGGAAAATGCTTTTTCCAGGGGCCTCACAGCTTTCCCCTTGATCCCCTGATAGAGCAATACGGCCACGATATTGAAGCATTTCTCGATCGGGGATTGTCCTTGGGGGCCATCCAAGAGGACTACGGTGATGTCAGTGTACGCTTTGCCGCTCTTCCCCGCGTTCCCGTGGTCATGGTCCTGTGGGGGGCTGATGAAGAGTTTCCCCCTCGGCTCAGCGTTGTGTTTGACGCCTCTGTTGATCAACACCTCCCCCTCGATGCCATCTATGGCCTGGTGACGGAAATCTGCCGCCGCATGACCGCATAAGGCTGGAAGGCAATTACTCATATGGAAATTATCGACTCGCACACCCATTGGGGTCCGTCCGTGACCATGGGCATGGAGGTGACGACCGCGGAGCTCCTGCGCCAGGCCGAGCAGAGCGGGGTAGGGAGGATCGTCATCTTTCCCTTCCCGTCCCAGGCCCTGGCTGATGAAGGGATCAATGAACAGGTCCTGGAGGAAGCGAACAGGGATCATAGGTTTATCCCCTATTACTACATCCCCGATGACCTGCGCCCTATCCCGAAAGAAAAAGAATTCTATGGCGGCAAGTGGCATTGGACCAGGGGGGTGCAGGATTGCTCGTCCAATTATCAGGTATTGGAGGATCCTGGATTAAGCGGTTTTATCGAGGCGTCGGAGGAGATCGACCTTCCCATTATTTTCGAAGAGGAGCTGGCATTTACCGAGACCTTTGTGCGGATGACGAAGACTTTGAAGGTCATAATTCCCCACCTGGGGCTCTTAGGGGGGAATCCCATGGATTTCCTTGAGGCCTTCAAGCGGCGGGAGAATTGCTATTTTGATACCGCCCTGGCCGGTCAGGAGACGATATTGAGATTTGTGAAAGAGATCGGGCCTGAACGCATCCTCTTCGCATCTGATATCCCATTTGGAACGATGAAGAACGAGCTCAATAAGGTCTTATCCCTGCCGATAGGAGATGCCGAGAAGGAATTGATTCTCTCTAAAAATGTCAAAAGATTGATTGGATTGGATTAGATTTAAGAGGCCTTGCTAGAGCTGATAATTTGCATTTGGAATATGGTGTGGATTGGGATTAAAGGAATCTGATGAATTCAGTTAGTATTTGACACTATCGTGACGGTGTCAATGAGGATGCCGCCTCCTACGTGAATACCTCGGATTGATTCCCTGTGGCTTCAAAAATTTAAGAGACCACGAATAGCAAACTGGTTTGAGATTTACATTGCCCCTTGACACCGTATATAGCAGAAAAAAATTATCATTCCGAAAAAAGCCCTCAAATCGACGGTTCGGCGTAAAGAGCTCAAAGAACCCATACAGAGGAGTTCTACGAAGTCTATGGCTGCCCTTGGAATGTCCCGGAATTCAATAGAGAGCTGAAGCGCTGGAAGTATGTCTATAACTGTGTCATACTGCATCAAGCACTACAGTACAAAATTCCCTTGTAATCCCTTAAAGATAATGGCATTGTTGCAAACAACCCCATCGCCTCAGTCTCATATGTAGTGAACGAGCAGAGGGCCTATGTACTTCTATTGGTCAGCGAGGGTTTGAGCCTATCCAAAAGATAAGGATAAAAACAGCAATGACAGCAATGAAAATCAGACATCCAATACTGTATTTATCGTGTTCCCAATGATGACACTTTGAACAGAGGGTGATTAAGTTTTAAGGTTAATGCAGGAAAAAGAAAGAGAGATAACGGCTGAAAGATCGTGTAACCTCCAAACAGGCTTTAAGACATTGACGAAAACGTAATGTGTTCTACGTAGCTGATCTGAGGGCTGAACTACAAAAGGAGGTCGGAAAATGAAAGAACTAATTGAGTATATCGCCAAGTCATTGGTGGACGATCCCGATGCGGTGAAGGTGACTGAAGTCGAAGGTGAGAAGATATCCGTATTTGAGCTTTCAGTGTCTAAGGAGGATATTGGAAAGATCATAGGCAAACAGGGGAAGACAGCCACAGCCATGCGTATCATTTTAAGCGCTGCTGCCGCAAAAAAAAGTAAACGGGCTATCATTGAAATCATAGAGTAGCCAGGAGGTTATGGGAAGAGACATCATTGTTAATGTTTTGGTAAGGTTTCCAGGTCTCATCGTGTGCGTGGGGAGATCATGATCCTAAGCAGGATCAGGATAAGGTTTCTCAACCTAAGCATGGTAAAACTCTGCACTGCAACCATGATAAAAGGTAAGGTAATAATTGATTCTTCGTAGTAGGAATTAAACTCATTTCTCCCGTCTTTCTCTATCGAACTGTAGTCAAGAATACAAGATGTATTCTGCAATCCTCCTCGTAACCCATTCTGTTGATTTTCGTTTCAAATAGTCGAGTCTCAAGTTCATATGTCTGCTATTGATCGATAGTTTTAAAAACGCTTTACATGTTTTGATCTGATTTTAATATTTTCAACTGTTCCAATCATTATGTTGAGGTTGAGGTAAGTCGTCTAAGCTTCAGCGGGTTTCCTTCACGAAGTAGGAAGTTGCAAGAACGTTCACTCCTGTTCCACCTTCTTCAAATCTTCACTCCGATCCTTGCTGAGATCAGACTTCTGTTGCCCGCTTTCGTGTTGCGGCAGTACCATGTAAAATTCGGACGTGTAGTCTATGCCGATGGTCGCATCCTGAAGCTGGCAGGCGAGGAGATGGCCGCCGGCCGTTCTATCCGCTGTGATAAAGTGCAGGTGATACCCCGGCACATTGACCCCCTTGACGGAGTCCGGGCATCGGAAACCCACAATGGTGCCTTGGACATCATGAAATTCAAAGATGGTCTGTTCCTTCACTACCTTGACCAGGGGAGGGTAGGGCTTCTGTTGTTTGGGGACACTGCGAGTTTTTATATAGTTGAACGTGCCGTCGATCTTGACGGCGTAAAAGATGCTTTTATCAGGGATCGCCTCATCAAGATAGCTCTGTAACCCCTCGTAGTCCATCCCGTCCTGTGAGGGTAAGGTCCTATCGGCGTCAAAGACCGTTACCACGGCAAAAGGGGTGGTCATGGAGTCGGGGACGGGATAGGCCACGCCATCGGTCTTGATCTGATAGAATTGCCCCTCCAGACCGATCATCTCCCCATCCAGCTTATCAACGGTACCGAGCCCAAAGGTGCCGTGCCTTTTGAGCTCTCCAAAGGTCATCGATCCTGTGTAGTCTCCATCCAACAGGGCGTTGATCGTTGATATCTGAAAGAGGGTGTCTTGATCTTGTTGGAGAGCTGCACAACCTCCTGTCGAGAGAGTTACTATGAGCAGCAGGAAATAGGTAATAATTTTCATGGGTTATGCTCCTTTTCTTCTTTTTGTTCTTCTTTTACAAGGCCTGGTACCTTTCAGCCTTCAGTATGGTAAGTATACAAGTTGGTTGCTGAAGATCAAGGATATTTTGCTGATCGCTTTTTCGTGGGCTTGGTGAGTCAGGTGTTGCAGTTGACAAATAAGATAAAATATATTACATATTAACTTTATTTTCAGAAAAAGGGTAAGGGATTAGGCATGAAGACCACGCATATGAGGAAAGATGACGTCGACAAAACATGGTTTCTCATCGATGCCGACGGAAAGGTCCTGGGAAGATTGGCCACTGAGATTGCAAAGATCTTGAGGGGCAAAACAAAGGCGATCTTTAGCCCCCACGTGGATACCGGCGATTTCGTCGTCGTGGTAAATGCGGAGAAGGTCAAGTTGACGGGGAACAAGCTCAAAGGAAAGGTATATTACCATCACTCCGGTTACCCAGGGGGCATACGGGCTGTCACCGCCGAAAAGCTGCTGGCCTCAAAACCTGAAGAGCTGCTCAGACGGGCGGTCAAGGGGATGTTGCCGAAGAATAGGTTGGGGAGACGGATCATTAAAAAAATGAAGGTCTATGCCGGGCCTGATCATCCCCATGCGGCGCAGCAACCGGAACAGATTCAAGTATAAATAACTGGTTCGAGGAGCATATGGCAGAGGAACGATATTACGCAACGGGAAAGAGAAAGACGACGGTAGCCCGGGTGTGGCTGCGACCTGGTGAGGGTAAGATCGAAGTAAACAAGAGGACCTTTGATGACTATTTTCCCAGGGAGACCCTGCGAATGACCATCATGCAGCCCTTAGAATTGACTAATACTACTGGCCAGTTCGATGTCCATGTAAATGTCAAGGGTGGAGGGATGTCCGGACAGGCAGGGGCTGTGAGGCACGGAATCTCCAAGGCCCTGTTGTTGTATAATGAAAAATATAGAGATGTGTTGAAAAAAGCCGGCTTTATTACTCGTGATCCGAGGGTCAAGGAAAGAAAGAAGTACGGACGACGGGGAGCCAGGGCTCGGTTTCAATACTCCAAGCGATAGGTTAACGTACCAGGGGAGGTTAGCCTCCCCTTTTTATTTGTTTCTCGTATGTTTCTTAGGGGGCAGTACGGATATGAGAGTACAGATATGGGAGCAACTATGAAAGTAGGGATCATTGGTGCCAGCGGTTATACCGGCCAGGAGCTCGTGAGGATATTGGCGAATCATCCGAAGGTCGAGATCACCGTTGCAACCTCCGAGCGCTTTGCGGGTTCGGCCATCGACGAGATATTCCCTTCCTTGAAGGGCGTTATCGATCTGCGCCTCAGTAAGTTGTCAGTGCAGCAGGTAGTCCGTGAGTCGGATATTATCTTTACGGCATTGCCCCATGGGGAGTCGATGGAGGTAGTCGCGGCATGCATGAAGGGAGGGAAAAGGGTTGTAGACCTCAGCGCTGATTTCAGGCTGAAGAACAAAGACCTCTATGAACGGTGGTACGGCACGCATACCTGTCCGGATCTTTTATCGGAAGCGATCTATGGCCTCCCCGAGATATACCGAGCTGAGGTAAAAAAAGCACAGTTGGTGGCCAACCCCGGGTGTTATCCGACCGGTGCCATCCTCGCGCTGGCCCCTCTTGTGGAAGCAGCAATGGTTGCTCCTTTAGGCATAGTCGTCGATGCCAAGTCAGGGGTGAGCGGGGCGGGTCGGAATCCATCCATGACAAATCTCTTTTGTGAAGTTGCCGAGGGGTTGAAGGCCTATGCAGTGGCTCAACACCGACATGCCCCGGAGATGGAGCAGGAGCTCAGCGCGCGTGCAGGGGAACACATCCATATCCTGTTTGTCCCCCACCTTATCCCGATCAATAGGGGTATCTTGTCCACCTGCTATGTCCGCGTTGTGGGAGAGACCTCGACGGAGCAAGCATATGCGGTGTATCAGGGGCGCTATGAAGATGAGCCCTTTATACGCCTCTGCCCTTCAGGGACCTTCCCCTCCACCGCGGCGGTGCGAGGCTCGAATTATTGTGACCTGGGTGTGCTGGCAGATGATCGCTCAGGGCAGCTTATCGTTATCACTGCCATCGATAATCTGATAAAGGGTGCCTCCGGGCAGGCCGTCCAAAACATGAATATCATGTGCGGTTTCCCGGAGACCATGGGTTTAGAGCAGATCCCCCTCGCCCCATAAGGGCTTCCCTCTCACTTCCCGTTTCCCTCTGAGGTCTCCGGCAGGAGGGGTTTTATCTTAATCAGTGCCCCCACTGGTGGGGTGCTGAAATCATCCATACCGTTAAATTGTTTGATGTCATCGGCATGTTTTGTCGTCCCGTAAAATCTGCGTGAAATGGCGGGAAAAGTATCTCCCTTCTTTACTTTATATATCTGCAGACTGTATAAGGGTACCTCCGCTACTTCCTTGGAGGAGAGGGAACGAAAGCTGAAGATGACCGAGTTGAATGTTTCTCTCACCCTGCCGAATTCCTGCAGGCGCGCGATGTTTGCCATGATAAATCCCATCTTCCCCCTGGTCAAATAGGCAATGCGCAGCCCCAACAAGACACCGTCCTGTGATCGCGCCTGGTAGTCGGCTCGATAGGCTTTTGTGCCGTCAACAGTAATCCACGCGACACCTGCTGGTTGCAGGCCTGAATTCCTTTCCACGGTGGCGGCCAGTTGGTCGGGGCTCGTTTCCTCCTTCAATTCCAGGGGTATGACCTGTGAAAGATATCTCTGGGAGGGGTCTTGGGCCAGGAGTGACCCTGCTGTTTCTCCTCTCTGGATCTTCCACCCCTGCGGCATCTGGACCTGATATCGGAAGTGTCTGTTTTTATAGTAATTCCCATAAATTACACCATCTCGTTCTCCAGGACCAAAGACGAGGCCGTCAAGATGAGAGATATACTGGTTCTGAGCTATGGTGAGGTCTGCGGTTTTACCCCCCGTTAATTCCTGGGCGTGAATCGTGGTTTGTTCCACTCGATTGGGGGTCGGGGGGTGGGAGGCAAATAACTGTTCGATGGCTTTGGGACTGCGCTCCTCCAGACTTTCCAATATACTGAAGAACTTCGGCATCTCCAAGGGGTTGTAGCTGGCCTGGTACATATACAAGGCCCCCAGCTCATCCGCCTGGCGTTCATCCTTTCTGCTGTACCCCTGCAGGATGGCGTTCAGGAGCAGATTGGTGCCCAGTGCTAGCCCTTGCGATTCAGTAGCCACCGCTACACCGACGAGGATAAGCTGGGCACCGATGGCCTTTTGATATTTCTTCACCCCATGCCGAGCGGCTATGTGGCCGGTTTCATGACCCAAGACACTCGCGAGTTGCGCCTCATTGTTGAGATAGGCCAACAGTCCCCGTGTGATATACACATATCCTCCCGGTAAGGCAAAGGCGTTGAGTACGGCGGAATCCACCACCGTATAGTGATGCGGCAGATCTTTTCTATGGCAGACCTGTGCAATCTGTTGCCCAACGTGATCGATATATCTCTGAATGGACTGGTCGTCATAGGTTCCAAACTGTACCAGAACGGCTTCGTTCCCTTGTTTTCCCATTGCTATCTCATCTTGATCGCTGAAGAGCATGATCTCCCGCTTTTCAGTGACCGGGTTGACGGCACAGCTGCTCATGATAAAAGTAAGGATTATGATGAGAATGCCGATCCTTTTCGAGACGGACATGGCTTTTTCCCTCCTGTTAGCTGTTTTAGCTGATGCGACTTGTCTGCGCACTTTTTTCCATATTCTATTTTGTATCATAAAATATGCTATGATGTCTATTATTTCTTGATGAGAGCTGCGGGCTTGCTCTTTACAAATCGGTTGACATATCCCTCAATTCTGCTATTTTTTACTCTCACCCCCTGAAGGACACTTTGGGAGAAATTGTATGAGGATAAAGGTGTTAGGGTGTTATGGCACTGAATTTCTTCGATTTAAGAGCTCTGGCTTCTTAATAGACAGGTCTGTGATGTTGGATGCGGGTTCTATCTGTTCTACCTTAACCTTAGATGAGCAGCGGGAGATTCAAGAGATATTGATCACTCATTCCCATCTCGATCATATAAAAGATATTTTTTTTCTGCTTAATAATCTCTTTGAGGAGAAAAGGCAGCCGATAACGGTATACAGTACGGCGGAAATATTGCAGTTGCTTAAACAGCACTTCATCAATGGGATTATATGCCCTGATTTCACTTCCATTCCCCAAGGAGATCATCATGTACTTGGCTTTGAGACGATCAAGGAGGGCGAATTCTATCCCCTGTCTCAGGGGCTCAGCATTAGGGCTGAGAAGGTCGACCATAACATAGCGGCGGTAGGGTATATCATCAGGTGTGATCACGGTCACATCGTCTATACGGGAGATACAGGTCCGACAGAACATATATGGAAGGTCTGTAATTCATTGGAAAATCTGTTGGCCCTCTTTATCGAATGCTCTTTCCCCAATGAGCAGCAAGAGTTGGCGTCTCTCTCCGGTCATCTCACCCCTCAGACCATGGCTCAAGAGCTTAAAAAACTGCAGGAGCGGGATTGTCCGGTCTTTGTATTTCACATGAAGCCCCAATACCTGAAAACCATCGAGGCGGATATCAAAGCTTTGGGTGACGAGCGGATCTCTATCCTCGCCCAGGGCGAAGAAATTGATCTCTGAAGGAGCACTCAATGGCGTGGTTTAAGAAAAAAGAGACTCCTCCAGGGGAAAAGAAGGCGATGGATGCCTTATGGTCAAAATGCAATGCCTGTCAGGAGATCATCTATAAAAAAGAGCTTGAGCGCAACCTCCATGTATGCCCCAAGTGTAGTTATCACTTCCCCATCCAATCACACAACAGGATTGCCATCGTTGCGGACGACGGAAGCTTCAAGGAATTGGACCGAGAGCTGGCCCCGGTGGACCCTATTTCTTTTCGTGACCTGAAGCGGTATTCGGACAGATTGCATGAAGCACAGCACAAGACGGGCTTAAAGGATGCCTTCACTACGGGAAGGTGTGACATCGATGGTGCCCCGGTGATGATCGGGGTCTTTGATTTCAGTTTTTTAGGGGGGAGTTTGGGATCGGTTGTGGGGGAGAAGATCGCTCGGATGATTGAGAAGGCCATGGATGAAAAAATAGGGGCGATTATTTTCACCTCCTCAGGTGGGGCGAGGATGCAAGAAGGGATCCTTTCCCTCATGCAGATGGCCAAGACCAGTGCAGCCTTATCCCTCCTGCGGAAGGAGCGGTTGCCCTATATCTCGGTCCTGACAGACCCCACGCTTGGTGGTGTTACGGCCAGCTTTGGCATGTTGGGCGACATCATTATGGCCGAACCACGGGCAATGATAGGTTTTGCTGGTCCCCGTGTCATCAAAGAGACGATAAAGGCTGATCTCCCACCTGGATTCCAAAGAGCGGAATACCTCCTCCAGCATGGGATGATAGATCTCATCGTCGAGCGGAAAAGATTAAAGAAGACATTGGGGAATTTGTTGAATCTCTTGTATCACTGAGGTCGTTCTGTTTTATCCCCTTTTTATGAATCATCACGAGACGTTGGCATACCTGTATGGCCTGGAGAGATTTGGGATGGTCTTTGGCCTGGAGAACATCTCCCGCCTCTTACAGGTCCTCGAGGATCCCCACCGTGCATTGCACATGATCCATGTTGGTGGAACGAATGGTAAAGGTTCAGTGAGTGCCATGATGGCCTCTATTTTACAGGAGGAGGGATACCGGGTCGGTCTATATACGTCCCCCCATTTGGTGTCATTCACTGAGAGGATTCAGATAAACGGCACTGAGATTGCCTGGGATGAGGTGGTGAGGCTGACAAACTTCCTGCGCAGCAGGGTTGAAGCAGAAGATATTCCCCAACAGTTTACCTTCTTTGACTTCACCACCGCTCTTGCCCTGTATTATTTTGCTCACCAGGAGGTGGACGTGACCATATTGGAAGTAGGACTGGGAGGGAGATTGGACTCCACTAATGTCATACATCCCCTCATTACCGTCATCACTAATGTTGCCAAGGATCATTTTCAAATTCTCGGCGAGAGGATTGAGGATATAGCACATGAAAAGGCGGGGATCGTGAAGCACGGTGTTCCGCTCATGAGTGGTGCCACCCAACCTGAAGTTATACAGATCTTGGAGGAAACGTGCAAGGAGAAAGAGGCCCCCTTGCGTCTGGCGGGAAGAGATTTCAAGGGGGAGAAGATTGCCACGGGGACCTTTAACTTCCATGGTCGTCAATGGGACTTAGCGGATATCAGATTAGGGGTAGCAGGCCCATTCCAGATCGAGAACGCTACCGTGGCGCTGGGGGCCCTGGAGGCGTTGGAGGAGAGGGGATATAGGGTAGGGGAGGAATCGATTTATCAGGGGTTAGCCGCGGTTCGATGGCCCGGGAGATTGGAGCTTATTCAAGAGTCACCTCAAATCCTTCTCGATGGTGCCCACAACCCTGCCGCAGCCGGATCATTGAAAAAGGCCCTGCAGGAAGAGTTTGACTATCACCATCTTTATATGGTAATGGGAATTATGCAGGATAAGGAGGTAGCAGCTATAGTGGCAGAATTGGCCCCTTTAGCAGAGGTACTGATAGCTGCGAGCCCGAGCAATCCCCGTGCGATGCGTGCCCAGCGGCTCGCTGAAATTGCTCAGGATTATTGCAGCGCGGTCACGGTGATCGAGGATCTGGGTGAGGCTGTAGCGTATGCGCAAAAGGTGGCTCAGGAGGATGATCTCATCCTGGTTACCGGATCCTTGTTTACGGTGGGAGAAGCGAGAGATTACATCGTGAGTAAAGGGCAGGGATAATGAAATCTTTCCATCATCCATCTATTGTTATAATCTTACTGTTTGCCTTCTTTACGTTTTCCTTGGCTCCCCAACAGGTTATCGGGCAGGTCATTGGATTTGAGCGTGAGTCCGACGATACGGCTGAAGGTCCTGTCACCATGGAGGCGGATAAGCTCACGTACGATCAACAGGGGGGCTTTATCTCCTTAGAGGGGAGGGTGAAGATTCTCTACCAAAATATCACCCTCCAGGCAGATAACGTGATTTTTTATGACAAGACCAGGGATGTGGTGGCTGAAGGAGGAGTTGTCCTCACTGAAGGGGAGGATATTCTGCGATGTGACCGTCTGGAGTTTAACATCGATACGAAGAAGGGGACAGTACATCAGGGGAGGCTCTTTCTCAAGAAAAAGAACTTTCACATCACCGGCAGCAAGGCAGAAAAGTTGGGTGAGCAGGAGTACCGCGTCTATGACGCCACCTTGACCTCCTGTGATGCGAGGGTACCTGACTGGAAATTTACGTTAAAGCGCTTGGACGTTGAGATCGAAGGCTACGGCGAGGGGTGGTGGCCTGGGTTCCATGTAAAGAATATCCCCGTGCTCTATTTTCCCTGGGCCATATTCCCGGTCAAGCGGGAACGGCAGAGCGGTTTTCTCTTTCCCGGTTTTGGCACCACGAGCAAATGGGGACCTGAGCTCAGCATCCCCTTTTACTGGGTTATTGCACCTAACCAGGATGCCACCTTTTATCTCGAGCGCATCGGAGATACCAGGGGCAGGGGTTTCAAAGAAGGGGTCGAATACCGCTATGCCTGGAGCAGGCGGGCCGAGGGTCAGATCAAGGGTTTTTACATCTGGGATGAACGGGAAGAAAGAAGTCGCTGGTCCATCTTTGCCGACCATGATCAGACCTTCCCAGAGGGGTATTACATCAAGGCGAATATCAATTGGGTGAGCGACAAGGATTATCCCGTTGATTTCGATGAGGACATCCCCGGCGAGGTCCTCATCGATGCCCGGTCGAGGAACAACCTGGAATCCACCCTCATGTTGGGCAAGGATTGGGAATGGGGGGCCTTGGGAACGGAATTTTCTTATTTCCGGGACCTCAAACCAGACCCACGTGACGACACCGTAGATAACAACCGTGCCACCATGCAGCGGCTCCCTCAGGCGACCTTTTTCCTCTATCAAGACCAATTTCTCAATACCCCTTTCTTCTATGAGATGGAGGCTGAGGGTACTCATTTCTGGCGTGAGGAACTCCCCACCAATCCCGCTCTGATCTTACCCGGGGCGATACTCAAAGGGGGGAGGATAGACCTCCAGCCCCGGCTCTCAGTCCCCCTCAAGCCCTTCGACATGATGCGGTTTGAGCCGTGGGTAGGGTATCGTGAGACCATCTATTTTCCAGACGACCCTACAGGGGTATATGATGAGGTCACCAGCCGCGAGATGTACGATGTCGGTGCATCCCTCGCTACCACTATCAGCAGGGTATTCCCCTTAAAGGCGGGGAAAGTCCAGGGTCTCAAGCATATCATAGAACCTGAGGTGGTCTATGCCTATTTCCCCTCAGTGCATCAGACGGATAATCCGTATTTTGACGACATGGACCGTATATCTCGATTCAATGGGGTCACGTGGATTCTCACGAATTATGTGATCGGTAAGGTGGTCGGTGCGGATGGTGATGTTACCTACCCTGAATACCTCTACCTGAAGCTGCAGCAAGGCTATAATTTCTCCCCTGATCTTTCTCTTGACCCTCTTCTTTTTTATCCGGAGGTGCGTCAGCATCTCTCAAATCTCGTAGCGGAGACGAGGATTTCACCCTTTACCTGGCTCTCGGGAACGATGGACCTCGAATACAATCCCCACCAGCGCCGCCTCGATGTCTTCAATACAGGAATTAATGTTACGGATAAGAGGGGGGATCATCTGGCAGCGGAGTACCGGTTCTCCGAACGACACGAGGTTGAAGAAGTCAATACGTACCTTACTATTCGTACCATTGATCCCCTTGATTTTTACTTTGCCTATCGGCATAATCTACGCGACGAGACCAGGATAGAGACGGTATACGGCCTCGACTACCGCCACCAGTGTTGGGAGGTTTCCCTCAGAGTACACGACATAAACCGCTCCCCTGACAGGAGCCGCGATGGTGAGATCAAGTTAATGGTCTATGTTACGCTCACTGGACTCGGGAGATTTCGGGTTCAATAAGGAGGAACGGGGATGAAGGGGATTATTTTGGCCGGCGGCTTGGGGACGCGCATGTTCCCTTTGACCAAGATCACCAATAAGCACCTCTTGCCGGTGTACGACAAGCCGATGATCTACTACCCACTCCAGGCCCTCATCAGTGCCGGGATAGAGGATATCCTGATCGTCACAGGGGGAAACTATGCCGGAGATTTTCTGAGACTCCTCGGCAACGGCAATGAATTCGGACTCAAACATATCAACTACACCTATCAGGAGGGAGAGGGGGGGATCGCAGCGGCCCTGATCCTGGCGGAGTTCTTTGCCGATAAGGATAAGGTCTGTGTCATTTTGGGGGACAATATTATCGAAAGGAATATCAGAAAGGCAGTGAAGGCCTTTGAGGGGCAAAAGGAAGGCGCCATGATCATGGTAAAGGAGGTCCCCGACCCCCAGCGTTTTGGCGTTCCCGTCATACGAGGAGATAAAATAATTAAAATAGAAGAAAAGCCCACATCCCCTCAATCCCCCTACGCGGTAACAGGAATCTACCTGTATGACAATACGGTCTTTGACATCATCAAAACCCTGAAACCGTCGGGCCGTGGGGAATTGGAAATAACCGATGTGAATAACGCCTATATCGAGAGGGGCCAGCTGACCTGGGAAATCCTGGATGGGTGGTGGACGGATGCAGGCACCTTCGAATCCCTCCTGCGGGCCAGCCAATTGGTGGCCGAGACCGGGGCCAACAAGATGAAGTGAGGTGGTGATGATCGACGGGGTACAGGTCAAAACACTGCGGGTCATACCAGACGAGCGGGGGAGGCTTATGGAGATCTTGCGCAGCGATGACGAGCTCTTTCAACAGTTCGGTCAGGTCTATATGACCACCACGTACCCCAATGTGGTCAAGGCATGGCACTACCACAAGCTCCAGACCGATAATGTGACGGTGGTGAAAGGTATGCTCAAACTGGTCCTCTATGATCGACGGGATGGTTCACCTACCAAGGGCGAGATCAATGAGTTTTTTATCGGCGAGCACAATCCGCTGTTGGTACAGATTCCCCAAGAGGTCTACCATGGGTGGATGTGCATTAGTGAGACCGAGGCTATCGTGATCAACATCCCTTCCGAGGCCTACAATTCCGGGGAGCCGGATGAATACCGCCTCCATCCCCACGAAAACGATATCCCCTACGAGTGGGCGAGAAAAGATGGCTGATGAGAAAACGCTTCTCGTAACCGGTGGCTGTGGCTTTATCGGCAGTAATTTCATTCACTATATTCTTGCTCAATACCCCAATTACCGCATTATCAACCTGGATAAATTAACGTATTGCGGCAACCTCGATAATCTCTGCGCGGTGGTACAGCAACCCAATTTTACTTTTGTTAAAGGGGATATCGCAGACAGAGCAACAGTTATGGGGATTCTTCACGATGAGGGGGTTGATTGCATCGTGAACTTCGCCGCTGAATCACACGTTGATCGCAGTATAGAGGAACCCGATCTATTTCTGCGGACCAATATCCTGGGGACCCAGGTTTTGTTGGATGGGGCACGGGAGACGCACGTCCCCCTTTTTATCCAGATATCTACGGATGAGGTCTATGGCTCCCTGGGCCCTACCGGCGAGTTCACCGAGACCACCCCCCTGAAGCCGAACAGCCCCTATTCAGCGAGCAAGACTGCTGCAGACCTCATAGTGAGGGCCTATATTAAGACGTATGGCATTGATGCCATTGTTACCCGTTGCTCCAACAACTATGGTCCGTATCAATTTCCTGAAAAGTTGCTTCCCCTGATGATCAGCAATGCCATGGAAGACCGAGAGCTGCCGATCTACGGTGATGGGCTTAATGTCAGGGACTGGATATACGTAGAAGACCATTGTCAGGCAATTGATGTGATCATGCATCGCGGCAAAAGCGGGGAGACATACAATATCGGCGGAGCAAGTGAACGGACAAATCTTGAGGTGGTCCGGACCATCTTAGAGGTACTGGGCAAACCGGAATCACTGATCCGCTTCGTCAAAGATCGACCGGGGCACGACCGCAGATATGCCATGGATTTTTCCAAGTTAAAGAAAGAACTAGGTTGGGAGCCCAAGGTGACCTTTGAAGAGGGGATACAAAAGACCGTCACCTGGTATGTCGAACATCAAGATTGGTGGCAGCGGATCAAGACCGGAGAATATATGGAATATTATGAGCGAATGTACGGAAGTAGGGAATAGTTAGTGATTAAATATAGGGTTTGTTTTCTATGACAGCTTTTTTAAACTCTCTTGGACAGACTTGAGTCATTTTTCTGAACATCCTGGCAAAGTGATATTGATTGCTGAACCCGCAGGCGAAGGCTATTTCCCCTATTGAAAATTTAACTCCTTCTTCTAACATCTGTATCGCTCGGGCAATTCGCACCTTATTCAGGTACATGGAATATGTTACACTGAGCGTTTTTTTAAATGCCCGCTCAAGGCAAGAGACGCTCATCCCGGCCTCGCGGGCGACATGGGCAAGCTTAATAGGCATGCAGTAATTTACATTAATAAACTGAACTGCTTTCTGAATACCGGTCTGAGTACGGTTAAAACTCCTTTCTTTTATTCCAAGGACGGCTTGAATACTTTCCCCCAGTTCATTTTCATGAATAGGTTTTTTGAGATAATCGCTCGCACCGTTTCTGAATACGGTGACCGCGAGATCTTCAGACCCGTATGCGGTCATGATGATGATAGGTACCGAAGGGGAGACAAACCTCAAGACCTGCAACAGGTTCATACAGGGGTCATCAGGGGTATGGTCGAGGAGTACAAGATCGACAGCATTGCGAAAGAAAAATTCGCATGCCTTCTGTTTGTTTTTTTCAATTATTACATTACAGTGCCGTACACTGGTGACAATGCTCTGGTAGTATGTTTTAGCATTGGGATCAATGAGTAGTATCGTAATCTGTTTTCTTATGGCTCGTGTATTATTCATACAGCTTATGAGTCAAGCATGGCGAGAACGCTTACAAGTTCTCAGCCGGTTTTGAATAAAAAATTTTCTCTCATATTTTGCTGAGAAGCATCCACGAGACGATTGCCTCTCAAAGTGTATAAAGACCTCCGACGAGGTTCGGGATAAAGAGATTTCTGAAAACCTCCAGCATACTTGTTTTCAACTCTCTATTTTTTTGGTTACTAATTCCCCCCCGTAATTAAGTCTAACGCTAGTTTAATTTTTAGGTATTGTCAATCAAAATTTTGTCATATATCATGGTATTATCCGTATCAAATTTATGGTACGTCGCGAATAGATATGTTATATTTTTGATGATGGAAAACACAAATAAGGATGGTTTTTGTTTAACGTTCCTTAATAATCCATATCCCCTGTTCGTCTTGGTAGCACCATACCGTACGGCCTCCTGATTTATAAAACCAGCCCCCACTCGCCCTGTTTTCAGTAAAATCGCCTACATATTGATCTCCATTGGGCCATGTATACGTTCCCGAGCCGTGCATCTTGCCATTGACAATACTCCCTTTATATTTACTGCCATCAGCCAAGTTTATTTCCCGATAAGAGGGTGTGTATACCTCAAAACCGTTCAACAATTCAATACAATCAGGTTCTAACGTATCAATGACATCGTTTGCGGCATACGTAATAATCTGAATTGTCCCTGCTTCACCGGCGTAATAGTAACCCAAAAAGGCAGAAGGTATTGATTGTACTGTTCCTTCTATTTTCATATAGAGCACATCGTTACCATTAATACTTCTTTTTTCTTCAAATATGATTTTTGCATCAGGAGCTGTTTCTTTTATGTTTTCCAGGGCGACGTTTTTCAACTGCTCAAAGGGTCTGTACGCCATTTCATCAATAACCTTGGCATACCCATTCCCTGTTGTGTGTGCAAAGCTAAATTCTGCCGCTGGATCAAAGGTAACGTTTAACATTCTCCACATGTTTTTATCAAACCATATCCCATAGGTGCCCCGTTTTCCCTTTATTACTGTTTTGGGCCCTTGAGATTTGCTGCTTGAAGGTAGAGACTGAGGTTCTTCAGTCATCACATATTCCCACGTACCATCGGGAAGCAGCATAACGTTTGTGCCGTCTTCTGTCTTTGCCTTTAAGCTTTGGGAAAGGGCGTATGTACTGATAGGAGAGAGCATTAATACAAACACCAGTATGATCATTGTTTTTACCATAGTCTATTTTATAGGGTTAAGAACCCGCAAACGCCCCTCAGATTTTGTGCAGAGTCTGATCAAAACAATTGCAACCTCTTAAAAAGCATAAAGCTTCGGTGACGCCACCATCCTATGACAAAACCAACGAAGCCTATGAGGGAGACAAAAAAACCAATTTTTGCAGTGGCTGCTAATTTAGCCCCCAAACCAGCTATAAAAATGACAATTCCTGCAATAAAGGTAAAAGCACTAGCGATCTGCATATAGTGCCATACCTTACCCGTCTTCAATGCTATATCTCTTACGAACCCTTCCCACCTTTTTCTGTCTTTTGTTTCCATTTCTTTCAGGAAAATACCTACCTTAAAATAGTATGCGTCCTCTTGTGAACCAAAGTCATACCAGATAACTTTGCCCTTTCCCCTAATTTTTTCATCGTGAGGTGGGAGTGTTATTTCCATTGCTACCTCTTTTGTCCCCAAAACGAGGTACGGAATCAAATTAAACGGTTTTTCCCCCTCGTGCATATACAATACCCCGTTAGACAGGGTTACTCGCAGTTTCATTGACAGGCCCATGGGGGAGATATTTGTCGTTGCGGTTTCGATTGTTGGGGGAGGTTTGCTCATGCCCAGTAGCATGAGTCGTAAGGGGACCGCAGTTTCCAACCTTTTTGATTTGCGTTGATTAAACATACCTCGTCCTGTGAGACTTAACAATGTATGTTGTATGTGGGTTTTAGCATAACAAATTTTAAGAAAAATTCAAACGTACTTTTCCATTTCTTTTGACTCTAACATCAGAAGCCTTAATACCCTGCCATGGTCTTGGGTTTACGATGAAGGTTTTATTGGAAGTAGGGGGGGTAAAGGCAATGAAAAAGCAATGAATTTGTTAAAAGATATTGATCTATTACAGCCCTTCCATTGAGTCATGATGAGAAAAATTTTAGATTTTTATATCTAACAAGCTGTAAATATTGAAATTTCTATTTTTATATTTTTGGAGCGGGCAACGGGATTCGAACCCGCGACCCCAAGCTTGGGAAGCTTGTGCTCTACCAACTGAGCTATGCCCGCTCTAAAACAACGATAGATTAGTCCTGGCTGCTTTGTCAATAACAAAAAAGCGCGGGGAACATCGTGAGATGAACCCCGCTTTTTTGCGGTGCATGAACCCCTCCTTAGTTTAACTACGAGCGCTATTTCTTTTGGAGGCCTTCAAGGGGTTTAGCTTTCTTGCGTCGTTGTTGTTTTGCGCTTTCTTGACATGGGTAGCCAGATTGCAGGAATCAGAAAGCCACTTCAATCTGGGCTCGCTGTAGGTAGTGCAATAGACACCGGTGGCGTACTCTACAGCGCGGTCGCAGCCCTGGCATTGCTCAACTATAGGATGACACTGTCCTCCGTTGTAGTTACACCCATTCTTCCCCATAAAGATGCACTCCGTCCCTGATTTTACCGTTTGACAAACCATGGTTATCACCTCCCTTCAGAGATAGAATATAAAAAAACCCGCCTCAGAACCAGATAAAGCGGGTTCTCATTGGCTAAATGTGGTCTTTATGTAGCAACTTCTTCTTTAATTGTCAAGGGTTTATTACTGATGGAAATAATGTTTAACAGCGGAATCGTGCATAACACTTTTTTATCTGTTTAGCGAGGGTCAGTTTAGTCATAGTTTTCTTCTCCCAAGAGAAGATGATCTTTTCACCCTAGTCAAGGTCTGTTTTGCAGGGGTATAATGAGCACAGCAGGATTGAGAAAGGTGAACAAGGCGATCAGTCGTGTTATATTCGTGGTGAATCAGGAAGAACCGTGAAAAAGGTGAGTCAAAAAGCACGTAACACGGAGACAAAAGATGTGCACCTTGAGCATATCAGGATCGTTTTGGTACGTCCTCAAGGGATGATGAATATCGGTTCCGTCGCCAGGGCCATGAAGAATATCGGGATTAAGGAGTTGGCCTTGGTGAATCCGGCTGCTCCCCCGTCGCACCCCGATGCCCGGGTGATGGCCGTGCGGGCACACGATATCTTGAAACATACCTTGGTCTTTTCCCGTTTAACCGATGCGATTGCCGATTGCACCTGGGTGATCGGGACCACCAGACGCAGGGGAAAGGGGAGAGAAGGGATCACAGATCCGAGACAGATGGCCTCAGAGATAGCGGCCATCGCCCAGCAGAACAAGGTGGCCGTGGTCTTTGGGCCGGAGGACAGGGGGCTGAGCAATAGGGATCTCGATCTCTGCCAGCGCCTCGTGACCATCCCTTCCCATGAGGAATATGGGTCCCTCAACCTCTCCCAGGCAGTAATGGTCATCTGTTATGAGATCTACCTGGCTACGCACCACCAGATGGCTGCTTCGAGGACCTGCCGACTGGCCACCTCCGAGGAGCTGGAGGGGATGTATTATCATATGGAAGAGACCCTTCTGCGTATCGGGTTTCTTGACCAGAACAACCCCAAGAGAATAATGGCGGTGCTGAGAAGGATCTTCAGCAGGGCACGGCTCAACGCCAGAGAAGTGAAAATACTGCGCGGCATATGTCGGCAGGCTCACTGGTACTCCGGGCAAAAAGACACCACATTAGAAACTAAAACTTAAAATCTTTTTCGTTGGCAAGCGTGCTCAAAACCGCACTGCCACCTGCATCAACCCAATGATTCCCCCTAAGATCCCCCCTAAGTAGGTGATGTACTTCAGCTCTTTTTTGGAGACCTTGAGAATCACCTCCTCGATCTTTCGCGGGTTGAATTCCTTGATGATTCGCTCATGGATGAATGCCTCTATTTTCCCCCCGACTGCCTCATCTTCCAACCGCTCGATAATTCGCTCCAAGGCCTTATTTACACTCCCTTGAATATATGCATGGTCTAGCAGGGCAGTGAAGGGACTGAGCACGATTGATCGATGCATCCTCCTTTTGATCTCTGCGGTCAGAATCTCTCCCAATGCCATCTCCTTCAAGATGCCCTTGACATCGGCCCCGCTGAGAAAGTGATCTCTAATAGCCCCGGATACCTCCTGGGCAAGCCGTTCGATGCGGGCGGGTATGAGGCCGGGGGTAAAGGGGATCTTAATGCGCAAGATACGCTTCTCCTCATAGGGGTGGAAGAGCATCCAGATGGCGATGGTGTTGGTAACCCAGCCGATAAGGGCCCCGATAACGGGGTAAAAGAGGAGAGGCAAGATCTTCATGAGATGTGCGTGCAGAAAAGGGTAGGGCCTGTGGGGATAGCGAAGACCATCAGAGCACAAGCAATTTCATTAAGCATCGTCTTAACCTTTTTCCCGGTATGTCTTATCAAGTTACCATACAAGGGGTGTGGGGTAAAGCATGGGTCTCATTGACCCCCAAGGGGCTTTGTGATACAAAATACTGATCTTTCAATAGGTTGGAGTTGTTGATTCGGAGAGCAGATGTCCGGGGAAAAGCGGCTGCGCAAAACGAGAAACATCGGTTTCATGGCCCACATCGATGCGGGGAAGACCACTGTCACCGAACGGGTTCTCTACTACACAGGTCGCACCTATAAGATCGGTGAAGTGCATGACGGCACCGCGGTGATGGACTGGATGACCCAGGAACAGGAACGGGGCATCACCATCACGTCGGCTGTGACCGCCTGTCAGTGGAGCGATCATATCATTCATATCATCGATACCCCCGGCCATGTCGATTTTACTATTGAAGTGGAGCGGTCGTTGCGGGTATTAGACGGTGCCATTGCCGTGTTCTGTGGCGTGGGTGGTGTTGAGCCCCAGTCGGAGACGGTATGGCATCAGGCCGACAAATACCATGTGCCTAAGATTGCCTTTATCAACAAGATGGATCGAGTCGGGGCCGATTTCTTCAGTGCGGTCCGGCAGATGGTCGAAAAACTCGGGGCCAAGCCGTTGGTGATACAACTCCCCTTGGGGGGGGAGGATTCCTTCCAGGGAGTGATAGACCTCATCGCCATGAAGGGGGTCATGTGGGAGGAGGAGACGCTGGGGGCGGTCTTTCAGGAGGTTGAGATCCCCCAAGAGATGCTGAGCCAGGCCCGGGACTACCGGGAACATCTTTTGGAACAGGTGGCGGAGACAGATGAGCTCTTGACTGAAAAATATTTGAGTGGTGAGCCGATCTCCGAAGAGGAGTTGAAACGGGCCATCAGAAAGGCGACCGTTGAGCTCCGGTTGGTACCGGTCCTCTGTGGTGCCGCCTTGCGGAACAAGGGAATCCAGCCCCTGCTCGACGCTATTGTCGATTATCTCCCCTCGCCGTTGGATGTCCCCCCGGTGGAGGGGACCAACCCCCTCACCAAAGAGGTCGAACAGCGCCACAGCGATGAGAGTGGGCCCCTCTGTGCTCTGGCCTTCAAGATCATGATGGATCAGGGTCGCAAGCTCACCTATGTCCGGGTCTATTCCGGGGTAATGGAGACGGGGAAGGTCGTCTATAATGCAAGTTTGAAAGAAGAGGAGCGGGTGGCGCGGATCTTTGAAATGCACGCCAAACAGCGCAAGAGGATCGAGCGGGCGCAGGCCGGTGAGATCGTAGCGGTGATGGGGTTGAAGGATACCTCCACCGGCAACACCCTCTGCGATCGTGCCCATCCCATCCTGCTGGAGCCTATGGAATTCTACAAGCCGGTCATCTCCGTGGCAGTGGAGCCGAAGACCAACCAGGATCAGGACAAGCTCCCCTTTGCCTTGGAGAAGCTGAGCGAAGAGGATCCAACCTTTTTGGTCAGATATGACGAAGACACGGCCCAGACCATCATATCGGGTATGGGTGAACTGCACCTCGATGTCCTCATCAAAAGGCTGGTGGAGGAGTACAACCTGGCGGTTAATGTCGGCAGGCCCCAGGTGGTCTATCGTGAGACTATCAAAAAGGCGGCAGAAGTGAAGGGGAAATTCTCCAAGGTAATCGATGACGTACCGCACAGCGCTGAGATCCACCTGGAAGTTGTGCCCCATGACAGGGGTAAGGGGGTGGAGTTCACCTCCTCAGTGCCTCCGGAAGAGATCCCGCAAGAGGATCTCGAGGTGATTCGGGCCGGTGTAGGGGAATCCTCAACCGTCGGCGCCCTCACAGGCTATCCCCTCACCGATATCAAGGTGCATCTCAAGGGAGCCCGCTACACCCAGGATGAATTTACCCCCATGGTCCTCAAGGTGGCGGTCGCCCAGGCCCTGCGTGATGCCTGCCAGAAAGGAGGGCCCCTCATCCTGGAGCCCATCATGGAATTGGATGTTATAGTACCAGAGGAGTTTATGGGGGAGGTGATCGGCGACATCCAGGCGCGAAAGGGATCTATTGAGTCCATCGACAAAAAGGGGAAGATAGCGATGATCAAGGCACACCCCCCCCTGACCCGCATGTTCGGCTATTCAACCGACCTGCGGTCCATGACCCAAGGGAGAGGGACCTTTTCCATGCGCTTTTCTCACTACGACACCGTGGTTTCGTAATGACCTCGGATGCAGCAGGACGGATCTTGGAGATGTTGCGCAATCGGCAGGAGCGTCTCTCCGGCGCCGCAATAAGCAGGATATTGGGGATAAGCAGGAGCGCCATCTGGAAGCATATCAATGCGCTGCGCCGCGAGGGATATCTGATTGAGGCCAAGCCTGCCAGCGGATATCAACTCATTGCTGCCCCCACCCATCTTACGGCATGGGAGATTCAAGCGGGTCTAGGGACTGACCAGCTCGGCAAAAAGGTGCATGTCTTTCCCGACGTTGACTCCTCCAATACGGTTGCCTTTCGTCTTGCCATGAATGGAGCATCTGAGGGGGAGGTTGTTGTCGTTGAGTCTCAGCATGCGGGCAAGGGGAGGATGGGGCGTCGATGGGAGTCACCACCGGGGCTGAACATCTACCTCTCCATTATTCTCAGGCCTCCATTTCCGCCGGGCAAGATACCGTTGATCACGTTGATGACGGCAGTTGCCTGCGCCGAGGCCATTGAAGAGGTAACAGGGTTGATGCCTGCTATAAAATGGCCCAACGATCTGTTGATAGATGATAAAAAACTGGGGGGGATCCTCACCGAGGCGGATATGGAGATGGATAGGATAAACTTCGTTATCGTGGGGGTCGGGATCAACGTCAATATGCCCCGCAGCGCGTTTCCGCCCTCCATTAGGGATACAGCCACTTCTTTACAGGAGGCGTCGGGCAAGCAGGTATCACTGGTCCCCCTCATCCAGGCGCTCCTGCGGAAATTTGAGCTGTGGTATACTAGATTCAAGAAGGGGAGGGGAGAAGCGATTAAAAGACGCTGGGAAGAACTCTCGCAGATCAGGGGGAAGAAGGTATCTGTCGACTTTATGGGGGAGACGGTGAAGGGGCAGGCCCTGGAGATAGACGCGGATGGCGCCTTGCTCGTTCAAGAGGCGGGGGGTAAGGTGAAGAGGATCGTGGCAGGTGATGTACACGTAAGGGGGTGATAGGAGATGTTGCTCGTCGTCGATGTGGGGAATACCCATACGGTCTGTGGAATCTTTGCGGGAGATGATCTCCGCCATCACTGGCGGGTGGTGACCGAACCGGAGAGGACAGTCGATGAGTTCGGGCTCCTGCTCAGCAATCTCTTCGCCCTGCATGGCATCAAGCCCGAGGAGATTACCGGTATGATCATCTCGAGTGTGGTCCCTCCAATGCTCCCGATCTTAGAAGAGGTTGCCGAGGTATTTTTTTATATCAAGCCGCTCGTGGTAGGTCCCGGCATTAAGACCGGGATGCCTATCTTCTACGATAATCCCATTGAAGTGGGGGCCGACAGGATCGTCAACGCCGTGGCTGCTTATGAACTTTATCACCAAGCCCTCATTGTGGTCGATTTTGGTACTGCCACGACCTTCGATTATATTTCTGCTAAGGGTGAATACCGGGGAGGAGCCATTGTTCCGGGGATAGGGATCTCCATGGAGGCCCTGTTCCAGAAGGCCTCAAAGTTGCCCCGGGTGGAGGTGCTCAAACCGAAGGATATCATCGGCAAGAACACCGTGCACAGCATGCAGTCGGGGATATTCTTTGGATATGTGGGGCTTGTGGACGAGATGGTCAGGAGGATGCGAGAGGAGACCCGCTCCGATCCTAAAGTAGTGGCGACCGGCGGATGGGCCCGCTTGATCGCCTCAGAATCCCAAGCCATCCATGAGGTAGATGACCTTCTCACGCTCAAGGGGCTCAAGATCATATACCAGCGCAATCTTCCGAGGAAAAAATAGATTGAACAAGATATTTAACGGGTGATTTATTGTCTGGAGTTAGTTAAGTTAAAAACCAAATGTTAGAGCCTGAAGAAAGAAAATGACAGAGATTCAAAAATGGCAATACGATGAGATGAGACAAGCAGGCGTTGATTACGCGGATGCCAGTGTTGTTGCCCAGTACGACGAGAACCATAAGCGATTTCGCGATTACAAGAAAAGCGCCGAAGATATCATCTCAGTTCTCGGGCTGCGACCCGAGCACGCGGTCATCGACATGGGGTGTGGAACAGGTGCATTTGTACTTCATGCAGCGCCACGTTGTAAAAAGGTTTACGCTGTCGATGTCTCAGCGGCAATGCTTGAGTACCTGAAAGAGAAGGCGGCACAAGGCAACTTAAAAAATATCGAATACCACCAAGCAGGCTTTCTTACCTACGAACATTCTGACGAGCCTGTGGATGCCGTAGTATCCGTTGCCGCTCTTCACCATCTCCCGGATTTCTGGAAGCTTGTGGGGCTGAGTCGAGTTGCAGACATGCTGAAGCCCGGCGGCATCATGTGCCTGTTCGATGTGGTGTACTCTTTCAGTGCGAGGGAATACAAAGCCGCTTTCGATCAGTGGGTTTCGTCGACCGAAGCGGATCTTGGCAAGGAGTTTGCGGATGAAACCGTAATCCACATCCGTGATGAATACAGTACATGCGACTGGATTCTTGAGGGAATGCTTGAGCGCTCCGGTTTTACTATTAAAGAAAAGAAGACCCTCAAAACCATGCCGGGAACCACGTATATATGCACGAGAGACGAGTTTTAATCAATCCGTTGGAGTGGAATCTCAAGCCATCTATGAGATGGAAGATCTCCTCACGCTCAAGGGGCTCAAGATCATCTACCAGCGTAATATGCCGAAAAAGAAGTAGACTCAGAATGCATTGGATGAGTGGTTTACGGGTTTACAATTGTGATGTATTGCATTTCAAATATGCTATTGATTAGAGCTATAAAAATTGCTTAGTTCAGTTAGGAATACCAAATTTACCAATTATTTTCGTTTTACACATATTTGTATATATAGGCACTTTATGAGTATTGTGTTAATAAAATATTGGGGGTTTTAAAGAGTCATTCCAATAATTCAGTTAGGTAACTACAAAACTAGGGGGGTAAGAAAGTGAACAATTCAAATCGTAACGCAGATGATACTAAAAGACGCAATTACGAAGAAGCTATATATACGCGATTTTTTGAAAGATATCGGTGGATGAATTATTGGAGTGATCGTTGTTACAATTATTTATTGTTTGTGAATGCAGGTGGTATCATAGCTATTTTGACCTTTATGAGTACATTCGATGACATCAGCACCATATCTATTGCTTCGGCCTTGCTATCTTTGGTATGTTTTATTATAGGGTTAGTTCTAGTTGGATTGCTCAGCAAATATCTATTTTATTTTTTCAAAGATAGGTGGCAGGCATTGAAGGATGATATGAATCAAGATATTGAATTTGAAGAAATAATAAAGAGGGATAATCCACGTTTGGGAGAAAGTAGATACGGTGAAAAATTGGCACTAGCTGCTTCTTGGTTTGCTTTTGGCGGAATCATATTGGGACTAATCAGTTTTTTCACAAAGGAGGTATCAATGATGCCTATCTCAACAAAGGCAATTCTTATAATCATGAGCGGTGCATCTTATTTAGCAGGGACTATTTTATTGGCTCTAGCCATTGAGTTCGGCCATGAGAAAATGAAAGGTGATAAAAGTCAAGTTGTTCAAGCGGCAAAAGAAAAGGGAAGCCCCGGCAAAAGAAACATTGTTAAGCACAGATGGGGTATGATACTCAGTGCATTAGGATATGTCCTGTTACTTGCTAGCTTAGTGGTTAAGGGGTAAATAAAGTTAGGCTTGACATAATTAACTCAATATTTTTTTAGTTGGGAATCTAGTCGGCATTTTCTAAAAAGCCGATCTCCGAAAGTTGTTTAAGCAAAAAAACGTAGAAAGAGTAAAAGTTAATATATCAATAGGGGGGCTACTATGAAAAATGCTCCAATACACCTTACACAAGGTGACCAATTAATCCTTAAATTTGTCCAAGAAAAACTAATCCCGATAACAAAAGAATTTAGGGTTTTAGCTCTTAAATGTTCATCAACAAAAATAGGATTTTGGGAAACTTTCACACATAAGGAACTCAGAAAAATTGAATCTAAGTGTCAGACTAAATCCACGCAATTTCTGGATTATTATAAGAAATGGTCTGACCCAAATGAATTTTTCGAATCATTGAAACCCGCAAACAATCAAGAAAGCGGTAGAATAATGCAATCTTATATTAATATGAAAGGAGCAGTTGAAGAATATTTGAATGAATGTTTCCGAATGATTTCTTATATACAAACCTATACCACAACACAAGCCACATCTCTATACAACCGTTTAGCGGTGATTTTGGCCCTATTAGCCATCGTTATTGCCATCATCTTCTGATTATCGCCATCTCCTGTATAACAGCGATCTTGCATTTAGTCGGGGATCTTGTCGGGACTTAAACCTTTTCAATGGGTTTTTAAGGGGTTAAAAAGCCTTAAAAATGGCGGAATAAGGCTTTTCTGCCAAGTTTTCATGCCGCTCACCTCACAGCCGTTTAATTCAAAATGAAATATCCAATATTCATCACTAATCATTCCGTTTAGTTCCGTTGCAAATAATTAAACAGTCATAAATCTTTGATAGAAGAGCCCATATCTGAGGCCGTGGGTGCTGATGTGGAGGGCGTCCTTATGCAGTCTCTCCATTGTGGCGAGGATGATCATGGCCCCGGCCAGGATGATGTCTGCCCGGTCAGGGGGGAGGCCTTTGATCTGTTTTCTCGCTTCAAGGTCCCTTTCTTGAAGGGTTTGCACCTGGTCCCTCAGCTCACCAACTGCAAGATGCAGGGCATGGATCTTCTCCCCGTCAAAGTCATCCAGGTCCAGATGCATGGCGCCCAGGGTTACGGCTGTGCCTCCGATCCCCACCAATGCGCCCTCCAAGGTAGGAGGGATTCGGTGGAGTGCCTTCTCAATCTCCTTGCGAAGCTTAAGGACTTCATCGCGGGAAGGGGGATCATGAAGCAAGAATTGCTCAGTTAGACGCACCGCTCCCAGGGGGAGGCTGATGGTGTGCAGTTGACCAATGGAGCCTGCTTCGCGGCGGAAGATGTACTCGGTGCTCCCTCCGCCCACATCCATCACCACGGCATCCTGGGGCATGAGGGTGTCTTTTTGCACCGACAGATAGGAAAGCCTGGCCTCCTCTTCCTCACTGATAATGCGAGGTGAGATCCCGCATTCCTTACGGACCTGCTGAATAAATGCATCGGCATCTTGGGCCGTGCGCAGGGCATTGGTCCCCACACAGGCGATCTCCTCGACCCCTTCCTGCTGGCACAGGGAGCAAAAGTGCTTCAGCGCGGCAATGCTCTTTTTTACACTCAGGGGGTCCAAGTGCCCTCCTCTTTGCAGCCCCCTGCCTAAGCGGGTGGTCTCCCCGCCATCCATGACCTTTTCGAAATCACCTTGGGGAGTTATCTGGCCGATTAAGAGCAGGATGGTGTTGGAACCGATGTCTATGGCGGCGTAACGCTTCAGGGATATATCCTTAAAAAAATGGTGTTTAATGAATCCGTAACCTTCTCAATTTCAAGATCAAAAAGACCTCCTGGCCAATCGTGATCCCCATCTCTTCGAAAATATCCTTGGGCAGCTCGGCCAGCAATTGGTTGTTTCCTACCTTGACCGTCAGTCTCGTTAAAGAAGAAAACGGTTGTATATCTTGAACCACCCCCTGAAAACGATTCAACTCAGGGCCCGGCGGTTTGCTTGCTGAGATATAGATGTCCCGGGGGAATAGGGCGATCTTTTTGATCCCGCCATCGTGAAGTGGCAGGATGATGGATATGCCGCCACACTCCGCCTCCACCAATCCATGGCCGATGGACTTAACACGGTCACAATCCAAGATATTGGGGGTGCCGATGAGGTCAGCGACTGTTTCACTGCGGGGATCGAAGAAGACCTCTTCCGGCACTCCTACCTGCTCTACAGTACCCATATTTATGATGGCCATTCTGTCGGCCATCTCCTCTGCCTCTATGAGGTTGTGGGTGACATGGATAGTGCTGACCCCTAATTCCTCATGGAGCCGGCGTAGCTCCAGCCTGAGGTACTTGGCGGTCTTGACGTCGAGACTGCCGAGTGGCTCATCTAAGAGCAATATGCGGGGGGAGGTGGCAAGGGCTCGGGCCAATGCCACCCGCTGTTTTTCTCCTCCACTTAAGGTGCGCACATCCCGATCCAGCAGATTGGAAAGGTGTAAGAGGTGGGCCAAGGTATCCACTTTCTTTTTGATGACATCTTTAGTGTTAAGTCGCCCTCGCAATCCAAAGGTTATGTTTCCTGCAACCGTCAAAAAGGGAAACAAAGCGTAATCCTGCGGGACATATCCGATCTGCCGCTGCTCAGGTGGGACCGACGTCATATCTGTGCCATCCATCCATATGGTACCTGCGCGGCAACGATGGAGCCCGGCGAGCGATTCAAGGAGGACGGTCTTTCCTGCCCCTGTCGGACCGAGGATGACAAAGTACTCTTGATCATCGATCTGAAGGTCTATATCGATTAACGAAAAGTCGCCAACATTCACAGAGAGGTCCTTGATCTCAATCATCGGGGATACCTCGTACTGCTGATCCGTCTGAGGAAGATCAAGGCCACTACGGAAATGGCGATGAGGATAAAGATCACGGCCACTGCCTTTTCCACGTCGGCAGTAGCCAGGTTCAAAAAAATGGCGATGGGCAGGGTCTCGGTCTTCTGTTTGGTTGCCCCGGCGAGGGTCACGGTGGCCCCGAATTCCCCGATGGCCCTGGCCCAGGTCAGGATGGCAGCGGCGATTAAGCCATTCCGCGCCAGGGGAAGGGTCACCGTGCAGAAGGCCGCAAGCTTCGTACACCCCAGGGTCCTGCCCACCTGCTCATATCGAGGGTCAATGCTGTCAAAGGTGGACTTGAGGAGCCTGATTGCCAGGGCGGTGACTATGGTGAATTGGGCCAGGATAATTCCAGGCACTTCAAAAACGAATCGTATGAGCTTGTTCTCAATGGCAACACCGGCAGGGGTATTAAAAAAGACGAGTAGGGCTGCTCCGAGGGCAATGGGGGAGATCACGATAGGGAGATCGAGGATGGTATCGACAATGGACTTTCCGGGAAATTGAAAGTGGGAGATGGCATAGGCCACCGGAATGGCTGCGAGCATGGCAAAAGCGGTCGATATGGTAGCAGTGATCAGGCTCAAGCGGATGGCGAAAAGGATCTCCGGGGATAAGAGAGTGGCAACAAGAACATCCCAATCTGTATAGGTCATCAGCGATACGATGATGCCGGCAAAGAGGAGGGTGAGGAGCGCGAGGGCGCTCATCAGAGCGGCCTGAAAAGGTCTTTCTCCTCTGATCACATGTATTGGTTGAGATTTCCCGAATCCCATAAACTCCTCAATTGGATCTTAGTCGTTTTACTTTCGCACGGGGGGCGTATAGTCCACTGGAATTCGATACTCCCCACCAATCTCAGCCTGAGAGGCGAACGTATGCGCCTCCTGTTCCGTGGCGATGTACCCCCATTGTGCAAAGATCTTTTGTCCTTCGGCGGATATCAAAAAATTGATAAATCGTTGCGCCCCCTTCTTATCCTGGCTGTAGGTCGATATGGCAGCGGGAATATAGGCAAGTCTCGGTACTTCTTGGGGCTTCAGCAAGACTGCTTCGATCTTATCCGGATTCCATTTCGAAAAGACCCTCCAGCCGATCACGGCATCGACCTTCTGCATGGCCACCAGAGAGGCGGTGGCCGAACAACTGGGGGCATGGGTAACGATATTCTTCTGAACCTCTTTGAGAAGCCTGTTTCGCTCAAGGACCTCCACGGCGTACAGGCCCACGCAGACTGCCTCAGGGTTACCGATGCCTACCCTTATCCCCGGTCTTGCGAGATCTGCGAGAGTCTGTATGTTTTTTTGGTTTCCGCGCTGCACATCAATCGCTATGACCAAATAGGCAATAATCGCCACTGATTCGGGGTCAACCACCCCTTCCCGAAGGGCCTTGCTCATATAATCGGGTGAGCCGGGTATATAGAGATCACCCCTGCGGGCCATTTTCATCTGGGAGAGCACCGTCCCTGAGCCTCCGAAGTGCAGATCGACACGGATGCCGGTCTCTTGCTCGAACTGCGATGCCGCCTCTTCCATGGCTGGCTTACTTGCAGAGCCGCAGAAGGCGGTTATTCTTCTTTCCGTCGCCCCTCCTTCGGCAATGCAAAGGCCGATCATCAATACGGCGGAAAAACAGGAGCGTAAAAACGCATGCATCGTAAGATTCTTCATAGCGCATCCCTTGTTAATGTAGTTTTTACGTAGCGACCACAGTCCCGCAACCAGGAAAGGACGGCTTCAATCTGGCCGATCCTGAAACGGAGGACGAGGCGTTCAAATTCTTCATGGCAGTTTTCATCTTGTTGTTTAATGCCACTGAGCTGTTTTTGAAAGATATCCATCTGTTTTTTGATCAGCTCATTGCTGCCGGAGAGTTTGCGTTCCCTAATAAAAAAGAGCTTAGCAAGAAATTCAAGCCTTAGGTCTCTCATTCTCTCAAGGGGCGTATGCACCCACTGCAAGAACGCTTCACGCCCTTTTGGGGTAATCGAATACACGTGCTTGGCCGGGCGGTTATCCTGCTGCTCTACAGAGGAGACGACCTTCTCGGCAGCTTCCAGGCGTTTGAGCAGGGCATAGACCTGACTGATGCCTGCATACCAGGCACGTCCCAATCCAGAGGAAAGCAGATTATGGATTTCATACCCATGCCGATCCTGCTTCATCAAAATGCCCAAGATTACATATTCTTGCGGATGTTCAGTCATCAGCCCCTGTATGATATTCAAATATTAAATATTCAAAACATGAATAACCTCTTTATAAGCAATAGTCAAGTAGAAAAAGGAGTTTGCTCTTTCTTGACAAATCTCCTCTCTGGTATATAGTAAATGTCTAGTTCTTCTCTGTAACCAAATAAAGACATCGAGAGAAAACACGGGGGAGGGAGGTGAGGATTATGGCAGACGGTAGGGTAGCAAGAGTCACCGAGGTGATCGCAGGTTCTCCCAAGAGTTTTGATGATGCCATGCAGGCAGGGTTCAAACGGGCATC
>Ga0307426_1000205_pt1 | contig 39178 bp, 54 predicted proteins | sample SalMarWE160340MG_FD_202165 | JGI IMG/M metagenome (GOLD analysis project Ga0307426, IMG submission 202165) | Salt marsh sediment microbial communities from the Plum Island Ecosystem LTER, Massachusetts, United States - WE1603-40 | ecosystem: Environmental > Aquatic > Marine > Intertidal zone >... | reverse complement strand
CTTTTTCCCCTTAATATTATGTAATTTCCAACAGTTATCAGCAAAAGCGCCATTGAAAAACCCGCAATCGCCAAGGTTCCAAGCACGTTCAGAAAAATTACTGCCGCCACGAAGTGAATTGCGCTGAAGAAAAGTATCCAGTAAGCTGTTGCTTTCATTCCGTACAGGACGGGGATTGTTTTCATTTCTTTTACTTGGTCGTTGGCGACGTCGCTGATGTCGTTAACTCCCAAGTGCGCCTGTGCCAACGGATAGAAGAAAAAGGCGAAAAGCAACACGTTGATACCTGGGGTGCCGAGGCAAAGATAACCCGCGACGGGAAAGAGAGTGAAGTCTATCCGTCCAATGAGCTGAGCGAAAGGGAAATTCTGGTTCCGCTTCTTAACTTGATAGAAGACTTCTAGGCAGTAACAGGTTACCATGATGCCGAAAACGTAAAGCGAGTGTGGAAACTGCAAAGTGGAGATTAGCATTGTCGTGACAGCCACAAGCAGAGCGAAGAGTAGAGACGCATTTTGCCGAGTGATTAAGCCTTGGGGAATGGGCCTTTTCCCAAAGACTCTCCAGTACTTGGTTAGCTTATCGAATTCCACGTCTTTTTTGTCAATGTCGCCGTCCACGATGTCGTTCAAGACGAGTCCTGCTTCGAAGCCGAGGAGGCTAATTAACGCGACTTTAATTATGAGTAGCCAAGAGAACCCGTTGTATTGCTGGAAAGCAAGGAAGAGCCCAGCGCAGAAGAGTATGGGCCATACAAAAAAGAAGTGCAAGCGGGTAAGGTCGATGTATGCTTTGAGGTTCTCTTTCATTTAAACGCCTTCAGTGTTGTAGCTTTTACTGGCATGATTTTATAGATAAGATAATCGCATAATTACTTTAGAAGCGGGGAGGAAGCTCATGAGCAGCCTAAACAGTGCAATCAAGCTTCTGAAGATGATACGTGTTCACATTGTTGCAGGCGGTTTTCTGGCGTTTTCTCTTGGCGCGCTCTTGGCGATTGCGGGACGCGAAAGCTTTGACCCGTGGCGATTTGTTTTAGTGTACGCCGTGGTGCTCTTAGGAGACCTTTCAACGCACTACAGCAACGATTATTTTGATGTTGAAGTCGACAGGTACGTTGAGCATAGAAAGTTTTTTGCTGGCAGCACTACTCTCGTCAGTAACCCTCATCTTAGTTCGTTATCAAGGTTTGTTTCGGTCGCTTTGCTGGCGGCGTCGAATCTGTTGGCGGTTGGGCTTGTTCTTTTTGTTGGTGCACCCATTGAGATTTTCGTCGTTATCTTGGGTGCGAGTCTTGCGGGGTGGTTTTATTCGGCGCCTCCGCTACGTTTGATTTCCAGAGGTTTGGGCGAGTTGGCTGTGGCGGGTGTAACGGGGTTCGCGATTCCTGGGTTAGGCTACTTGGCGGTGAAGGGTCAGTTTGATACACTGTTTTTCTGTTTTGCTGTTCCTTTTGTGATGTACGGGTTTATGCTTAGCCTTAGTCTTGGGGTTCCTGACGTTGAGGTTGACCGCAAGGGCGGAAAAAGAACGTTTGCTGTCCGAAAAGGGCAGCGTGGTGTTTTCTTGCTCATTTTGGGATTGGCGGTTTCAGCTACGTTAGCTTTCTTTGCTTATCGTTGGCTCTTCACTTCCACATTTATGGATCTTGGGGTTGTGGCTCTTTTTTCATTGGCGCCCTTGATTGCGGGGCTTGTCGGGTTTGTAGGGGTTTTTCAGAAAAAGAGCGTGGACCGTTTTAGCGCGTTGATTGTTGCCTCGCTGTTTGCCTTCAACATGCTTATGATAGCATACTTGGCTGTCCTTTTAGCTGCATGACAAGCTTTAGAGAATGAGAATGGGAAAATGCGTGTTAAACAAAGAGTATAAGATGAGCGGTTGCTATATGAAACCATGAAGGCTTGCGTTCTGTACATCTCACGAACAGGCAACACCAAACGTTTGGCAGAAGCCATATCAGAATTGCTGAATGCACCAGTTTTTGACATAGCCGCTTCGCCTGAACCCTCAGTTGCAGATGACTTTGACCTGTTAGCGATAGGCACGCCTGTTATGGGTATGCGACCTACACCAGAAGTGCACTCGTTCGTTAAGCGCCTGCCAGAATGTACAGGCAAAAAGGCAATTCTGTTCTGCACTTACGCTATAAGACAAAGCGGAACCCTAAAAGTCTTGGAGAAGGAGCTAACCCAGAAAGGCTACGCCACCAGCTTATGCGTCTCCAAAAGAGGTTTAAAGCCAAGTAAAACCGACTTTTCAGATGTTTTGGAGAAGATAAACAAGGCATTGGAAGAATCAACGACTGCATAGACATAGTGGTTCAGAGCTTTATATGACATTGGGCTGCCCGGATTTGAACCGGGGTCTATAGAGCCCAAGGCTTCCATAACAATTGATTGGTCGGAGTATAAGCAATGCCTACATTTGTGGCTTTCTTAATTGGAAAAAAAAGATGACTTACATTAATCACGTGACTGCTTGACCACTTAGCGCTTGGATGTTTGCGACTTCTCCAGTGTCTGCCCATACTCCAACGGCTATGCTGTTAACTCCGCCTGGATATTCCCTGTCGAGATACAAAGTTATGTACCAGTAGGGAACTAAGACCAATGGTTCTGTTCTGGAGTGAGGGAAGAACAATGCTGAAACTGGTTCACTAAGCACGTTAAAATTGGATACTGTTTCTCCGTCTGAGTTCCATTCAAAGTCGTTTGCAGCGTTTCTCGCAATCTGTATAGCCTGTTCTTTGGAAACACTTACTTGGGTGCTGCCAACCTCATAGAAGAACCAATCATCAGATAGCTCTTTTAGAATGTTGTTCTGAAACAATAGGCGTATGCTTTTAGCTGCGAAGTCAACACCGCTTGCTGTGTACAGTAGTAGGACTTCTGCATTATCTCCATATATTGTCACTCTTAACTTGGTATTACCCAAAGTTTGCTCATTGTTTGTCTTATTGGCCGATGCCAACAGCATGCTCATTTCTTCCAGATAAGGGTCATTTGTACTTGATTTATACCTTTCAATTATGCCTTTGGTAGTTTCCAGAATATCTGTTGGTTGAGGCTGGGTGAAGACTGGGTCGTAGGGTGGCACGCCTTCAAGTAGGGAAAATTCGTAGAGGGAGAAGTGATTGTTTCTAAACCTTAAATCTATGTCAATTTTGCTTCTGCTTTTTGTGAGGGAATATTTGAGTATCTCCTCAACGACGCCGCCTAAGTCTGAGCGGGTTTCCATAGTATTGCTTAGTAGGGTTATTTCGTACTGTGTGATGTCAATTTGGACAACGTCCCTAATGATAGTCCTCACTCTCTCTGCGGTGCTCGATAATAATATTTGTTGATTCTGTGATTTTACTCTTTCAAAATCATCTTTCAAAAGTCCGTAGTCCCTAGACAACTGGTTAAAAGAGGCATATTGAACATAGGACATGCTCGACAAAAGCACAATACCTATTATGAGCACCGCAAAAACTGATTTCCATCTTAAGGGTAACGACGAGAACCTCTTTGTCTGGACACTTTCCACTTTTTCCGCCCCTTTCAACATAGATATAGAGGCTTCCCCCAATCTAGATAGCTTGTATTTTCCAGTCTCCATTTTAACTATAAATTCACTAAGAGTCTCAAGGTGATATGTCAACTGGGAACCCGGAATTCCAAGTTTGTCAAGCATTTGTGAGAAGGTCATCGCTCTTTCCGAGAGCATTTTAAGGATCGTCCGACGTGCCGGATGCCTCAAAGAGGTAAATATAGTCGAGTATGTGTCTTCCTCTAAACCGCACATTCCAATCCACCCAACTAATGATATGACATTCCCTATTAGAAAACTTTGGCTATTTAACAAATTTTTTTTCTGTTTTAATCATAACTTGTTAGTCAAGAAATATTGACTAAAAAATGGATAGTACATATTTCTTGTGTCAAGAAACCTTTACAAAAACTGATTTATTCCAAAATTACTCCATAATATATCTGGGGCTAAACTGTGGAAGCATTTGCAGGTCATCAAGTCCAAGATTTTGCGGGCACAAACGATGATAGGTTTACCTCTAAAACAAAATGCGTTCTAGTGGCAATATACGAAAATGACGGAAAGACAATCCTGCAACCACTCATAGCGGAACAAGAAGCAAAAGCAATCCCGGAATTGTTCCAGAACAAAACTCTCGAAGTTTGGCTATCCAATGGTAAAACCGACATTTCCCAATTCGACATTGCTATACTCAAGTACAAACAAGTGTTGCAGTCATTGACAAAATGTAAAAAAGCGAAAACCCAAGTGTGTTGGAAGAATTATTTTGAAAATCTCGTTTCTTGTGAACAATGCCCTCTAAGCGTTAATTCAGGTGAGAATTCAGATGACGAAAGTGGAATCGACCAGTAAAGCACCATTATACATGGTGACCTGGCGGTGCACCAGAAAATGCGTAGGTAACTGTCTATACTGCAGTTACACGCCAGAATACGCCAAAGACATGCAAGTAGACACCAAAACTGCGTACAAAATTGTTGATGAAATTTACGATTTTGGCTCTCCATTGTTTGGGATAAGCGGAGGAGAACCCTTAATACGACAGGATATTTTCGACGTCATAAAATACGCCAAACAAATTGGCTTTGGAATAAGCTTGATAACCAGCGGATTCGCCTTCGACGAGAAGAGGCTTAACCGCCTAGTGCGAAACGAGGTTTACACGGCAGTCAGCGTGGACGGTAACAGGGAGTCAAACGAAAAGATAAGAGGCAGAGGAAGCTACGACAAAGCGCTTTACGCCATAAAGAAACTATCGGAAAACGGCATCCTAGACTGCATAGTCACCACCATGACCAAATACAACATCAAAGACGCAGAGCATATCGTTAAGCTGGCAGAAGAATACGACGCTCGCATGGTTGTCTTCCACAACCTAGTCCCCGTAGGACGCGCTGGGTCTAACATGCCCGATTTGGCGCCTTCGCCGGAAGAATACGAATGGGCATTCAACAACATCTACGATCTGCAGGTTAAGTATGCGGGAAAAGTACACGTAAACGTTTACGCGCCATTCTACGCTAGAATCGTGCGGCAGAGGAATCCTGTTGATTTCTGGGATTGGTTCCAAAACGGTTTTTTGGGCAAGTGTACAATCGGCGGGAATTACATCAGTGTCACGGAAAACGGTGACTACCGGTCATGCGGCTTCCACGAAGGCTACAGGCTCGGAAACGTAAAAGACAAGAGCCTAAAAAGAACATGGAACGAATTGCAACACTCCGAGTTACATCTGAAGCTGCGTGACAAGAGCAACATTAAGGGCAAGTGCGGAGTGTGCGAGTACCGGGAAATCTGCGGCGGCTGCAGGACACGCGCTGAGTACTACACGGGTGACCTGTTCGAAAGCGACCCGGCATGCGCCTACATACCAAAAGTGCTTCGAGAAGATTAAGAGGGATAGCTGTGAAATCACTCCTAGTTGCGTGTTTAATAGCCATAATGGTTAGCGGTTTCTCGCTAGCTGACTTCGCGCAGTTTGGTTTGGCGCAAGAGTCTACGATTACTGTTTCCGCATCTAACTCGCTTAATGTGCAATTAGAAACGGTAGCTGATGGGCAAGCATTATTCACCAATGAAACAAGCCATACAAGTTCCTATTCTGCCAAATAGCGCGCGCCGTAGAATAAACCCCCTTCAATGTAGACGAACTTGGCTTTGCCCTCAATCTACTCTTCGCTCTTAACAAAGTTTGATATGAAACAAATCGCACGTGTAAGTTGCAATGACTAAGCATGCAGATCTAGAAGACCTAAAGAAAAGAGAGACAATACAAAGGCACTTCTGGAACGAGGTTGGCGCTGTCGAACATATTTCATTACCTAAGCTGAAAAACGCGATTGAAAAGGAATTCAAACGCAAAAACGATAGATTTGTTCAAGCACAAATCGAGCTGATGCAAACAGAGGCGAGAATTAGAATAGAGAGCAAAGTCAAAGTGTGGATTAAAGAACCACAAATCAGAGACAAAAACTGAAGATTTTCTAATTTATAATTTCTAATCCTAACAAAAATTTTATAAAATTTAATTTTCCTGATGTGATTACCCTGTTAGAATTTTAGAATTGTTTATTTAATTTTATCAATTTCTTTTTGGAGTTGTTCAATTTTTTTTGGATCAGCAGCATCTACAAATTCATAAATCTTTTTCTTGTTTCTTATTTCCTGTATTTTGTTTCGTTTACTCTCTGGAACTACGTAGATTGGATAGGCTCGCCAATACATTCTAAACATCAATGCAGGTACATCAACAGTCTTTTTCACTAGTCCATCATCAACTAGTTCTTTTAGGTAGTCAGAAAGTCTTTGTCTTGAAATGTGTTTTTCTGATCCGTTTTCAACAAACCTTCTCGTAAGGTCACTCCATCGTGTTTTGCCATGTTCGTCAATGAATATTGCTATGTCGTATTTTGAAAAATGAATTTGTCTTTTATTCAAACTTAATCCTTAATTAGACTAAGTCTAAACTAAGATTTAACCTTTATGCTAAATCCCTTAAAAGAATGTCACTAAGCAAAAAAGAGGGAAAAGTTAATGTCTCCGACGACCTCGTTCTGAGGCGCGGGCTTAAAGCAAGAAGGGTTTGGGGACAAGATTTTAGCCCTATCGCATCGTTGGGCTGACCCGATTTTCTAACTTCTATTTTCTAAATCAAATAATTTTTAGAAATTTCATTTTCTATTTTGAATACCCGTTTAGAATTTAGAAATTAGAAAATCATGATATAAACCATAAAAAATTTCAAATAAATCAAAGATCAATAAAAGAATAAGAATTGCGAGGGGTGTAGAATGTGAATTTAGGTTATGAGAATAATCTGCCAGTAAAACGCAGTCTTAGGTCAATATACATACTCAGTTTAATTATTGCCGTTCTTATGGCAGTTTCATCTTTAGCTGGTATCTTGTACCAATCTGTAATCTATCCGAGCGCTGAACTGCTTGGCACTTTCATGTCCAACGATGTGGTAAATCTCTTTATCGGGTTACCAATAATCGTTGGCTCAATGTATCTTGCAATGCGCAAGAAGCTGATCGGTTTGCTCTTGTGGCCGGGAGCCCTTTTCTTTGTACTGTACAATTACCTTGTCTATGTCCTTGCTATGCCCTTCAACTTGGCATTTCTGTTGGATTTGGTCTTGGTTGCATTGAGCTTGTACACAATTATAGCTCTGGTAGCCAGTATTGATGGAGAATCAGTTAAAAAGAAGCTTGTTGGAAAAGTGCATGAGAAAATCTCTGGCGTTGTATTGGTTGGAATGGGGATTTTGTTCCTCTTTCAAGTTGTCGGAGTAATGATTGTTGCTCTTGCTAATCAGACTTCGATTACTGGAACGGAGCTTGCACTTCACGTGTCAGATTTTTTGTATTCTCCAGCATTGGTCATTGGTGGAATTCTGCTTTGGCGTCGTAAGGATTTTGGATATGTGAGTGGGCTAGGCTTGTTGTTTCAGGCTAGCATGCTATTCATAGGCTTAATAATGTTCTTGATTATTCAGGCAGTTTTAATGATTACTCCATTCGCTCTGGTTGATGTTGTTGTTATCTCTATCATGGGTTTGATCTGCTTTGTTCCTTTTGCACTCTTTTTTCGTGGGGTATTATGAAATTAGGAATTAGAATTTTCTTCTGAATTAACAAAAATCAGAATTCAAAAATTTGGGAAATCATTGACTTCTCAAAAGACCAAACATATAACATAGTTCTTCCCTTCGCATCCGCGCGGGTGTAAGTGCAGTTGACAAATAAAGGTAATTTAGTTTTGTATCTTGACAAAGAATTAGTTGAGAAATTTAAAGCTTTAGGCTTTAATTTGAGTAAAACGTTTTAAAACCACTTAAAACAGTTAATGACGCAGTTTTCAACAGGCAATTCAGTGAATAAACCAAATTCTGCTGAAAATAAAATTAGTGTGATGGGGCTGCCCGGATTTGAACCGGGGTCTATAGAGCCCAAGTCTACAAGCCTAGACCAAGCTAGCCGACAGCCCCTCTTCGGGGTTCAGAGAACATAATTTCGCATGCACCATAAAAACCTTAGCCAAACCCAAAGACCACTCCCACAGCAGAAAAATCTTGGTTTTCGCCGTTATACGATATTCTGGATTTTTGGTTGAATTCTTTGGCAAACATTCATAACATTCAAAGTGGTATATTAAATAATGAGATTAGCGAGTTGGATATAAAACGCGCGTGCGTTTAGCTAGTTGCCTAAGGGCAGTATCCGCTGTTTTCTCCGTTTTGTTAATGGTTATCATAATCTTTGTTGCTGGCATTTTTCTTTACAACTTTGTTTCAGGAATGATGGGCGACCTCACAGATTCCTCGTCCAACCAGCTTTTCAGTTCGCGTGTTGAGAATGTAGCCATAAACAACACATGTTTGACGATCCATGTGGGAAATTCGCTTAACTATGACGTTTGCGTCACTAAAGTATACGTAAACAATGAGGACATAACTCCCTCTTCGCCACCTCCGACGGCGCAATAATTCCAAAAGCCTCCTCAGGACCAGTTTACGTCGCAGGCTCATACACACCAGGAGGACTATACGACATAAAAATCATCTTCAACTCAGAACAAAGCCTCATAACCGTAGCAAAATACTAAGAAACCAACTGCGCCAACGTTTCCACCATAAATAATTTCAATACAAAGCAAGGCTATAGTCTTTTCCACGCAGCAAGCAGCAACCTCCACACCCTAAACAACACGCATCCCTGAGACTTCCTGCGGGCTTTCAAGACTTTCCACGACTTTTTGGGACAGAAAAAGACGCGAGAAAAACCCTTTTCACAACCAGAACAACAAACAGGGCGCAAAACACAAACAACAGCACGATAGAGGGGGTATAGACAAAATCGCAACAGAGCACACTACTTTTTAATGATGCGGCACTGGAGCACTTTCGGGCAGAGCAAACACTCTTCAGGCAAAGGCGCATCGTGAGGTCGAGCATTCAAAAGCCCAGAAAAGTGAGCGCATTTCGCCGGCGACTCGAACACTTTTGGGTACTCAGCCGGCTTCACATCCACAATCTTCATGTTTTCAATAGTTATATCCAGCTTCGACATGCAGTGCGGACAAGCGTAGAACGACTGCCTCGGAATCGTAGAAGCATCAGTCAACACAGTAGGCTTCTCAAACGTCTTTTCGCAACCCTTATACGGACATCTAAGCCTTTCATCATGAACGTGTGAGTGGAAAAGAGGCATACACCACCTACCTTCCTACATGTCCTCAACACTATCGGTACTATTAATATTTTATAAACATTTCTGAACAACAGAACAACACAAATACACAACCAAAAACCCAAAAACAACCACCAAAACACCCACAACCACCAAACAACTGCAAAACAAAGAGCCTCGAGCGGGCTTTGATCCCGCGGCCTGCTGCTTACGAGGCAGCCGCTCTACCGGGCTGAGCTACCGAGGCACATGCAATCGCTAAACCAGTGATGTGCACACATTTTTAAATGTTAGGAAAGCCAGATTACGACAAGCGTCACTTTTAAAAGGCGCAGCCTCTAAACTAACATTGTCGTGACGTTAAACAGTTTTTTAGGTGGAGGCTTGTTTGGTTGAGTAAAACGAAGGGTCACAAAGGCGGTAAAGACGGAACAAGCGACGAAATTGGTGAAAGGAAGATAATCAAGCTCATCCAAAGTCGTTTAAGCATCATGCCTGATCTGCCAGTGCCTTTTGGAGACGATGTTTCAGCCGTCGACATCGGCGGCGGGCGGGTTGCCGTTTTAAAGACCGACATGCTTGTGGATAAAACTGATGTACCGCGAGGCATGAGCCTATGGCAGGCGGCTCGGAAAGCAGTTGTGATGAACGTCAGCGATTTTGCAGCGAAAGGCGTGAAACCTGTGGCGTTGCTTGTTTCGCTTGGGTTGCCACGGCATTTTATGCGGAAGAATGTAGAGGAGATGGCGCGAGGGTTAAATGCTGGAGCGCAGGAGTACGGTGCCTACGTTATCGGCGGCGACACGAATGAGGCTTCGGACATAGTTGTATCGGTTTCGCTTTTTGGAACGGCTAAGCGTAAAGCGCTTATGCTGCGTAGCGGCGCTGAAGCAGGAGATATTGTGGCTGTTACTGGTTTTTTTGGCAAGACGACCGCGGGGTTGCGGTTGCTTTTGGATGGGTACGCTGCTTCTAATGAGTTGCGGGAGGTGCTTTTGCGTTCGGTTTGTATGCCTAAGGCTCGGTTAAAGGAGGGGTTGGCGCTTTGCGGTTCAGGTGCGGTTTCGGCTTCGATTGATTCGAGCGATGGTTTAGCTTGGAGTTTACATGAGTTGGCGCGGGCGAGTCGTGTTGGTTTGGTGATTAGCAGCGTGCCGGTTGCAGATGAGGTTCTCAGGTTTGCCGAGTTTAATGGACTTGAAGCGTTGGAACTGGCGCTTTATGGCGGGGAAGAGTATGAGCTTGTGGTTACCGTGAAGCCTAAACGGTGGGTAGATGCGGAAACGGCTGTTGAAGCAGCGGGTGGGCGTCTTTTGCCTGTTGGCAAGGTGACGCGGGATAAGCAGGTGTTGCTGAATGTTGATGATGAAACATGTGCTGTTGCGTCGCGGGGTTGGGAGCACTTCAAGAGCACTCTTTGACTTTACGGTCTAAGAGATAGTTCAGTATGGTTATGCACGAAGCTGCGAGGTAAGGCTGTTTTCCTATGCTGATTTTCTGTCCGTAGCGGAGCGCGAAAGTCTCTGCTTTTTTAGGTAAGCCCACGTGGTCGCCGAGCACGAAAACGCAGTTCTCGGTTAACTGGGTTTCTGCTATGTCTTTTCCGCCTTCTTCGAGGATGTAAATGTTTGTGTTTTTCGCCTTAGTCTTCAGAAGTGCTTCGAAGCTTGTTTTGCTAGTGGTTATGCCTGGATGTGTTTTGCCGGAGATTATCTTTTTGAGGATACGTTGCCAGGTGTCCATGTCTGTGCGCACGTCATAGAGCCTTGCGCCATTGATTTCGATCCGAAGTGGTGGATTTGGTGGGCCGTTTAAAACGGCGTGGAAAGTTACGTTTTTGCGTAAACCGTGTGAGAGGAAGAGGCTTGCGACGATGCATTCGTGGACGATGTCTAGTCTTCCTGCGTCGTGCAGGTTGCGGATGTCTGGGGCGGTTTTTCCTAGACGTGAAAAGAGGATGAATTCGCGTGTCAAGTGTTAATCACGTGTTGTGTTATCTGTGGCTTGCTCTTTTTAAGTTAGCCTAATCTGCTGGGCTGATCGGGTTTTTCCGTCAGGATTATGAATTATTCTTAAATTACTTTATATAATTCAACTGTGCTTACAGCACTCTAAAAACGAGGATGGAAGTGAATGTTCGATCCAGCAACTTTGGTTTTGATTGGCACTGGTTCTTCGTCGCTGTTTGTAGCGTTTGTTGAGTACGCGTACGAACGCAGAAAAAGGATGCACGCCGAAGCAGAGTAACCTAAGAGGCTATAAGGGGCTTAGGTGACTTTTTTCTAGGAATAGGTAGACTTTAGTTTGCGCCATGAAGCTCAGCCGTTTTAGTGCTTTCGCCAAGCCTGTTGCGTCCATTTCGCGGATTTTCGCCGTGAACTCGCTGTTTTTGGGGTACACGTTGTGCAGGCTAGCTAAGCGTCTTCGAACAACAGCAGCGTGTTTTGATAGTTCTTCTAGAATGGCGGAAATCGTTTCTGTGCTGGCTTCAGAAACTACGTGTTCGGCGTATTGTGTTCCACCTGGCAGGGCTGGGTCGAAGCCTAGCTTGCTTAGATGTTCCAGTGCTTTGGTTACGTGTGGGTTGGGTTTGCTTTCTGTTATGCGTTGCATGCCTGCTTTTTCGAAGAATTGGTTGTATCTTGCCATTACTGCTACCGCTTCTACGCAGGGTGTTCCTGCTTGTGGGAGCGTTTCGTTGACGAGTTTTGCGCCTAAGCCTATGCTTCTGTATTTCGGGTGGATTACTACGCGGCTGATGGTGCTGATTTCTTGTTGTAGCTGTTTTAGGGTTCCTTTCCAAGCTTGGCTTCTGCCGAAGCACGTTGGCGTTGGGTAGCTGTAAACGATGGCACCATAGGTTTCGTTTTTGCGTTTGAGGGTGAAGATTTTTCGTGGTGGTGGACAGCGTGCTGTGCGGTAGTGGAAGTGGCTTAGGGCTTTGTAATCTCTATAGGTGCCTTGTTCTATGTGCATGTGCCGTGTTAGGCTGCATTTGTATGTTTTGGGGTTGGGGTGGTAGTGTGTGGTGATTTGTTTTCCGTAGCGTTTGTGCACGTGTACGTTTGGGGCTAAGTCTTTGAGGAGGTCGGTGTGTTGTTGTGCGATTACGACTTTTCCGCGTTTGCGGGCGAGTTTTTGCAGGTTGTATGCGACGATTTTTGCGGTGTCGCGGTCGAGTGTGCTGGTGAATTCGTCTAGGAGACAGAATTGGGCGGGTGTTTCGGCAAAGCGTGCGATGTGGTAGCGGTTTTTTTGTCCGTCGCTGAGCTGCTGGTAGCTGCGGACGAAGAGGAAGGTGTCGTTTAAGCCGACTTTGCTGAGGAGTTCGAGTGCTTGGGTGTTGTTTTCTGCCTTTATTATTGCTAGAACGCTGTGATCCTGGTGTTTGCCAAGGTCTAATCCTGCATAAAAAACCCCTCCCTGCGTTTCTTCGAACGCGGCGCATTCCAGCGTGTGGTCGATGCAGTCGGTTATCAGGGCTTGGGCTCCTCAGGCGTCGATGTCTAAGAGAGTTTACTTGTTTTGCTCTTTGAAGCGCTTCAGCACTTCTTTCGGCACGGGGTTATGGTATTCCAAGCCAACACGCTTGCAGAGTCCCTCAAAATCAGTTTCTGTCGTAACAATTCCCGCGGCTTTTTCCTGCAACGCCAACGAGAGGTATATGCAGTCAAACACGTCATGCCGCAACTCATCAGCCAACCTGAAACCCTCCAGGATGGTGTCGCGTTTGAGACACGGGTAACGTGGCCTGTCGTACGCCTTAACAAAATGCTCTATCGCAGCGGCACACTCTTTTTCTGGAAGACCCCACCTGCGAGTCATGACCCAGTAAGCCCGAACGGGCAAGACATCCATAACCAACGGCACATAAGCGCCCCTCAACCCTTCCTCCACAACCGGCGAAACGTACTCGCAGCCAGGATGCCCCTTCACGAGAAAAATCGCCAAAACGTTAACATCAAAAACACGTTTCTCCACGCCGCCCGCATCACTCGCCAAATGTAGCCTCTCCCGAATCCAGAAAAGCTTCCTTACCCCACTTCCGCTTAGACCTGACCCGCACAGGCTCAGAAATAACAGGCTTCAAAACCAAAGTGCCATCTTTCTCAACCAATTCAAACTCCGCCCCAGCCTTCAAACCAAGCCGCTCCCGCTCATCTAACGGAATTAAGACTCTGCCTCGCTCATCCATCTTTGTCTTTCCCACAACACTTCACCCATAAATACATATCTAATCTTACCCACATAAACCTTTCCCAAAAATGGGCACAAAATCCCCTTTTCCTGTCCCACTTAAAAACATGGCAAAACAACGGAAACCTTTTAAGATTCACACCGCTATCCATCATACTTTAAAACAAACGCGTGGTGAAAAACACAGATGAGCGAAACCGAAAAGAAAGTGCAGGCTGCCCTCGCCGAGATACGACCGCAAATCCAAGCAGACGGCGGAGACATAGACCTCGTCGCAGTCGAAAACAACATCGTCAAAGTCCGCCTACGAGGAGCATGCGCAGGCTGCCCCATGTCCGCCTTAACGCTGAAACAGGGCGTCGAACGCCTAATCAAGCAGAAAGTGCCAGAAATCCAAAGTGTCGAAGCGGTCTAATAACCCTTCCTTTACCCTCTAACCTTTTTTACTTTTACTTTTACTTTTACTTTTACTTTTACTTTTACTTTTACTTTTACTTTTACTTTTACTTTTACTTTTACTTTTACTTTTACTTTTACTTTTTAACCACTTGAATGGGCTTGCCCGTTTGTTTTTCCACGGCGTTAAGCCAAGCCGCAAGCGAAATCAGTCTCAGGTCCTCCTCGCTGGGGTTGCCTTTCTCTGACGCCTCACGCCTCGCTTCCCAGGCGAGTTGCTCATGCAGCTGCGCAACCTTAAGATGGTCTTCCCTGCCGCCGAATATGCGGAAGTGCGCGTCAAAATCCTTGAAGAACGCCTGCTTATGTTTGGGGTGCACGTGGGGAAACGGACACCTGTAAAACTCGTTTTTACCCAGCTTCTTCACTTCTTCAACTTCAGTCATGGCATGGCAGCCTTCTTACCGCTCCCTTGCGCAGCAAACACTTAAAACGTTTTCGCTGTCAAAACGCAGACAGCCTCCCGCCCAGACCGGCCTCCGCGTCTCATCGCAACCCTCGCCAGACCCGAAGCAGCTGGCGCCCCGCCGTATCGCCGCGAAGCAGAAGAGCTGCAAAGTCACGGTTTCTTTCTGCGTCGAGGCTTCCGTTTTTTCCAGCACTCCTGACAGTAAACAGGCTTGCCCGATTTAGGCTTGAAAGGCACTTCACAGCGGTTGCCACATTCGCTGCACACCGCCTCATGTACCTCTTCCCCCCGCCCCTCCCGCTGCGCCTCCTTGAACAGGCGGTACCGTTTCAGCCGCGGCCACCCAGTCTTCGCGTACCTAAGCATGTCAGGATGCGCCTTCAGCCACCGCATCATGTGAAAGAAGCTTTTCGCCCGCTTCTCCTCCCGCTCAGCCAACGGCTCATAACCCAAGTTCCTGATCTCGTCCAGATACGCGATTTCCACCAGCCGCTGCGCTTCACCAGTCACCCTCACGCGGCAAACACGGTCTCCACCGTAAACCTTCTGCAAGTCAGCCACGGCAACGTCGAATATGCAGCCCTGGCAAACGTGAATCTCCTCGTCAGGCTTCACCTTCAACTTTTCAACAAGCCGTGACGTGACGCGGGAAGCCTCCTGCAGATACTCTTTGCTGGAGAAGAGGTCCTGGTAGAACTTGACGTCAATGAGGTCGTACCTGAACTCGCCGGTTTCCTCGCGGTAGATGCCTATGACCACGCCGAAAAGCAGGTCGCCGCTGCCCGCGTCATCAATAATAAGCGTCATGCGATTGTGCGTTCCTTTTTTCTCTATTGAAGAGCCGAAGCGCGTATAAAAACAGTATTCCGAGAAACTGGGAAAAACTTCGTGCTCTTCAGAAATCCGCTCGCGTCAAGATTCACCCGCCGCAAACGGGAAAACGACTTTGGCAGGAAACTCGCTATTTTCGGCGAGTTTTTGCTTTTCGACTTATCAAGAGGGTGGCAGCCACCACGGCGCTTGCGACGGCGGCGGCGGCGCGCGCCAAAACCATTTGAAGCAAGCTTTGACCCCAACGCCCTCATCATAAAACCTGGTGAAAGCCAACCTCAATCCTGACAATAACCACATTGGAAGCCGCCGAAGTGGGAATATATACCATGTTCGTCCATATGGGTAACGGAGAACAAACAGGCTTAGGCGGAGCCACTATCCTATTAGAGGTAACGCCAAAATAACGAAATCGCTTTGAAAACCAATCTACCTCTTTCACAGCTTAAAAGAAAAAAGTTTCAGCTCACTCGAAGCGGCGCACTTCTGTAATTATCCTAAAGTATAGAGCGATGTTCAGAAAAAAAATGAAAATTTGCGGCGTGTTTTACTCGGGCAGCTTGTCGATGAACCGCTTCACGTTTCTCCTGTACTCCTTGAAGGCTTCTCTGCCCTTCTTTGTCAGCTTTAGAGCTGTGTGCGGCGTCCTGTCCACGAACTCTTTTGTCAACTCAACGTACCCTGCGTCCTCAAGTTTCCGCAGGTGAGAGGACAGGTTTCCGGGCGTCATGGCTGTTTGGTGCTGGAGAAACTGGAAGTCGGCGCTTTCAACCACGTAAAGGTGCATCATTATGATTAGCCTAGAGGGTTCGTGTATTAGCCTGTAGATGTTTTGTATGTCTGCGTCACTGGGCGGCATTGTCTTGGGCACCTTTTGGCAGAGAATATCGCCGTAGCGCGCGCTAGCAACTTCGCAGGTACTGGAGAGTCCCTTTATTTGAGACCAGTAATTTATTCGAAATTCTTAGCATGCGCTACGTGGGCATAATGAAGACCACGGGTTCAAATCCCCGCCCCGGCCACTAAACGCAAACAGCTTTTGGACTATACTTATGCAATGGAGAGTTTTTTGCTTACGGCTCGATTGATCGCCTTGACGTATCTATTTGTTAGGTTAATTATGTCTGTGTTTGAGGAGCCAGAGCCGCCATATAGGCGACCGTTTACGGTGCTTCTGAACATTACCGTCATTTCTTTTCCGTCTTTCAATTTGATCTTTAACTGAGTAAGATTAGCGAGAGTCTGCGTTTCGGCATAAGCTTCAGAAATACTCTCGAGTGGCGTTTCACCTATTATCTTTTCTTGGTCTAAAACCAACAAGCGTTTGCTTGTTAAGGCTAAAGTTGCTCCCCACCCAGTCTTTCCCTCGTTAATAATCAACTCTTCGCCAAGTTTCAATTTCACTCGTGTATCCCTGAATAGTGTATTAACCTCAAAGTTACTATTATAAATTAGTCCATGCGCTACGACAAAGTACCGGAAATTATTAGTCTGAGTCGCCCCTTTACTCTTTTTAGTAGACTTGGCGCAACCATTTCGCGCGCAGCTCAGACCTTAGTCAAGGTTTTTTGACAAGAGCCACGCTTATGCTTACCTATATCAGTAGAATATGAGTTAAAGTATAACACCTATGCTTTTTGGTGGTTCAGAAAGTAGAGGAAAAAAGCGGTGGTTGCTATAAGACGGTGGCGCTAGCGAAGTACTCGTTTTCCCTTTGGGACACGATTTTAACGTGGTAAATGGTTCCGTTCACATAAGCGTGGTTCACTGAAACTTCCATGCTTCCGTTAGGCGGCACCTGCCCCGTGGCTGGACTGGTTGTGAAGGCTTGCCTCTTGTTGTTCACCCATAACTCAGCGATCGCAAAATCTAATGTTCCAGAATTGTTGACACACACGTGAATGGTGTTGCCGCCTGAAAAGGTAACACTTGACACTGTTAATTCCTCGGTCAGTAAAGCCCGGCTTGGCTGCGTATCCGTCAACACGTTTACAGCTACGCTAACGGGCACCATTAAAACTATAAGCGAGATTGAAGCAGCAAAAAGGTTCAATGATTTCCCTTTTTTCCCGAAACCCAGCATTTTCTTTTCTCAGCTCTACTTTTTAGATTTAACGGATTGGTTTTATCTTAAAGTTCGAAATTGAAGCAGCAGCACAGTCGCATAATCCAAGTTAAAGCCTTCAAAAGTTTCCATGTTTAACCCTTAAACTCATTTGCTTACTGTGTCTAAGTGAATTTTAATCAGTGGAGAGAACATCAGATATAAACTTTTCTTAACAGTACCTTGAAAAAGCCCGATAACGGCACGTTTCCTGTAAGTCACCATGCTGAAACAAACACGTTTAAGCTACGCAAAACTCCTGAGGTTAATGTAGTTCTGTAGTGCAGTTTCACGGGTGTCAAATAAAAACTTGCCCCTTTTTTGGACAATGTGTTGTACAGGTAAAAAGCCTAATGCATAGACTGGCTTAATTCTTCGATGCGAAAGAGCACTCTCTAAATCGGGTTTTCCAAGGTTTGCTCAGGAATAACTATTTCCACCGTTTCAGCTTCGGCTTTCTTGCTTTTTCTTTTCCCGTTTTTCTTGAACTCTTCAAGGTCCCGTGCTTCAAAGTTTGGTAAGATACACATGATTTTCTCATGGAAAGCTTCTTTTTTCTATTAGCTTTTATGAATTACTAATCATTATAGCGCTTAGCCCACGAGAAGATAGGGCAAGCTTGAGCAAGAATTTGTGCCCATCCATTATCTGTAAAACCGTTTTAAGGCTAAACACGTTTTTGTAGGTGCAGCAGAACCTGAAAAGAGTGAAGCCAGATGACTGAAACTGGAAAAATGAAATGCCAAATCTGCGGATGTGAAATTTCACGGGAAAACAGCTACATGCTGGGCGATGCTGTTCTCTGCGATGACTGCTACATGGAAGAAAACCACCCAGTCCAGACCTGCGACCCTAAAGCCGTCCGTTCAGCCAAAGTGCTGGGGCAATCGGACAGCCAAAGCGGGAAAAACAGCTTGGATGACCTGCAAAAAGCCATTTACAAGTTCGTAAAGGACAAGGGCAAAGTCACGCTTCAAGAAATATGCGCCGAGTTTAATCTCTCTCCCGTGAGAGCCCAAAATCAATTCGCGGTTTTGAGGCATCTTGAGCTGGTTAAGGGCAAAAAAGAAGGAGACAAAACATACATCGTTTCCTTCTAACCAGCTGAGCCGCTTGCCCTTACAGCGTTAACCGCTTAAGCAACTCTTTCGTTTTTTCTTCGTCGCCAAGCGTTTCCTCGATTATGGCGTTTGCAAGCACGTAGATTCTTAAGTCGTTCAGCAAAGCCAGCTTCCTAAGCTGCTGGTGCAGGTCAGCGCGAACCTCAATCACCATTCGTCTCTGCTTGTCCATGTGCTACTTCCTCGCAAGCTTCTATCGACTGAGACTGTCCTTCACCGAAACAAAAACCAGAATTGAACTTTAAAAAAAGTGCAGGGCGCAACGTTTAGATTCCGATTCGGCAACTACAAATAAAGCTAAATCACGAAGCAACTTTAAATGCAATCAGAAACAATAGTAGTAGGAAACGTTCCTTTAAGCAACTCGAGATAATAAATGGTGAGGTGCTGAGCACTGACAAAAACAAGCGAGTTCGACAAGCTTCTGGTAAGCGCCATAGACGAAGCGCTGAATTCTCTGGGCGAATCCGTGAAGCAGTCAATATACTTCCACATAGAACACAACTTCAAAGTGCCAAGAGACAAAATCCCTGAAAATCTCGTTGAGTTTCAAGGAGGACTGGAAAAAATCTTCGGGGCAGGTGCTCAATTCATAGAAATTCTGATAATGAAAAACTTGCACTCAAAAATTGGGCTTCCACTCAAAATGCAAAGCAAACAACTCGAATTCACAGAATATGTAGACGCCGCGAAAGGCGGGTTTTTGAAAAAGAACGCCTGACCCAAGAACTATTGAAAGCAAAACGTCAGTTTTTGACCATTATTAAGGAGGATTCATATCGGCAGTTCATAAAACCTTTATCACCGCGCTGTCTTCCTTTCTAAATCAAGTTAAGGTGAAAAAAGTATGGGTGGAGCCGCTAGGATACTCATAATTGATGATGATGAGAACATAAGAAAAGTTCTGCAAGCAATCCTCGAAGACGAGGGTTACAACGTTGAAACAGCAGAAACAGCCAAAAAAGGCATAGAACACAGCGAAAAAGCTTTCTACAACCTCGCGCTGATCGATGTTCGATTGCCAGACATGGAAGGCATCGAACTATTGTCAAAGCTGCGCAGCACTAAGCCGAAAATGCGAAAAATAATAGTTACGGGCTACCCAACGCTTCAAAACGCTGTCTCCGCGGTGAACAAGGGCGCGGACGCTTACGTGATGAAACCCTTCGAGGTGGAGAAAATCCTGCAAACCATCCAAGAACAGCTGAAGAAGCAAGAGGAAGAAAAGAGCTACAGCGAAGAGAAAGTCGTCGAGTTCATCGAAACCCGCATCAAAGCATTAGAGACAACGGGGCAAACCGTAGCCACGAGGAAAACGTGAAAAACCTTTTTTCTAAGAGCTTAATTTAGCTACCTGTTCTGGAAACCAGAACTGGCTCAAGTAATGCTCCCTAGTTACCTATAATTTTTTTCCGTTTCTTCGATAGTGAACGAAGCCTTCTGTTTGATGTTTCGAAAAATAGCCTCCAAAACAGATGTCTTAAGCCTATATAAAAAGATGGGCTCTCTATCGGTCAAAAAATCGGTCGGATACCCGATTTCGCTTTTGCCTAGTGTACAGATTTTGTACCATTTTAGTTTGACGTACCCCTGCATATTTTGTTGTACTTTGACAAAGTACTTAAATAATACACACTACATTTAGTGTATGTATTGTATATTTGTACACTACGAATGAGATGTGGAGAAGGCTATTGTGAAGTGCCCATACTGCGGATCCGCCGATTTCAAAACTTTGGAAACACGCGATTCTCCAGAGAACACTACGCGGAGACGCAAAGAATGCATCGCCTGCGGGAAACGCTTCACTACCTACGAGTACGTGGAAACCGTAGAACTTATGGTAAGAAAGAAGGACGGCAAGCTGGAACGCTTCGATGTTAACAAGATAATCCGCGGCTTGCAGAAAGCCTGCGAAAAAAGGCCTGTTACCATGGACCAAATCAACGAGTTAGCAGGACTCGTGCGCCAAGCCATCATGGCGAAAGGCAAAGAAGAAGTCACATCTAAGGAAATCGGCGATTTGGTCATGAACTACCTAAGAGAACGCGACCGCATCGCGTACATACGCTTCGCTAGTGTGTATAAGAAATTTGAGGAGCCTGAAGATTTCAGGCGGTTGCTTCTTGAGGTGAAAAAATGAAGTATGTTAGAAAACGTGATGGAAAATTAGAACCCTTTGATCAGGAGCGTATAACAAACGCCATCTGGAAAGCCGCCAAAGCAGTAGGCGGGAAAAACCGTGAACAAGCAAAATTCATAAGCGAAGAGGTGATGGCGGAACTCCGAAGCCGCTTCGGAGAAGACGGTTGCCCCACGGTCGAGGAGATTCAGGACATAGTTGAGAAACGGTTAATTGAGAACGGTCGCGCCCAAACGGCAAAGGCGTACATTCTCTACCGAAAGCAGCATCAGGACATGCGCGAACTCGCTGCGCTCTTAAGCTCCGCAGACCTCGTGGATCAGTACTTGGAAATTGATGATTGGCGAGTTAAAGAGAACTCTAACATGAGCTATTCGCTGCAGGGCTTGAACAACTACCTTTCGTCCACGGTCATCGCCAAATACTGGATATCACGGATTTATCCAGCGAACATAGCTAAGGCGCACTTTTCGGGTGACGTGCACGTACATGACCTAGGCGTGCTGGGACCTTACTGCGTAGGCTGGGACCTATCCGACCTGCTGATTTCAGGCTTCGGCGGCGTACCAGGCAAGATTGAAAGCAAACCCGCTAAGCACTTCCGCACGGCGCTAGGTCAAGTGGTCAACTTCTTCTACACGTTGCAGGGCGAGGCGGCGGGTGCGCAGGCGTTCAGCAACTTTGACACTTACTTAGCTCCGTTCATACGCTACGACCACTTAAGCCAGAAGGAAGTGGAACAGGCGCTGCAGGAGTTCTTCTTCAACATGAATGTACCCACCCGCGTGGGCTTCCAGACGCCCTTCACCAACCTGACGCTGGACCTGACGGTGTCAGACTTCATGAAAGACGAGGGCGTGATGTTCAACGGCAAGGTCACGGAGGACACGTACGGCGACATGGCTACGGAGATGGAAATGTTCAACTTGGCTTTCGCCGAGATCATGCAGCGAGGCGACTCGAAAGGAAGAGTTTTCACCTTCCCCATACCCACGTACAACATTACTAACGATTTCGTCTGGGACTCGCCCGTGACAAGAGCCGTTTTTGAAGTCACAGCCAAGTACGGCGTGCCCTACTTCTCCAACTTCATGAACAGCGACCTGCACCCTGAAGACGTGCGAAGCATGTGCTGCCGTTTGAGAATAGACAACCGCGAGCTACGTAAAAGAGGCGGCGGCTTCTTCGGGGCTAACCCGTTAACAGGCTCCATAGGCGTTGTGACGCTGAATATGCCACGCATCGGCTACTTGTCCAAGGATGAGGATGAGTTCTTCCAACGCTTGGAGGACGTCATGGAAACCGCCAAAAGCAGCCTAGAGATTAAGCGTAAAGCCCTTGAGGCGTTCACCGAGACTGGCTTGTACCCGTATTCACGGCGGTACTTGTGCCACGTGAAAGATGGCTACGGCAAATACTGGAAGAACCACTTTTCAACCATAGGCTTAGTCGGCATCAACGAGACCATCTTGAATCTTTTAGGCGTAAACATCGCGACGCCAGAGGGAAAGGACTTCGCCGTCAAAACCCTCACCTTTATGCGTGAACGGCTTGCCGACTTCCAAGAGGAAACGGACAACATATACAACTTGGAGGCGACACCTGCTGAAGGCACGTCGTACAGGCTCGCACGCATCGACAAACGCTACCATCCACAGATTAGGGCAGCCAACGAGCATCTGGTTCAGACGCAACACGCTGAGCCGTTCTACACGAATTCTTCCCAGCTACCCGTGGACTACGAGGGTGACCTGTTCGAAGCGTTGGAGCATCAGGAAAGCCTGCAGACGCTTTACACCGGCGGCACCGTCTTCCACATATTCCTAGGCGAACGCTTGCACTCTTGGCAGTCAGCCGCTGAACTCATCCGCAAGGTTGCCTCAAGCTCACGCCTGCCCTATTTCACGTTGACGCCGACGTTCAGCGTGTGCCCCACTCACGGCTACACGAGCGGCGAACACAAACAATGCCCAGTCTGCGGCGCGCGTTCAGAAGTTTACTCACGCGTGGTCGGCTACCTGAGACCAGTGGACCAGTGGAACGACGGGAAACAAGCTGAATTTGCAATTCGCAAGACCTTTGACAAATCCACGGTGATGGCTACAGCGCCACTTACCACTTAAGAGGAAAAGACATGAAGTTCAGCGGTCTCCAGAAAGTCAGCCTCATTGACTACCCAAACAAGGTAGCCTCCGTACTCTTCACTCCAGGCTGCAACCTGCGCTGCGGATTCTGCCACAACTGGCGCATAGCCGTGGACCCGAAGCCGCCGTTCCTGCAGGAAGCCGTGGCGCTGAGAATTCTGGAAAACCGCAAGAAGTACGTGGACGCCGTGGTAGTCACAGGCGGAGAACCATGCATGCACAAGGAGCTGCCGAGGTTCTTGGAGAAGCTTAAGCAGCGAGGTTTTCAGGTGAAGCTGGACACGAACGGGTGCTACCCAGAAGTTTTGGAAGAATGCCTAGCCCATGTGGATTACGTGGCTTTGGACGTGAAAACGTCGCTGGAGAAGTACAAGCTTCTAGGCGCCAAAGACACCACTGGACTGCTACGTACCGTTGAGACGTTGAAGACGGGTAAGGTGGCTTACGAGTTCAGGACAACCGTTGTTCCAGAGCTTATCACGGCTGAAGATATGACGCGGATTTGCGAGCTGGTCAAGGGCGCGAAAACTCACGCGTTCCAGCAGTTCATGCCGCAGGATACGCTGGACAAGCGGTTTGAAGACTTGAAGCCCTACGCCCCTGAAGTCATTAACGAGTTCGCGGGAACTATGAAGAACTACGCTGAAAACGTAGTGCTCCGCATATAGACCCAGCGCCATTATTTTTTACCAAAAGAGTACTTGATGGCACCTTTAGGGCAGGTGTCAACGCAATTTCCACACAGTATACATTCAGTGTTCTCCAAATCTTGCTTTTGCACCATCTCGTTCACGTCTAGGCTCATTGCGCAGTCTCTTGTGCACGCCATGCAGTTGACGCACTTGCTGCTGTCTGCTTCGAGTTGAAGTGCGGGCAAGTTAACCGCGTTGCGGATTTTTCTTCCAATTATCATGAATGGCGCCATCCAACAGATAGTGTGACACGCTGCTCTTTTACCTGCGACCAGCGCAATGCCAGCTATTAGACCAGCGATAGCGAGAAAAATGATTACCGATTCAAGACCCGTGATTGATATGCCATAGTACGTCTGATATAATGGGTCAACTGCTCTTATCGCTCCGGCGTGTAAGAACATTACGATTATGATGGCTATCCATGGGACCCAAATGGCATATTTTATCCAGTTTCTTTTGCCGTTCTTAAAATTCTTGTTTCTGACCCGCGCACACAGTTCTTGTGTTGCACCTGCAGGGCAGACCCACCCACAGAAGGCTCTTCCCAAAAACAGGGAAAAAACAAACAGAGAAACAAAGACTATAAGACTGCCAACTACTATGCCTTCGGCTGCCCCCATTATTATGAGATATGGTGAAAAGTAGTAATAGATTAAGGGAAACAATGCAAACATAAGTAATGTCATCGCGTTTCTGATCTTTTGTCTGTTCATTATTGTTCACCTCCATTTGCTTTTTTTGGGTTAAGGCACTTTTCCATTTCTTGCTGGGTGATATCCAGTTTCAGGACCCCGTTTCTGCCTTCTATTTCAAGCATCACGCCTTCGACCATGACCACGTTTTTGAGTTCGCCGAGGACCCCCTCGAAGAAGACTTTGCCGTTTTCTTTAACGAGAAAAGACATTCTTTGAACGTACCGTTCTGATTTCATTTCGATTGAAAATGAGTGCTCTGCAGTTTTTTTGCCCATCAGATTTCGCCTCAAAAGTATAGAGGCAAGATACGAATGATAAGGCAGCCTCAACAGTAAGTATGAAATATCACACTTGACTATGAAATTCTAAATATACACTTCTAAAGGAGCTGTTCGATTGAAGAAATTCAGCAGTTTGCTCTTTGAGCTTTCAAGCACTGACCGCTTAGACATACTATTTCTTCTGCAGAAAATTCCGCTGAAACTTTCACACATTTCTAAAAAGCTCGACTTTACCGTTCAAGAGACGTCAAGAAACATCACGAGGCTAGGCGAGGCTAAAATGATAAGCAAAGATGTTGATGGGGCTTTTCATCTTACGCCTTACGGTGAAGAAGCACTTAATCTCCTTTCAGGGTTCCAGTTTCTTTTCAAGAACAAGGAGTACCTCTTAACTCACGTTCTCACCGAGCTGCCTGCACGGTTCCGAGCAAGCTTGGGTGTTCTTGAGGGTTGCGAGTTTGTAAATGACGTGATGGTCGCGTTTCATAATGTAGAAAACATGATAGCCAAAGCTAGGGAGTTCGTCTGGATTCTCACCAACCAAGTGTTGGCAAGCACAATACCATATTTGGCGCAAGCTGTTGAACGGGGAACAGACTTTAGGCTCATGATGCCAAAAGATTATATGCCTGCAAAGGATGTGCGCGAATTGGTTAGTAATCCTGCTTTCAAGAAGGCAAGCCGAGCCAAGAAACTGGAAAGTAGATTCCTAAATAAGGTGGATGTCTTTTTATGCCTTTCAGAGAAGGAGGTCGCAGCTCTGGCATTTCCAAACTTGGAAGGAAGACTTGACTACATTGGATTCAAAAGCAAAAACGAAACGGTTGTTGATTGGTCAAAGGCTTTGTACGCGTACTACTGGGAAAAAGCCACATCGCAAATTCCTGACCAGCTAACAAGCGAATGAAATCGTTTTCAAGGGTTGTCAGATACGAACTTGCTGTTGTGCTTCTACAACCACACACACTTATTAGAACTCGAAATAAAACACTCTATTAATCAGTTATTGCGAGAGTTATGAAAAATGAAAATAGGCATTATAGGCAAAGGCAACGTGGGAACCGCCCTTGCCGCGGGCTTAAACCGTGCTGGTCACGAAGTGACGTTTGGACACCGAGACCCCAAAGAACCCGTTGCTGAAGCGGCAAAGGGGGGAGAAGTCCTAATTCTTGCAGTCCCACATGACGCGGCGGCGGACGTGACCAAAGCGGTAGGCTCAGCCGCAGATGGAAAAATCGTGATTGACGTGTCAAACGCAGTAACTGGAAATATGGAGCTGGCGATTGGGTTCACAACATCAGCCGCTGAAGAAATCCAGAAGATGCGGCCCAAAGCGCATGTCGTGAAAGCGTTTAACACCGTTTTCGCCCAAAACCAAAGCACCGGCAAAATCGGCAGTGAGCAATTGCCCCTTTTTGTGGTAGGCGACGACGCAGAAGCTAAGCAGACGGTGATGCTACTCGGAGCAGACATTGGTTTTGAGCCTGTGGATGGTGGTCCGTTGAAAGCGGCGCGTTATCTTGAACCGATGGGCATGTTCATGATAAGCCTCGGTAACACACTTGGTATGGGAACAAAAATCGGCTTCAAACTAGTAAAGGACTGAAAGCAAAGCAGCCTGTTTACTGCTACTTCTGGGGACTTCATAGTTAGCGCGCGCTAGATTAACAATTACGATAAAAAGTGAATTAGGACTTGGTTTTTGAGAAATTGCTACATCACTTTGGCGGACGTTAAGGCGGTCTCAGGTAGATGTGAGTTGTCCTCTTGCGACCTGAAGATCTATTCCGCTGTCTTTGGTGATGGATTTTGACTCAGGACCGACGGCTGAGATGGCTAAAACGTTTTTAAAAGTGGATTTTACTCCAAGCAACTCTTAAGCTGCTTCTTTTCTCAATTCAACTTCAAAGTGCGTTACTTTCCATTCCTCTCCGTCTACGAGGACGTCTGTTATTTTGCCGACTCTTAATCCCTCGCAGTATACTTCTTTGCCGATTAATTCGCTAAATTTCATGATGTTTCACCCTTTGCAACTCTTTTTGTATTCTCTTTGTGAGTTTATAAGACTTATTCTACAATGGCGCGACGCGGGGTTTCAGTGAGGTGTTTTTCGGGAATTAACAATCCGTTTTTGTCAGTAGTCATGAATCAGCTCCCTTATCGTCATTCGGTCTTCTTCTATTTATCGCGGTTCACCAAACCAACGATGAGACACACCAGACCCAAGGCGAAAAGAGGCAAACCAATTTCAAACGGTAATTCCGTCATAAGATACACCATCATCATGGCGAATCCAGTGGGCAAAAAAGCTATGCCCATTATTAAGAAGGCACGATAGTCTGTTTCTCTTGCTTTTCTTTCCCTCTTCCCCTTCCGCAAAATCACTACTATCAGTAACGTAACCACTATACCTATGAGCAGAAGCACACTCATAACAGACGCCGAACTATTCATTCGCCCCACCTCCTCAGCATATTTAGAATTGCGAATTTCACCTAAAAAACTTGAGGACGCGCCACTTAGTTTTCCTAGTTCTGAGGCGCTTACGCCTTAATACACAACCAGCCTATCTTGCCTGTTTTACTAGTAGAAATCTTTTAAAGCCATCAAATTTTTAATTTTTAAGCTATTGGATTAAAAGTAGTAAATCAGCTCAAAAAAATGGAGAGTAGAAAACAATAAAGAAAGCTCTCTTCGTGGTCTTCTTTACAATCGCTTTGTGTAGTCTATTGGCAGTGCCGCTCCTGTTACAGCCGGCACCAACACCAACACCAACACCAAACGCTTTACAGCCCGCGGTCACGAACGCAATCAACTTCTTCGAGGGGCCGCGCGAACCAAACGACCCGTACGCCCTGCTGATGCTAGATATGGCGCACCGTCGCTTTGGAATCGCAGCGTTCGCCGACGCCTTGCAGCGCTATGACCAGATACTAGCCACGCTTCCAGATAAGGCGCCTCTGATGCGCTTGTTTCGTCGCATCGCTGACTACGACAACCCACTACAGGCTTGGGACCTGCAGGAGGTGACGGAAGACACTGACCGTGTCACCATCTTCGCTCTCTATTGCGATCAACTGGGGTTATCCGACACCGATTATCAATCGATGCTTGAACAAGCGACGAGCCTCGGAGATTATATGCTGACGCACGCGCTGCTGGCATGCATCTGGATTAAAGAGAACGGCTGTGAAGTGCCACTGCCCGACGGCTTCATGGAGAACATATACCATGCCAACGCTGCGCTGATCAACGATGACTCAGTGGTGGATGATCTTGAGCTTGAGGCCGTGGTGTTTCTCTACTTGGCGGGTCAGGGCGCGCTGGTTGACCCAGCCTTTATCGACCGCGTCATTGCTGCCCAGAATTACGACGGGGGCTGGTCGCTTTCCAGCGATACTCCAGGCGACTCGGACTGGCACGCCTCGGTCTTGGGACTCTTGCTTTTGCTGCATAAGGAATATCCTTCTGACTCGTATCCGCCGATGCTCGCTCCTGCGTCGCCATGAGTGTCGTCGCCGAACTCGGCTAATGGTCTAATTCCTTTATAGTTTGGCTTTTTGCTTGTGTCGCTATCCAAAATGAAAGCTATGCGATTTTACGCTTATTGCGGTCTACGTTGACCGTTGAAACCGCATTCCAAAAAGACATCTGGTTGATTTCTACGGTAAAAGGTTGATTTTTCAACATGGTTACTTCCTCTTTCGGTAAATCGGCGTTTGCATCTTGTCATCAAATCTGACGTACTCGAAACCAGCTTCTATAAATTCGGCTTCTTCTTTGCTTGTTGTTGGTCTTCTAACAATCCAGTTATCCGGCTGACTCCACTCTACCAGGCGTGTGTAAACTAGCGTGTTCTGAATGTTTCTATGGCCAAGTTTTGCCTTAACCAGTAAGATGTCTTTTGTTTCGTGATAGAGTTTGCAAGCGTAGAAATGCCTTAGAGTATGCAGTTTGACTTTTAGCAGATTTGGATTTTGAAGTTTTACGGCTAAATGTTTTCTTTGCGAAAGGAACACAGAACGGAAATGATTAAGTGTTTTAGGTCCCCTGTTCCAAATGTATTCTTTATGCTTGTTTTTTTGTAGCGCGCGCTCGATTTATTTTTAAAACTTTCAATTAATAGAAAACTAACCCTGTAAGCAATTAGCCAAAAAAAGACGTGCTCAAAACCTTCTTCGATTCACTCTGCTCTTAGCAGCAGAAGTGGTTTTGCAGCTTCTTTCTTCATAAACGCCTTATCCTCTACGGATCTGAAATCCCTGCGGTTTATTAGTAGCTCATCACTTTTGTGCTCTCGCAAGATAATATGAACTTCACCATTTCGAGAATATATTTCAACCACATCTGTTTTGTTCATAATCGTTTCTACCCTTATGAGAGCAAATGCTAATTTATGGTTCAGCTAATATTCAAAACTTGTGAAGAAACAATCAATATTCAGACTCATGTAGCAAAGAATTTGTTGCGCGCGCTTTTGGAATTGTAATGCAAAATAAGCAGGTTTTGTTTGCCAGAATTTGCAAATTCATGCAATAGCTTTAATAACAGCGGCGGCATTGGGCGTTGGAAGTGATTCAAACATGTCGAGAAAAACTCAAGTTAAAAAACAATTAAGCGTAAAGCCTACTATCGTACAGCCAATTATCATAAAGCCTCTCAGGACAGTGCCCTTCGAAAGCGGCTTTCACTTCTACACAGCCATTGGGAACTACACTGGAATAACCGCAACCAATCTCAGCGAGTTCGCCGCGAAGCTAAAAACCATTCCAATAGAGCCAATCACATTCCATTTCCAACGCAAAGACTTCCAAAAATGGATAAAATACACAATTAAAGACGCTGCATTAGCCGAAAGAATAAGCAGGATAAAAGGAGAGCAAACTGCGGAAGGCTTGAGAAAAGAAATCCTCAGGACCGTAGAAGCAGTTTTACGTCACATTTAAGCTCCCAAGAAATCCGTAAGAACATTCTTAAAAGAAGCTTCAACATTCGACTTTTGTCTTAAACTATTCAATCAGTACAACCCTCATTTTTTTGGGGTCAACCATCAAAAAAGAGAAACTGCTGTCATTTCTCTCACTTAAAACCACAATATTACGTCAAATCTTTTTTAAAACATCCAATCGACCACAAATTGCTTTGCTAAAAAGAGGGAAAAAGGTTACATGTGACACGGAAAAAGCCTAACCATGCTTTATGATGTCCCAACTTCTCAAAACCACAATTCTGTTGTCAACTTTCAGGATCAAAACAAATGGTGAATGGGGATTTCCTCTGATTGACGGCTTGAAATACACCAATTTTCCCTTGACAGCCTCTTTATCTCTTTCCACGATCACGTCTCGGTTTAAGAAGTGGTCTAGAATATGGTTCATTTGGCTTTAACCTCAAAAAAAGAGATGGAAAAGTCGCGGGAGACATCGCCAAAAATCCATAGAAAAGACAAAGGGTGGATTATAGAACGGGAGACATTATCGAAAAAGAGGGAAAAGTTTAAGGGTTGATGTTTTGTTAGCTTTCGCGTACTCGTTTACTAGGAGTTTGCGGTTTGAAGTTCAAGGGAGAAACTATAGAGGAACGCAAGGCTGAGGTTCTAATCAAACTCAGAAAATACAAACTAGTTAAAAAAGAGAAACATGAAGGCGCTGTCGGCTACATAGTTAACATTCCCAAGGATAAAGAGAAAGCCTTAGTCTGGTGCATTCTTGACGAGGCAACTGTGGGCATCGCGATGATGAACAACCTGTACAAATTATTAGAAGAAAAGGGGTTGGAACGCACCATCGTAATTACGGAAGGGCGCTTTACTCACGCGGCTAAGCAAGGTGCCAAAAAGAAAAAGGTGGAGCTTCTGCCTAAGTCTTTCCCTGCGTTCGAAATTTTTGAGCATAAACTGGTGCCTAAGCACGAGATTCTAGGTGAAAAGGAAAAAAGCCAGATTCTCGCCAAGTACAAGATTAAACCGTACCAGATGCCGCAGATAAAAGCAACTGACCCCGCGGTGAAAGCCATAGGAGCCAAACCAGGTGACATGCTGAAGATTAGTAGAAAGAGTGCCACGGCGGGCGAGCATATTGCTTACCGCTACGTAGTAGACTGAGGGTGGCCACGGCAGGATTATTTGGATATCATAACTTCTGTCGATTTGATGACGGCGTTCACTTCGTCGCCTTCTTTTATGCCTAAGTCTTCAACTGCTTCTTTCGTTATCACTGCAGTTACCACTACGGGTGCTTTTATCTCAACCTTGACTTTCGCGGTTATTCCGTCTTTTTCAACAGAAACAACTTTGCCTTTTAATTGATTTCGTGCACTGATTTTCAGTCCTAACACCTCCCAATACTCTCGGTCTGCAAGAACCTCACTCATGAAGCCCGCTACACGCTGGTACTCCTCAATCAAACTCTCGCCCAGCGCGGTTAGTTTTGCGCCGCCGCCTCCAGCTTTGCCGCCTTTGTAAGTTTCCACGATGGGCGCTTCGACTACTTTCTGAATTTTTTGCAGGTAATTCCAAACGTAGCGATAAGACATGCTAAGCGTCTCGGCTGCTTTTGAGATGGAGTGTTCTTTTGCTATTGCTGCTAGAATTTCGGCGCCGCCTTTGCCCAGTACCGGCATTCCTTTGTATTCTATCCATACTTTGCAGGAGGGCTTGTGTTTTTTGTGAGTTAGCATTCCATTTAGAGTTTATCGGGGTAAAGTTTATAAGGGTACTGATATGAATGACAAAACATAACGGTGTTGAACATGCAAGCATGGCAAAAAAGTCTAATAGTCGCGGTGTTAGCAACGATACTAGTAATCGCAGGCACACTAGTTTACTTCAACTACTTCGCAAAACGCAGGCTTTTCGTATCCACAACCACTAGTCTCTACGACACGGGCTTACTTGATGCAATAGAGGCAGACTACGAATCAAGCCACCCAGTAGACCTAAGCATAACCGCTGTAGGAACAGGCATAGCCATCCAACAAGCCGAGAGCGGTGACGCCGACGTTGTACTCGTCCATGCGCCCTCGGTAGAGCTAAACTTTTTAGAAGGAGGTTACGGTGTGAACAGGAAAATCATCGCCTACAACTTCTTCACAATCGTTGGACCAGCAGACGACCCAGCGCAAATCTCGGGGAAAAACGCAACCGAATCCTTGTTCAACATAGTACAGTACGGACAAAACATGCCTGACCAGTCAGGGGCAACGCAAATCTGGGTGTCTCGAGGCGACAACTCGGGCACAAATTCCAAAGAGAAAAGCCTTTGGACCGCAGCTGGCTATGATTACGAGGAGCTCTCTGCAGAACCATGGTTCGCAAGCACGGGTCAAGGCATGGGAGCCACCTTAAACGTGGCTAACCAAAAGAATGCTTACACGCTCTCGGACATAGGCACTTACCTGAAATTCAGCACAGACGGCACGATAGACTTAAATGCGCTCATACTTGAAGAACAGTCTCTACTTAACGTTTACAGCGTCATGGCTGTAAACACAGAGACAGTCCAACCCAATCAGGAAATCCATGAAAGTATAAACTTTAATGACGCTATGGACTTCATACAATACCTGATTTCACCCGCAACCCAGCAACTAATAAATGACTTTGGTAAAGACACGTATGGACAACCTCTATTCTACGAAGCTGTCCAACCCCTAAAAGACAATGCCCCTCAACCCATAGTAAGCTGGATACAGGACTACGCTTTCTTTAACGGTTCCGAATGTCCACCGCAATACAGAAATGGCTACGCTGACCTTTACAGTTAGAGGAACATAGTATTGGCTGATTTACTCGGCGACATAGTGCAAGCATTCCAGTTGATACTTTCTGGCGACCCAGAAATCTACGGGATTGTTTCCCGTTCCCTCTTTTTCTCCGGAACAGCCATCATTTTAGCCATTCTTTGGGGCACACCAATAGCCATGCTTATTGCCATGAAAGAATTTCGAGGTAAAACAATACTCAAAACACTTTTCAATACTTTAATTGGCTTGCCAACTGTGGTTTTGGGCTTAATTCTTTTCCTTATTTTTTCAAAAGCTGGACCGCTGGGCTTTCTAGGGTTGCTTTACACGCCAGGGGCTATAATGATTGGACAAGCTATCTTGGTGACGCCAATTCTTGTCAGCATCGGTATTTCAGCTATTGAATCTGTTGACCCTGAAATAATGAACTTATCCAAAACGCTGGGCGCTTCAGAGTCCCAAGCGCAAATAGCGGTTTTAAAGGAGGCAATCAACGGAATAGTCCTATCTGACCTTGCCAGTTTCAACCGTGCAATAGGCGAGCTGGGCGTAGTGTTGCTGGTCGGCGGCAACATTGCTGGAGGTGGCAATAGGACCGATGTGTTAACTACCGCTATTTCACGTGATGTTCAGATAGGTGAAATCGGTCTTGCCGTGGCTCTGGGAATATTATTGGTGATAATACTTTTCACGATAAACATAATAGTGGTTGTATTAAGGAAAGCAAACTACCTAGTCGAATTAGCTAAAGGACCCTATTCAAAACTGAAAAGTTCTAGAGAGATCGCAAAATGACAGTAACTGCTGAATTAAAAGACGTAACGAAAGCGTATGGCAACAAAATAGTAGTAGATGCAGTGAACCTGCAAATTCACGAAGGCGAAATACTAGCCCTTTTAGGACCCAACGGCTCAGGCAAAACGACCATACTGAAAATTCTAGCGTTCATCGAAAACCCCACAGGCGGCGAAGTGACATTTCAAGGCGAAAAAGTCAACTTTAAAAACACCGAAAAAGTGCGACTGCAAAGCACGCTCGTGTTCCAAAAAACAACCGTGTTTGGCACCTCAGTCTACTACAATATTGTCTACGGCTTGAAACTGAGGAAAGTACCTAAGCAAACACGCGATAGAGAAGTGAAAAAAGCGTTAGAACTAGTGAAATTAGAGGGTTTTGAGAAGTGCAATGCAAGAAAGCTTTCTGGTGGGGAGCAGCAGCGCGTGGCGATAGCGAGAGCCTTGGTGCTTAAGACTAAACTGCTGCTTTTGGACGAGCCAACGGCGAATTTGGATCCTAAAAACGCTGGCATACTTGAAGAGGTCATTGACACCGTAAACCGCGAGGACAAAGTCACCATAGTGATGGCGACGCACAATATGTTTCAGGCTAAAAAGTTGCCTCACCGCATCGCGTTGATGGATGAAGGAAAAATCACTGAGATTGGTTCGCCGGCAGAGGTTTTCGGCAAACTCTCCAAGAACTTGGCGAGTTTCGCTGCTGTCGACAACACTTTCACTGGAACCGCCAAAGCAACCGCGGCTGGCACCTCGAAAGTCGATGTGGGTAACGGCGTGCAAATCGAGGTAACCGCGCAAAGGCAAGGCGCTACCGTGGTTTTCATAAATCCACAGGACATAATCTTGTCCAAGACTGCTGTGGAGTCTAGCGCCAGAAACATGTTTAAGGGCAAAATCACCGAAATCACGGATTTAGATTCGCTTGTGAAACTCAAGGTTAACGTGGGCAAGCCCTTCACGGTTCAGATAACCAAACAGTCTTTCAACGAGATGGGGCTTTGCTTGAACGCTGAGGTTTTTATTGCTTTCAAAGCTTCAAGCGTCCAGGTGCTTTAGGCTGAGCTTTTTCTTTCCTCTGTCAACTCGTGCAGAATTACTAAGGCTTCGCCGAGAGGCATGTTCAGCCTGTTCGCCAGTTCTGAAGCTTTTATGTCAGGTTTTGCAGGCAGTATTTCATCTCGCGTGTAAGCTTTGTGGCTTGGGTACATCACCGAGGCGTGAACCGTCTCAACAAGTATGGACCAGAGTTTCTCCTTCATGTACTCTTCCAGACTCATGCAGCATCACAGAGTTCATTGTGTTAAGTGGTTATTCAGCTTTCCCAAAAGAAACGTGATTGAGGAAACCCATAGACAATTCTTAAATCACTCGAAGTCGCTACGGTTGTTTTGGTGAAACAAAATGCCGAAAATTAAAGCTACAGCAAAATGGGTTGAGAATGTCCGTTCAATAGTTGATAATTCAAGAACACACAGCGTGGTCTGCGACCTTCCCTCCGCTCAGGATGGAAGCGATAGCGGTCCTACGGCTTTGGAATTGGCGTTGATGGCTCTGGCTGACTGTGGAGTAACAATATTCTCAAATGTCTGCAAAAAGAGTAATATTGAACTAAACAAGGTTAACGTTACGTAGAAGCTGATAAACTGCCAACTTCCAGTAATAACAGGAGTAACAATGAAGGTCAAAGTTTCTGCAAAAGCAAGAAAAGCACTGATGGAAGGCGCTTGGAGAAGAACAGAAGCAAACTGCCCAGTCATATCCATCTTTACAGAACCAATCCCAGTGAAAGTCGAATTCGAAGCAGAACAAGAATAAACCCTCAGCCGCAGAAATCTAAGCAGTTGGCAAATACTCTCTTCTTTATATTTAACAACTAAAAATGAAGCCAGTCAAATTTGAAAAAAGCTTTAATCATCTATTGGTCGAAAACAGGCAACACCGCAAAAGTAGCCAAAGCCATCAAACAGGGCTTGGAAACGGCTGAAATCCAAGTCACCGTGAAAAAACAGGAAGAGGCAGAAGACGTTGACTGCTTTGACTACGACCTCTTTTGCGTAGGTGCCCCTTCATATTCATGGCATCCACCAGAACCGATGGCAAACTTACTAAAGACCAAGTTCGCCGCTTACCGCGCGCGCGAAGAAGGGAAAATTAAACCAGGCGCCCCAAAAGTTCCAGGCAAGAACGCGTTGATTTTCGTCACTTACTCTGGACCTCACACAGGCATGGATGAAGCAACGCCGGCGGGCAAGTACATGCGACAGTTCTTTGAGCATTTGGGCTTTACAGTAATAGCTGAATGGTATGTGCTAAGCGAGTTTCATGGGTCTTTGGAAAACAGCATGCAGGGCAGGATGGGCGACATAAGAGGAAAACCCACAGAAGAAGAGCTGTTGAAGATCAAGGAAGATACAGAACGTTTAGCCAAGAAATACCTAGTTTAAGAACAAATTCTCTTTTTCTCCTTTTTATTGTCAACTTGACAGCTACGCAAAGTTATTAGTGCTCCAGTCATTTGAGTTATTTCTGGAGGCGAAAGTTTTTGAAAGCTGCCGTCTACAGGGGTCCACACAACATTAGGGTTGAGGATGTTCCTGAACCGCGTGTTTCAGGACGGAAAGTGCTTGTGAAGTTTAAGGCTGGAGGCATCTGCGGCACGGACATGCACTTTTATAGGGGTGACTGGCGCTGGATGAAACGCGGTCGAATTATTGGTCATGATGCGTGCGGCGTGAGAGCTGACACTGGCGAACGGGTGGTGATGGTGCCGATTGCTTACTGCGGCAGATGTTACTACTGCCTCAGAGGATTGCCCACCGATTGCAGTTAACAAGTCTAAAAAAGCAGTGGGTTGTAGTCTTTTCCGCATTAAAGATAGAAAGAAAATGTTGGAAAACGAAAAAGTTGGTGTGGTTCATTTACTTCCGCCTCCAAAAGAATTATCATTGTTTAAAGCTATCGAGCTACTAATAGACCTTATAATTGGCAAAAAGGGGAAGACTGTTGTACCTTGGAGAAATCAAATTAACGTTCCAAATGAGAGTGCCTTAAAAGAGAGAATAAATCAAAAACATAGTGTAATCAACCAGCTTCAAGAAGAAATTTCACAACTTCGGGAACAGGTCACAAATTGGGATTCCTACAGAGATCTCCTGACCGAAACTAACGATTATCTTGAAAACATTGTTCAAAAGACCTTACTAGACCTTGGATTTAAAACTGAAAAGACTGAGAAAAGTTTCCCAGCCGACCTACTTGGTAAAGAAATTGCTGTGGAAGTGACGGGAATTGAGGGGGGCGTAACTGTTAGTTCGAATAAAATCAATCAGGTTATTCGGTTTAGGGATAACTACCGCAAACAGGAAAAGATTGTTTTAATCGCTAATACCTACAGAGACCTTCCTCCAAATGATAGAAAAGGCAAAATGCATTTCTCACAACCAGCCGCACTACATTTTGATAACTATTCAGTATGCTACATGACTACGGCAACATTATTTGAATTATGGAAAGATGTGATCTCAGGAAAGAAAAAGCAAAAAGACGTCAAAAGTAAAATTTTGACCAAGATTGGTGAATTAAATACAAGAGAGTTCAAATGATTAATTTTGAGTGCTTGGTTTGGTAAATCTACGAAAAAGTGTCTGTGACATCAGTTATTACTATCTCACCATTTTGGTTCAGTTCGTAAGCGAGAACCATTTTGTAATGTTCTTTTGCTTTGTAAGAATTATTATTCATCGTCACGTTCCAGAGTTCGTCGGTGGTATTGCCATTTCGATAACCAGCGCAGGTGTCGGCTACATCAACATGGATCCACGTTTCGCCGTCATGTGAAGGATTAACCTGTGCCCAGTTATGGTCAACAACACTGGGAACAAAATAGCCGACTCCAATAACTCTGAATGGAATATTGTTAGCGACACAGAAAGCACCAAAAACCCAGACAAATTCTCCGCAAGCACCTTTTTTATTCGTAAGTACTTGAGTGACATTTTGATATTTTGGTCTATTATGTGTGAATTCCATTAGTTTACTTTGTAACATGAGAATTTCTGTAAAGTTCATCTGATTATCAGTCAACCATGCTGCTAGTTCAGTTTGAGTGGCGTTCGAATACAAGTCGCGCAAGTTGTTTTCGGTGTAAGAGATCATCTTCCATGTTGCCATCTGCCCTTCAGTAAAAACAGCATTAAATCCGAACCAAGAAGTCGCAAAAATAGCCGCTATGACGAGGGTTAAGGCTATTTTTCGTTTTTTAGAAAGACTCTTTTTCTGTTCCTTATTTGGTTCAACCATAAGCTTCCCCTCAATGTTTAGCCAAAGGTGTGTGGAAAAGCAAATAAAAGTTATTCCAAAGTTCGAATTCAGACATCCGTTCACTTTCACCGAACTCTCCACTTTCCGCAATAGTCGTTTCTTCCCCAGTTTTTTAAGTGATAAGCACAACTGTAACTCCGAAGTTTGCGAGCCTTGATTTCCCTCGGAAAAACGGTCACCGACCCTGCACGGTCTCCTCCTTGCGTGTTTTCTGAGCGGAAACAGGGCTACGCGAACTTTTTACTAAAAAAAAGTGAACGGTCACGGCTCGACTTCTATCAAGCCCTTGCGACGCTTGCGGCACCAAAAATGTTAGATATTTGATAGGGGTAACTGTGAAGAGGGAAATTGTGTCGCTTATTCCAGCGTTTGAGTTAGGCTTGTGGAACGCTTGGATTCTTGTCATTCCTATCCTAATCCTCTCCTTCTCTGATATGAAAGTGACAGCTTCTAGGGAATCAGGAGAAGCAGGAGATTTTCAGCTAACCAGAAAAGAAAAAAGAATCATTAATGCAGTTTTCTTACCTATGGTCGTTTCTTGGATTTATGCCGTTTTCTTACCTCTGCAACTTGGCACAGTATGGCTATACAGCGGTCTAATTATCTGTCTGTTTGGAATGATTTTCACCAGTGTAGCAATTCTTAATTTCGCTACTAGCGCAAAAGACACGGTCATCACGAAGGGTCTTTATCGTTTTACAAGAAACCCCACGTATATTGGCATGATTCTAATGCAAATCGGTTTAGGAATAGCTTGCTCTTCTTGGCTATATCTCCTCTTAACCGCAGCTATGATGATTCTACTCAACGCTAATTTGTCAGCTGAAGAACGATATTGCCTTTACAGGTTCGGAGATGACTATGGAAAATATAAGAATAGGACTCCAAGATGGATAGGAATACCCAAATCAGAGAAAAAGTAGTATTATTTCGTTGTGTTCTTGTAAACTGTGTGAGTAATTTCTCCTGATTCACTCTCAGAATTTATTAAAGAACGGTTTTGGAACGTATGAGAAACTTTGCAAAGCTGCGATTGGAGATTTAATGTGCCGATACAAGCTGCAATGCATGTGAAAGGAGTTTCCAGCTAAATGCCCGATGTGCGGTGGAGAATTGGTTTGGTAACGCGCTTTCTTAGTCACACTTTTAAACAAATGCGCGCATTGAGGGTTTGCTGAGGCTCTGAACGGGCTAAATTAAAGGAGAAGAGAAAGAGGGCAATTTGCTTGAGCAAGATTGCTATTGCTTTTCCCGTTCAGAGTCCTTTTCAGCCCCTCTATTGCATTTGATTTATGATTGTGAATGGCTAAACTAAAAAAGGGGAAATGGGTTTTGTGTGGTTTTTGTTGCTGATTGCTTACCGTTTTCGCAGCATCAGGATGATTACCAGCCCGATTGCTATGATTGCGATTATCGCGCCTGCGCCTATGCCTAGCACGTACGTGTCAGTCATCGGTGCCGTCGTCGGTGTTGGCTCTGGAGTAGCAGCGGGAGCTTCTTCAACGCCTAGATAGGTCTGCGCGAATGAAGGCCAGTACGCCTTAGATCCATCGAAAGTAGCGATGACAGTGTATTCGCCTGGAACCTCCGGAGTAAACATCAGCTTGAAACCACCGCTGGAGTCGCTTGTTGTCCTGCCGACTTCGTAGCAGTTATTGTTTGGGTCAACCACGCTCACAACCACTTCAACGCCGACAGTGTCAGTTGGGCGAGGTCTCTGCTGATAGACGTACTCCATCCAGTCGCTCATGCTCTCGTCAGAAACAGCGGGAACGCCGTTCGGGAAGCGTGCTGCCTGCTCGTCTTGTTTAGTGCCTGCGGAAATATCCATCACTGAACCTTTCACTAGCACTTTTTCTCCGTATGTGGTCATGTCATTTTGAACTATGACGGTGGTGACGCTTGGACCTCTGCCAACACTGTAAATCCGGTTGTCATAGCCATTCATGAAGGTTGTGAAGCCGTCTGCGATAGCTTGGGTCCAGCTTGAACCGTAATCTGAGAGAGTGTACACTTCC
>Ga0307426_1000204_pt1 | contig 39227 bp, 28 predicted proteins | sample SalMarWE160340MG_FD_202165 | JGI IMG/M metagenome (GOLD analysis project Ga0307426, IMG submission 202165) | Salt marsh sediment microbial communities from the Plum Island Ecosystem LTER, Massachusetts, United States - WE1603-40 | ecosystem: Environmental > Aquatic > Marine > Intertidal zone >... | reverse complement strand
TGTCAGCGTACCATGTTCTGTCAGGCTAACGCCGTTCTTGGTTTTGGCAAGAGAACGTCGTTTTGCCAGTATTAATTCAAAGAAGAAAAACTCATCATAAACCAAACGCCGCCGCGCCTCACGCGCGACTTCAAGACTTTGCGGGAAATGAAGGTTGATTATCGCCTGATCCAGGGGCATCAGATCATTTTGCCGGATCAATGCTTGCGGCAGTGTTTCAATGATATCGTCGAGGCATTCATCGATGCATATTTTGACTGCTCGTTTTACATCCCAAAGACCGAGTCCATCAGTCAGTGGATATATCGGTATGATAGCCCCTTTGCTCTCTTCCTTTTCCAGGTCGCTAATAACTTCATAAATGGGGTTAACAAGCTGCCGACCATAAAAGAAAGACACTTTGCCAGATACCAGAAGGTTATCTCCGGTTTTGAATTTCTTTTTAAGATCAGGACGGTTGAACCATTTGAGATTAATCGTATCTGAATCATCAGCGACGAGTACTTTAACGAGCTGCCTGCGGTTTCTTGTTCGCTGAAGTTCTACCACTTTTATCTTTCCCAGAATCGTTACTTCATCGTTGATTTTCAAATCCCTTATCGGGCGCATTGAGGAGTAATCAACATATCTTCTCGGGACAAGAAATAATAGATCGTTGACTGTTTCAACGTTCAGTTTTTTGAAATACGATGAACGTTTTGGACCTATCCCTTTGATATATTGCACTGGGCTCTTGAGTTTTAGGTAAGTTTTTTTCACTATCCAGATTTCGCAACTAGTTCCATTTCTTTATGGAACGTGTCCGGATTGAGGGCTTTTAATTCAGCCTCCTCCCTTGTAATGACATTCTTCTTGACCAATTTAGCAAGCGATGCATCAAAGGTTGTCATGCCAATTTGCTGGGATGTCTGCAAGATAGATGAAATTTGGTGGGTTTTTGATTCCCTTATGAGATTTCTTACTGCCGGAATGGCGATCAGTATTTCGGCCACGGCGATTCGTCCCTTTCCGTCGGCGCGTTTAAGGAGATTCTGGGATAAGACACAAAGCATGTTCAGCGAAAGTTGCATTCTTATCTGGTTTTGCTGATGGGGAGGAAAGACATCGATAATGCGATCGATAGTGGAAATAGAATCAGCAGTGTGCAATGTTGTAATCACGGTATGTCCTGTTTCAGCTGCGGTTATTGCAAGTGCGATCGTTTCCAGGTCTCTCATCTCACCGACCAGGATAACATCAGGGTCTTGTCTCAGAACGAATTTCAAAGCACTCGCAAAAGAGCGCGTGTCTTTCCCGACTTCCCTTTGGGTGACTAATGCTTTTTTGCTGTGATGTACGAATTCGACCGGGTCTTCGACTGTTACGATATGGCATGTATCGTTAGCATTTCGATGATCGAGCAAAGATGCCTGAGTCGTTGATTTACCGCAACCAGAAGGCCCTGTTACAATGATCAGGCCGCGTGGTCGTAAGGCCATTTTCTTGACTTCCTCAGGAAATCCTATTTCATCAAGGCTGGGTATTTTTGAAGGTATCAAACGGAAGACACCACCTAAATTGCCCTTTTGTTTGAAAAGATTGACCCTGAACCTTTCGCCAGTTGGCATTGTATATGAGAAATCAAGTTCAAAAGTTTTTTTATATTCCTCGACCTGATTTTTCGACAGCAGTTCAATAAGACCGGTTTCAATATCGACTTTGCTGATCGGTGGCAGATCGAGCAACTTAAGGTCACCATCAACCCGCATTATCGGGGGTGAATTGACTTTAAGTATGAGGTCTGACGCGTTATATTGTATTTGTGCTTTGATAAGATCCTGTAGTCTGATCATCGTTTTGCCTTTCTTTCAAACTCATCCGGATTATTACAGTGGGCGAGCGCTTCTTCATAGTCGACTACCCCCTGATTGAACAGATTCCAGAGGTATTGATCCATTTGTATCATGCCCAATCTTGAACCCGTTTGAATAGAAGTGTAGATCTGAGGCGTTTTAGCTTCTCGTATCGCACTTCTTATTGCCGGTGTGCAGACCATGATCTCAAAAGCAGCAGCTCTTCCAGTTCCACCTTTACGACGCACCAGGGTTTCAGTTATCACGGCTTGAAGGGTAGTTGAGAGTTGTAGACGGATTTGCTGTTGTTGAGCTGGCGGAAAGACATCGATGATCCGGTCGATGGTTTGCACAGCGTCGACAGTGTGCAGAGTAGAAAAAACCAGATGACCTGTTTCTGCAGCGGTTATGGTTTGAGCAACGGTTTCAAGATCACGCATTTCGCCGACCAAAATAATGTCAGGATTTTGTCTGATAACCCGTCGTAAAGCTTCTGCATACGAATGCGTATCAATGCCGATTTCCCGCTGTTCGATAATTGATTTGCGGTCACGATGTAAAAATTCAATGGGATCTTCCACCGTAATTATGTGTTTTTTGCCGTTTTGGTTAATGTGTTCTATAATTGCCGCTAAGGATGTGGATTTTCCGCTGCCAGTTGGACCGGTCACAAGAACCAGGCCGCGGGGGAGGCTTGCGATTTTTTTGAAAACTGCAGGGAAACCCCATTCATCAATAGTTTTTATCTTAAGCGGGATGATCCGCATGACCGCGCCGATATGACCCATCTGTAAAAAGCAGTTGACCCTGAAACGCGCAACCCCGGATATTTCATAGGCCATGTCGAATTCCAGTGTTTTGCAAAATTGCTTCTTCTGCAACGCGTTCATAAGACCAAAGACAAGATATTCGAGGTTCTGATCAGTGAGTGGTTTTTGCTCCATTCGCTGGAGCTTTCCACCGACCCTGAGAATAGGCGGTTCTCCATAACGAAGGTGGAGATCTGAGCCTTCTCTCAGGACTAATTCTTCAAGCAGGATGTCTAGCTCTATTTGAGCGGCCATGTGGACTTTTTATTACCTCACTTACGGTGTTCTCATGAAAGCACGAAGCCCGATCGAAGTGTCAGTGATATAGTCTAACTGGCCTATTTTGGAGGAGGATATTTTGATCATATGAACAGCTAATGTATTTATTAATGTATCAGCTCGGTACACGAGCAATTCTGTTCCTGTGAGGGTTGTGTCGACCAGAGGATTGGTGAGTATCTCCAGGATCGTTTCTAGCGGTGTGTTGAGAAGACTATCGATCGTGGTGAACGATGTTTTATAGATCGCCACATCTGTTTCGTCAAAACCGGCCAGTGCATCAAAAGTAATGGTCAGCGTATTAGTACTGTCTATCAAGATAAGTTCAGTATCTGGCGCCACAAAATGTTGGGTCCCGGGGATCGTGAAATCAACCGTGACGAAATAATCCACCGCTTTACCAGCCAAGAAACCAAGACGATAGGAAACATCAGCATTTGATGTTAATAGAGCAGAAGTATCAGTGTAGGTCATCAGCGAACCGATAGGACTCACGTAGCCGATAGAATCATAGCTGCTCGTCAATTGTCTTTCAATAATTACACCGTCGCCATCAGGTATGCCCCAGACCCAGGTCCAGGAAAGGTTAACGAGTGATCCTTCAACATTACCGACCGTGTTTTCGAAGATAACCATTTCAGCGGTATGTTTGAGTACACACTCGGTATTGATCTCAAGTCCTGTATTGCAGGTGAGCAGAAAAAATGCTATTATCAAAACCGCGATTCGTTTCATTGTTCCTCCTTCATGTTCATAAAGAATAGCCAATTTTACATTGTTTGTCAAGGGAAATCTATGTTTTTTCCTGACAGATTATGTCCGCGGCGATCTTCGGAATTTAGTATTGAAATTTTGGCCTTGATATGGCGATACAGATGCCGATAGCCATGTAGCAGGCCAGGAGTGAAGAACCACCATAACTAATGAATGGCAGGGGTACGCCGGTTATCGGCAGCAGTCCCAAAGTGATCCCCATGTTTACGAAAGTCTGATATCCTATCCACGCGAGTACTCCGGAGACAAAGATATTGGCAAAGCGGTTCTTTGTCGATCGTGCAAGAAACAGCAGCTTATAAAGCAAGTAGGCAAAGACAAGGGTTGTCAAAACGATGCCGATCAACCCGAATTCCTCACCGAGGCAGGAAAAAACGAAATCAGTGTGTCTAAGGGGCAGGAATTCCAGCTTCTTCTGTGTCCCGGATAGGAAACCCTTGCCAATAATACCTCCTGAACCGATCGCTATCTTAGATTGTATGGTCTGCCATGCCATACCCCGTGGATCTACCCAGGGTGAGAAGAATGATACGATCCGTTCCTGTTGATATGGCTTCAGGAGATTCCAGATAAGGGGCATTATTAGACCGGCAAGGAAATTACTAACGACGCCATAGATGAAATCGCTCATTTGTTTATGAAAATATAAAAAGACCGTTAAGCCGATGAAATACACGACCCACACATAGATAACAAAACTCGCGGCGGCTGAGACAAGAGGGGAAAAATAAATAAAAATCCTCGCTGCCGGCATACCAGCCCAGAATAGCATGAGGAGGAGGATCGGGAAGAATATCTGGGCACTCCCCAGATCGGGTTCTAAAAATATCAAAAGAGCGGGTATCGCAACTATGGCCAAAGGGACCATAAGGTCTGAAAAGCGCTTTAATCTTTTTCGACCGGCAAGATAGCTTGCCAGAAGAATAATCGTGGCGAATTTTGCAAATTCAGATGGTTGTATGGCTATTGTTCCGATACGAAACCATCTTTTTGGGTAGGACCCATGGGTGAGAAGCAGGAGCAAGAGAAGTATTATACCTATGGTGTAAATGATCGGTGCGATGTTCGACCAGAATCTCGGCGGGATCCTTGAAATGATTATCGCGGCAAACATCCCGATAACCAGCCAGATCGACTGTTTGACAAACGTCTGTATATCAGCCGTTGAAAATATCATAATAAGACCGATAAGCGATAAGATAGTCACTGCAGCGATAATGACGAAGCTTCTTTTATTTTGCATTTTGTGCGATACTTGCTTTTTTGAGGTATGCCTTAATTATCTTGCCGACAAGCGGAGCGGCAACACTTCCGCCGTGTCCAGCATTCTCCACAACCAGACAGACCAATATCTTCGGGTCATCCTGCGGGGCAAAACCTATGAACAGAGCATGATCTTCGCCATGAGGATTCTGGACCGTCCCGGTTTTGCCGCAGACCACAAAATCCTTGAGACGTGCTGAACCGCCGGTTCCAGATGCAACGACCCCGGCAAGCATTTCTTCGACGAGTTTTATCGCTTTATTGGAAATTTTGGTTGGATGGTAGGCATATTCTTTGACGGCTATGACATGGGGCACGACGGTCTTTCCATGATTAGCGAATATTGTGTAGGCGCATGCCATCTGAAGCGGCGTTGCGAGCAGGTCGCCCTGTCCGATACTCAGGTTAAAGATGTGACCAGCAGTCCAGTTCTTTCCGTATTTTTTCTCAAAGAGAGAACGGTCTGGCATACAGCCTTTTTTCTCGCCGGGAAGGTCGATCCCGGTAAGCTCGCCAAAACCAAGCTCACGACATCTTGACGCGATCGTATCGATGCCTATCAAGCGGCCGAGCTGATAGAAATATACATCGCACGAGTTGACTAATGCACCAGCAAGGTCTAATCTACCGTGTTTTTTCCAGCAGTTAAATGTTCTTCTGCCCAAGCGGTATTTACCAGTGCAAGGCTTAAAGGTCTTTTCCGGGGTGATGATATTAGCATCCAGACCGGCGAGTGCGATAAAAGGCTTGAACGTGGAACCACACGGGTAACAGCTCATCAACGCTCGGTTGTACATCGGTGCATCCGGTGTAGTATTGAGTATTTGCCATTCTTTTTTCTGTAATCCATGAACAAAAAGATTAGGATCAAAACCCGGTTTTGAATAGAGAACAAGGATATCGCCGCTTTTCGGATCTATACATACACAAGCAGCCCGTTGGTATTCAGTTAAGTATACCGCAACTGATTCGGCAAGTACAACATCGATCGTCGTATAGAGATTCTCTCCATGGGTCACCGGGATAGGTCGTTTTTCAGTGATTTTACCGATCTCTCTGCCCAGTGCATCGACCTCGATAAACTCGGCACCGGGTTTGCCTCTTAAATACTCTTCATAATACTCCTCGATCCCCATCCTTCCGATATAGTCGTTGATCGAGTAATTTTTCGAACGTTCTATCTCGGCAGACGTTATCTCACCCACATAGCCGAGGATGTGACAGAGCAGTTTACCGTATGGATAGTTTCTTAATGGTTCAACACCCACTTCGACGCCGTTGAGATCGTCGATATTCTCTTCAATGATAGATAGTTCCTCGTATGATATATCATGTGCTATTTTAACGGGCATGAAGGGGTTTTCCTCCAGTTTGAATTTATCTAGAGCGACTTCTTTATCTATATTAAGGATTTCACAGATGCGGTCTAAGGTAGTGTCATTAATGATAGATTGGATCACGGAAACATAAAAACCAGGTCTGGTATTGGCTATTTCAATTCCATTTCGATCAAAGATCTTACCACGCTGTGCGGCGATATGACGCTGTCTTATTCGGTTTTTTTCAGAAAGACGTGAATACTTCGTGCCTTCAATTATCTGTAATCTTATACTTGCGAGGATGATGATGATTGCGCCGCCGATTATGATATTGCGCAAAAATCTGAATTTTTTTATGTTTTCATCCATACCCTATACTTCAGCTTGTTCAATGTAAGCATGAAAGGCAAGAAACTTACGATAGTTAGAAGAATACAGATCACTCTAAGCGGTGCAGAAAAAACGAGGTGAGTTACGATCGTTTTCGCGAGGTAGTAAGCAGTGAATACGATCCAGCTAGCCCATATACTATGGACGATGTACTTTTTTATGTAGAACATGATCTGCACAAGAACGATATAAATAATGATGTTAACGCCAAGGACTACGGGGTAGAACAGATCAATGAGAAGACCGGCTAAAAAAGAAAATATCAGGGTGAATCTTTCATCTTCATTAAAGACCAAATAAAAAATCAATATCGAAATAAGATCAACGTATAGGTTAAAGGGTAATAAAATATAAAGTAAAACAAAATACCACAGGTACTTCATTCCCTTTTTTCGCTACTCGTCGGTGTTATCATCGATTTGAACACTCGTTTGACCGCTATTTTTAACAGATGACGGTTCATCGCCATATAACAGGTAAACATAATTGAGTTGATTGATCCGAACGCTTGGTTTTAAATAGACTGGTTTGAAAAATTGATCAGAGGATTCACCGATTTTTTTAACGGTACCGATCAAGATACCCTCAGGAAAAATATTACTCATACCTGAAGTAAATACTGAGTCGCCAATGTTTATTTCGTCTTCGATCCTGACAAAATCAAAGACCAAATTACCTTGATTTTTTACAATACCGTGGATCCCGGTGTTTACATCTAGCGCACTAACTGCAAAACCGTTTTTTTCAACGGTTTCAACGATCGTATAATCAACCCCGACATATTTCGTTTTACCGATCAAACCGTCTATCGAGAGCACAGGTTGTTCAGTCCGAACCTCTTCCTTATGACCGACATCGATGTATAGATATCCATTTATATTTGACGGATCGCGTCCTATTATTTGTGCCTTTTTTAGTCGGTACATGGTAGTCTGGTACTCTGTTGTATCGAGGAGTATTATTTTCTTCCATTCAGCTTTTTCAAGACGTAATTGGTTTACAGTTGTTTCAAGTTCGGTGATACGGGCACTTGAAACGGTTAGAAAATCAAGGAGTGTTGTTATCGTTCTCACTGGAAAAAGCAGGATTGGAGAAATACGGGCTGAAATAGTCAGCTTGGTATGTTCCCCCAATGATAGGAAAGTAATGGAGATTATTAGTAAAACCGAAAAAAATACTAACTGACGGCGCGACAACTATTCTCTCTTCATTTGGAATATTACTTTTTCATAGGTGGGCATGTCATCGAGTATTTTACCAGCACCGATAACGATCGCTTTGTTTGGTTCATTCGCAACCCTTACCGGCAAATTGGTCTCCTCACGGATCAGGGTATCGATGCCGTTCAGCAATGAACCACCTCCTGCCATGTATATACCCGAATTTACAATATCAGCCGCAAGCTCAGGAGGGGTCCTCTCGAGAGTCAATCTTATTGCTTCGATGATCATCGAGAGTGGTTCTTGGATCGCTTCTCTAACCTCATGGCTGGTAAGTTTGATCGTCTTCGGGATTCCCGAGACCAGATCACGGCCCCGGACTTCAAAGCTTCTATCTTCTGTTGTAGGGAAAGCATTACCGATGTCGATCTTTATCTGTTCTGCAGTCTGCTCACCGATAATAAGATTGTAATTCTTTTTTATATATTGGAGTATCGAATCATCCATCTCATCACCGGCAATACGCACCGAACTATTCGTGACAATACCTGAAAGAGCAATGACCGCGATCTCTGTTGTCCCGCCACCAATATCGATGACCATATTGCCAGTAGGCGATTGAACAGGTAGATCTATACCGATAGCTGCAGCGATCGGTTCAGATACGAGAAAGACTTCTCGAGCACCAGCAGCTTCAGCCGAGTCACGAACTGCTCTCTTCTCGACCTCAGTTATGCCAGAGGGAACACAAATAATGATCCTTGGGCGAGTAAACAATCTTTTTTTCTGAACTTTTTCAATGAAAGTGCGTAAGAGAAGCTCAACCATCTCAAAGTCCGCAATTACGCCATCTTTCATGGGTCGGATCGCTTTTATTTCACCCGGTGTTCTACCGAGCATCATTTTCGCTTCGTCACCAGCTGCCAGGCATTTTTTGGTTTTAGTATCGATAGCAACGACGGTTGGTTCATTGAGAACGATACCTCTATCGTTTACGTATATCAGGGTGGTACAAGTCCCCAGATCAATAGCGATATCACTAACGAATTGGCTTCTTACAAGCCTGAAAAATTTTAAAACTGAAGTCAAATCGATTGCCACTTCTTTTCCTCCTTTATTGAATAATATTTATTTTTTGAACAAAGTCAAGAGACAAAACGCTTTGTGCTGGGTTTGACCTATGGCTTGACACAATCTTTTTCTTAGATAAAATTATAAAAAGATGGGAATGACAGGGGGTATGGATGAATCAAGAAAGACGGAAAAAAAGCGAAAGGCGTGGTGCGAAGCGAAGAAAGAAATTGACCGAAGGGCAATTCAAAGAGGTTATCGAGCAAGGTAAGGTTTCAGCGAGTGACAAGCGAGCCTATGATAAGCGGAGGAAAACTAAACGCCGCAAGCGACAGATGGGTATTTGATATTGACAGAATAGGTATATTAGATATAATTGAAATATCATGCCAATCTTAGAATTCTCATGTAATGAATGTCATAACAAATTCGAGGATTTGATACTAAAGAAAGAAGAAATGGAAACGATAACATGTCCACATTGCCAAGGCAGGGATTTAACCCGCTTATGTTCGACATTCGGTTTTCGTGGTGATGGCAAATTGTCAAGAAATTCTGGTCCGTCATGTACAAGTTGTTCATTGACTTCTTGTGCAGGATGTTCCAAATAGAAGGAGGCAAGATGAGGAGAGAGCTATTGGTTGAGAAGATTGGTGAAAAATTCGGACCCGCCTTTACCAAGGCAGATATTGAGAAATTGATAGATGCTTTTCTAGATACGATCTTTGATGTTCTTACCAAAGACAAAAGGGTGGAACTGAGAAGATTCGGAACTTTTGAATTGAGAAAACGCCCTGGACGTACTGCCCGAGCACCAAAAAGCGGCAAGGAATACACCTTAGCTGATCGATATGTTCCTTTTTTCCGCCCTTCAAAGATATTTAAAAACGAAATAAATAAGCGGATTAAACCTGAATAAATAAAGTCGGCAGCATTTGTGAGACGTGAGATATTTACCGGCTGGTAAGTATATCTTAATAAAACGAGTAGGCAGTATATTGTGATAGACTTGATCGCAATATACTGCAGTTTTATATGACAATCATAAAAATAGCAAATAACATAAAAATAACATAATGTTTATAATATATAAGAACTCGTGGTCGGCTGAGCATTATACGAGTTTATATGCGCAATTTTTGCAGAAATCACATCGTTGACATTATTTGATAAGCGAGTTATTATTATTTTATATTAAGCATGCAGGAAGGAGGATTATGAAGAAAATCATACTCTTTTGTTTGCCTTTACTACTTGGCGCCGGGACCGTCGGTAAAATCAGTGGTCGTATCATAGATGCTGAAATTGGTGATGCGCTTGTTGGTGCAAATGTATGTATCATGTCGATTCTTTGTGGCGGAGCATCAGATGTCGAGGGTGGTTTTTTCATCCTTAATATACCACCTGGCAATTATGAAGTTGAAGCGTCGATGATCGGTTATCGCACGGAGATAAAGCGCGATGTTAAGGTATATGCTGATCGAACGACATATCTTGATTTTGCATTGGCACCAGGTGTCATTGAGATCGATAATCCAGTCATTGTCGTGGCCCAGGAGCCAGTTATAGAAATTGACATGACTTCCAAAGAAATAAGGATCACACGCGATGAAATGGACCTGTTACCGGTCACCACTCCAAAAGAAGTCATCGCTCTGCAAGGTGGTGTAACTACTGATGCGAGCGGTGATCTGCACATTCGCGGTGGTCGTACTGGTGAACTGGCTTATTACATTGATGGAATTGAGGTGTCCAACCCGCTGTTAAATAGTGCTCCTGCATTTGAAAAGAATATCGTGTCAGAGATGTCCCTTCTTTCCGGTACTTTCAACGCCGAATACGGCAATGTTATGAGCGGTGTTGTTAATGTTGTGACTCCAGAGGGAAGTCCGAAGCTATCATCGCATATTGAATACACTTCTTTTGCACTTAATTCATCACCGTACCGCACAGCCGATTGGATAGATCCGGATGCAGCTACTGATGTTCACCGCGATTCAGCTGGCAATTCACTGTACGAACCCCAGAAACTTGATGTCGCATTTTCCGGTGAGGTTGGCGCACATGTCACCGGACCGGTTCCGTTTGATAAAGATACGCGTTTCTATTTAAGTACGCATTATCTGAATCAGGAATCATACCTGCCATTTGGTTATGATTATAATTATGGCGCGCATGGTAAACTGACTCGTCGTTTCGGTGCGAAGTTTAAAGCATTCATTGATGTCCATTATTCCCGTGGCGAAGAGCAGAACTACAACCATCTGTATAAGTATCTTTACGATAATTATCTTGTTAACTACACACGTAACATAAGGGTTATCGGTGGAATTAATCATGCCTTGCGCAATAATCTTTTTTACAATGTCAGGTTCGGCTATATAGTCGATAGTATCGAAACGAAATCTTCGGATCTTGTTGCCGATAGTGTTATCGAACCATCTTACGACAATTATTCTGAGTTTTATATCTCTGGATATCCGATATTCTGGCAGGAAGTTGTTACGAAGAAATACGCAATAAAGGCTGACATAACACTCCAGGCAGCTAAAATACATAATTTGAAACTCGGTATCGAAAGTAATTTCTACAGATTCGACCTGGACAACCGTCAGCAGTTATTCACGCGAGGTCCGCTCGTTTATCAAAAATACGCAAGAGAACCGCACGATGGCGCAGTATTTATCCAGGATAAGATCGAACATAATTATCTGGTGATGAATGTCGGTATGCGTTTTGATTATTATTACCCAAATGCTGTCATGTGGGAAGATATCGAAGATCCGGTATCACCGGTCAGTGATGTCGAACCGCGCTACCAGCTTTCTCCACGCCTTGGGTTATCACACCCGATCACAGAAAATGCAATGTTCCATTTTGCATACGGTCATTTTTTCCAGACACCTCCTTATGAGATCATGTATTTCAATGGTGGCTACATAACATATCCTGAGTCTATCCCGCAGTATGGTCTGGTCGGCAATCCGCGCATCGAACCTCAGCGTACTACAACGTATGAAGCGGGCATTAAGTATGCGATAAAAGACATCTACGGGATCGATGTGACACTCTTTTTAAAGGATATCAAGAACCTGCTCGCAACGACAGAGGTTCGCAGCTTTCCATTTGATTATATAATCTATACGAATGAGGATTTTGGTTCAGTCCAGGGTTTTGACATTACCATCAAACGGAGATTGATCGCTGGATTTGGATTCAGTATAAATTATACATACCAGATCGCCCGTGGTAATCGTTCCTTTGCTATGCAGGGATTCTATGATGTTTATACTGGTTTACCAGAGAGAATGAAAGAATACTACCTTGATTTCGACCGACGTCACACTCTTGCGGGGGTACTCAACATTGCATTCGACGCGCGTGGTGGTTTAGGACTAAATCTCAAAGCAGCAAGCGGTCTGCCTTATACTCCTTATATTAGCGAAGGCGTTGTTGTCGAGGAAAATTCAGGTCGTATGGCCTGGGAATATTCTTTCGATATAATGGTCCATCAGGGTATTAAATTCGGCAGCGCGATCGTGGACTTCTTTGTAAAGGGTACTAATATTACGGATCATATAAATCCTCTTTATGTTTATTCACGCAGCGGCGAACCGTGGGAGACCGGTGAGCCTGCGGGTGGTCTTATGGGTTCCCAAGACTACATCATGAATCCGGCACATGTCGGACCGCGCCGGGTTATTAAAGCAGGTATCAGCGTAGGATTCTGATAAAGGAGTTTGCATGATTTTAATACTTTTTTTGATGTTGTACCCTGAGGCCGATAAGGCATTAGGCATATCGGACAAAGGTGAACTATCGAACGTCACATCCAATTTCGGGTTGATCTCTTACCATCACTATTTCACACCGGCATTTCACTGGAATAATGCTGCTCCTTTTCCGCAACAGTATTGTGTCGGATTCGGATTCTGTGCAGCTCGCAACGATACTGTCGTCGAATCTTTTGATCACGTGACTCCTGAATGGGCGCCTCTTGAAGGTTCATATGGTACATTATATTCTGGAGAAGTAACATCATCTGACGGCACACCGATAGTAGCGACATCGGATAATATCGAGACTTGGCCCTGGGTAGCTGGAGAGCGCGTGTGGCCTGGTCCTTTTCGCCGGGATTCTACCGGGCAGGAAGTTGAAGGTGAGTTCACCTCAGATCAGGATTTATTTTTTATTCTCAATGACCAGGATGTATTTGGTTTGCAGGTTGATCAATCGGTATATTCATACGGCAGGATCTATGCACAGGATTTTCTCTTTTACGATTTTAACATATATAATACCCGAAATGCGACTCTTGATGATATCTATCTTGGGTTTCGCTGCAAACTTCGCTGCGATTATGATATGCAGGATTATATCGGGTTGTATCGTGATTCTACGGTAACCTTTGTCTATTACTGGGATGCAGACGGTGTGCCTCAAGATCCTTGGGAATCAGTGGGCATGATCGGGATCGGATTTTTGAATCAGCAGATAACCGATTTCCATTATTACCAGAAAGAAGATGAACCAGATGCCAATTATGATAATATGTACTACCCGATAATCATTTCTGATCCGTCTGACCCGGATATTGATCCAGCGCTATTCTTCCATGGCGCTGATATGCATATCGATGATCCATCCTTGGTTCAAGCTCTTCCGCCGGAATCAACGAGCGCTTATAATTTCATAGTTTCGTCCGGGCCCAGAACATTTGCCCCGAACGATACCATGCAACTTACAATAGTAGTTGTTTGCGGCGAAGATTCGCTCGATCTTTTTAGCAACCTGAGTATGGCACTGGTAATGGCGGATAATTATTTCCTGGGCAGCGGACCGCCGCTGCCGCCGGTTGTCTATGGTGTACCTGGAGAGAAAAGAGCAACACTTTACTGGGAATCCGAGCCGTCAGAATCATCCTCTGATATAATTACCGGCAAGGATGATTTTGAGGGATATAAAATATACCGCAGTGAAGATCAAGGTGCAACATGGGGTAAGGAGATAACGAATAATAAAGGTGAAGTCGTTGGTTATGTACCGATCGCACAATTTGATCTCCGGGATTCTATTTTTGGTATCGACCCAGCATTTCCTTATCAGTCATTGGGCGAGGAGACCGGTTTGAAACATACCTTTGTGGATTCCTCGGTTTATAACGGAATTGAATATTGGTATTGTGTGGCTGCATATGATCAAGGTAACCAGGTACTTGATTCACTCGAGCCTTCGTATGAAAATCCCAAAGGAAGACCACAAGCGGCAAACATCGTATCCGTGATCCCGGCTCGAATGGCTTCGGGCTATGTCCCTGCGTATATCCAGGGAGGCGATACACTGCAATCAGTCGGCAGCCCTTGTGAAGGGTTAGCTATCGTTAGTATCCTCGACCCGGGTCAGCTTCAGGCACACGACTATGAAATAACTTTTAACGATTCACTATTCGAAGATACTGCCTGGGTGGATTCCGTGACGTTCAATCTCATAGATTTAACCTCTGGTGATACTCTATTCGCTTTTGCACAACTTTCTGATTCATCACTCGATAATATTCCTTCTGTCGATGGTTTTCGTTTGACCCTCCAGAATTGCGGCAGCGGTGTGAAATTTCTTGGTTGGACAGATGTCGCCAGTGACACCTGTACGTTCGATTGGTGGACTGGCTATGTAGGTTCTATGGGGCCTATATACACGTACATTTCCGGCATTTCCGATTTTCGCATCGTCGTTGACCATACAAACCCGGCAAATGCGCAGATCGAGGATGGGTTCGGTGGTACGTATCCGCCGATTCAAATACCGATCAGGGTGTATGATATAACTGATTCTCTCAACCCGGTCGATGTAAGTGATTCCACCTGGTTGCTTGATTTCGCCTATGCGTTCCCGGGTAACCCGCTTTTTGGACCAGAAGGCTGGGATCTTATCCCTGGTGGTGCTGGCTATAACCCGGATCCGACCGGTACTGAATATGGCTTTGTTGATCAAATCGGATGCTGGAATGCAAATGGTGATGCGGTATATTTTGCTACGCAAAATGGCCCGGATACAGAAACTCCACCGTCAGAAGGTGATGAATTCACGATCCTGACATTCAAGCCGTTTTCTTCCAGTGTCAAATATGAATTTACGATAATAGCATTTTCCATCGATACAGAACAGATCGACCTGAACGCAGTCCGCGTCGTGCCAAACCCGTACATGCTGCATTCAAAATATGAAAGTACGCCGTATGACCGCAGGTTGATGTTCGCGAATCTACCCCAGCAGTGCGAAATACAAATATATAATATCGCTGGCGAACATATCAAAACGATCCAGCACACGAATAATCTTGGCTATGAATACTGGGATTTGCGTACCAAATATGGACTCGAGGTTGCATATGGGCTTTACGTGTTTGTCGTTAAAAATGATGCCCAGACCAAAGCAAAAGGCAAGTTTGTTATCATTAAATAGGAGGGATCGAATGAAGATATCTTTTTCGAGTTTAGCACATTCTGCCGTACGGTTCATATTGGGTATTATGATCCTCTTTACCGCGGGTCATGGCTTCAATAAGGTAGGTACGACTGCCGCACCTTTTTTAAAGATCGAATTCGGTGCCCGGGCAGTTGCTATGGGCGGTTCTTTTGTTGCTCTGGCTAACGATCCTTCAGGTGTCTATTATAATCCTGCGGGTATTGCTGAACTTCAGCGTCCGTATATTGCTGGAGGGCACACTGAGTGGTTTGCCGAGCTCAACTACGAATATGCTGCTTTTATCTTGCCTATGAAAAGGATTAATTTCTGTCTCTGGGGTACGTTTCTTTCCTCTGCTGATATGGAAGTAACGACCGTTGAAGCACCAGAGGGGACAGGGCAATATTTCAGGTATATCGATGGTTTGTTCGCCTTTACAACATCGGCGTTATTGTCAGACCGGCTTTCAGTAGGTTTTTCGGCGAAATATATCCAGCAGTCGCTCTACAATGAAAGTGCCGCTACTCTTGCGCTGGATATCGGGTCAGTCTTGAGGACACCACTTACCGGTACAAGGTTGGGCATGTGCCTGGTGAATTATGGCGGCAGGATGCAATTATCAGGTAATGACCTGATCGTCGAAGCTGATCCCTGGCCTGAATATCAGGGTAATTCTGAGGTCGAGGCACGTTTATCGACTGAATCTTTCCCCTTACCCATGGCTTTTAAATTAGGTTTGGCCTTTCAAATCGTCGGCCATGAAGATGCCTTTATTATCCATGATAATTACCAACTCATGATCGCGGTTGATGGGATCCATCCTAATGACGGTGAGGAGAAGTTGCAAGTCGGAGTTGAATACGGTATCTATGATATTTTGTTCTTGAGAGGTGGTTATAAGGTCAACTATGACACACAAAAATATACCGCAGGTGCCGGAGTTAAAGCAGGGATAGCTGGCCGCGATATCTACATCGACTATGCATACGTTGATATGGACATATTAGACGCGACACATCGCATGACCTTGACTATAGGATTTTAGGTATTTCATAAATTTAGAGGAGGTTTTATGAATAGAAGAAGTTTCCTCAAATATTTCGGTTTTGCTATGCCGGTAGCCGCGTTTATCAGCAGTCTACCGAAATTGCTCTTGGCCGGGAAATTGGAACATTCGAAAAAGGAGTTCTGGAAAGATAAAAAATTTATCCAGAATGTTGTTGATATGAAAGGCTATGAAAAGGGTGTGATCAAGGCAAAAATCGATGGCAACTGGAAGGAATTTAAAATACGCAAAGCAAGTGATGAATTCATAAAATGGAATGCAGATAAACGGCTTCAATTTCTTGAGGATATTAAAAAAGGTCAGATGAACTGGGGGGGTCCGCATCAGGGTGCAGTAGCGACTTATGGACTCGGTCGTCTCGATTCCGAATTCACGGTCAATAATGCGATAAAGGGTATGGGCTTGGCTCCTAAAGATGAAAATCTTGATAAAGCGATCAAGCGGCTAAAAGACACCTTTGAAAGTCCGATGCCTGAGAAGATGGATGTTCTGAGAACAATGTACGAAGACCCCGAGTTCTTTGACTGGCGTAAACAGACTTCTCTGGAACTCTATAGTTCACCGACCTTTGAAACCCACACATTTCTCAATGTCATGGATAATCCGGTGGCAACGGTCGTGTACCTTGACATTCCGTCTTTTGAGATACGTACGATAGCACGCGTCGTTCACCCGGACGATAAGACAGCATTAACTTCAGAAAAAAAACTGCTTGAATTCGTCAACCTCGCACATGAATATATGCACGGCAAGTTTTCGCGTGTTTTTCCACTACTATTATTCTACATGATCGAGGAATTCGATAATACACCGGGTTCAAAATTAGGTATCAGGACAGTACCCGAAAGACCCAAGGAAGAATAGAAAGAGGAGGCATTATGAGAGTTTTACTAACTTTATGTATATTGTGTAGCTTATTATTCAGTCAGGTTTTGTACGAAGAGTACTTTACCGGCGGTAATATGCAGCTTGACTGGCATGCGTGGTTTACAGATAGTGTGGGTATCGGTGATAGCATGAGTGTTATCAATGACCCGACTACGCCGGGCGGCGATTCCTGGGCCGGAAGAATTTCTAATGAATACATGGGTGTAGCTGGATTGACTTATTCAGGTGTTTCTAATATGGCGGATTATTATATTGAAGCATGGATATATACAGTAGTCGCTACTGCGAGCGGACCGTATAATGGGGTAGCAGCAAGGTTGAATCCAACGACACGCTATTATTATCGGTTAGTATCTGATTTTGACAATAGTGGTCGTTTGAGACTGGGTTTAGTCGGTTCTGGTGGTTATCCAGTTGCCATACGAGATTGGGCATCTGGAGAGATCCCTGGTGGTGTACCGACTACATCCTCCTGGCATAAATTCAAATTGCAGGTGTCACACGATTCGCTATGGTGTTATTATGATGACCAGGAACTCCCGGGATGCCCGATCATAAATGATAGTGTATCTTCAGGCTATTTTGGTATATATACTTTTAGTATGGCGGATACGATCTCGACAAAATGCGATAATATAATCGTATTGGACGTGACCGGAATTGAAGAACACGGGCTAGCTACAAAATCCTTTTTTTCAGTTTCACCTAATCCTTTTCGATACAGTACCACTATAAGTTTCAATAAAACACAGAGTATCGAGTACTCGGGGTTAAAAATCTATGATGCTACGGGACGTTTGATAAAGGATTTGTCACTGCCTACTGCTTACTCCCTTGTGCCTACTACTATTGCCTGGGATGGCAAAGATAATAAAGGCAACAGCGCAGCACCTGGAGTATATTTTATCGTTGATGATCAGGGTAATAATCTGGTAAATGTAGTCAGGCTGCATCAGTAATACCTCGATAAAAAAGGCGCTGACAAAAATCAGCGCCTTTTTTATTTTCCATATTACATCAATACATTATATTTTGACTATCTTTCTGGTGAGTATCTTATTATCGATATTCACCCTCAGGACATAAATACCTGCGGTGAGTTCATTACCGGATTTATCATTCAACACAAGAGCGATATTGTGTTTTCCGGCTGCTAGATGATAAGCCGTGTTCTTCAGTTTTCTGCCGGAACAGTCATAAACAGCGATCGTCAATTCTTGTTCGGTTTTAAGCATGAAGTTCATTTGAACATGTTTGGCTACCGGATTGCTCTGCACGCTGAATATCGAGCTTGTATTTTCATCTGCGCTATGATCGGCGATCCCTGTGTTATGTCCGAGCGGGATGAGAAATGGGTCGGCGGACAAGGTCATGCCATAGTGCCAGCACAGCTTATCAAAGGACATGCCGACTGAATCGTAGATACAACAGAACCAGTATTTGAATGCTTCGCCCAGGGTTTTGCCCTGACCCAGAGGTCGGTAAAAATACTGAAAGTCGAGCATGCTGCCAGTTTTTGTGGAACCGATCGAGCCCACGCCAGAACTTGCATTGAATATTGCTTGGTTACCACCACAATTACCTGAGGCGGTATACCGGCTGAATGAACAAGCGAAAAAATTATAGAAATTTGAAGGCGGGTCTTGATTAGTGTATTCATAAGAATAGTACATATCATATGCGCCGCCGTAGTTGTACGTGAATTGGTGACCGCCAGGCCACGAGTGCGCACAGACCTGCACAAAAGCCTGGGTTGTATCGAGGTTCCGGCGATAGATAGTCGCTCTCGTTGTCTCTGCATCCCAGTAATTCATTGTGTCAGAATACAGGAGTGCCACGTCGCCAGCCCACTGACCAGCCCATGGTATCCAGTCGTCATCGACAAACACCAGGGCACGTTGAGTCAAGAGCAGCGTGTCATGACGAAAGGAGTTGTTCTTTCTAAAATAGTTTTGCAGGAGTAATGTGTCATCACCCAATCCTGTCGGGTAAAGTCGGCCAACAAATATATCAGGGTGGACATTACCAGTATGACCATCGTATTTACCATTCCCGGTATTCATCGTATCGAGCCAGGTACCGTCGAGGTCCATAAAAAAGAGATCAATAGGGAAATCGGCGTAGCCGTACTGATTAAAATCATTAGCGACTTCGAACCACGCGATAGGAAGGTTCCCTATGAACAATGCACCGTCGAGACCGTTCCCATTGTAAAGATTCTGAAGCATTGTCCGTAGTGTTTCTGGTGTTCCTCCAGTCATTTGATAGCTGTATACTGTATATCCCTCGGTCTGCAGACTGCTGGTCAGTCGGTTCAGATCGGTAGTCAGGGCGTTGGCAATACTTTGTTCAGTAAATATTGCGATGTTGCCGGCCCGGTCACCATGTTTTATATAATCGAGTGTGTAAAAAAAATCCGTGTACGGGTGTAATTTAATCCATTCTTCAAATGATTCTGGTTTCGAATCATCAGGACCAGCCCACCGTAAAAGTGTTACGTTATCTTGTGCTGCAGCTAAAACCAATATCGCAATCAAAAATAATATTGTTCTTCGCATTAAACCTCCTTGGTAAATTCTACAAATAAAAAATGCAAAGTCAAGTGCCTGATATTGCCTTCGATGTTACATGGTCTTTCTTGACTTATATAGGTTAGAGCATATAATACCAGCGTGGATGATTTGCTGGCACAGCTGAATAAAGAACAACAAAAAGCAGTAAGAATAACAAAGGGTCCGATCCTCATCCTTGCTGGCGCAGGCAGCGGAAAGACAAGGGTCATTACATACCGGATCGCCCATTTATTGAAAAAAGGGATCGTTGATCCGCGTGGCATATTAGCGATCACATTTACCAATAAAGCTGCCGACGAAATGCGGTCACGTATATACAGCTTGCTCGATAATCCCTATCAAATGTGGATCAGGACATTCCATTCCAGCTGCGCAAGAATTCTAAGGGAAGTTTTGATTCATAAACCAGCAACTTGCGATATTATCGGTGTAACAGCCAACTTTACTATCTATGATGAACAAGATCAGATCGGATTGATCAAGGAGTGCTTTAAAGATCTGAATATGGATCCACGGGAATTCTCTCCGTCAACAGTCGCTGCATATATTAGTCGTGTCAAACAGGACCTGCGTGATACTAAAGATATTGATAGTGATTTCATGAAGGAGCTGTACGAACATTATGATAAGAAACTTACTGAATATAATGCGCTCGATTTTGGTGATTTAATAATGCGGGTCGTGAATGTACTGCAAAAGGACAAGGACGTCTTATCCTACTATCAAAGACGTTTCAAGTATGTTCTCGTTGATGAATATCAGGATACTAACAATGCCCAGTATATTCTGACAAAGCTCCTTGCTCAAGAGCACCGCAATTTGTGTGTTGTCGGTGATGATGATCAATCGATCTACTCCTGGCGCGGTGCTGAAATAAAAAATATCCTTGAATTCGAAAAAGATTTTCCTGATGCCGTAGTGATAAAGCTTGAGCAGAATTACCGGTCGACCAGAACGATTCTTCAGGCCGCGTCTGCCGTGGTTATGAATAATGAACATCGTAAAACAAAAGTGCTTTGGTCTGATAACGAACAAGGGGAGAAGCTTGAATTCAGCGCACTCGACGACGCATATGCAGAAGCGGCATTTGTCGCTCGTAAGATCATCGAAGCAAAATTTCAAGGGCTGGGACTGGGACAGATGGCAGTTTTTTACCGCATAAATTTTCAGTCGCGGGTCTTTGAAGAAGCATTCATAAGATTTCAGATACCTTATGAGGTCGTTGGCGCCTTGAAATTCTATGAAAGAGCAGAAATAAAAGACATCCTGGCTTACCTTAAGGTGATCGATAATCCTCGTGACGCAGTTAGTTTGCGTCGCATCATCAATGTCCCAACGCGTAAGATCGGTCATATTACACTGGAAAGGATCGTCGCTTATGCCAAGCGTGCAAGGATCTCTCTGTATAATGCATTGAAGGAAGCTGACAAGGTCGAGGATCTTACGAGGAAAACAAAAGCACGTGTCCTTGAGTTCAGTAATTTAATGGAACAGTTGCGTAAAGATAGTACTGCTATGGATCTTTCTGATTTTGTTTTGAAGGTAGTGAAAGATTCTGCATATATGGAAAGCCTTGATCCAGATAAAAGCGAAAAAGACTATATCCGGCGTAAGAATGTAGAAGAACTTATTATTTCAATCAAAGACTACGCTAAACAGAGCCCTGATGCGACGCTCAGCAGGTATCTGGCCGATGTTTCGCTGCGCAGCGAGATCGATGAATGGGATGCATCGTCACAACGCGTCAGTCTTATGACTTTGCATAATGCCAAAGGACTCGAATTCGACACTGTTTTCATAACCGGTCTTGAGGATGGATTGATCCCACATTATAAATCTAAATTTGAAATGAAACAATATGAAGAAGAACGACGGCTATTATACGTTGGCATAACCCGCGCTCGTCAAAGACTGTTCTTAACCTATGCGCGGCAGCGGCCTACATTCCGGGGCGGCTTAATGTATACAATGATCTCACCTTTTTTCAGAGAGATCCCTGACGATGTCTTCGCAACCTCCTATGAAGGGTCAGGTCTTGACTTAGAGACATAAGTATATATGTTATAATATGGCACGACCGATAAGAGTTGAGTTCGAGAATGCATTCTATCATGTGACCTCACGCGGGATTGAACGCAGATCCATTTTTCTTGATCGTAATGATCGCAATAGATTTTTGTTTTATTTGCGGGAAAACATGCAGCGATATAATATTATTATGTTTGCGTATGTAGTGATGAAAACTCATTATCATCTATTTATTAAAACCTTGTCACCAAATTTAAGTAGATTTATGCATGACATTAATACTTCATACACAGTATATTTTAATAAGAGACGTAACCGTGTCGGACCACTTCTCCAAGGACGCTACAAATCCATAATCGTGGACAGCGACATATATATGCTAGAACTCAGTCGTTATATTCATCTGAACCCGGTCCGTGCCAGGATTGTTGTGCGTGCAGAAGAGTATATGTGGAGTAGTTATCGTGTGTATCTTGGAAAAGATGAAGATCAGTGGATAGATACTTCGTGGGCAAAAGAAAAATTTGGACGTCGTTGGCGTGCAAGATATCGTGAATATGTACAACAAGATGTGACTATCGAAAATCCATTTGATGGTTTAAAAGCCGGATTCATACTTGGTTCTGATTCTTTTGTAGATGAGATCAAATCAAAATTAGACAGTAGACATATAGATAGAGAAATCCCAGCTTCAAAAAAACTCACAGGACTAACATTGGATAAGGTAATCAAGGAAACGTGTAAATACTTTCAGGTAGACAGAAGTGACATTATCAAGAGAAGTAGGGGATTTTTACCGCGCAAAGTTGCGCTTTTTCTGGTAAGGAAATTAACACAGGCGTCAATAGGTGAGATTGCATTGGTTTTTGGCATAGAATACCCTGCGGTTTCAAAAGCAGTGAGGCGTATACATAATGAGATAGAAAGGAATGAGGAGATGGATAGAATAATCAATGATTTAGAGAGTAAATGCTTATGTCTCTAAGTCAAGACCTGACCCCAATAAGGGAACTTTTCCCGATAACAAAGGAGTTTATTTATTTCAACCATGCGGGTACTGGGCCTTTATCGATGCCGGCGCGTCGAGCGATGGAAGAGTGCATGGCGATATTCACGGCGCATGCCGAATTGCCGGTCGATGAATATTTCGCCAAAGTCAAAGAATGGCGTGCGACTGTCGCAAATATGATCAATGCCAAAATTCAAGATATTACCTTTGTTCACAATACTTCAGAAGCGCTGTATATCGCCCTTGTCAATGTACCTTTAGAGTGTGGTGATAAGGTCCTGGTCATGGAAGAGTCTTTCCCGGCGATAAGGTATATTGTAGAGAATAATCTTCCCGGGGTCGAGAAGATCTTTGTGCCATTCTTAAATAAGGATCCGGTCCAGGTGCTAAAGGATAATCTCGATGATAGGTTGAAAGTGGTAGTTCTGGAACTCGCCCACTATTTAACCGGGGAAATGTTTGATCTTGAGCCGCTCGTGAAATTTCTTAGAGAAAGGAATATTTTTCTTATTGTCGATGGTATTCAGGTAGTTGGTGCGTTAGATCTCGATATTTCAACAATGGGCGTGGATTTTTTGGCCTGCGGCGCAGGAAAATGGCTTTTCGGACCGACTGGTGCAGGATTTTTATACGTTAACAGTGAGCATGCCAGGAGATTAAAGGGTACACATGTCGGTTGGCTGGGTGCTCAGTGGAGCGGGTTTGAAGATTGTCGAATCAGCCCGCCACTTTATCCTGATGCTAGGATGTTCGAACTCGGTTCGAGGAACATCATCGGTATCAGCGCATTGGTGGAGAACATAAGGATCTTGCTTGATTACGGCATGGCCAATGTTCAAAAGAGAATCATATCCCTGAAGCATGACATGCGCGAGATGTTTCAGACCCTGGGTTATGAGATCTTGACACCGGACAAGCCACCACAGTCAGGTATCCTTACAGTACGACCTCCAGGCGATGCACAAGAATTATATCAACGGTTGAAAAAGGAAAATGTCACTATATCATTGAGAAGTGGTGCGCTTCGTTTTTCTCCGCATTTTTATAATACAAAAGACGAAGTAGCGAGAATATTCCAAATCCTGAAACGTACTCGTGTCTCGTCCCGCAAAGCGGGATAAGTAGTATTCGTTGCGATCTAGCGTATCAGGATATCAGAAGATCAGTGGGAAGTAGATCAGGGAATCAGGGTACCAGTAGATCAGGACATCCGGGAGCCTTAATCTTTTAATTACCTAGTTACACAATTACTATATCTCTGCCATTATTTCAGCAGTATCGCCTTTTTCGTTATAGTTTTCGTATCGGTCTGTAAACGTACGAAGTAAACACCAGCTGGTACACGTCGATTTTCTTTATCAAGACCATACCATGCGATCTGACCGGATACCATCAGCTCTTCTGCGCTATATTCTTTTATGATCCGGCCAGTAACATCGTAGATCTTCATTATCATACCATTAGTGCTGAGCAGCCCGTTTGTATTATTGACCTTAATAGTCATTGCATTTCTAAAAGGATTGGGGTGAATCGTCATCGTTTCAAAAATCGCGTTGCTGTTTACATCTTCCTCGATAAATGTGACGTGTTCAGCATTAAAGTCGTCGATATAGAATCCTTCACTAACGCCATCTCCATTGTCACTGATAAAAGCAATGCGTATCTGGATAGTATCGCCTGCCGGATATTTTTCGAGTGAATATTTTTCCTCAAACCATTCGCTCTGGATGCCTCGGCCATCGAGCGCGCCGCCCGTGCCTATAAAATCCAGGGTGTCAGTATAACCATTGCCCATTATTATTATGTATATGCCGTCTGTACCGTAAAGCGGCACATGGAACCAACGGTAGAATTTCAAGATCGAGTTTGTATTTATCATGAATGGTATCGTTTGTATATAGCAGTTCATATTGTTTACGTACAGACCATTGTTTTCATCACCGCAGTACCATGAATGGGTTTGAGAGAATGCCCGGCGTGTTGAAATATGCCAGAGATTATTAGTGCCGGCAGTTGTCCACAAGCTGGAACCGGATTCCATGTCATCAGAAAATCCAGTTTGTCCGACGATCAAAGGAAAGTTGTCACTGTGATTATAGATCTCTGATATGAGTATGAAATCCAGATCTGGATGATGACCCTGCGGACAAGCCGGGTCGACTACAATGCTGAAAGGACCGGCATTTGCCGATGATTCTGGTGGAATATCCGGACATGTTACACTGTCGACTAACAAGGCGATATAGGGATCAGACGTTGTAAGAGTTACCACGGGTGCGTGTGCATAGCCATAACCTGTGTTTGATATTTCGAGATAGACGTCTTCCGTATCGCCCGGCATAGTTGGCGGTTCGCTGATCACCAGACCCTTGAAATCGAATACCGGTGTTCCGACAAGGATTGTAGGGGAGTAGTTGATCGTTCTTGCGGCATCGGTTATTTCAAGGTCAAAATGGATGCCGTGACCATTGATTGCGCAATCAGACGAAATTTGAAAGGCATTTTCTATGTACAGGGATTCACCGACATTTAGTGAACTTATGTTCTCTGTGCTATCCTGGATTGTCGTCTGCGGGTCCAGTGTAGTCAGTATTATTTGAATACCACTCGATGTCGCACTACCGGTATTTTTGATCGCGATATCAAGGAATACGCTTTCATAGGGATTTACAATCCCGTCGTCATTGCCTAATGAGTCTTCAACTGCATATGCCAGGAAATCTACATAAGAACCAGTAATAACCGGTATGATGGTCTCATCTGGAAGGTGGTTTTGAGCAGTTACGGTTAGATCAAAATCACCTGATGTTGATGGACTCGCATCCAAGAAAATAGAACCGCTTGCATCGGTATATCCTGCATTGTATGATTCTGAACCTTTCATCAAACATACCAGGGCATCTTCAATAGGAGCTTCAGTATTCTTATCCATGACCGATATCAAAATGCTGCTCGTTCCTTGGGGGATCGATTGCGGGTAAGATACAACAAGAGTATCCGGGATGTCTGTCCAAACAGGCATTTCTGGATCACCGAGCAGGTTCGTTTGATATTGATGCCAGCGATAGACATTTTTCTCCCTTGAGAACGGGATAAAATGTATTTTGCAGAAGGCGAGCATGTTGCCGACATGGAAGTGGTTTTCTTTGAGCAGGGAATAGTAAAGGCGGCTGTCAAAACGGTCAGAATAACCGTGTCCTGGATTGCCGGGTGAACCCCAGCCATAACTTGAATTACCAATGAATGCAACGCCGCCGCCATTCGCGCTCGTTACATAGGATTCTGCTATGCAAGCGTAGTCGTATGCTGTTGTCCAGCAACCGATAGAGGTCATAATTCCAAAGCGCGGTGCATTGGTTAGTGTATCGAAATCAGCATTGTGTAGATAACCTGTTCCTGCACCCATGCTATTGATCCAGCCGTGACCATCGTGATTAATCAGACCCTGTCCCTGGCGCAGTGCATTTTTAAAAGCAGTTGGTGAAAGGTTCCCCTGACTGTGATAGAGCTTGGTGATATTGAAATAACCCGGGAATGATTCATCTTCGATCGCATTTTTGTGCACGCCCATATCTGTGTATGGATTTGACCAGAGAATATCAGCCGAAAACATCGCATCGTCGAGATACGCCAGTTCAGGTGTTTTTTCGTATATCAGGATCTTGTTGACGAAACGCTGAGCTTCATAGAAATTACTGGTTGGCGCGCGACCAATAATGAGGTCAGGATACAGATCCACACTATCTTCGATTTCACCATAACTGCCGTCATTATCAAAATTCCATGATCCCTGCAAATCAGCATAGTACAGATCAGCAGGCATGGTATCTTCGCGGCCAGGTTGTATCCCTGCACTGCAAGACATTGCATATGCAAATCGACAGGGGATTATGTCTGTATCGCCGCCCAACAGGACGTATTTGACATTAGAGTCGGGCAAAGTTTTAAGATAGTTTCTGATCGCTGCTGGATCATCTTCTCCAGAGTAATTTGCCAATATCCAATCAATCGTACGGATCTCAGTTTTCACACCTTTTTTGGTTTTCCAGTCTGCCAAACGCTGGAATACTGAATCCATTGATGCGTGTGTGATGATCAGGTAATCGAATTGGTTGGTCTGCAGACGCGCTGGGCTATAACTAATATCTTCAGGGTTTATGACCAGTTCCTTAAGGGCACCTGAAAGGGCCTGCCGGCGTGTACCACCCTGATAGGTAATTTCAAAAGTAAGTGAGTTTGTTATCTTAAGAGTTTTACTTTGTGGCATGTATTGTATCGGATAGAAGATGAGTTCGCATATCTGATAATTATCGTACAGGCTGTTTCCTTTTATTACCAGTTTATTCTCTGGATAGGGTGTGTTCGAAGAATAAATATTTTGATCTGGTTCACCCAATCGTACAGCTGTTTTTTGGGACAGAATATTTGGTGGGTGTACATAGCTCGGCATGAATTCTCCGGTCAACTCGCTGACCTCTTCGTTGAGGATGCGGATACCGGTAACCTGTGCCCCATAAGGCAGGGCAATACGCAATGCCTTTACCGGAAGTTCCGGTGCACCCACCTCGTCGGAAATTTCATATCCATTTATCCTGATTTTTGTATATTCCATATTTGATTGTAGAATAACATCACTGCTATTGACTCCAATACTGTGGACTGAAGTGCTGCTCAAGAGCATTAATGCTAAAATCACAGATGGTATCATGACTACTCCTTTTTTCTCGAGGCGAAGTTGACACAATCTCCGCCTAATTGTTTTGCTTCATAACAGGCATTATCAGCAATTTCAATCAAGGTATTTTTATTATCGCCATCCTGGGGGAATGCGGCGATACCAATACTTAAAGTGATACGTGGTTCAATAGATTGGGCTGCGATCGTTTTTCTCATCCGTTCTGCAACCTCAAGCGCGAATGTACTATCGGTTTCCGGTAAAACTGCAATGAATTCGTCACCCCCGTGACGTCCCAAGAAATCAACATCTCTTATCGTTGATTTCATAAGGTTGCAGCATTTGCTTAGAATTTTATCACCGGCTGGATGTCCAAATGCATCGTTATACTTTTTGAAATTATCAAAATCTATCATCAATACAGAAAAAGAACGGTGATACCGACCAGCCCTTCTGATCTCGGCATCTATGAACATATCAAAACTTCGACGGTTTGGCAGCGCGGTAAGAGGGTCGGTCAGTGAAAGTGCTTTTGTCTGTTCAAATAACTGCGAGTTATACAGGGCGACTGCGATTTGAGCACTCGTTGCAGAAAGAAGTTTCATGTCGTCTTCTGTAAAACCGTCGAGTTCAGGGCTTTCCACGTCCAGGACACCGATCACTCTATCCCCGAGCAAGAGCGGGAAGCAGAGTTCACTTTTTGCTTTCTCTGCGCCTACGATATAATAGGGATCTTTTGATAGATCAGGGCAATAGTACATCTTCTTGGTATGAGCCACGTGGCCGGTTATCCCGTCCCGACCTATTTTAAAGCGCATTTTTTTGGTATGTTCAGGGTAATTAATATACGAACGTACGAATAGTTCTTGTTTTTCTTCATCAATGAGCATTATCGCCAGGTTAAGATAACCCAGTGTATCTTTTAAACGCAGCAGTATATTTGTAAGGAGTTTATCGAAATTCAGGGTTGACATAAAACTCTGACTTATTTCGTAGAGAAGTGCCATGTCCTTGGCTTCACGGGTTATTTTTTTGTAGAGTTCAGTATTATTCAGTGCGATCGCCGCCTGATTGCACAGGATCACCAGGTAGTCGATCTCATTGCTTGAATAATCCCTTTCGGTAAATGAATCTACATACAGTATGCCGATAGGTTTTCCTCTTGCAATCAGGGGTACGGCAACAGTAGCAGCTTTATTATCGTCATTATTAATAGGATTGATATTGCCGTGTTCTTTTAAGTCTGAGATAACGACCGGTTTCTGGGTTTTAAGGGTCTGGGTGGAGATGTCGTTTGTCAGGCGTGCAGTTTTTATATATCTCTTTGGCATATCTGTATCTTTGCTGTATTCAAAAGCGTCAATGACTTTGTTCCCTGTACTATCGACGAGAACAAGAGCACCGACATCGCTGTTGGTTATAGATACTGCAGTAGAGAGGAATACCCGCATGATTTCATTAATATTGAATGAAGAAGTCAGTAGTAATCCAACTTCTTCAAGTACTGTTAAGGCCTGGGTTTTCCCTTCACTTTGGCCGATCATTCTTGAATACTCGATCGCCAGTGATGCAAGCCTTGTAAAGAATTCCAGTGCATTTTCTTTTTCGAAAGTCGCCTGAGCCTCCCGATAATAGATGTTAAGGCAACCGATTGGTTCTTCTTTGATGAGCAGTGGCGCACAGACTAATGATACAATACCTTCTTTACCAGCCCATTGAACTGTGAAGTCGTCATCTATCCCACGGAATACTTCCAGCACATTTGGTACAAAACGGGGTTTTTTCGCCTGGCATACTTTGCCGGCGATTTCCTGATCACGGTGAACTTTGACGACTTTCAGGTAATCAGCCGACAGATTGTAGGATCTTATTATCGTTAGGTATTCTTTGTTATCATCAAAGAGCATGATCGAAGATGCAAAGGCATTGAAAAAAGAGCAAGCGGTTTTGGCGATCGCATCAAACACACTGTTAATCTCTTTTTTCTCGAGTAAGGATTCAGTAATTGCAGTTAAATTTTTGTATAGACTATTTTCCATCCTAATTCTAATTATATAATGATATTACTAATTGTCAACGGATTGGAATAGGGGTAAGTATATAAGGATATAGGGGAAGAAGACGCTAAACAGTGAGAACTAGGAACTAATAACTAGAAAGAAAAAACATCTTCAGTACCGGAAACCGGCGAAAAGCAGACACGCTGCGCTGAAAATACGTCTGTAAGACAACATAGCGGACTGGAGTCATGTCGCTTCGTTCCTTAAGACACACTTTGTTGAAGCCATGCTAAGCTGTTCTCAGTTACTAGACAATTAGTAATTAAGGGCTCAAATATGGCAGTAATCTGATTCTCTGATATGCTTTTTTAGTTGAACGATATTAATGCTGCTTTGTGCCTTTCCAATCACGATATAATCTTAAAATGAGCAAGAGCGTGACGATAAAAAGACAGAGTGCAGGTAATGCATTGCCGATATACAAAAATACTGTTTTAGCTGGTGATATAGAAAGTTGTTGGAGTATGAAAGTTTCAGTAAAAAGCCTACTCTCAAGTAAAATTCTCCCGTACTTATCGACGACCATGGATATGCCAGTGTTTGCACACCGAACAAGAGGAACACCGTTTTCAACCGTGCGTAAGATCGCCATATCATTATGTTGCTGGGGACCAGAGATCTTACCAAACCAGCCGTCATTCGTTATATTGATAAGCAACTCAGCACCATTAATGACGAATTTACGGGACAGTTCAGGGAAGATCGATTCAAAGCAAATCAAGCACGAAAAGGTCAATTGTCCGCTATTAAATACAGTCAAATTGTTCCCTGGTGTATAATCTCCACCGCCAACATCAATCTTCTTCAATATCGCGAGATATTGGTCAAAGGGTATGTGTTCACCAAAGGGCACGAGATGGGTCTTTCTGTACTCCTGGGCAATACCTGAACCTGGCTCAATAAGTACTGCACCGTTATAGATTTCACGGTTTTTATGATCATAGATCGGCGTGCCTGTAAATACGGGCGATCTTATTCTGTCGGCAAGTGCATATACACGGTCTTGATACGCACCCGGGAAGGTCAAAAAAATGGGGGTGGCGGTTTCAGGCCATACAATTAGCTGGGGTGAACGGCCATGACGTTCTAAAGATGCCTCACTACATTGTTCTGATAATTGAATAAGGCGTTGAAAGGTTATTTCCCGCATAGCCCGAGTGAACTTCAGGTTTGGATCGATATTCGGTTGCACGATGCCGATGATCACAGGTTGTTCAACGGGTTCATTCATTCTAACGACTGCATAGACAAGGGGGAGACTGAAAGCAATAATGAGAGCGATTAGATATTTTGACATTTTCGTTTTGATCAATTTGTAGAGCATTACATTGATGAGTATGAGCCAAGCCGAGATGCCGTACACACCATAAATTGACGCTTGCTGAATGAACAGCGGGTATCTGGCTTGCGAATAGCCGAAAACAAGCCAGGGGAAACCTAATTCACCCGTACCCCGGATAAATTCCATCCCCGTTATTACAAGGGGGAGCGACCAAAGCCCTATTTTTCTCATGATAAGAAAACCGACGCCATAATAGATGCCAAAATAAAGAAATAAGATTATCAGACCAAAAAATAAGAGTATTTTGATATTCGTTTCGATCTGCAGGAAAACAAGCCAGAACAGCGAAAATAAGGAAAATAGAAAACCAAAGATTATACCGGTTTTGAATGCCTTTGCGGGTTTGACTTCGGTAATAACAAAAAGAAGAGGAACCAGAGCAAACCAGGCAAGAAAGTGAAGACCTATCGGGTGAAAGGAGAGCGACATAAGGACCGATGATAATAAAATGAATAAATACTGTTTCTTGTTCATTTTGTCGTTATGGATTCGTCTGACCAGAAGATCATTGACAGTGAATGATACGAATCCATCACTATAGTTTTACTAATTTCTGTTCACGTGCAGATTTGTAAAAGGCTTCAGTTATTTTGGCGATGCTCAATCCATCTTCATATGTTATCGGTGGTTGCAGGTCTTTTATCAGAAAGTCTAGAAAGCTATTTGCCTGGAGTTCATAGGATTCGCGGTATAAATTGGTGTGCTCCAACATGGGTGTGACATTGTACAATTCGTTGTGCAATTCCTTCTGTATTTTCAACGGATTGAGTAATGCCGCGCCTTTTTTCCCGAACACATTGCAGTACAGAAAATCATCCTCAAAGAGCAATGACCAGCTTACTTCGATGGTGAGTAGTGTACCGTCAGTGAAATTGATGATACACATCGCGGTATCTTCGACCTCTGCTTCTGGTTCCCGCTTATGGATTGAGGCAAATATCGATGCTGCTTTTTTGTTTTTGAGAAAATATAAACCGATGTCTAAGAGATTTGTACCCAGACTCAGAAAAGCTCCACCGCCGCTTTTCAGCCTTTCGCGACGCCACGGGCTCAGTATCCATTCTCTACGACCGATAAGCCAGCCTGATTTTATATAATAGGGATCACCCAGTTCTCCCTCCTTAATAAAATTTTTCAGAGTCTGGACATCAGGTCTCAAGCGGTTATTAGCAGCAAGGGCTAATTTCTTACCGGATGATTGAGCGATCTTGATCATCTCCGTCGCTTCATCGAGATTTATTGCCATGGGATTTTCACAGAAGACATGCTTGCCATACTTGAGCGCAGCGATTGTCATTGGCGCATGAAGGTAATTCGGAGTACTGATGACCAGCGCATCGATTTGTGTATCAGCGATGATCTCCTGGAAGTCTTGATATTTTTTCGGTATCTGATATTTTGTGCAGAGGTGGTCTATTATTCTAATATTTGAATCACATATGGCAACCAGAGTGCAAGCTGGATTTTTCTTAAAGAACGGCATATGGGCTATTTGAGCATGTGCGCCGCAACCAACGATACCAATCTTGATCTTATTATTCATTTTTACTCTTGCTAGGTTCCGAAATACAGCGTAAACTCATGAGGGTGTGGTCTAATATGCACTTCTTCAAATTGCTTTGTTTTCACTTCTATCCAGGAATCGAGCAGGTCCTCTGAGAAAATTCCTCCCTGGAACAAGAAATCGTGATCTTGTTTTAGCGCATTTATCGCTTCATAAACATTGGTCGGTAATTTTTCTCTTTTGTCAACCTTGAAACGATTCTTAATACCGTCAATGCCAGCAAGCAGAATTGCGGAAAGAGCAAGGTAGGGGTTGGCAGTGGCATCCGGGATACGGTATTCTATCTCCATCATCTTTTTGTTTTTAAGATATTTTGGTAAACGAATCGCGGTCTTCCGGTTTCCTACGGCAAAATCCGTATACGTCGGTGCTTCGAAACCGGGGATGAGTCGCTTGTAGGAATTGGTACTCGGGTTGGTTAAAGAACACAGTGCACGAGAATGGTGGAGAATACCTGCGATATAATAGAGACATATGTCAGACAGGTGTTTTGCTTTTTTGGGATGGTAGAAAAGGGACGCTTTTTTGCTGCCCAAGTACTGATGTAAATGAAGCCCGCTGCCCGGTTCATTGAATAGTGGCTTAGGCATGAAAGATACGTATTTTCCAAACCGCCGGCTTAAGCATTTAAAGATATATTTTGCCAGGAAAATATTATCGGCAGTTCGACACAGTGGTTCGAAAAGCAGTTCGATCTCCATCTGTCCTTTGGATCCTACCTCTGGATGGTGGTACTTGGTTTTAATATCACACTGTGATAATGTCGTAACCAGAGCATTACGGAAATCAGAATAACGGTCTTCAGGCGGTCCGATGTGATAACCTCCCCGGTTTCTCACCGGATAGGCTGATTGTTCTGGATCGCCGGATTGCATTTTGTAGTAGCTGTATCCTGGTCCTTCCTTGAAACTGCAATTATCAAATATATAGAATTCCAACTCTGGTTGGAAAAACGCCTCGGTTTTAAGTTCTTTTTGCAGATATTTGACAGCTCTTTCTGCAATGTGACGCGTATCCCGATGAAAAGGCTTCAATGTATCTGGGGTGTATACACTACATAAAAATGAAGCGGTCTTCTTTTCGAAAAACGGATCAAAGAAAAGAGTACTCAGATCAGGGAACAACAGCATATCTCCTTTCTCAACTTCTTTATAACCAGGCAAACTCGAACCGTCAGCACCGACACCGTCGTGTGCGACAATTTCAAAACGTTCGATCGGGACCGTAATATGATGGAGACTTCCAGTTAATGATGCGTATTTCAAATCGATAAATTCAGCTCCGGCTTTTTGTAGCTTGTTTTTAAGTTCAGATATCTTTGTTTGCTTCATATTCTGAAATTATAAACAAAAAAGTATTTATGTCAATTGAAAAGAGTTTTTTTCTTTGGTCGTTCAGGAAAATTAGTATTGTCTCTGACGAAGCTTTATGGACTTGACTTTCAATTGTTTTTAATTATAGTTTTATGAAGGAGAAACCCTGGTTAGTTAAAAGATAAATATTCAAATGAATAAAATCGTTTTTTCGTTTATTGGTTCTTTGATCAACGCCTTGACTGGTTATTTGATGGGTGTATCTGTCTTATGAAGATAGGTATAGGTGCTGATCATCGCGGGGTCGTTCTAAAGGCAAAAATCATAAAATTTCTAAAGGGATTGGGGCATAGTATCAAGGATTATGGTACTGATTCTGCAGTATCGGTTGATTATCCAATAATAGGTTTACGTCTTGGTCGTGATGTGGCAAAGAAGAAACTGCGTTTTGGGATACTTATGTGTTATACGGGTCAGGGTATGGCGATGACCGCCAATAAAGTGCCTGGTGCGCGTGCGGCGATCTGTACAACTCCAAAAATCGCTGCATTGACGCGCGCTCATAACGATGCGAATATTCTGGTATTGCCGGCCGGATTTATTAAATATGACAAGAAAACAAAAGCGATCATAAAGACTTTTTTAAATACGAAATTCGAAAGAGGTCGTCACCTTCGACGGGTGCAAATAATAAAAAAATACGAAAAAAATCATACCATACAGGACATGTTATGAAGGTTCTTCCTATCGCATTTGATTCACTGGGCGTGCGCAGTATGGCGACCTATGTTGAAACCGGTGATGTCAGGATCGTCATCGATCCGGGAGTTTCTGTTTCTCCAGACCGTTACTCGCTACCGCCACATCGCATAGAATTGGATCGCCGGCGCGAGATGCTGGCTGCGATAAAACACTGGGCAAGTGTTGCCGACATTGTGATCATAACCCATTATCATTATGATCACCATAACCCTGATGACGAAGGATTGTATAAGGAAAAAGAAGTTTTTCTCAAACACCCGAGAGAATCGATTAATCAAAGTCAAAAACAGCGTGCTGAAGCACTCCTTGCAATGATCGAACCCTGTGCAAAAGCGATAAATATCGCTGACGGCAGGGAATTCACTTTTGGAAATACAAATATTGCTTTTTCCAAACCAGTCCTCCATGGTCTTTCTGCACGACTCGGTTATGTTATCGAAGTGTTTATTGCTGAAAAAGAAAAGTTTCTCTTCACATCTGATGTCCATGGTTTATTAGATACCGCGGCGATCGATTTCATTATGGAAAAATCGCCGGACACAATAATCCTCGACGGTCCGGCAACATACTTACTGGGGTCTCATTATAAAAAGAGTCATATTACACAGTCGATCAATAATATAAAACATATTCTGCAAAAAACACCGGTCAAAGAGCTGATCATTGACCACCATTTACTGCGTGATCTCAATTGGGCAGACTACCTGCATGAACTCCATGAACTGGGAAAAGATGTAAAGGTATGTTCAGCAGCAGCTTATTTAGGCAAGCCCGAAGATATCCTCGAGGCAAAGAGAAAGGAGCTGTATGAGGGTTCATCTTGTGGGTAATTCTGTGAAAAACAATGTGGATAAATGCGCAAAAGTTGTGGATAAATGTAAGAGCCTTAAATTTCAAGGCTTTTGGCCATCTATTAACAATGGCCTTTATGAGTTATCCACAACCTGTTTATAATTCGAATAAATGAAAAAAGGCGATATATCCCAGATAAATGAGCTCAAAACAGTCCACAAAGACTTGTGTTCAGAGATAGCTAAGGTAATAATCGGACAAAATCAGGTCATTGATCAGGTGCTCATAAGTCTATTCTGTGACGGTCATGCCTTGATCATCGGCGTGCCTGGTCTTGCAAAGACAATGCTCGTCAATACGATCGCTAGTATCCTCGATCTATCCTTTAACCGTATTCAGTTCACGCCCGATCTTATGCCGGCAGATATCACTGGTACTGATGTAATTGAAGAGGATCTGACGACCGGGAAAAGGAGTTTTCGGTTTGTACGTGGTCCGATTTTTGCAAATGTAATACTCGCTGACGAGATCAATCGGGCACCACCCAAGACCCAATCGGCATTGCTCCAGGCCATGCAAGAATATCAAGTTACCTACGCTGGACAGACATATGAGCTATCCCGACCTTTCTTTGTCTTGGCTACCCAGAACCCGATCGAGCAAGAGGGTACTTATCCTCTGCCAGAAGCACAACTCGACCGTTTTATGTTCACGATCAATATCGACTACCCGAGTTCCCGAGAGGAAGTCGAAATAATCAAGACCACAACATCAGCGTATCACGCTGATCTGAAAAATATCATCGGTTCAGCGACATTAATATCATTGCAGAAATTGATAAGAAAGATGCCCGTGGCCGACGATGTTATTGAAAGGACCATAAAGCTGGTCAGTATGACAAGACCGGGACAGGAAACGAGTCCTGAGATCGTAAAAAAGTATGTTGGTTGGGGTGCTGGTCCCAGAGCATCGCAATACCTTATTCTCGGTGCTAAAACAAGGGCTGCGCTCGATGGCCGCTATTCACCAAATATTGATGATATTAAATATGTCGCTCATCCAGTGCTGCGCCATCGTATAATAACAAATTTCACTGCCGAAGCTGAAGATGTAAGATCCGATGATATAGTTGATGAACTTTTAAAAGGATTTTAAGAAGTCTGGTCCGATAAATCGGACGACTACGGGTATTGGTGTTTGGTCCGATAAATCGGACGACTACGGGTAGGTTTGGTTTTTGTAGTGGTTTGATTTATCAAACATGGTAAGTCTGGTTATTTGTAGTGGTTTGATTTATCAAACATGGTAAGTCTGGTTATTTGTAGTGGTTTGATTTATCAAACAGGGTGCGGAAAGAGCTGTGCTAAAGGGCGAAAAATGTGAATATGAAGAGAAAAAGAAAACTGCGTTTAAACCATTATGATTACACATCAGACGGCTACTATTTTATTACTATCTGTACTTTCTACAATAGGCCTTATCTTGTGGGGAAAAATCGTGATGTAGTTGCTCAATTCATTGAGCAGATCGTGTCAAAAATTGAGGGAGTTGCGCTAGATTATTATGTGCTCATGCCTACACATATACACTTAATTTTGATATTTGAAAGAAGTAAATTAAACCTAGGAGAGGTTATACGGAGGATAAAAGCAGTAACGAGCAAAGAAACACAGGTAAAGTTATGGCAGCCAAATTACTATGAACATATTATAAGAAATGAACATGCGTTGAACAAAATCCGGGCATATATCGTTAATAATCCACTGGCGGAAAAAATAAAATTCGAACAGTTTTATAAATAGATGTCCGATAAATCGGACGACTACAGGTACTGGTATTTGGTCCGATAAATCGGACGACTACGGGTATTGGTGTTTGGTCCGATAAATCGGACGACTACAGGTAGGTTTGGTTTTTGTAGTGGTTTGATTTATCAAACAGGGTAAGTCTGGTTATTTGTAGTGGTTTGATTTATCAGGCAAAAAAAAGGGACGGTATTAACCGCCCCTTTTTTCTTTTTCGAACATTCTGCGCAATGCGCATCACGCCCTAGAGTCTTTTTTCTTATCTGATTATTGTCATGGTCTTACCAGCTGTACCTTCTGGTGTCTTGATCTGGACAAAATATACGCCAGATGCGAGGTTTGCACTATTGATATTCAATGAATATTCACCAGCTGGTTTTACTTCATTGACCAGGTTACTTACGATACGACCACTAGCATCATATACTGATACCTTGACCAATCCTTCGTTCATTACGACAAAAGAAAGTCGGGCTGAACCATGTGATGGATTGGGTGCTAGGTTGACAACGCCCATAGCAGATTGGTTATCTGATATTTCTTCAATACCAGTCCAGTCCTCAGAGCTGAACCAGATGGTGTATTGACCACCATGATAAGCTGTCCAGGTGCATATCGCATCGCCATTATTTGGATTATAACCAGCTGAAGGTGCATAGACACCACTTAGATCGAGGGTCGGGTCAGCAACGACAGCGACTGATCCAGTCCAGCCATTAGGATCGCCGATTGCGCTGAACTTATAGCGGACATCCTCTTCAGTTGTGCGGTCCTGGCGGCAAACACCATAAAAGCCAGTGCTGTTGACATCGACGAAGATATCAGGGAGATAATTTTCATAGGAATTGGTTATCCATGCATTGCTGTCGATCCAGTTAGTTCCGTCATCAGTCGAATACCAGTTTACTACATCCTGGTCAGTAGAATAATTGGTGTCGCACTCTACTGCAAGGACTGACCAGTTAGTATTGGTGTGCCCGCCGGCGATCACTGCATCAAACTCATCGCGACCATTATCATAGCCGGTTATGTCGACCGGGCCATTCCATGTGCTGCCATAGTCATCTGACCACCAACCGCGTACGGTTCGATCGTATGTTACTGGATAACCATTTGGATGCAGCCAGGCAACGAGCCAGAGCATATCTGCTATACCAGAACCCCAGGCAATGCGCGTGCCCGCATAATATATATTTGCACCAGTAGAAGTGCGGATAATAGTGGGACCACCTTCCCATGCGCCGACGTCGATTTCCGTACTTACCGCAGTCATAACGCGCGTACTGTCTGGACCAGTACCATAATTCTCTGTCCAGGTAGCATATAGGTATTCATCACTATAATTAGGGAAATCAGATGTTAAATTAAGATTACTGTAATCGACTGGGTTGAATGCACCGGTCGGTGAACCATAATATATCGGGTCGTCAGTAGCACCGGGTAAGCAGACCTTGAACCAGGTTCTCATTTCATTTGATGCTGGGTGGTCGAGAATGTACCAGTAAACAAGAGTATCATTTATGACCATGATACCAGGATCAAAGATCGTGGTTGTGGATGCAAAGCTGCTGTTCCAGTAATCTGACCAAGTCGCGCCATTATTAGTCGAACGGCGCACTGTGCCATAGTATTGAGAACCGCTATAATGGACTGCGATGGTATACAGATGACCATTGCTGAGCGCAGCAACACGACCGGGCTTGGTATTTGTACGCGGATCTACCTGTACATCATTGCCCCAAAGTGGTGCGGCACCGGGCTCAGTTGAATGAGCTTCGTTTGGTCTTCTGATATCACTGCTATTACTGCCGTGTTCCATCGCTTGCATTTCGAGAGTATGGTTCTGAAACCACCATAAGCTGATCTGTTGATGGAGTTCGGCAGCGAGTTCATGATTACCGCTTTTCCTTGCTGCTTTCATTTCCATGGTGGCTGCTTCGATATCGAAATTAGCTGGTAATTCAATCGCCTGGTTTGTTCTGGTCTCA
>Ga0307426_1000203_pt1 | contig 39291 bp, 37 predicted proteins | sample SalMarWE160340MG_FD_202165 | JGI IMG/M metagenome (GOLD analysis project Ga0307426, IMG submission 202165) | Salt marsh sediment microbial communities from the Plum Island Ecosystem LTER, Massachusetts, United States - WE1603-40 | ecosystem: Environmental > Aquatic > Marine > Intertidal zone >... | reverse complement strand
GGGTTGCACCCCAACATAATTGTTCTCGACGTACTGATGCCGGGGATATCGGGTCTGGAGGTCGTCACGCCGCTGAGGGATGCTTCTGGCGGCGCCAAGATCGTGCTGCTGACGTCCAGCGAGTCCGAAGAGGACCTGCTGGTGGCGATCAAGGCCGGCGCCAGGGGGTACGTGGTCAAGGACACTCCGTTCCCCGAGTTGGTCGATGCGATGCGCGCTGTCTGGGAGGGAGGTGCGGTCGTGTCGCCGAGGATGGGGGCGAAGCTGTTCGACACGGTTGCGTCGCTCCTTCGACACAGGGAGATCATCTCGAGCCGGCAGCCAGAGCTGACCGGCAGAGAGATCGAAGTGCTCGAGCTGATTTCGGAGGGAATGACGAGCAAGCAGATCGGGGACCGGCTGTACATCTCCGAGAACACGGTGAAGAACCACGTTCGGAACATTCTCGACAAGCTCGGATTGCACTCACGAAACGAGGCTGTGTTGTACGCTCTGCGAGAGGAACTCATCCAGATTGACAGGTAGACGTGAGCGAGCAGAACACCGCCGCGACGATCGTCGAGGGGCTGGCCGGCGCCTGGACGATCTGCAACCTGTACCCGGACCCTGAATCGCAGTCGGCTCTTCAGCGAATCGGACAGACCATCCGGGAGGCAGTGGCCTCTGGAGAGACGTGGCTCGACATCGGTCCCGGCTTCTTCTTGCACGGCGACGATGAGGTTGAGGCCGCCCGTGATTCGACGTCTCGACTCGCCCAACGATGCTATGTCCACAACATCGCTTCGATTGGTGTCATTGGCCCGGCAACTGATCACGACCTCGCAGCGTTCATGGGCGTCCTCGCGCTCGATGAGGCGACGATCTCAGAGGAGGGAGGCATCTCGGCGCTGCTGGGGCGGCAGGGAATCACTGGAATCGCCGTGGTAGCGAGGGTTCCACTCAAGATCGAAGCCGCGGAGCAGACATTCGAGCGACCAGACAACGTGCTGACGGCCATGACGGGTCTCGCCGACCCCAAGCGGTTTGCCCTGCGCCTCGTCGAAGAGTCCGGTGGGGATCCGCAACAGCTCGGAGTGCTCTACCACGAGCGATTCACCTCCACCTACGGTCTGATCGACGAAGCGGACGTGGCGGCACAAGAGCAGGCTGTCCAAGCATTCGTCGAGGCGTTCTTCTGCCTCGACGAGGGGTACCAAGTCGCCGTTCTCGATCCGTTCCTACGATCCGCCGAAGAGCCTCTCGACAGGCTCTTTCTCGACCAGTTCGCCGGCCATGAACTCGCCAGGATCGCGCCGAGGCTCGACTCCCATGGGTTCGCACTCCTGATGGACTACGCGCGGATCGCGACTGACGATTCCGATCATAGGCCGGACGAACTCCTCGGGTGGCTCGGCGTCCCGGACGGTGGGGCGAGTGCGGTGCAGACGGTCGCTGCCCGGGTACAGGACCGTCTGGTGCAGGGCGAAGATCGATATGGTGAGCAGTCGGCCTACGTGCAGCTTCGCGAGCAGTTCCCTGATCCGCGGCAGTACTTCTATCAGACGCTCGACACGTTCAGAGGGCTGGTCTCGGTAGAGGATCGCAACGATCGTTACCGGCGACTGATGCGTCTTCTTACCGGCAAGATCGTCGCGAGCATCAGGAGAGAGTGGTTCAGGCGAGCCGAACTGTGGATGCGTAGCGTCATGGACTCGCCGACGTTCCTGCCGGAACGAGCGAGAGAGGTGGAAGAGGCACTGACACTCGCGTGCACGACCGAGGTGTTGGATGTGCTGGTCGCAAGACTCGCCACCACCGATTCGAGTTCCCCGAAGTACCTCGCGGCTCACCTCGTCGGGCTGAACATGGGTATAGGCCTGGACTTGCTGGCCGAGGAAGACGACCGGGCCAGGAGGAAGGCGTTGATCGGTGTTCTCGGCGATGCGGCCAGTGCCGATCCTGAGCCGGTGATCGCGGCGCTCGAGGACAGCCGGTGGTACGTGGTTCGCAACCTCGCGATCGTTTTGCGCACCTCGGGAAGCGACCGTGCTGCGCCCGAGTTGGCCAGACTCACTCGTCACGACGACCATCGGGTTCGTGTCGAAGCCTTGCGGGGGCTGGCGATGATCGCTCCGGGTGCTGTCTCCGACATAGGGGAACGGCTCGCCGACGATCATGAGTCGGTCCGTCGAACGGCCATCGGTGTGCTTGCGGTACGTCCGGGGCCTGAGGCGGAGGCCATGATGATCGGCGCGCTCGACGGCAGACTCACGATCGATGAGAAGGCCGATCTTCTTCGACACCTGGGTGAGCGCGGGACTCACGAGTCGACCGGTGTCCTCGAGAAGCTCGCCAAACGACGATTTGCGTTGACGGGCCGTGCCCGCACGTTGCGGAGCGCCGCACGACAAGCCTTGGGAGCGACGAAGTGATCACCGAGAACGCAGCCCGATCCACTCTTCGATCGATCCAGGCCCTCTCGCGGCAGATGAGCCTGTACCCGACTGGGCATCCCTCGACGGGTGAGGCGCTCACCGACGCAACAGCCGCGGCGGAGGCACTGTCGGTGGCCGAAGGCGGGGGGGCCATCATCACCCTTCTCGGGGACTCCATCTATCTCGGCAAGGCGATCCTGCCGCACACGTCGCTGGAGCTGAGTTCCTTCATGCGCACCCTCCAATCCAGGGGAATCGAGTCGATCTCATTCGCCTCACCGGTGGCGGGAGCGGACATCGCCGACCTGGGCGCGTTCATCGCGGGTCTGAGCGGAGACGTTCCGGCCGAGGCCACGATTCGGCTCAACGAGTCGCCGTACTCGAGGTCCGATCTGGAGGCTGGAGAGTCGGCGGGTGTGCGGAGATCATACACGAGGTCGCTCGATGTGCTCCGTGGGATGGCGGCCGCACTCGAACGTGATGAGCACTTCGACCTGTCGGGCGCGGCGTGGGTTGTGGAACAGCTCGTCGAGCAGACGATCTCCCAGCCGGCGGCATCGTTGCTGCTGTCGACGATGAAGAGCCACGACGAGTACACGTTTTTCCACTCGGTCAACGTGTGCATCCTCTCGATTTCGATGGGTCGCATGATCGGACTCCCAAACGATCAGCTCTCGGCACTCGCGATGGGAGCGTTGCTCCACGACATCGGCAAGGTGCGAGTCGCCCCGTCGATCCTCCAGTTCCCTGGACGCCTTGACGCTGCCCAGTGGCGACAGATCAAGCTCCACCCCCAGGAGGGTGCAGCGGCGATCCTGGCGGCGGCCAGCCCGATGCAGGAGATCGCTGCGACGGTCGCGTACGAGCACCACGCGAGGTTCGACGGTTCTGGGTATCCGCCGTCCCATCGAAGGGACAGGAACCTTCACTTCTACAGCCGCCTCGTGGCAACCACCGATACGTACGACGCGATCACCACGCGGCGATCCTACCGGCGTGCGGAAACCCCGAATCGCGCACTTCATGTGATCCTCAACGGCGCGGGAACCATCTACGACCCCGATTTCGCGAGAGCGTTCATCGAAATGGTGGGTGTGTATCCGGCCGGGTCGTTGCTTCGGCTGTCGGATGGAGATCTGGTGATGGTGACCAGGGCCGATGAGCACGGCGAGTCCCCCGACGTCGTGCTCATCCAGCCGGCAGGCGATGAGATCCTCGAGCAGCCGGTTGTGACGGAGCTCGGTGACCGAGAGATCGTCGACCAGATGCTGCCGAGCGACGTCGGTATCGAGCCTGCCGCGTTCCTCGAGCAGGTCGGCGTCATCGTTCAGGCGGTCTAGGAAGCCAACAGCGAACAGCCGACGGCGGACAGCCGACACGGCGACTGGAGACTGGTGACTGCGAGCGAAGCGAGCCCATCTCGATAAGATGAGCAGGCTATGTCGCTCATCAACAAGGTGCTCCGAGCCGGTGAGTCGCGGGTTCTCAGGGATCTCGGATCGATCGCGGAACAGGTCGGCGCACTCGAGCCGGAGATGGAAGCGCTCGACGATCCGTCGTTGGCAGCCAAGACGGACGAGTTCCGGAGCCGCCTCGCCGACGGAGAGCGGGTGGACGACATTCTGGTCGAGGCGTTTGCCGCCGTTCGCGAAGCGTCCAAGAGGGTGCTCGGCCAGCGGCATTTCGACGTCCAGGTGGTTGGCGCGGCGGCCCTTCACGCCGGGATGATCGCCGAGATGCGAACCGGCGAAGGCAAGACGCTCGTATCGACGATGCCGGCATATCTGAACGCGCTCAGCGGAGAGGGAGTTCACATGGTGACGGTGAACGACTACCTCGCCGCGCGGGACGCAGCCTGGATGGGGGGAATTCACAGGTTCCTCGGTCTGGAGGTCGGATTGATCCAGGCGGCGATGACCCCCGAACAGCGCAGACCCGCCTATGCAGCGGACATCACCTACGGGACCAACAACGAGTTCGGGTTCGACTACCTCCGAGACAACATGGCGATGCGAACTGCCGACCTCGTGCAGCGCGGCCACCACTTCGCCATCGTCGACGAGGTCGATTCGATCCTCGTGGATGAGGCTCGAACACCTCTGATCATCAGCGGTGTGGTCACGGACACGGCGAAGTGGTACCGCGAGTTCGCCAAGATCGTCAAGCGGCTTACGAAGGACGATGACTACACGGTGGACGAAGGGAAACGCCAGGTGCTCACGACGGAAGAGGGAGTGGCAAGGGTAGAGCAGATTCTCGGCATCGAGAACATGTTCGATTACACGAGCGTGGACTTCGTCCATCACCTCGATGCCGCTCTGCGAGCGAAGGAGCTGTACCTGAAGGACGTTGCCTATCTCGTGGATCACGGCGAGGTGAAGATCGTCGACGAGTTCACCGGCCGTGTGCTCGATGGGAGGCGGTACTCCGAAGGTCTTCACCAGGCGATCGAGGCAAAGGAGGGCGTCCGGATCAAGGAAGAGAACCAGACGTTGGCGACGATCACTCTCCAGAACTACTTCCGCATGTACGACAAGCTCGCTGGGATGACCGGCACGGCCAAGACCGAGGCTGCTGAGTTCGCCCAGATCTACAACCTCGAAGTGGCGGAGATCCCGACGAACATGCCGGTAATCCGAATCGACCAGCCAGACCTCGTCTACAAGTCGGAGGAGGCCAAGTTCGACGCAGTGGTCGATGACGTCGTCCGCCGGAACGAGCAGGGCCAGCCGGTGTTGATCGGTACCGTGTCGATCGAGAAGTCGGAGCGGCTTTCGACGGCACTACGCAAACGCGGTGTTCCGCACGAGGTGCTCAACGCCAAGCAGCACGCTCGTGAGGCCGCCATCATTGCGCAGGCGGGTCGCAAAGGATCAGTGACGGTCGCCACCAACATGGCCGGCCGTGGAGTCGACATCATGCTCGGAGGAAACCCCGAGGGCCTCGCGGAGATGGCGCTTGCGAAGGCAGGTTTCGAGCCGGGATCGGATGAATTCGAGACGTCGCTCGAGTCGACGGTCGCCGACTTTCAGGCCAGGACCGATGCGGAACGCAAGGCAGTCCTCGACGCCGGCGGCCTGTATGTCGTGGGCACGGAGCGCCACGAGTCACGCCGAATCGACAACCAGCTGCGAGGCAGGTCCGGGCGGCAGGGCGATCCCGGCGAATCCCGCTTCTACCTGTCGCTCGGCGACGACCTGATGCGCAGATTCGCGTCTGACCGTGTCGAGCTGATCATGAACCGACTGCGGATACCGGAAGACGTGCCCATCGAGGCCAAGATCGTGTCGAAGGCGATCGAGCGTGCCCAGGGGCAAGTGGAGTCGCAGAACTTCGAAATCCGCAAGAACGTGCTCAAGTACGACGAGGTGATGAACCGCCAGCGTGAGGTGATCTACGAGTGGCGCAATGGCCTGTTGCGCCGGGATCGCAGCGAAACGCTCGTACGCGAGTGGATCGAGGACGTCATCGGCGGTACGGTCGAAGGTGTGCTCGGCGAGGGGTCGCCCCGCGACTGGGATTGGGATGAGCTGATCAGACAGCTGACCGTGTACTACCCGACCGAGCTCGAGCTCGAGACGCTAGATGACGGCAGAGGTATCGATGCGACCGATGTTGCGGACGCCGCTGTCGACGAGGCTCTTGCCGTGTTCGCGGCCCGCGAGGAGGAACTCGGCGCCGACACGCTCCGACAGATCGAGAAGACAGTCGTGCTCGCGGTGATCGATGCGAAGTGGCGCGAACACCTCGCGGAGATGGACTACTTGCGTGCCGGAATCGGGCTGCGAGCCATGGGTCAACGGGATCCGCTGGTCGAGTATCAGCGCGAGGGGTACGACATGTTTGCCGAGATGGTGGATTCGGTGAAGAGCGAGACGACCAGATACATGTTCCACGTGCAGGTCGCACAGCAGGCAGCCGAAGCACAGCGTCAGCAGGAGACTCATCAACGTGAGGCTGCGGCGGCAGGCGGCCGTTCTACCGTGCAGGCGACGTCCACCAAGGTGGGTCGAAACGAGCCGTGCCCCTGTGGGTCAGGGAAGAAGTACAAACACTGCCACGGAGCCAGGGCGTAGGTGAAGCTGGGCTAGGGCCCAGCTTCACGGTCTTCGGTTCTGGGTTGGCGACGTCCACAACCGCGGGACGGTATGGCGACGGGCTTACCGATGACCGACAACTCATGACGTCGGGCGTAGCCCGACTACCATTTCTCGCCCATGGATATCGAACCCCGATCACTCTTGGACGAACTGCGCGCCCGGCTCTCCGACGCCCGGAGGTTCCTTTGACCTCGATGGCAAGCGTGAACGGCTCCCGAAGCTGAGAGAGGCTGCGGCCTCCCCGGATCTGTGGGCGGACGCGTCGAGAGCAGCGGATGTCAACCGAACGCTCGCACGATATGAGGGTCTCATCGCACATGTGGAACGCCTGGACAGCACGCTCGACGACGCCGAGGTGATGCTTGGTCTCGCCGCCGAGGAGCACGACGAGGAAGCGGCGGACGAGGCGCTGTCCGAGCTGAGGGCGGCCGAGAGCGATCTGGGCGCTTTGGAGAGGGAATCGCTGTACTTCGGGGAGTACGACGAAGCCCCGGCGATCATGAGTGTCCACGCGGGCGCCGGCGGTGTCGACGCCCAGGATTGGGCGGAGATGTTGCTGCGGATGTACCTGCGCTACCTAGAAGACGGCGGGTACCGGGTCGAGATCGATGAAGTGACTCCGGGCGACGAGGCGGGCATCAAGTCCGCCACCCTGACCGTGCAAGGAGAGCACGCCTACGGCGTCCTCGAGGGAGAGCGGGGCGTGCACCGCCTGGTCCGCATCAGTCCCTTCGATGCAAACAGCCGGAGACACACGTCGTTCGCCGGCGTCGATGTGATTCCGGAGGTGGAGGAGGAAGAGGTCGAGATCGACCAGGACGATCTCCGTATCGAGACGTATCGCTCGCAAGGAGCCGGCGGCCAACACGTCAACGTCACCGACTCGGCGGTACGCATCACTCATCTGCCGACGGGAACGGTGGTGACGTGCCAGAACGAACGGTCCCAGCTCCAGAACAAAGCCAGGGCCATGGTGATCCTGAGGGCTCGTCTCGGTGAGTTGGCCCGTCAGGAGCGGGCGAGGGAGCTCGACGAGATCCGGGGCGACCAAGAAGCCGCGGCGTGGGGCCGCCAACTCCGGTCCTACGTGCTCCAGCCGTACCAGATGGTGAAGGATCTTCGTACCGGAGTCGAGGTCGGGAATGTGCAAGGCGTACTCGACGGCGACTTGGACGGATTCGTCGACGCCTACCTGCATTGGCGGAGGGAGAGGCAGGAGCGGGGGGATGGATGATGCCGTTTGCCCCCATACCGTTGCTATCCTTTGCAATCGCCCGGTGCGGAGTTCGGGGCGAACATACGACCGGCAGTTCCACAGACGGGGCCGCCGCTGAAGTGAGTGGTCCATGATTCTTCTCGAAGGTGTCACGAAAGTGTACGAGGGGGGGACCGTCGCGCTCCGCGACATCGACTTGGACGTCAAGAAGGGGGAGTTCCTCTTCGTCGTTGGGCCATCGGGGTCCGGCAAGTCCACCTTGATCAGCCTGTTGCTCAGAGAGCTGCGAGTCACTCGTGGCAAGATCTGGGTAGCGGGAAAGGACATCACGAAGATGCCGGCGTGGAAGATCCCGCACCTTCGCCGGTCGGTCGGGACTGTGTTTCAGGACTACAAGCTCCTGCCGAACCGTACCGTGACGGAGAACGTGGGGTTCGCTCTCGAGGTGCTTGGTCGGCCGCGTGCGGTGGTCACTCGCCAGGTCCAGCAAGTGCTGGAGCTCGTCGGTCTCCAAACGAAAGGCGACCGATATCCCCGACAGCTCTCCGGTGGGGAGCAGCAGCGCGTGTCTGTGGCGCGGGCATTCGTCAACCGACCGCCGATCCTGTTGGCAGATGAGCCGACCGGCAACCTCGACCCAGCGACGTCGGTGGGCATCATGCGCGTGCTGGACCGGGTCAACAGGACTGGAACCACCGTCGTGATGGCCACCCATGATCACGCGATCGTCGACGCGATGCGGCGACGAGTCGTCCAACTCGATCGCGGCAGGATCATCCGAGACGAGACACGGGGCACGTACGAGAGCGTGAGTGGGAGGGGCGACGGCGATGCGTAGGCTGACGTTCCTCGTTCGCGAGGCGGTCTCCAGCCTGCGACGCAATCTTCTGGTGGTGACCGCTGCGGTCGTGTCGGTCTTCATCAGCTTGGCGCTCGTGTTCGGCGCCCTCGTGCTCAGCGAACTCGTCAGAGAGAACACGGCACGTTGGCAGGAAGGTGACCACATCATCGTGTTTCTCAACGATGTGCCCGACCAAACCGAGCTGAGTCTCCAGGAGGAGGTCCAGGGCTGGTCTGAGGTCGCCAGCATCACGTACTGCGACAAGGCGTGCGCGTATCAAGAGTTCAAGGAGATGTTCGCCGATCAGCCATCGCTGCTCAACGTGGATCCTTCGGTGCTTCCCGCGTCTCTCCGCATCAAGCTTCACAACATCGACACGTACAAGGACGTCACATATCGACTGATCGGGAACCCGGCCATCCGGAGGGTGGTGACCGCAAGTGAGCAGTTCGACCAGCTGTCCGCCGTGACGAAGGCGTTGAACTGGCTGGCTCTAGGCCTTGCGATCGTACTCGGAGTGGCATCTATCGTGCTGATCGCCAACACGATCCGCATGGCCATCTACGCGCGAAGAGATGAGATCTCTGTCATGCGCCTCGTTGGAGCCTCGAACTGGTTCATTCGAGTCCCCTTCCTCCTCGAAGGGATGGTTCAGGGGTTGACCGGTGCCTTCCTCGCCGTGGTAGCCGTGTGGATCGGCCAGAGCTACGTGACCAACCACATCAGCCCGACCTTCTTGATCCGGCTCACGGTCGACCGCGGCTTCCTGGTCTCGTGGAGCCTGGCGATCCTGGTGTTCGGTGCACTCGCCGGCGTCGTGGGGAGCGCGACCGGCGTCCGCAGGTTCCTCAAGGTGTAGCGCCGTGCGAAAGCTGACCCTCCTCGCCGTGGTGTCGATGATGGTGGTACTGCTGCTCCCAGTGGCGACGCCTGTAATCGCCGCCTCGAGCGCCGAGCAGAAGCTGTCGGATCTCCAATCCCAGATCAGCGATCTGAACGGTCAGATCAAGGCTCAAAAGGGTGAGCGGACATCCATCCAGCAGGATCTGGCAACGGCGCAGGAGCGGCTGGCCGCGGTCAGCGCCGAGCTCGCCGGCGCAGAGTCGAAGGTGCAGGAGGTCGAGGCGACGATCTCGTCGACGGAGGATCATCTCGCGCAGGTGCAGCGGGAGGTGGATGCCCTCGAAGGACAGATCGCCGATACGCGGGTGAGCATTCGCGAGACGAGCGACCAGCTCTCGGACCAGGCGATCGAGATGTACATGGGGGGTGTTCCAGAGCTCCAGTCCGTGGTGTTCACCGCCGGCGACATGACCGCGGTGGCCGTTGGAGTCAACTATGCCAAGGAGATCGTGGCGTCGAGCGAGCTACTCATCAACGACCTGGCGACGCTGGAAGCGGTCGAGGCTCGCCAGAAGGAAGCTGTGGAGGAGCGGAAGGCGTCGGTTCAGTCCGATCTGACGGCGCTGGGTCAGCAACGGCAGCAGCTCGAGGCCGATCGCGTCGAGGTCGAGATCCGGAGCCAGGAAGCGGAAGCCGAGGCCGGTCGACAGCAGCAGCTCCTGAACAAGGTCAACAGCCAGATATCGAACTTCGAAGGCGAACTCTCGGCACTGGAGAAGGACCAGGCGCAGATCAAGGCGCAAATCGCTGCGGCACAGCAGAAGGGCGGTACCAAACCGTCGGTGTTGTTGTGGCCGGTGAACGGGCGGATCACGTCACCATTTGGATGGCGGGTACACCCCATCTTCGGGACCAAGAAGCTCCACACGGGTATTGACATCGGCGTTTCCTACGGCACCCCCATCAAGGCGGCAGCCGCCGGGACCGTGATCCTCGCCCAGACCTACGGCGGGTACGGCAACGCCACCGCGATCGACCATGGTGGTGGGATGTCCACCCTGTACGGGCACCAGTCGAAGATCATCGTCAAGGTCGGGCAGAAGGTGGCGATGGGCCAGGTCATAGGGTATGTCGGGTGTACCGGCTACTGCACCGGCCCCCACCTGCACTTCGAGGTGAGGGAGAACGGGAACCCGGTAGACCCGACCAAGTACCTCCCGTGAACGTCGTCACCACCAACCGGAAGGCGCGGCACGACTACGAGATCGCCGAGACGATCGAAGCTGGCATCGTGCTCGTCGGCTCGGAGGTGAAGAGTCTGCGTGCCGGTCTCGCCAACCTCAAGGACTCGTATGTGCAGTTCAGGGCAGGCGAGGCGTGGCTGGTCGGCTGTCACATCAGTCCCTACTCCTTCGCCAGAGGGGGCGGGCACGATCCCGACCGTGACCGAAAGCTCCTGCTGCGCCGCAAGGAGATCGACAGGATCTCGGCGAAGGTGAAGGAGCGAGGACTGTCGCTGGTCGCGCTCCGCATCTACTTCAAGGAGGGTATCGCCAAACTCGAGCTGGGGTTGGGGCGTGGCAGAGCCACGTACGACAAGCGGCGGGCGATCAGGGAGAAGGAGCAGCGCCGGGAGATGGATCGGGCGGCTCGCCGAACCGGCCGAATCTAGGACGCCTGTGACCCCATCGCTTCGAGCTGCTCGAAGAACGCCGCGAGCTGCTCCTCTGGGAGCAGGCCGGCGGTGCGACCCAGCACGGTCCCGTCCGGTCCCGTGAACACCCAGAACGGGAACGCCGATACTCCAAACTGGGCGCTCAGCGATCCCGACGTGTCGACGATGACCGGGAATGGGAAGTCCTGTGCCTCCAGATAGGGGAGGAGTGGGTTCGATGCCGAATCGTCGATCGCAGTCGTGATCGACACGATCTGCAAGTGCGGGTTGTTGGATGCGTTCTCCTCGTACCAGGACTTCACGATGGGCAGTTCCTTCTGGCAGTAGGGGCACCAGTGCGCCCAGACGACCCAGGCGCGCGCGACTCCGTCGGCGGGATCGATCGACTGGACCTGACCGTCCGGGTACCACGCGCCGGTCACAGGACCCAGTTTCATGCCGAGCGCCGTGTCTTGACCTGAGTCCGGGTAGCGGGGGAGATCCTGTGCGACGATGCTCTGGCTGTCCGAAGGTGCGGGAGATGACTCGGCCAGCTGGAGTCGGGCCTGTGTGTCGGCGAGGGACGCCTGCAGCGTGGCTAGCTGGTACTGGAGGTCCGTGACCTGCGATTCGAGAGAGGCAGCTCGCTGATCGGCGCGGTCGGCGGCGTGGTAGACCGCGTAGTTGGCACCCAGTGCGACGACGGCGATCAGTGCCGCCAGCAGGGCGATCCAGTTGCGCCGTTGTGGTTTCTCGTGGGGTCCAAATGGGTTCTCGAGCTCGGTCATGTCGGCAAACACAGTACCGGGTGGGGCGGCGATGCGGTATCGTGACCTGTGACAAGGGGCTGAATGGAATCGACTTGCGGTGTCGAAGCCATGCCCACCATCCGAGTTGCTCAGACTCGCTAAACGGGGCACCAAGAGAACTGCCGATGCAGATCTCGCCTACGCCGCGTAAGCGGTAGTGGCACTTGCACCCTGAAAGGGGAGACGGGGCCGGATCGCGCAGCCTGGCACCAGAAGCGTGGTTGACAGCAGGCAAAGACCGCCGGACCGCTCGGAAGAGACGAGCTGACAGCCGGCAAAGACCGGTAGGCCGCAAGGCCAACGGGCACCTCCCCCGCGAGTGAGGATGATGGTCAGGGTTGGTATGAAACCCGTGAGGACCCGGGTTCGAATCCCGGCAGCTCCACCGCCGGCTGCGGCGACTGAGGGGTGTCAGCAAGAAGACTCGAGGCAGGGTGTTGTGCCCGCGCCGCGGAAGCTGCGGTAATGGCGCTCACAACCAAGGTTTGCGGCCGTGAGCGCGAGGCTTCCAGAGCCCGATGTATGCTCCCGGCCCGCGATCGGGGAGGCAACCTACTCGGACGTGTCCCCGTTTGGCCAGACGATGATGACCGGCACTCCGTGGTGTTTGGCGTACTGCACGGTCGATGACAGGGCTTTGCGCACGGATCCCGGCCATGCCGGTGCTGCGATCAGCACCGCCGATGAGTCCACGATGCTGCGGCGGGCTTCGCTTGGTGGCACCCGGGGAAGCTCCGTGGCCTGACCGATGGGTGCTGCCAGACGCGGCGTCGAGGGATGCACGACCGCCTCGCGGCCCTGATCCAGGACGAGCGTATGCATCTGTGCGTCCGCGCCGACCCGTCCGCCGTGATGTACCGTCATCCACTCCGGGTTCTCCTCGAGAAGGCGTTGGATCGCGCCGAGCTGCGACGGGGTCATTCCGTGCCGTGTACCAGTGAACCCGATCTCTCGAGGGGAGCCTGTGTCGTTCATGGCATCCACTGTAGGGGATGCCGGCGACTTCGAAGGTAGCGAACGGTAGACCCAGTAGGGAGGTGACCCCGTCCGACCGGATCCGTGAGGGGCGGCTCGGGGCTTGACGCCTGCACGAGTCGATCGGCTGTGGCTGCCCGGGCTCCCGGGCAGGTGCCTGGAGCCTCTGGTGCCCGTCGCGTGGAATCGCCGAAGTCACGTCATCAGGTCCCCAATGGTCATCGAATGGATCGCGAGCTGCACTCCTGTCGCTGACACCGAGGGACGATCGCGAAGCAGTTGGGCGAGACCGTGGAGCGAGCCTGCCCGGCTACGGTGTACAACGATGGAGCATACCGAGCCAGAACCCGATCGAGAGGAGCTCGAAACCGCCCTGGCAGGCAGGGGTGAGTATGAGCTGTTCCCGTGCGATCCCGAGCTCGCCGACACGGCCGCCTTCTGTGAAGCCTACGGGTTCGCCCTCGAAGACTCCGCCAACACGATCGTCGTCGTGGGCAAGAGCAAACCTCCCATGTACGCCGCATGTGTCGTACTCGCCACCCACCGGCTCGACGTCAACCACGCGGTCAAGGCTCGCTTCGGCAAGAAGTCGTCGTTCGCCTCGCCGGAACAGACCAAGGAGCTGACCGGCCACGAGATCGGCGGTGTGACCGTGTTCGGACTGCCGAGTGACCTACCCGTCTGGGTCGACGACTCGGTCATGGAACGCGAACGGATCGTGCTCGGTGGGGGGAGTCGGCGATGGAAGGTCATCGCGTCCCCGGCGATCCTCCTTACTCTGCCCGATGTGGAGGTCGTTGCCGGTCTCGCATCGCGGGTGTCCTCCTGATCCATTCGGAGCAGCGCCGAGATCGATGTACCTCGGCGACCACATCGCGTGTGATGGCTTCCCCTGCGACGGAGTCGCTCATGAACGGTTTGCCGTCTCACGTTGGAGATCGGTCCGAGATCCATCCGCTGCGTGATGGTGGCCGAGACGCCGGCCATGAACCTGGCCGACGACTTCTACGGGCCGGGTGACCCGTTCTCCCTCCAGACGACGCGCCAGGCGTTCGCCGAGGCCGGCGCTCTGATCAACTCGATGGATGACATCGCGGCACTCGGGGTGTACGTCACGACAGCCGTGAACTGCGCCAAGGCGACCTCGGCGATTCCGAAGGACACGGTCCGGCATTGCTCACCGCTCCTCGAAGCGGAACTCGACCTGTTTCCCGAACTGAAGGTCATTGTCGCGATGGGGGAGGTCACGATCATGGCGATCAACGAGATCGGACGGAGAATGACAGGCGATCGGGTGATGCCGACCGGACCGACGTACAAGCTCCGCCGGACCGCGCACTTCCTCCAGGGCATCAGAGTGCTTCCCTCCTACCTACAGACCGGCAAGAGCTTTCTGATCGAGGCGTCGAAGCGCAAGATGATCGCGGAGGACCTTCGGACGGCGCTGAACCTTGCCGCGGTGTAGCGCCGTCGGGTCAACTCGATCTGTGCACCAAGCAGACCTCGACGGGGTCGTTGAGTCCCCGCACCGTTGCGTGCTGCGGAGCCTCGAACGCGACGTGTGGAAGCCGCCCGGCCCTGTCACGCAGACGGGTCGTGACGAGCGACTGGCCGCCGGCGGCCAGATCGGCGACTCTCGACGCGACGTTGACCACGTGCCCCAGTAGATCGGCTCCTGCGAAGATCACCGGCCCGAAGTGGCCGCCGACCCTGAGCGGGAGGGGACTCTGGTTCATCTCGATGAGGTCGACACAGGCCATGACCGAAGCAGCCGGTTCGTCGAATCGGATCATGTGTCCGTCGCCGAGCGTCTTCAGGACGCGTCCGCCTCGTGATCGTACGATCGAGTCGACGGCGTCGTAGTGATTCGCGAGCATCGCTCTCGTCGTGGTATCACCTTGGGATTGGGTGAACGCGGTGAACCCTTCGAGATCCGAGAAGACGACCGCGAGGTCGAGAGTGGAGTTCCCGGAGTTGCCGTCGATATCGGAAGGGAGCACGTCGAGCGGCCTGATCTCGAGCTGACCGAGGATCGACGGAGCGTCGGCCACCATCTCGGTGATCCGGTCGCGGAAACGACGAACGGCGTCTTCGTAGGACAGGTTGCCGGGGAGGCCCTTCAGTGCCTTCTCATCGATGATGCCGAGCTCGGCCAGTCGCTGCAGCTTCTCCGGCTCCAAGCTGTCCGCGACGCGGGCGGTGATGACCTCTCGCAACCCACTCTTGAGGGCGCGAAGTGAGTCCCTGAGCCTATCCTGGTCCACGATCGAACACTACATTTGCCGGAGGCTCTACAGCGCTTGGATGATCCACAACGCGCCCATACCGGCAACGATGGTGAAGAAGACGTTGCGCGTTTTCCAGGCAACGAGAACGGCGACCACGCTGGCTGCCGTTCGAGGACCGATGTCCACATGACCGTTCGAGGTCGCGACGGCTGGGAGCGTGAGCGCGCTCAACACGGCCGGAGGGATGAACCGTAGGCCTCGCTCGATGCTGTCCGGCACTTTGCCGAGTCTTCCCCACAGCGCGATCAGCGACAATCTGAGCAGGAACGTGCCTGCGCCGAGTGACGAGGAACAGGAGCCACACCTTCACGATCGCGCCCGTTCGATGGCGATTCCGGCGGTGATTCCCGTGGTGGCGGCCAGGGGGAGTCCGAGGTTGTACGGCAAGCCGACAAAGAGCACGGCAAGCACCGCCGCCACACCCGCTGCAGCCCCATCCGCCTGGTCTCGGACCGCCGGAACGAGGAGGGCGATGAAGACGAGAGGAATGGCGAAGTCGAGCGACCAGCTGTCAGGGATGGAAGCTCCGAGGAATGCGCCGACAGCCGTGGAGATCTGCCACGTCACCCATAGGATCGCTGCGGCACCCAGGTAGTAGGAGAGTCGAGTCAGCATTGTCTCGTCACGTTCTGAGCAACGCCTGATCGAGAACGCGTAGGCCTGGTCCGTGAGTAGGTAGGCGAGTAGTGCCTTTCGGCCGGTTGAGGCTTCCTGGAAGTGTGGGGCGAGTGAGGCGGAGTACATCACGAAACGGGCATTGATGACCAGCGCTGTCGCCGCAACCACGAGAAACGGAGCGCTCGTGCCGATGAGTTGAAGGGCGGCAAGCTGCGATGCGCCGGCGAAGACCATGATCGACATGCCGACACCGTGGATGGGTGTCAGCCCGACCGAGACGGCCGAGATGCCCGCGATCAACCCGAACGGCACGATCCCCAGCAGGATCGGTGCCATGTCCCGTGATCCTCGAAGCAGCACTCTCCGGTCGATTTGTCGATCGTACCGGGTCCTGGAGAGACCCCGGAGATGTATCCGTGTTTCAAGATCAGATCAGGACGGTACAGGTGAAGAAGCTCATCCTGGGTCTAGGCGGGAGCCCTTCTTCTGGCTGCGCGGGACGGGCTCGAACTCCTGGTCACCGTGGCGGGTCGTTCGCTCCTCGACTCGCGCGCCCCGAAGATGTCACTGTCATCTGCAGGGAAGTAGGCCAATCCCGAGTTGCCCAAACCGACGTGAAGCTAGGCCCGACTCTCCTTGTCGGCCATCCACGCCAGGAAGGCGGCGCGGTCGCCCGATCCCTTCTCCGCGATGTATGTCAGCGCCCACCCGTCGATCTCCTCGTCCCTGAATCCCTGTCCCGTCAGCTCCAAACGTGTCTCGTTTGCCAGCAGTTCGGCGCCTTCGATGTGTGAGAGATCTGGCACGTGCTCCTGGATGTCTTCGTGTGGGTGTTCGGGTTCGAGATGCATCCCGGGATGGCCTTTCTGTGCTGGGCCAAGCCTAGGGTCGACGTGTCAAAACCCGACACCGGAGTAGCGTGCCGGTGACCGCCGAGTATCTGGGGGTTTCATGTCCAAGATCGCAGTTGCCGTCGCTGCCTGTGCCCTGTTTCTGGGGGCGTGCTCGGGCACGGCTTCGCTCGAGGTGACCGACGCGCGCATTTCCCTGCCGGCAGGCCCGAACGCGGCTGTGTACTTCGAGCTCGTGAACAACGGTGATCACGAGGCGGAGTTGGTTGGAGCGGAGAGCGATATCGCCATTGCGGAGATCCACCAGACGACGATGAGTGGCGGCATGATGCAGATGACACCCGTAGATCAGATCACGGTTGCACCGGGCCAGACCGTCGAGTTCGCCCCCGGCGGGCTCCACGTCATGCTGATGGACGTGCCGGCTCTCGAACTCGGTCAGAAGGTGGAAGTGACCCTTGCGTTCAGCGATGGTCAACGGGTGACATTCGACGCCGAGGTGAGTCCGATCGAGATTCCCTGAGCCAGGAACTACCAATTCTCGATGTGGCATAGGGGGGAGGCCTCCCTAGGGTTGCGGTCCGCGCCGCCTCGATGTGACCTTCCGAGGTAGGCAGCACTCTGGAGTTACCCTCATGCAACACATACGTCTCTTCGTTCGCCTCGTGGCGACCGCCGTCATCGTGGTCGCCTTGATTCTCGCACCCGCCGTGCCGGCGGTCGCGACCGAAGGAGATGCCACCCAGGTCCAACAGGCGCTCCAGCAGCTTGGCCTCTACCGGGGTCCGATCGACGGCGAGTACGACGAGGCAACTGGAGACGCCATCCTTGCACTGCACAAAGCGGCCGGCGTCGAACGCACCCGTGACTGGACCAACGAGGACTGGATCAACATCCAGGCGTTGACGTCGCGTGGGTTCGGGATTCCCGAACGTCCCGATGAACCGAACCGGGTTGAGATCGACCTGTATCGGCAGCTCATGTTCCTCGTGGAGGACGGGGAGACCGTTGCGGTGTTCCCGATCGTGTCCGGGAGGGGTGACACCTACCAGAGCCTCGGCCACGCCAGTGGTGGCCCTCGCACACCAGTTGGCGACTTCACGTTCTTGCGCCACGTCAACGGGTGGCGACACGCTGCGCTCGGGCGCATCTACCGGCCTTGGTACTTCGTCGGTGGCTATGCCATCCACGGTGGGCGAGTGGCACATCCTCAACCGGCCTCCCATGGCTGCGTGCGGGTTCCGATGGCTGAGATGGATTGGCTCGAGAGCCGCCTCGAACTTGGGATGCCCGTGCATGTATGGGTGGGTGAGGATCCGGCGGCCATCATCGCGTACGGGCTGGAACGTACCGTGGCTGGCGAGAGCTACTCGCTCGTGTAGTCGTTCCGGTCGAACCGGACGACTGGGTGTGTGCCACGCCGTTCCGCCTCGACGAATCCTGCTTCGAGAAACATCGACAGCGTGCCGACGAAGAGTGCTGCGGCGCCCGGTCTCTTCCCATCGACATCGATGGGATGTCCCACCACGTAGGTCGCGCCGGCGTCGAACGCGAAGGCCACCGCTGCTTTCAGGAGACCAGCGGCGATGCCGCGTTCGCGGTTGTCGCGTGGAACGAAGAAGCAATTGATCACCCATCCAGGGTCGTCGAAGTCCAGAGGGCCGTTGACCGGGGCCCTTGGCGACATCATGCGGGTGTACCTCTCCCTCGGCCCAACGGCCACCCATCCCACTGGCGCCGAGTTCTCGTAGGCAAGGATGCCCGGCACCGCACCTTCTGAGGTCAGTCGGTGTAGAAGGTCTTGTCGCTCTTGGGGCTCGGCGGCTTCCCAGGTTCGGTAGGGGAGGACCCACCAGGTGCACCAACAGTTGGAGTACGCGCCATTTGGTCCGAACAACTCTAGGAGATCGTCCCACCGCTCCGGCGTTGCCGGTCGGTATGTCACATGCGTCGGCATGGCGCCGATTCTGACAGCTTGGCGACCCACACCGAGCGTACTAGGGTCTTGGTCGTATGGTTAAAGCAGATGACCAAGACAGCACGCGTGAGCGTATTGTCAAGGCGGCGGGGGAGCTGATCGTCGAGGCGGGATGGGCCGACGTCACCACGCGACAGATCTCGGAACGGGCAGGCGTCAACAACGCCCTGATCCACTACTACTTCGGGTCGAAGGACGATCTCCTTCTCGAAGCAGCGCGTGTCGCGTTTGCGTCAGAGGTGGAGGGGCCGTTTTCGACACTCACTGGTGCCGAGTCGGTGGCAGAGGCCCTGCACCGGTTCTTCTCGTGGCTCGGCACGCTCGAATCCGACTCGTCTTCGATGATCATCTCGATGGAAGCAGCGCACCGTGCCATTCGCGACGAGCGAGTGGCCGACTTCCTCGAAGGAATCTGGTCCCAGGCCTTCGAGAGGTTGGCGTCGCTCATCGCGCAGGGACAAGCTTCAGGAGAGCTGCGGGAGGACCTTGATCCCCTCGGCGTGGCGATAGCGCTCGGCGCGATGTTGGATGGGCTCTTCCTCTACCGCCTAGTCGCACCGGGTTTCAACATCGACGGTGCAGTGGCCGTCGTTGATGCGCTCATTGAATCATTGACGAAAGGACAGCAACCATGATCGACCTCACCGGCGTTACCAGGACATATGGCGACGGGCCAACGGCTGTCCACGCGCTCAAGGGTGTGGATCTCAGCGTGGAACGAGGCGAGTTCGTCGTCGTACTCGGGCCGAGCGGGTCGGGCAAGACGACCATGCTCAACGTGATCGGCGGAATCGAAGAGGTGACGTCCGGAAGGCTCGTGGTCGACGGTGTCGACATCACCACGATGAACGAGGACGAGCGCACCGAGTTCAGGCGGTCGCACGTCGGGTTCGTGTTCCAGTTCTTCAACCTGATCCCCACACTCACAGCCCTGGAAAACGTCCAGCTCATGGCCGAACTCGTGGGCAGGAACCACGATGACAGCCTGACGGCGCTCGACGCCGTCGGCCTGGCCGACCGTGCCGACCACTTCCCCGGGATGCTGTCGGGCGGGGAGCAGCAGCGCGTCGCCATTGCCCGAGCCCTCGTCAAGCAGCCACCGATCCTGTTGGTCGACGAGCCCACAGGCTCACTCGATCTCGACACGGGGCGACAGGTACTCACGCAACTGCGTGCGGTCAGCGATCGTGACGACCGGACCGTTCTCCTCGTAACGCACAACGCGGCGATCGGAGGCATGGGTGACAGGGTGATCCGGCTCCATTCGGGTGAGATCGCGTCCATCGAACCGAACACCCGGGCGCTGAGGGCCGAGGAGGTGGAGTGGTGAGCATCCTCCACCGCAAACTGCGCAGAGATCTGCGCCAGCGAAGGAGTCAGTTTGCCGCAGTGATCATCACGATCGTCCTCGGCATTGCTCTGTTCGGCGCCACGTACGACGCGTACCAGAACCTCACAGACTCGTACCACCAGCTGTTCGTGACCCTCAACACCGCCGACATGACGATCGCCGGAGGGCAGACCGACGCGATCGTCCAGGCGGCAAAGGGAGTCTCTGGCGTTGCGGACGTGACGACACGCACCGTTGCCGATGTTCCCGTGCAGGTGAACGGCGACCACAAGATGCTTGGACGTCTCGTTGGCATCCCCTCCGGGAGTCAGCCATCGATCGACAAGGTGGACATTCTCTCGGGCGTCTATCCGGATGCCTCGGCGCCCGTCCTGATCGAGCAACACATGGCGAAGCACTTCGACCTGAAGGCCGGCGACACCATCCAGATACTCGGCCCCAGCGGGTGGGTGACCGAGAAGATCGCGGGTGTCGCGGCATCGGCGGAGTACCTCTGGCCGGCGCAGAGCCGCCAGCAGATCATCCCCTCCTTCGATGATTTCGGGATCGTTTTCGCCGACGAATCACTGCTCGCCACGATACCGTCTTCGGCCGCGCATCAAGAGGTCCTCATCGCCTACAAGTCGGACGTGGGCACGGCAGGGCTCGATCGACTGCTCGAAGACTTCGCTACGAACAACGGAGCCTCTGATGCGACCCCGCTCGCCGACCTCCCGTCGAACGCCGCACTGAGTGAAGACCTCTCCGGCTTCCAGGAGATGTCGCTGATGTTCCCGCTCCTGTTCCTGGCCGCGGCAGGAATGGCCACCTACGTGCTGCTCACCCGTCTGGTTCTGAGTCAGCGGGGTCAGATCGGGCTGCTGATGGCGAGCGGCTTCCGCAAGCGGACGATCTTCGGCCACTATCTGGAGTTCGGCCTTCTCGCCGCCATTGTCGGGGCCGTCTTCGGCGCTCCGCTCGGCGGGTTGCTCGGCAGCGTGATCTCCAAGATGTACACCGGCGCGCTCTCGATCCCTGCCACCGTGACCACCGCCCGTCTGTCTACCGCGCTGATAGGTGTGACGTTCGCGCTCGTCGCGGGCGCGCTCTCCGCTCTCGCACCGGCGATGAGGGCCACGAGACTCATACCGGCCCAAGCGATGCGGGGACTCATCCCCGCCGGCAAAGGAGGGGCAACCTGGATCGAACGCTTCGTTCCGCCGCTACGCCGGCTACCTGCCCGCTGGAAGGCCGTGCTTCGAGGAGTCGGAAGGAACCGCAACCGTACGATCTCGACGGTGGTCGGGGTTGTGCTGGCCGTGACGCTCATCCTGACGTTCTGGGGAATGATCGATTCCATCCAGGTGCTGCTCAGCCGCCAGTTCGACCTGGTCAACAGCCAGAACGCGCAGGTCTATCTGACGGGCCAGGCGACACCCGAGGTCGTTGCCCAGATCGCGGCCGAGTCCGGCGTCGCGCACGCAGAAGCGGTCGCCGATCTCCCGGCATCGATCCAATCGGCAACCTCCCAGTACCACACCGAGCTGCTCGGATTTCAGCCGGACACGAAGCTGCACAGCTTCATCGTGAAGGGCCACGACGTTCCGTTGCCATCGAGCGGGGTGTATCTGGGCACATCCCTCGAGAAGGATCTGGGCGTCAAGGTGGGTGACACCGTGACGATCGACGTCCCCGACGCCAACATCCACACGACCCAGACGGTCGCCGGTTTCGTGAACGAACCTCTCGGCACCTACGCGTACATCTCGCTTCCCGAACTCACCACGCTCGCCGGGGGCACGAACGTCGCAAACACCGTGTATCTGACCTACGCACCAGGTGCCCAGCCGGAGACGATGCGTAATGAGCTGAGTGCACTCCCGGTCGTCGGCGCGTTCATCGATTCGAACGCGCTCCAATCGATGGCCGAGCAGTTCATGGGCCTGTTCTACGCCTTCGTGGGGGTGATGCTGGCACTGGGAGGCCTGATGGCGTTCGCCCTGATCTACAACACGATCTCCGCCAATGTCGCAGAGCGAGCGTCGGAGGTGGCGATGATGCGCGCCGGTGGGATCAGTCGACACACGATCTCGAGACTCCTCACGTCCGAGAACGTGTTGTTGACGCTCATCGGTGTCGTCCCCGGACTGCTCTTCGGGTATGTGTTCGCCTACTACGGGCTGTCCGTGTACTCGAGCGACCTGTTCAAGTGGGATCTCTACATCAGACCGACGACCTACGTGTTCACCGTGATTGCGATCGTCGTCGCAGCGCTGCTTTCGCAGCGCCCAGTGCTGCGGGCCGTGCAGCGCCTCGACGTCGCCACGGTCGTGCGCGAGCGGTCCCTGTAGCCGGCTTCGAAGAGCGGCGGATTCCTGGCACTACTCCTGTCGGGGTTGTGGGTGTGGGTGTGCGACCAGGCGGTGTCTGAGGAAGTAGGGCGACGGTCCTACCGAGAACTCATGACCGAGTACCGGAGGGCGAAGCCCGCTTCACCACCTCTGGTGCACGTGCGCCTTGATCGCACGCTCGTAGATGTCGCGCACGTGCCTCATCGTGTCGACCGAAAGCGGCGGCACCGCGCTCGCCGCAGCGTTGTCGGTCGCCTGCGCGGGTGTCCTCGCGCCTGCGATGACCGTCGATACGGCTGAGAACATGAGAATCCAACGAAGCGCGAATTGCGCCATCGTCACCCCGGACGGGACCAGCAGTCTGAGCTCCTCAACCGCCGCCAGGCCGACCTCGTAGGGGACACCGGCGAACGTCTCTCCGACATCAAACTCCTCTCCGTGCCTGTTGAAGCGACGGTGATCGGTCTCCGCGAACGTGGTCGAACGGGTCAGCTTCCCCGTGAGTAGACCACTCGCGAGCGGGACTCTCACGATCACGCCGACATTTCGTCGGGTTGCTTCCTTGAGGAACAGCTCGGCTGGACGGTGTCGGAACATGTTGAAGATGATCTGCACGGTCTCCACACCAGGAAACTCGATCGCCTTGAGTGCCTCTTCGACACGCTCGACGCTCACTCCGTAGTGGCGGATCTTGCCCCGGCGTATGAGATCGTCGAGACCCTCGAACACCTCCGGGCGGTAGTAGACGTCAGTTGGGGGGCAATGCAGTTGGAGCAGATCGACGGAGTCGACGCCGAGGTTGCGCAGACTTCGATCGACGAAGTGCTCCACGTCGGCATAGCCGTCGGCGGTGTGCGGGTCGAGTCTTCTCCCGGCCTTGGTCGCAACGACGAGATGGGGGTGATCGCGTAGCAGTGTTCCGATCAGACGCTCCGAACGGCCGTCGCCGTACACGTCGGCGGTGTCGATGAAGTTGGCCCCTGCCTCGATGGCGCTTTGGAGCGCGGCAAGCGACGTGTCGTCGTCAACCGGACCCCAGCTCCCGCCGATCGCCCACGCGCCGAACCCGATGTCCGAAACTTCGAAACCCGTCCTGCCTAGTGGTCTCAAGTTCATTGCTGCCTCCTGAGGTAGAACGCTACCGTCGGCCCGCGGGAATTCGAATCCAGAGAGACACTCGAGAAGATGGATAGGATCTGGTGAAGCCCTCTTGAACTCCGATGTCGAACCGGCCCGGCACGGCTGGTCGAGGAGAGGTGGACTACCGGTCAGGGCCGCGAGGATCGCGTTCACCATCATCGTGCTTGGCCTTGTTCTCGATGCCGTCTTCGAGGTCATAGGAGCACGACGATCCGGTCTCGACCGACTGGATGGCTCGGGCGACTTCCTCGGAGCGTGGGACCTGCTCAAATCCCTCGTGACCGTTGGTGCCCTCTTGCTGGTTGCGCGTCGGTTCAGGTCGATGCCGATAGCCGCGTTTGGGATCGTCTACTTCCTGGTCGAGGCTGAAGATCAGCTCGATCTCCACATCGTCTTCGGTGACCGAGTCGCTCGGTTGATTCGTTCGATGGTCCACGGAGGTGGATGGGAGGTGGCGCAGGCGCAGCCGCTGGCAGAACTGGCGGTGCTCACGTTCTTCGCCGTCGCGGGCTTTGGGTTGATCTGGGTTTGGAAGGGGCCACCGAACGCGATTGCTCGCAGTGCACGGCTCGTGTTCACCGGCCTGCTCGTTGTCCTGTATTTGTTCGCGGCGGGAGTGGATTTCCTTGGGGCCATCCTCTCCAGCAAGTGGCCGCCGGCCCTCGAAGAGACGGGAGAACGCGTCGTGATGACCCTCTCCCTCGGCTACGCGTTGGGGCTTGCCGCCGTTCGTGTCGCCGTTGACGACGGCAACAGCGACGATGGAACAGGGACTACGGTCTGACTCTCAGATGGGAGCGACCGGAAGAAGTGGAAGGGATCCCTGCATGGCTGGTCGAACAGAAGAAGCTCTCAATCAGGTGATCGCGGCCAAACCGGGCGGGCACCGACGCGCCGGTCAGGTCGAAATGGCGAGGGCGGTGGCGGAGGCCATCGACACAGGCACGCACCTCGTGTGTGAGGCGGGCCCCGGAACCGGCAAGTCGTTCGGGTACCTCGTTCCTGCCATCCTTTCTGGCAAGAAGGTGATCGTCACCACGGCGACGAAGAGCCTCCAGGACCAGCTCGCGACCAAGGACCTCCCCTTCCTCGCCGAATCGCTAGGGGTCGACTTCAGGTGGGCCGTCGTCAAGGGCCGCCAGAACTACCTGTGCAAGTCCAAACTCGCCGAACGCCTCGAAGCAGAAGGGGTGTTCTCCCGGCAGTTCACCCTCGAGGGCCTCTCCTATGACATCCCCGAAGAACTCCGGCTGATCGCCGAATGGGCGAACGTGCACCCCACCGGGGACCGCGACGACCTGCCCGACCAGTTACCCGAGGGTCTTTGGGAGAGCGTTTCGGTGGTCGGCATGGAGTGCCCGGGCCGGGAAGGCTGTCCGCACGGTGAGGAGTGCTTCGCTATGGCTGCACTCGATGCCGCTGCGGATGCGAATCTGGTGGTTGTCAACCATCACCTGTACGGCAACGACTTGGCGATGGGCGGCGGTGTGGTTCTTCCCGAACACGACGTCTTGATCGTCGACGAAGCGCACCGGTTGGAGGACACGATGGCGTCGGCGCTCGGCATCGAGCTGGCCGAAGGGCGGTTCTGGCAGGTGCAGCGGTCCGCCGGGACCTATCTGCGCGGTCAGGGCGTCGGCGGGTCCGACGAAGTACTCCGGCCACTTAGCGACGGAACCAAGCGGGTGCAGCAGTCGCTGGAACGAGCGGAGCCTGGTCGGATCACGGGACCCGGGGACATCGGTGCCGCGTTCTCATCGGTGTCGTCGAGCCTTGGAGACGTGGCAAGGGCGATACGCTCGTCGGAGCCGACCTCGCCGGGTGCGCTCGGTGCGAGAGCCAGAGTGCTGCGGCTCTCCGGTCACCTCTCCGGCGACGTAGCTATGGCCGTCGATCCTCCGGATGGGTATGTGTCGTGGATCGAGCAGGAGGCGTCGAAGGTTTCCTATCGGATCGCGCCGGTCGAGGTTGGGCCGCTCCTCGCCGAGCTCCTCCTGGCGAAGCTTCCGGTCGTGCTGACGAGTGCCACGCTGTCGATTGCCGGCTCGCTCGAGCCGTATGCGCGACGGCTCGGATTCGGGGATACCGATAGCTACCGGGCGCTTCGGGTCGCCTCGCCATTCGACTACCGGTCTCAAGGACTCGTGTACGCCGCGGCGCGGCTTCCTGAGCCGCGTTCGCCCGAGTACCAGGACAGGGCCATCGAGGAGATCGAAGCGCTGGTCATGGCGTCGGGAGGTCGCGCGCTGATCCTCACGACCTCCTACCGGATGCTGAATTCGATCAAAGACCGACTCGATGTTCCGTTCACCGTGCTCACCCAGGGGGACATGCCGAAGCGGCGCCTCGTCGAGCAGTTCGAGGAGGACGAGACGTCGGTGCTGCTCGCAACCATGGGGTTCTGGGAGGGTCTCGACGTCCCCGGGCGGGCTCTGGAGCTTGTCATAATCGACAAGCTGCCGTTTCCACGGCCCGACGAACCGCTATGGCAGGCGAGGCGAGAGGCCGCCGAGGCATCCGGCAGATCCGCTTTCATGAGCGTCGACCTTCCGCGGGCTGGGATGCTGCTCGCCCAAGGGGCCGGCAGGCTGATTCGGACCACCGAAGACCGCGGCGTCGTGGCAATCCTCGACTCGCGCCTCTACAAGCGCAGATATGGCCGAACGTTGCTACAGACGCTGCCTCCCATGCCGAAGACGACCTCTCGGGCGGTGGTCGAGTTGTTCCTTCAGGGGATCAGTCGCTCCGCCAACACCGACAGCTCATCGGAGATGCCCACCACGTAGTCATCGGCGATGCGACGGAGCGCGACCATGACATCGCTGGAAGCGTCGTCGAGCGCGATATCGGTGGGCAGAATCGGGTCGAACCGGTGATAGCGGCCGCCGAGCAGGTTGCGAAGCAGCGCGTCGTCGAGCGCCGACCGTCCCCGGTTGCCCGCCTGAAACATGTCCTCGGCCAGGTGAACCCACGACTGGCCCGTGAATTGCTCATACGTGACCCCGGCCGGTTTGCCGACCCCGGTTCCGATGGAGACGAGCCGCAACGACTTGATGCGTAGTCCTTTCCACCCGGCGAGTTCCATCGCCTCGGTGTAGCCAACCATCGAAGGATTGTTCGCGAAGACGCCACCGTCGATGTAGATGTGCTCGGACCCGTCGGCGACGGTCAGTCGCATCGGGGGGAACACGGTCGGAGCCGCCGACGTCGCGCGTGCTACGTCGCGCATTAGGTGTGCGCCGGTTCGCGACCGAAACAGCGCCGGTCGACCTGTCGTCACGTCGTATGCGATCACGATGATCGGTATCATCGCGTCCGACATTCGAGCGTCGCCGAACTGCTTGCCGAGCGCGCGCTCCAGCGGAGCGGGGGAGTACCTCGCATTGCCGGCATCAGGATTCGACCCGAACATTGCCGCCTGCGTCCCCACACGTGCGATCAGCTCCTTGAGGTCTTCTCGTGTGCGGGGAAACGAGAGTGCGGTCTTGGGAAAGATGAGTGGCCCATGTTCGACGTAGAACTCACCGATCTGGGCGGCCGTGTCCGGCATACCGCCTTCTCTCGGCAGCGCCAATCCCATTGCCGCGATGCCACCGATCGAAGTGCCCACGATCACGTCGAACAGCTCGCAGACGGGTCGTCTTGCGATACTCTCCAACTCCGCGAGCACGCGGGCAGGAATGATTCCACGGATTCCGCCTCCGTCGATGCTGAGCACACGGATCGGTCTCATGGAAGAAGCGTACCCGGGTAGCGTGGAACGACAGGAGGTGCACACTGCAGGTCCCGGGCCAGATCTACGACGCGATCCTCAACCACGCCGAAGCCTGCGCACCCGAAGAGGCGTGTGGACTTCTCGCAGCCGACGCGGTGGGTGCCCTCAGGATGGTGTACTGCCTGACGAACGTCCAGCACTCGACGGCGGCGTACACGATCGACCCGGAGGAGCACTTCAAGGCGATGCGGCATGCGGAGGCCAACGGCTGGCATCTGGCCGGAGCGTTTCACTCGCATCCCGACGCCGAACCGTACCCGTCGGCGACCGACCGGGCGCTGGCCACGGAGCCCGACTGGGTCTACATGATCGCTGGCAAGGGCAGGAAGGTGCGTGCGTACCGGCTCGAAGGGGGTAGCGTCCTCGAGGTGCCATTGGAGGCGTAGATGGTCACGGTCAGGGTTCCGACTCTGCTTCGTCGCTATACCGGCGGGCAGGCCACCGTCCATGCGGACGGGAGAACGATCAAAGATGTGTTCGTGTCGCTGGAAGCCCAATATCCGGGCATCTCGGTCCGGCTCGTCGATGTGAATGGAGGCGTGCATCGGTTCGTCAATGTCTTCGCAGGAGACGACGATGTCCGCTACCTCGAAGGTCTGGCGACGAACGTCGAAGCGGATGAGGAGATCACGATCATCCCGGCCGTGTCGGGCGGTGAATGAACGGTCCAAACGCGGCACCTACACTGCCCCCCATGCGTCTCATTGTTCTCGGTTCGAACGCCACCTTCGCGACACCCGGTCGCCCGGCAGCCGGCTACCTCGTAGACCATGCCGGCACCACACTGTGGGTTGACGCCGGCTCTGGAACGTTCGCCGCGCTCCAGGGGATTGTTGACTATCGAACCGTCGACGCCATAGTGATCACGCACGGCCATGCTGATCACAGCGTCGACTTGTTCGGCTACTACCACGCCATCAAGCACGGGCCCGGCGTCAGGACACCAGTTCAGGTCTTCTGCCCCGCCGGTTTCGAAGATGCCTTCACGTCCTACCTGGGAGGTCCAGGGCACGAGCCGGCCGGCATACTCGAGTTCGTTGCTTCGGGTGAAGGTGGCGAAGCCACGGTCGGATCCGTCACGATGCGTTTCACCATGACCGACCACGGCGTTCCGACGCTTGGGGTCCGCTTCGAAGCGGACAGGAGGGTCCTTTTCTACTCGAGCGACACGGGGCCAGGGGGCACCTGGATGAACTCCGCCGAGCACGCCGATGTGTTCCTGTGCGAGGCCACCTATCAAGGCAGCGCAGATCGGAAGCCGTGGGGTCGGCACCTCACCGCAGGCGAAGCCGGGCAGATCGCGCGAGACCAAATGGTGGATCGGCTGATGATCACCCACGTCTGGCCGTTTCTCGATCCGGGAAGGTCCGTCGACGAGGCAGAGGCCACGTTCGGGCGGCCGGTGGGACTGGCTGCACCCGGAATGACCGTCAAGGTGTAGGAGGGGGAGTGGAACAGAGACAGAGAACGCGAGCAGCCGACGAGCTGAGGCCGGTGAGGATCACGCAGGGGTACACGGAGATGACGCCAGGTTCTGTGCTCATCGAGGTGGGGAGAACGCGTGTGTTGTGCACAGCATCCATCGAACAGGAAGTCCCACGCTGGCTGAGGGGTGGGAAGAAGGGGTGGGTCACGGCCGAGTACGCGATGTTGCCCGGCTCGAGTACGGAACGGATCAGGCGCGACGGCTATATGGGCGGGCGGGCGAAGGAGATCTCCAGACTCGTTGGACGGTCTCTGCGGTCGGTGGTCCGCCTCGAGGCGATGACCGAGATGGTGTTGCGGGTCGACTGTGATGTGCTCCAAGCCGACGGAGGCACGCGATGTGCGGCCATCACGGGTGCCTGGATCGCCATGCACGATGCATTCGAAGAGGCAATCGGACGGGGCAAGATGGAGTCGAACCCGGTCATCGATCGTGTTGCCGCGATCTCCGTCGGACTCGTGGACGGGGAGGCACGACTCGACCTGGACTACGAGGACGATGTCGCGGCGGATGTCGACATGAATGTCGTGATGACGAGTCAGGGCCTGCTCGTGGAGATCCAGGGGACCGCCGAGCGCGTGCCATTCTCCCGAAGCGATCTGAACGACCTGCTCGATCTTGCCGAATCGGGTATCGCCGAGCTCCTCGATCTCCAGCGGCAGGCGGCTGAGGCGTGAAGCTCGATCGGCTTGTCGTCGCCTCAAAGAACCCGGACAAGATCGCCGAGATCGAGGCTGTTCTCTGCGGGCTCGGTCTGGTTGAGACGATCGTTCGAGACGCGGACTGGCCCGACGTCGAAGAGACGGGCTCGACCCTCGAGGAGAACGCGGTGCTCAAAGCCTCCACGGTCGCGCGGCTGGTTGGCGTGCCTGCGTTGGCTGATGACACCGGACTGGAGGTTGCCTCGCTCGGAGGGGCTCCAGGAGTGCGCACTGCGAGATACGCAGGGTTCGACGCCACCTATCGCGACAACGTCGAGCTCCTCCTCTCGTCGCTCGAGGGATTCGCCGACCGGAGTGCGCGGTTTCGCACGGTGATGGCACTGGCGTTCCCGGTGGGTCGGTCGATCATCGCCGATGGGACGTTGGATGGTCACATCGTCCATGTGCCGAGAGGCGGCTTCGGGTTCGGGTATGACCCGGTCTTTGCCGTGGGGGAGAGGACCCTCTCGGAGATCGGACCCGAAGAGAAGAACGCGATGAGTCACCGAGGTCGTGCCCTTCGAGCGCTTGCCGACAAGGTGCGCGCGGCGTGACTATCGAGAGTCGAAATCGATTCTCGCTGCTGCGCGTGCTCTTCGGCATCGTGGCGCTCGCATTCGCCGTTCACCTGCTCCTGCCGCGCGTCAACGAGCTTCCGCGTGCTGTGGAACAAGTCAAAGGGGGATCGCCCTTGTGGCTGCTGGCGGCGCTGGTCACAGCGGTCCTCCCCAGGCTGGGGGGAACCATCTCGATGATTGGATCAATCGAGACCGATCTCCCGTTCTGGCCGACGTTCAAGGTGCAGCTCGCTGCCGGCTTCACGGGCCTCTTTGCTCCACAAGGAGTTGGCCTCGCCGCGATCAACGCCCAGTATGTGGAGAAACGAGGGGAAGATCGGACTGTCGCCGTCACCGCATCGGGCCTCAACTCGGTCGCCGGGCTCGCTGCCCACGTGTTGTCGATGCTCGTCGCCGTGGCGTTGATCGGTCCGCAGATCGTTCAGCACCTACGGACACCGCCCCGATGGTGGTTGCTGGCAGGCGGTGCGGCGTTCGCGCTCGTGGTGGGGGTGGCCGTGTGGACGCCGCTCGGGCGCAAGTGGCTGTGGAGGCCAGCTCTGCGAGCCGGAGCCGCCCTATGGTCCACTGTGAGACGACCGAAGCGGACGGCTCAGCTACTGGGTGGTTCGCTGCTGGTGACGCTCTCTAACGCGGTCACTCTCGCACTGACATTGAAGGCGTTCGGGCACTCTGCTTCGTTGATCGATGTGGTATCGGTGTATCTGGTCGCTGCTGCTGTCGCCTCAATTGCCCCGACACCGGGTGCGTTGGGAGCGCTCGAAGCAGCGCTGATCGCCGGCCTCATCGCCGTCGGGGTCGACCCCGGCACGGCGGTCGGAGGTGTGCTCGTCTTTCGGCTTCTGACGTTCTGGCTTCCGATCATTCCGGGCGTATGGGCGCTTCGAGACCTGCGACGCAGGGGAGCCGTGTAGCCAGGATGAGGTAAGAAACCCCGTTCCGCGGGTGGTCTTATGGCTGCCGCTTCGCTACTCTCCGTGGCGCACTCTCAGAGGGCGGCTGTGGCGGACAACAGGCTTGCGGAACCAACACTGCTGACTGCAGCATGGCGGCATCGCTGGATCGTGGTCGTGACGACGGTGGCCATGGTCGCGTTGGGGATCGCCTACTCCGCGGTGCGGCCACCCACGACCTTGTACACGGCGAGGGCGTCGCTGGTGGTACAGGCAACGGCGAGTGGGCTTGACTTGGGGACATCCGGAAACCCACAGCGGTTTGTCGCCAACCAGGTGGAGATCCTGAGATCGGAGGCGGTGGCCAATCTCACGAGTCAGATCGCCGCTCAGCAGGATCCACCGCTCGAGGTGACACCGGAGCAGGTTACCGAGGGTCTTGCCATCTCCAGTAGCACGAACAGTGACCTGATCGACGTTCTGTACTCGTATCCCGGTGATCCACAGGGTGCGATCGACGGTGCGAACGCGATCGTTGATGCGTACAAGCAGCTCGTGACATCTGAGAAGACAGCGGTCAGCAGTTCGGCCCTCGCTCGCATAGACACGGAACTTGAAACGTTGAACCAGCAAGCGGAATCACTCGCGAGCCAGATCTCCGACCTGAAGGAGCAGAATAAGGCGCTCACCGATCTCGGAGACCAGTACGAGGCGTCTCTTCAAGAGATCGTTGATCTCCAGACGGAGGCCCAGACAGCCGATGCCGAGCGGCTCGACCAGATCAGAACGCGCCTCGCGGATCTGCGAAATCTCATCAGCACGTACCAGGCTGTCCGGAATCTTGGGAGTGCCAACTCTCAGGTGGACGCCCTCCAAGGTGAGTACGACCAGGCCGTCGCTCGAAGAGACGCGTTGCTGGAGCGCCGCGACACGATCTCAATCGATGTGGAGTTGTCTCCGGACGTGGTGGCGTTCTCATCGGCTGCTAGCTCGGCGTTCATATCCTCCCAGACCGGCGTGGGCAGGACTCTCGCCGTGGCGCTGTTCGTCGGGCTGGTTGGCGGGTTTGGTCTCGCCTACCTCGTCGCTTCTCGCCGTCGAGTGTTTCACGATCGCACGGAACCCGAGCTGATTCTGGGTGTTCCGCTGCTCGCCGACATACCCGATTTCGCACAGGAGGGCCTGACCACACTGCTGCCGGTCCGAGATGAGCCGCGATCCGCGTCGGCGGAGGCGTTTCGGTTCGCTGCAGCATCGCTCGAACTCAAGATGAGCCGGCAGGGTGTGAAATCTCTCGTCATCATCTCACCGACGCTCGGTGCTGGCAAGAGCACGGTGCTGGCCAACGTCGCCATCGCCTCGGCCCGGCAGGGCAACAGGGTTCTCGTGGTGGACGCCGACTTCGGAAACCAGGCGCTCACGCGGTTTCTGGCCGGTGATGAAGGTACGAGCGATCCCGGTCTGACCGAGGTGGTTACTGGCGGGCTGTCCATCGAACAGGCGACCAGAACCATTGAAGTGGCACCCGGTCTGGTGATCTCGCTCCTGAGCCGGGGTCGTCAACCGGTGGCGGCGGCTGATCTGCTCAGATCATCCGGTGCAAGATCGCTGTTCGTGACCGCCAAGGACGAGTACGACGTCGTGCTCGTCGACGCTCCTCCGCTGCTGCAGGTCGCATATGCAAGCACGATCGCAGGTCTTGTGGACGCGGCGCTCGTGCTCGTGACCCACGAGGCCTCTGTAGCGCAGCTCGACGAGGCCAACGCTCGCCTTACCCTGATCGGTGTGCCCATTCTCGGCTACGTGTACAACGCATCTCCGCTGAGGAGGGAGATGACGATTGCCGAAGGCTCGACTGCAGACGTTCTGGGTGACACCGGCGGGGCGATCCTCCTGGAGCCGAAGGCGAAACGGGGCCGTATCAAGAGGTTACTGCGCTGACAGGGCATCCGTGAAGCGGCTCACCATCCTTCAGATTCACAACCGCTACCGTGAAGGTGGGGGAGAGGACACGGTCGTCCGAAAGGAGCGAGCGCTTCTCGAATCCGCTGGACACGAGGTAGTCGAATTCGGGGCCGAGAATCCTCCCGGGGCGGTCGCGGCGGCACGAACCCTCGTGGTGTCACCTTGGAACCTCGCTTCGGCGCGTCGTGTGAGGGAGGTGGTCACTGATCGTCGACCGGACATCGCTCATGTTCACAACACGTGGTGGAGGCTGACGCCGTCGATTCTCGGACCGCTGGCCGATGCGCATATTCCCGTCGCAATGACGCTCCACAACTACCGGCTTCTCTGCGCCAACGCGATGCTGTTTCGGGAAGGGCGGCCTTGCGAGGAGTGTGTTGGGACACACCCATGGCGGGCAGTTCCCTATCGCTGCTACCGAGGCTCCGCCCTCGCCTCCGTGGTTGCGGCCTCGGCTATCGAGGTTTCCAGACGCCTCGGAGTGTGGAGTGACGTCGCCGTGTTTCTCACCCTGACCGAGTTTGCCAAGCAGCGTTTTGTCGCCGGCGGATTCTCGGCCGACCGGCTCGTTGTGAAACCCAACTTCGTCGACGATCCCGGCAGCCGGACGAATCCGGCGTCCGAGAGCAACACCATTCTCTTCGTTGGGCGACTCAGCGAGGAAAAGGGGGTGCGAACCCTGCTGGATGCGTGGCGCGATGCGGCGCCCGACGACCTGGAACTCCTCATCGTCGGTGACGGGCCACTCGCGCGTGAGCTTCGCGCGACCGTTCCTCGGGGAGTCCGGTTCGCAGGCAAGGTTCCGCCGACGCAGGTCGCGGAGCTGATGCGACGCGCAAGGGCCATGGTCTTTCCCTCTGTGTGGTACGAGGGCCAACCGATGGTGCTTCTCGAGGCGCTCGCGGCCGGCCTGCCCCTAGTGGTATCGGAAATCGGGGGCATCCCGGAGACGGTGGGAGATGGAGGTGCCGCCGTCTCGGCGCCCCCTGGCGACCGATCGGCCTGGGCCGCGGCACTGAACCGCCTGAGCGATGCAGGCTGGGTCGACGCGGCCTCATTGCACGCCAGAGCCGTGTACGAGGCGCGCTACTCGGTCGAACCCGCGCTGGATGGGCTGATGCGCGCCTACGAGATGGCCATTGAACGGGGACACATCTAGGTTGCCTTCAACAGTGGTCCTGCGGACGCACTCTGGGGTCGGCGCTGACCACTGACTGTGGCCTCGATGCTAGGCTGCCGCTCCAGAGAGTGGCCGGGGACGGAAGGGCTAGGTCGACATGTCAATTCTCCAGCGGGTGGCCTGGCCATGACCGTAGAGCCCTCCAATCATCGGGTCACTATCGGCCTTCCTGTCTACAACGGGGACAACTTCCTGAGAGATGCCATCGTGTCGATCCTCTCCCAAACGTACGAGGACTTCGAGCTGATCATCTCGGACAACGCGTCGACCGACGGGACGGAGGCGATCTGCCGAGAGTACGAGAACCTCGACAATCGAGTCAGGTACATCCGCCAGGATCAGAACAGAGGCGCCGCACCCAACTACAACTTCGTGTTTGAACAGGCGCGCGGGGAGTACTTCAAGTGGGCGGCACACGATGATGTCGTGCACCCGTCGTTTCTCGAGAGGGCTGTGGAGGCACTCGACACACATCCGCACGTCGCTCTCGTCTACTCGAAGGTGCGGGAGATCGACGAACACGGCGCGGTTACGGGAACCTATGACGCGTATGAAGATCGCCTACGACTGTCCACACCGGAGCCCCACGTCCGATTCGGTGACATGATCTGTGTCCCTCACAACTGCGTGGGGTTTTTCGGGTTGATGCGGACCTCCCAACTCGCCAGGACCAACCTTCACGCGCCATACGAGGGGGCCGACAGAACGCTGCTGGCAGAGATGGCGCTCATGGGACCGATCTACCGGATTCCCGAGTATCTGATCGACCGGCGCGACCATCCCGGCGCCTATACGCGATCACGTCATCTCGGCGACCGCATCGGATGGTGGGATGTCGAACGAGTCGGCAAGGTCACCTTTCCCGCCTGGAGAAGCGCCATCGAGTATCACCACACCATCCAGCGAGTCCCTCTCTCCACCGAAGAACGCGTTCTTTGCCACCTCCAGTTCGGTCGATGGCTATTCGGTCCTCACTGGTATCGGCAGAGGTGGGTTCGTTTGGTTCGAGACCTCGGATATGGCGCGGTCAGGATGCTGCAAAGAACGGTTGCTCATCGCGCGAAGGTGCCGCTCTCATGAGTCGGGGGTAGCGGGCATGTCAGTGAGAGAACTCGTCAAGGACCTTCTGCGGTATTTCCCTTCGCAGATCGTCCCGGCATTGATTGCGTTCGTGTCGATTCCATTGTTGACGAACTTGTTTCCGCCGAACGAGTACGGGGACTATCGACTCGTGTTGGCAACGATCGCGCTCGTGAGTCCAATCGCCGGATGGCTGACGACGGCGAATCTTCGGTTCTACCCAGAGTCTGAGCACAACCACGAGCTCGACAACCTCTATGCCTCCAACTTCTGGCTGCTGCTCGTGTCGGTTGGGGCAGCTGGCGCGCTCTGGGGCGGCGCCCTGCTCTTGTTGCACGGGTCGATGCGTCTGGAACTCACCCAGATGTTCGTCATCGGTCTTGTGCTGCTCCTCGTCAATGTGACGTTCAGCATCACGGGGAGCCTCGTCAGATCCCGCCGAGCGGTCAGTTGGTACAGCGTGGGTGCGGTCGGTCGAAGCGTGCTCAACCTCGGCCTCGGCCTCCTGCTGGTCTTCACCGTGAGCAGGAGCCTCTCGGCCTACCTCATGGGAATGGTCCTCGCCGGCATGCTGGTGATCCCTTTGTTCTGGTGGCAAGGAACGCGACGTGTGACCTACGCCCTGCGAGACATGGTCGACTGGAAGCTGGCGGGCTCGATGTTCCGGTATGCGTTTCCGCTCCTCTTCGCGAGTTCAGCCGCGTGGCTGCTCCGCCTCTCGGACCGGTACATCCTCGCAGCGTTTCGGGGGACGACGGAGGTGGGCATCTACGCCGCGAGCTACGGTCTCGCCGACTCGAGCGTCGGAGTAGTGCTCACCATGATTCAACTGCCGTTCGTGGTGCTCGGGAATCAGGTGTTCGAGCGGAGAGGCGATGAGGAAGCTGCGAGTTTCCTGGCCAAAGCAGCGCGGATCTACTTGCTGGTGGCCATACCTGCCGCCGCCGGTGTCACGGCTCTTGGCAAGCCCCTCGTCGATGCACTGACAGGGCAAGGTTACGCGGAAGGGTACCGGATACTTCCATTCGTGACCGCAGCGTCGGTGCTCGCCGGTCTCTCGTTTTGGATGGAGACGCCGTTCATCTTCCGCAAGCGAACCGTTCTGACATTGTTCGGAATCGGTGCAGGTGCAATCGTCAACGTCGGGCTCAACATCCTGCTGATCCCTCGATACGGCTATATGGCGGCCGCCGTCACAACGCTCCTGGGCTACCTGACCCTGGATGTCGTCGCCTTTGTGGTCTCCCGGAGGATCCTGAAGTGGAGATTGCCGCTGGATACGCTCGCGAAGACCGCCCTTGTGTCGCTCGTGATGGCTGGGATCGTTAGCGGGTTTGTGCGCGTCTCCCCGTTTCCCACTGGTGTGACGATCGTGATCGGGATGGCAATCGGTGCGGTGGTCGTTGGAGTAGGCCTCGTCGCCATGAGAGAGGTGTCCAGAAAGGAGCTGGGAGAACTGCGGGCTCTCTTGGCAGGATCGATTCGAGGGCGCCTGGATTGATGAGAGGTCAGAGGGTTCGCTGGAGTTGAGCGCAGGCGTGAAGGGCCGCGCGAGCCGATCTGTTCAGGAATGATTGCACATCCAACCTTCGCTGCGCCGGCCTGATGACCAGTGCCGACATGAGCGACATGTCGAGGAGACTCCGGTCGAGTTTGCTTCTGAAATAGAGCTGTCTGTGCTCTCGTAGAGAGAGCGCCGGGACGAGTTCGCTGTACCGGCTGAGTGCCTGCGACTCGGCCAGTGGGGTCATGAACTTGAGCATGGCCGCGAGATCAACATGCCGGATGTGAACGCCCGCCCACTCCCAATCGAGGAACTTTACCTGGTTTGCCGTGGTGAGCTTGACGTTCGACATGTTTGGATCGCCGTGCACGACCCCAATAGCGGCTTCGGGGGGTGGTGGGAGGCTCTTCGTCAGAGCCTCGACGTCATGGAATTGTGAGAGCAGCTGCTCGAGACACCGATCTGGGCCTCTCTCGAGGTGGATCTCCAGGGAACCTCGGTAGTAGTCGAGCATCTCGTCCTGCACTGTCAGGTATCGAAGGAGTAGGTCGCTAGCCGGGCCAGTGGTACACGTGCCCAGGGCAGCGTGGAGTTCGGTGAGCGCGCGAACAGGTGGCTGTCCCCGATCGTGCGTGACCAGGACGGGGTTGAGATCCTCGCAGAGAAATGAGTATCGACGCCCGGCCTCGGCCTCCTCGGCCCAGAAGCATTGTGGAAGATATCGAGCGAGGCCCTCCGACTGACATCGGTAGACGGTGTATTCGGCTGGTCCTGGAGTTACGGGCAGGCGATCCAGGATCGGGTTGAAATCCGATGTGGCGATCGTCTGTTTGTAGATCATGGTGTGTTGGCGACCTGAGGTCGTTCGTAGGAAGAGGCGGAAGGCACCCTGTGGCTTCCAGGAAGACAGGTGCTGGTGACTGCAGGACTCGAGGGGTTCCTCCAGCCGACTCCGGCAGACTTGATTCAGCGTGGCCAAATCGAGTCCCGCCGGCGGGCCCTCCACAGTCGGGGCGCTGACTCCGGGGGCGCGTCTCGACAGCGCCCGTGAGAGCGATTCTCTCACCCGGCGCGCAAGTGCCACAGGTGATCCCTCCGACAATCGGAGGGTTCGAAGAGTCTCGTGCATTCCTCTGGCCGGCACCTCGGCCGGTTCCCAACGAGCCGTAACGCTACACCAGGGTCGCTCTAGTGTCGATAGAGACCAGGAACAAGAGACTCGCAGCTCCTCTGGCATCTGCTGCGAACGACCACGTGAGGAGACGCATGGATCCGGCCGAAGTACGTCCACCCGGGAGCGTGGGCGAACGTCTGAAGATCGTTCTCGCCTACCCCAAATGGCGGTTCTCGCTTCCTCCGACGGATCTGAGGCTGGCGATGGAAGTCGTCGGACACGAGCTGGGACGCCGTCTCGCGCGGCACGCCGACGTAGCGTTATATCGGCGCGGGGATTCGGGCGAGCCCGGATTACAGGTCATCGAGGGAGTTCAGTACCGCCGGGTCGGATGGCGCGCGGATCGGGCGTTCACGCGACTCGCCCAACTGAAGGAGCAGCTCCAGAAGCGACTAGGCGACTACGATCCGACCCGTCCCTTCACCTCCGCTTCGACGGCATACCTCGGCTATGCGACTCGCGTGTCCATTGGCGCCCGTCGATGGGGGGCCCACATCGTCCATCTCAACATCTACGACGGCCTGATTCCCATTGTCCGGCGGCTCAACCCCGACATCGGGATCGTCTTCCACATGCATGACCATTCGCAGGTCCAGCGCGATCGGGAGCGGGTCGCGCAGCACCTCGCTGCTGCCGATGCGATCGTGGGCTGTAGCGACTACGCCACGCAACAGGTGAAAGACCGGTTCCCGGAGCTCGCCGACCGTTGCGTGACGATTTGGAATGCCGTGGACACCGATCTCTACCGAGTGGCGGCCGATCCCCACCCTGACCGGGTTCCCACCGTTCTGTACTACGGGCGCCTGTCCCCAGAGAAGGGGCTGCACATCATTCTGAAGGCGTTTCGACAGGTGCTCGACGCGATTCCCTCGGCCAGGCTCCTCATTGCCGGCCAACTCGCTCTAGCGGGTGCCGAGTTCGTGGATCCATTCGGCTCAGATCCCCTGTTCGCCGAGCTGGGCCAGTTCTGGGGACGGGGCAACGAGTACCGTGCCTACCTCGAGTCGCTGATCGATGACAGGATGCGCTCACAGGTTCAATTCCTTGGATCCATCGCCAATCGAGACACGGTGGCACTGTTGCATCGGTCCGACGTTCTCGCGTTTCCCTCGCTCTGGCATGAGCCCTTCGGCCTTCCGGTCATCGAGGCGATGGCGGCCGGGGTGCCGGTGGTCGCTTCGCGTGGAGGTGCGTTTCCCGAGACCGTCGTGGACGGCGAGACGGGCCTTCTGGTCGACCGAGGTGACGTGGATGGTCTCGCCAACGCTCTCACGGCTCTGCTGAGCGACCCCGAAATGCGCTGGGGTATGGGGAAGGCAGCGAGAATCCGTGCCGAAGAGGTGTTCTCTTGGGATCGAGCCGTATATGAGTGGCTCGGTCTGTACGACCAGATCTTGAAGTAGCCGCTCGCGCTCCGCCGGTGGTGGAGACACCAAAAACCTCAAGGGCACCTTCAGGGGTGCCGATTCCGATGAAGCTGGGCAGGGGGGCACAGCTAGATCGGGAGGATCGAGGTGGCTGTCTTCCAACGAACCGTGATGGCCCTT
>Ga0307426_1000202_pt1 | contig 39323 bp, 36 predicted proteins | sample SalMarWE160340MG_FD_202165 | JGI IMG/M metagenome (GOLD analysis project Ga0307426, IMG submission 202165) | Salt marsh sediment microbial communities from the Plum Island Ecosystem LTER, Massachusetts, United States - WE1603-40 | ecosystem: Environmental > Aquatic > Marine > Intertidal zone >... | reverse complement strand
ATGGGTTAATCGTTTGTCCGGGATTTATTGATATTCATTCTCATACTGATTATATCTTACCGGTAAATAGAAGTCAAGAATCAACCTTGTGTCAAGGAATCACGACAACAATGGTAGGCATGTGCGGAGATGGAATGGCTCCTATTCCGAAAGGTAAGGAAAAAGATTTTAAGAAAAAAATAGCAAAAATCGATCCTGTACTTAAACAATTTGATTATCCTTATCACACTTTCAAAGAATACTTGGAATATAATGATCGCAAAAGAAATTCAGCAAACTTAGCTTTTTGTGTAGGTTATGGGAACATAAGGTGGGCAGGAGGTCAAGCTTTTGAAAATCGAGTAGCAACACCAGAAGAAATGGAACGGATGAAAAGTTATTTACGAGAAGCCATGGAAGCTGGAGCGTTCGGGATGAGTACAGGGTTGATTTATGCCCCTCAAATTTTTGCTAAAACGGAAGAATTAATTGAACTAGCAACAATAGTGGGGGAATATAATGGATTGTACTTCTCGCATATTCGGAGTGAAGGAAAGGAGATTATTAAAGCAATAAAAGAAGCTATCGAAATCGTCGAAAAATCGGGATGCCGTGGAGGTCAAATCGCACACCATAAAGTTGCTGGTGAACAATTTTGGGGAGGAAGCATCCATACTTTAAAATTATTTGAGGACGCTAATGAAAGAGGAATACTCATGACCTATGATCAATATCCGTATAATAGAGGCATGTCAGATCTTGCAACAGCACTCCCACCGTGGACTCGTGAAGGAAATAATGATATTATCCTAGAACGAATAAAAGATCCAGAAATTCAAGAGAAAATCAAAAAGGATGTTGAGGAAGGAATCGAAGGATGGGAAAATTGGATTAAAAATGAAGGGATGAAAAACATTTACATCTCAACCGTGGGTTCAGATAAGTGGAGGGATGTCGCTACTTTAAGCATTCCTGAAATCACTAAAAAGAAAGGTTTGATTGATGATTGGGATACCTTTTTTACATTACTGATTGATAATAAATTGGCGGTAGGAATCACGATTGAAAGTATGGGCGAGGAGGATGTACGACGAATAATGACGGGACGGTATCAAATGGTAGGTACTGATGGAGCAGGTATTCCTGCATCTTTCAGTTCTGGAGCATTTCATCCCCGATTTTTTGGGACCTATCCCCGCATTCTAGGTAAATATGTAAGAGAGGAAGAAATCTTAACCCTTGAAGAAGCGATACGAAAGATGACCTCTTTTCCAGCGAGTAAGCTTGGCCTTCAAGATAGGGGGCTAATTCGGGAAGGAAATTGGGCAGATATCGTCATGCTTGATCCATTAAAAGTAAAAGATACCGCTACTTATGAACACCCTTATCAACTTCCCGAAGGAATTCCACATGTTATCGTGAATGGAGTAATTGTGGTCCAAAATGGAAAAAAAAATAAAAAATCTCCGGGAAAAGTTATCCTACGCCCAACCTAAACTAAAAAAAGGTAAAAAATGAAATTTAAATAGAATAGTATACAAATATACTTTGGTAAACTAATATGTCAGTTGTAAAAATTAAAAATAAAAAAAGTCTAGAACAACTTCAAGCGAAATTAACCTTGAGATTGGGTCGAAAACCCACTCAACAAGAAACACTTGATTACTGTCTCATTTTAGCTAATCAAAATTTTGAAAAAGTCATTGAAATAGCAATGCAACTTCCAATGCTAAATTCAAAAAGAGTCCAAGAGATTATTGAAAAAAGAAACAGCTTGGATGACATTCCTTATAACTCTAATATTCAATTTGATTCAGAAAATGATACAGATATTTATAACTCATAATGGGTGCTTAATTTGGGCGTTTTTCTTGATAGCGGTTTTTATCTTGGTCTTTGTCACCCAAAGGATAAATACGCGGAACAAAGCGAACGAATTTTAAAAGAATTAGCCACGGGGAATTATGGAGTTCTCTATACATCTTATTTCATTGTAAATGAAGTCACAACATTAGCCGCAATTAGATCTAAAAATAACATCAAAGTGTTCAACCACCTTGAAAAATTATTATGGGGGAGTGAGAAAATTGCAAGTATTCTTCCTTTCGATTTAAATAATGAACACGAAACATGGGAATTATTCAAAAAGATAAATATTACTGACTTGAAAGATAAAAAACCAATGAGTTTTACAGATATCAGTTCTATTATATTATGCAATCACCACCAAATCGAACATATCGTGAGCTTTGATTCTCATTTTGATAGGTTTCTTCAAAGAGTATTTTAAATATAATAAATCAATTATTAAAGATTTTAACTCTTGAAGAAGCGATACGAAAGATGACCTCTTTTCCTGCGAGAAAGCTCGGGCTGCAAGATAGAGAGCTAATTCGAAGGGATTCCTCATATTATTGAATAAATAGTAGTAGCTGTGGTGCAAAATGGAAAAAAAAATAAAAAGTCACCCAGAAAAGTTATACATCATATTCATTGAGAAGATATTTATAAAATATTAAATTAATATTTTTATTATACATTCAATTACCAAATCCATCAAAAATTAAATATCAACAAAATTTAATGTGAATATTATGGCTAAATATGAGTGTGGAGCTTGCGGCTATGTTTATGACGAAGATGTCGAAGGAACAAAATGGGAAGACCTCCCCGATGACTGGGTGTGCCCAGTATGTGGAGTAGATAAGAGTTTCTTTACTAAAATTTAAGAACAGACCATTGAATATTACTTTTTTTATTTTTTTCATTTAATTATTAAAACATTTTAATTTCATTTTAATTCTTAAACTTCTGGCAAATTTCTAAAAAATAGAAATCAAATTTATAAAAAGTATAAATCTCTAATTCATATTATAATATACTACTACTAAAAAAGGGTGAAAATTACATGAATGATTTAGAAATCATGAAAGATGTTTCATATGTTGGATACGTGGATTGGGAAGTTAGGAACTTTCATGGCTATTCAACGCATAAAGGATCATCATATAATGCATATTTGGTAAAAACGGGAGATAAATACGTGTTGATAGATACTGTAAAAAGACCATACTTCAAGTATTATTTAGAAAACATTCAAGCAGTGTGTGATCCAAAAGATATTGCCTATTTTATCGTGAATCATATCGAACCTGATCATTCAGGTTCCTTTCCGTTAATATTAGAATATTTACCTAATGCTGAGATTATAGCCTCAACCAAGGGGGTAGAAATTTTAGAACAACATTATCACGAAGAAGTAGATAAAATTGTTTTTGAAAAAATACGCGCAGTAAAAAATGGTGATACTTTAAACGTTGGAAATGGTAAAATTTTTACTTTTGTTCCTATTCCGATGATTCATTGGCCTGATTCGATGGTTTCTTTTATGACTGACGAGAATGGGAAAAATGTGTTATTTTCCAACGATGCCTTCGGGCAGCATTTTGCGACATCAAAACACTGGGATGATGAAAATAATTTTTCAGAAATAATGTGGGAAGCGGAAAAGTATTATGCGAACATTTTACTTCATTTATCAAATCTGATTGCTAAAACCCTCCCTGTTGTTGGAGCCCTGCCAATAGAGATCATTTGTCCTTCACATGGGGTGTGCTGGAGAAAACATATTCCTGATATCATAGAAGCTTATACTAAATGGTCGAGTGGTGAAATTGAAGAAAATACTGCATTGATTATTTATGATAGCATGTGGGAAAGTACAACCAAGATTGCGAAAGAATTATACCACGAGATTTGGCGAAGGGGAATTCCGGTAAAAAGATTCAATTTAACTTCTTCTGATTATAGTGATGTTATAACCGAAGCAATGAAAGCTAAAGCGATTTTAGTTGGAAGTCCAACTTTAAATAGGGGCCTTTTTCCTTCAGTAGCACAATATTTATGCTACCAAAAAGGCTTAAAACCTATGAACAAGGTCGGTTTAGCATTCGGGTCGTATGGTTGGAGTAGAGGAGCAGTTAGAACTATAATCAGTGAAATGGAAGCCACGGGAATAGCGATGTTGGACGATTCAATTGAAATACAATTCGTACCAAGGCCTAGTGATTTAAACTTTAAGGAAATCGTGGATAAATTAGTTAAAAAAATGGAGGCATAAACTCTTGGATTTTTCATTAACCGAAGAACAAAAAGCTCTTCAGCAAAAAGCACGGAATTTTGCAATAAATGAAGTTTTACCAGTTGCGAAGAAGTATGATGAGTCTGAAGAATTTCCAATGCCCGTTATTAAAAAAGCCTGGGAAGAAGGATTATTAAATTTAGGTATTCCAAAACAATATGGTGGTCTTGGATATGGTTTAATTGAATCTTGCATCGTTGTGGAAGAAATATCTTCTGCATGCCCTGGCATGGCTACTTCAATATTTGATAATAATCTCGGAGCGGAACCAATAATTATAGGGGGCAATGAAGAACAAAAAACTCGAATATTAGGAGAACTCATAAAGGAATTTAAATTGATAGCATTCGCGACTTCAGAACCTACTATGGGTTCTGATGTGGCAGGAATGAAATGTAAAGCAGAAAAAGATGGTGACGAATACATCCTTAATGGAGCTAAGTTTTGGATCACAAATGGTGGTTTTGCAGATTATATAACCGTTTTTGCAACGGAAGATCCTGAGAAAAAGCATAAAGGTATAGCAGCTTTCATAGTTGACACTAAAGCAGAAGGAGTAAAACTTGGGAAACATATTCCTAAACTTGGTCAAAGAGCATCAAATACCGTAGCCGTTTCACTTAAAAATGTAAGAATTCCTAAAGATAACGTATTAGCAAAACCTGGTAGGGGTTTTGTTGTTGCAATGCAAACTTTCGCTCATACTCGACCTGCGATAGGAGCCTTCGCGGTCGGGTGTGCTCGCTCAGCCATGGAATATTCTATTGATTATGCTCAAAAAAGAGAAGCTTTTGGTAGACCAATTAGCAATTATCAAGCTATCCAACAAAAGATAGCAGATATGTACAAGGATATCGAAGCAGCGAGATTACTAACATATAAAGCAGCGTGGGAAGCAGATCAAGGGCTCGATAATAACATGAGTTCAGCAGTTGCCAAAGCTTTTGCGTCTGATGTTGCAATGAGGGTGACCACCGAAGCGATTCAAGTTTATGGGGGTTATGGATATTTAAGGACTTACCCCGTTGAAAAACTCTTTAGAGATGCGAAACTTTACCAAATTTATGAGGGAACTAGTGAAATACAAAGAATTGTCATATCTCGTTTTGCACTTAAAGGATACAAACATGCAATGCCTAGTGTATTCAAAAGAGATAGAGTTTAAATCTGTCTTCTAAAAATTTAATTTTTCTTTTTATTAAAATACATCATTTTGAATTGTTTTTGATTATTTTTATACCCTTGATAATCTAAATAATAAAAAAAAGAAAAGAGTTTTAAAATTTATTCTGTTCCTTTCCAGAGTCCATGTAGATTACAATATTCACGCGCTACCAAATTTGAGGTATCTGCGACAACAAAAGTTGCCTTAGGTTGCATTCCTGGTGCTAACATTTGCCGTTTATAACAATTATCTTTACAAATTAGTTCAATCCACATGATATAATGTTCTGTTGTCATTGGATGAGGAGTTCCCATTGAAATTCCAACATCAACGGTGACTTTATTACCTGCAATCGTGATCTTGGGAACATGTTTTTCTCCCTTCCAATCAGCAGTTTTTTCTTCTTGTAAAACCATGGGTTGACTACAGCATATTGTTACAGGAGCAGCTGGATTAAGAATTTCTATTACTTTTCCGCAAACATTGCACTTATATATTTCCTTTTGTTTCATAATTCTTCACGAATTTCATTTAGAAGCTTTTCCTTGTAAGAATTGATTTCTTATTATTTAATCATTTTGCTTAAATTTTATAAAAAAACCAGAGAAAAATAAGAAAAAAAAATATGTAATTCTCTAAAAATCTTCACATTTCTTTCTAAAGTAGGATCTATTATGATCACAACTTGGACATTTCCAGTTTTCTGGTAAGTGATCCATCTCAATTTCGTAGCCGCATTCAAGGCATACCCACACGATCTTTTTATCCCGTTTGAAAAATGCATCATCACCGATTATCTTTAATAGTTTTCCATATCGCTCAGCATGATGTTGTTCAGCTCTCGCAATAGCTCGTGCTCGTTTAGCAATATCGGGATATCCTTCTTTTTCAGCAATTTTTGCTAAATCTGGATATAGGTGTTGCCATTCCATGTTTTCTCCCTCAACAGCAGATTTTAAATTTTCTATGGTCGTTCCATACGTGCTAGGGTAATCTTCGCAAACGTTGAATGGTCCATCCTTGTCTTTAAACTGTTGAAACATTTTATAGAAATTTAACCCGTGTTCTCTCTCTTGATTAGCTGTTTCTTCGAATATGTGAGAAACCAAAACATAACCTTCTTTCTTTGCTATGGAAGAGAAGAATGTATACCTGTTGCGGGCTTGACTCTCCCCAACATAAGCCGCAAATAACTTTTTTTGTGTTTCCTTCATGATTTTTACCTCTTTAAATCAATTTTTAATGAATTTGGTAATAATAATCAAATGGATATTTTAACTTTTTTTACTTAAAAATAAAATTAAAGATAAAAAAAGACTTATTTCAAAACTACTGATACTCAGTCAAGACAGGTATCACTGGAAATCCCTTACGATGCCAAGCAATCATTCCACCCGTCAAGTTTCTTACATCCTTGAATCCTGCTCTTACCATTAACTGGGAGGCCATCATTGAACGAGATCCACTATGACATATGACTACTATCTCTTCATCCTTATATTCATTTAAGTCATCCATGTTGTTCATTAAATCTCCAAGTGGAATTAATTTTGAGCCTTGTACGTGACCTGTCCTTCCGTGATATTCTTGAGGAGTTCTTACATCTATTAAAATTGCTGGAGCATCATTCGTGTCAAGTCTTTCATGTAATTCTTCGGCATCGATTTGAGAAAGAGCCGGTGCGTTGGGACCTCTTCGATCTTTTCTTGATTTCTTTTTAATTTCAACGGGGGCTTTCATTTCTTCTACTTCAAGCTTTCCTTTCTCTAAAACTGCTAACAGTTTCCCACCTTCTTTTCCAAGTGACAATAAATGAACCGAATCATTAAGTTTTGAATAAGCTTCAACGCTAGATTTAAAACCGGGGTCAGTAGCAAAAATTTTTAACTTCTTATTTTCAGGCAATGATTCCAAGCCCTTGATTAACGCGTTCAATGGCCCTGGGCATGAAAGTCCACAGGCATCAACTTCAATGAACTCACTAGTTTCAACGGTTTTTGATTCCATCATTTCTTCTATTAACTCTTCCGAAGGTCCGCATGCCGCAGCAATTTCTTCCGTTGTCATTCTTGCTATTTCAAACGTCTTATATCCTCCAGTAAGGTTATATACTTTTTTATAACCATTTTGCATTAAAAGCCTGGTTGCTAAATACCCACGAAATCCGACTTCACAGAAAACGTAGATAGATTTATCCTTAGGAATCTCATCCAAGCGACTTCTCAGTTCTAAATCATTAATGTTACGAGCATTTTCAATAGTACCAATCTCGAATTCTTCGGGAGTTCTAACATCAAGCAGGAAGCTATTATTCTTCATTATATTTTCCAAGTCATGCCAATGCCAAATAGGCATGTCACCTCTCAGCACGTTCGATGCAACAAAACCGGCCATGTTGATCGGATCTTTAGCTGATCCATAAGGGGGTGCATAAGCAAGTTCTAATTCCTCTAAATCAAATACAGTTCCTTGAAACTTAATAACAGTCGAGATGACATCAATCCTTTTTTCTGTACCAGTACCTCCAACTGCTTGAACTCCTAAAATTTTTCCAGTTGGAACTTCAAATATTAATTTCATAGCAATTGGAAATGCTCCCGGATAATATCCGGCATGATTATTTGGATGGATATATACCTTTTCATAGTTATATTTTAAATCCTTCACTTGTCGTTCGTTTAATCCAACAAAAGCTACGGTTAGGTCAAAAACTTTTAACACCGACGCTCCTAACACTCCTTTGTATATCGAGTCTCGCCCAGCAATGTTATCAGCAGCAATCCTTCCTTGTTTATTTGCTGGACCTGCAAGTGGAATAGCTGTAAAGTCTTGTGTTTGTAACTGTTTCACTTGAACAGCATCTCCCACAGCATAAATATACTGATCTGAAGTAAGCATGTGTTCATTTACCATAACATGCCCTTTTGGTCCAATTTCTAATCCCGCGTCTTTCGCTAGTTTACTTTCTGGTTTAACTCCAATAGCTAGTATTATCATATCAGTCTGTATCTTCTTTCCACTTTTTGGTATCACGAAATTACAATGATTTTCATCACAATTAAAAGAATCTACGGGATCCCCCAGTTGAAGACATACTCCATTTAGAATCAATTCTTGGTGAACAAATTGTGCCATTTCTTTATCAAGCGGAGACAAAACTTGGTCTAACATTTCTACAATCTTCACTCTTATGCCGCGTTCTCTTAGGTTTTCTGCCATTTCTAAACCTATATATCCTCCACCAATTATCGTGGCATGTTTTATATTACTTTTCTCAGCAAATTCCTTGATAGCCACTGAATCTGGAATTGTTCTCAAGGTAAAAGAAGGAACTTCTTCAAGTCCTTTAAAGGGGGGTACGATTGGTGAGGCTCCGGGTGAAAGTATTAGGAAATCGTAGTCTAAATTTAAAGTCTGACCTGTTTCTAAATCTTTTACATTAACAATTTTTTTATCCTTTTCAATCGAAATAGCTTCATGGTTGATTTTAATATTTATATTAAATCTATCCAAGAATGTCTCGGGAGTCATGAGTTCAAGTTGCTCGCGATATTTAATAATATGACCCACGTAATATGGAAGGCCACAGTTGGCGAATGAGACGTAAGATCCTTTTTCTATAACAATAATTTCGATATCTTCATTTAACCTCCTCAATCGGGCCGCTGCTGATGCTCCACCAGCCACTCCACCTACAATAACTACTCTTTTCATGATATTTCCGACACTTCCCATTTTTTAAGTTATGTGTGATTCATACACTACTTTTTAATTTGCAATATTAAATCTCCAATTTAAATCTCTTTATTATGAATTATGTATTAGATCTAATCTCAAACTATGAAGTGAAACAATTTAAAATTTGAAATTTATTTTTAAAAATCTTTTTTATAAATTAAATTTCGGTTGATTTATATTTCTTCAAAACCAATTAAATCCATATGGATGCTGAAAACAATTTAATTAAATTGATTAAATCAAGGAGAAGCATAAGAAATTTTGTTTATGAAAAAATAAGCAATGATACGATTAAAGAAATTCTCGAGTGTGGTCGTTGGGCCCCTTCTGCAAATAATTGTCAACCTTGGAAGGTATGTGTTGTAATTCATCCTACTGTGAAGAGAATGCTTGCAGAATTATCTAATGATGGTGGGATCATAGAAAATGCTTATGTAAATTTTGTTATATTTTTAGATGTTGAAAAAGGATCTGAACGAGTTAAAGATGTTCAATCATTAGGAGCCTTTATTCAAAATATTCTGTTAGGTGTTCAATCGAAGGGTTTAGGAGCTGTTTGGATCGGTGAAATTTTAAAAAACAAAGAACGAGTCAATGAAATATTTAAATTACCAATGGAAAAATTTGAACTGATGTGTGTCATTGCCATGGGTGTTATCGATGAACCGGTGGCAAATCAAAAAATAAAAGAAAGAGAGAGATATCCTTTAGAGGATATTATAGAATTTTATTAATCTATTGAGTTATTTCTTTTTCTCAAGCTTATTTTTTTTCATTTCTTTGAATTCTTTAGAAAAAAATTCATTTCCATAATGAGAAAATAACACGGCTGTAGGATCATGCGGAGCTGATCGATCCTTTGCAATTAAGGTTGTAACAGGAGCTTCTGAAAGATGAGTAAAAGTTATATCATGCCCAACACATAATCCAACGATTACATTCATCTCGGTTTCTGCTTCATTTAGTAGCAGAGCTTGCGCTGCTGGGTTACAAGTAATCCATCCTATGGTATACCCTGTTTTTGAGAACATGGTATATTCTTCAGGAATCCCTACTTCCGTTTTTTTTACTCCTCCAGTCTTACAGCAGGTTGAGATCACTTCAAAACCATAATTTTCAAGTATTTCCGCGACTCTCTTCACTTCTCGAAGCATCCCTACACAAAAAGCAAGTCCCAATCTATTATATCCCATTCCTTTGGCATATTCTACAGTATCTTTTAAACGTGACCAATGAATATATCCTCTTGCTTCCACGATGGATGCTACTGCCGTAGATTTCTTAATAAATTCATCGGAGTCATACAAATCTCTCGCCTCCTTTTCAATTTTAGGATAAATTTTCATTGGACAGTTTTCTAATATCTTACTTGCTCGACCTACTGCACAATATTTGATTCCATTGCATTTATGACAAGTTGGTGCATTCATCTTCAATCTTCCATATCATTTCATCAGATTATAATGATAGTGAGCATTTCTAACTTATATAAATATTTGGTATCGTGATTAAAATCGAAAACTCAGAGAAATTTACTAGCGATTTCAAGTCAATGCTAAACATCGTGATTTTTAATACCATGGGCTTTTTTTTCTTGGACTTTTTAATACCTTACATAGCGAGCCAAGTATTAAATGCAACTGGTATTGAAATCGGATTAATTTTTTCGGTTCAAATATTTGGTTTTTTAATAAGTTCTTCATTTACAGGATTCATTACGGATAAGGTTAAATCGAGAAAAAGTTTGATCTTGCTTGGATCTCTTGGAAGGGGGTGTGGCTATTTCATACTTTATAGTGCCATCATTTTAAACTCATTAATTGGAATGAATATTGGGACTTTTTCAATAGGTTTTTTTGCGGGGTTTTTTTGGATACCCTTAGATACATTAATAGCTGAAAAATCTAACAAGATTCACCGATCTCATGCGTATGGAAGAAGAGAATCGGCTATAGGTAGGGGAATGCTCATTGGTTCAATCTTTGGATTTACTATTTTTGGGTTTGCAATTTCCTCAACTACTAATCCTTTTATTATCTATATGGCAATACCATTGTTTGGAATCGCAAATTTTTATGCAGGGATTCGATTCTATCGCAATGTTGATGAACGCATTAAATTCAATCAAGAAATGATTAGAGAAACAGAAAATAAGGATATATTAACTAAGATACCAAAAAGAATGATACTTGGGATGATAATACTGATGATAGTTCTGATCCTAGCAAACATTAATGGCTCTATTGGACGCCCTTTTTTTAATGTATATATTCTTGACGAAATCGTAAATGATCCGACCATTGCGATGATAGCTTTTATTCCAAGCGGTTTTGTTCCATTATTTCTCTCTCCTAAAATTGGGAGTTTGGTGGATAAAGTCCATCCAGCATTAGGGATATCTCTCTCAAGTACACTAGGGTCTTTGGTGACTTGGTTTCTGATTAATTCTCCAAATGTTATAATGTTTTCAATTCTCTACGTTTTAGATGTTACCATTGTATCTGTTGGAAATTTAGTTTTTCAGAATTTTCTAAGCAGAATTTCAATCAAAAGTAGAGGAAAAATACTCGGTTTAAGATCATTTTCATCCAATTTTGGAGGAATGATCGGACCAATTATAGGTGGACTCTTATGGGATAATTTAGGTCACAAAGCTCCATTTATTGTTTCTATTTTAGTGGAATTGACCCTCATTCCAATGTACATTTTAGCAGTCTATTCTTTAAAAAATTACTTGACTGAGACCTATGGAATTGATAAAAAAATTCAACTAGAAAATATATAAAAAGAAATTAAGTGAGTCATTTAAACAAATTTTTCTATTTATTAATAAAAAAAAATTTAGTGCCATTTGAGAATTAAATCTAGAACCTTAAATGTATGACATTTGAGATGATGGGACCTATCCAATAATAAAAATTAATCCAGAATTGACTTGTCAAACCTAAATATAAGAGCGCATATAATAAGCCGAAAAAGAATCCAAAAATAACATCTATCGGATAATGCACTCCTAGTATTAATCTGCAAATCGCCATTACAACATCTAAGCTAAGAAAAATGAAAAATATTATCATATTATTAAAATAAAAGCTAAATATAAGCCCAAACAACAATAAGAAGGCCACGTGACCACTTGGAAAGGATTGTTTTTCTGATTCAGACATTAAGTAAGGAATTTTTATGAAATCATCATGTTTTTTAACTCCCTCTTTTTTCAATGTGATATATGGGCGATTTCGCTTGAAAATTTTATACTTAACAAGAGAATGAAATATGATTGATTGTTCAAATCCTCCAGTGAACAAAACGATGAGGTAATAATCTTTAGTAATATATCCATAAATGACCCACATTAACCATACTAATCCCCAGAAGTAAAGAGTGCCAAAAAAGCTGAAAGTCTTCGCAAACAACATGCTTCGCTTGGAGAAATCACTTTTATAAACTGAAAGAAATGTCTTAGTGTCCCAATCTTCTAATTTTTGGAGATATTCTGTTAAAGCTGACATATAATCTTGATTAATGATATTCGTTTCTTTATATAGCTTTTCCGACAATATATAATATTGTTTGGTTGAACTTTTAATAATATAATGAGTATTATTTGGAGAGTTCTACCTACAATAAAGCAAGAACGGTCATTTTTAATTTCATATTAGTCAGAACTTTATGGATAGTATTATAAATCATTCAACAATAGAAATCATAAAAAGTATTAATATTATTGTTTATGAACTCAATCTAGGATATAGAGGTAATTTTATGCTATCTTTGATAAATAAAGATAAGATTCGTGCTGATAATCTTATCATAGTAGTAATAATATTAAGTATATTCGTCATTTTTATCATTATGGATAAAATTGTTATAACAGCTCTTTTTGTATACCCCATGATGGCATTTCTTACTCATGGCGTTATTTACTTATATAATGGTATCAAAAAAAAAGATAAAATGTTATTTCAAGTATTATTGGGGATGTGTGAAATTATTTTTTGCATGTTTATGCTTGGTTTAGTTCTCTTTCAACCTGCTGTAGGACTAAGTGGAATGCTTGTATTATTTGCTTATCCCCTAATTATCACGGGTTTTGCTGGATTAATAAAGGCTATATTAATTGACGTGTATACTTTACAATATAGAGTAATAAATGGAATCCTTGGTATGGCAACAATTATTTTTTCTTTTAATGCAATTACATTTTCTGAAATTTGGACATTAGGCTATTTAGCAATAATATTTGTATTACTAATACTAAATATAATCTTTCGATCCGCTCTCTATTTAAGCGAGTTTGGCCTATCTATAAAACATTTTGAAAATTTTAGAATTATTTTTTTAATTTGGGATGGATATTTTCTCAAACTTGAATCCAACGTAGAAGAATCCGATGAAAAGAATGTTTAGGATTTATGGGTAAGTTTTGAATCCACTTAAGGAAGTTAAAACCATTAGTATCAGTTAAGATTTCAGCATTATGCATTTAATCATCACCATAAATATCTCTAAATATTTAATAATAACATTTTTTTAATGTGATAAATAATATAACAGACGGTTTCACTAATGTTTAGTATACAAATAATAAATATTAAAAAAAGGCGATTGAATTATTACTGATGTTCATTATAATAGAGAAATAGGTTCTCAATTATTCCTATTTACACCTGGACCTGTTCATGTACCCGACAGAATTCTACAAATACTTGCTAAACCGAACGACACTCATCGCTCAAAAGTATATTCTGAAATGCATCAACTTACTACAGAAGGATTAAAAAAAATCTTATATACAAAAAATGAATGTTTACTATCTACATCAAGTGCTACGGGTTTAATGGAGGCTTGTGTAAGAAATCTTATAAAGGATGATGAAAAGGCTCTATTTTTGACAGTTGGGGCTTTTGGAGACCGATGGTATGAAATTGGTACTTCAAACGGTAAAAATTCGATTAAACAAAGTGTCGAATGGGGAGATGCTATTACTCCTGAATTTGCTCAAAAAGCTTTAGATAAAGACAAATACGCTGTAGTTTTCATTCAGTCTAATGAAACATCCACCGGCGTGTATAATCCAATTGATAAAATCATTCCAATTATCAAGGATTATGGTGCTTTAGCTTGTGTAGACGCTACGTCCTCGATGGCAGGAGTTAAACTTGAAGTTGATAAACTTGGAGTTGATGTATGCTTAGCATCTGTACAGAAATGTTTTACTATACCACCTGGATTAGCAGTTTGTTCTATTTCTGAAGCTGCTATCGAAAAAACTTCCCAAGTTAAAAATCGAGGGCTATATTTTGACTTTGAAGATATGCTAAAGAAAAACAAATCACATCAAACTCCAACAACACCTCCAATACCTCAAATTAGGGCATTAGAATACCAGATAAATTACATTTTGAATAACGAAGGTTTAGAAAACAGATTTGAAAGACATGCTAAATTAGCTAAGCGCACGCAAGAATGGGCTAAATCTTTAGGATTTGAAATGTTTCCTACTAATGAGAAATATTATTCGAATACTGTATCCACGATGAAAAATTCAATTAATATTGATATTTCCAAAATGGTGTCAACTTTAAGTAGTAAAGGTTATGGAATCGTTAATGGGTATGGATCCTTAAAGGATAAGACCTTCAGAATCGGTCATATGGGAGAAATCTTCATAGAGGATTTGAATAAAATGTTAAAGGTTCTTTCTGAGATCGTAGAAGAATTGAAGTAATTTTTTTTTTATCTTTTTTTGTAGTAGTATTTTAAAGCTATAACAACATTAAAAATAATATTAACACATTACAAATATGTGATCCAAAATGAAGATTTTAATAAGTGATAAGCTTGAGGAAGCTGGTATTCAGATATTTGAAGAAAATGGATTTGAAGCAGTAAGGAAATTTTCTATTTCAAAGGATGAATTACGAAAGGAAATAGCGGAATATGATGGTATTGTTGTAAGATCAAGAACTATATTAACCGATGATATTTTAGAAAATGCTAAAAAACTAAAAGTAATAGGAAGAGCTGGTGTTGGTTTAGATAATATTGATCTAAAGAAATCAGAAGAATTAGGCATTACTGTATTAAATACACCTGAAGCACCTTCTATTTCTGTAGCGGAATTAACACTTGGTTTGATGTTCGCTTTAGCGAGATACTTAACTATAGCCGATAAAACTATGCATCGAGGTGAATGGAATAAAAATGATTATTTAGGATATACGCTCCATGGTAAGAAGTTGGGTTTGATTGGTTTCGGTAATATTGCTAAACAATTAGCAAAGCGTGCTATTTCATTAGGAATGAGCGTTGGGGTTTATTCACGATTTAGTAAAGGTCAGGATGCTGTTGATGAAGCTAAAAACATTGGATGCAAGATATACCCCTCTGTAGAAGACGCGATGAAAGATGCACAAATAATCTCCCTTCATCTACCCTCATCGCCACACACAGAAAATATAATCAATGAATCCACCCTTAAATTGATGAAACCTAATTCGATTATTATTAATACTGCGAGAGGAAAGCTGATAGATGAAAAAGCTCTAATTAAAGCATTAAAAAATAAAGAAATAGGTGGAGCTGCCTTGGATGTATATAGAGAAGAACCTTTGAAGGATGAAAATTTAATAAAGTGTATGGATAATCTAATACTCACGCCTCACATAGGAAGTCAAACAATTGAAAATCAAGATGCAGCAGCTATGATGATTGCAGAAAAAATGGTGCATTTTCTAAAAAATTAAAATGAAATGATTAATTTTTTATAAATCATGAAGAATCAATCCAGATAACACTTTAGGATCAAACCACGTAGATTTTGGTGGCATAACACCTCCAAGATCTGCGATAGCTTCCAAATCCTTGATATTAACGGGATATAAATTAAAAAAGATATCATTTCCTTTTTCTGTTACATATCTTTCCATATCAATAGGATTCTTTACACCTCCTACAAAAAAGATATTCTCATCCGCTCGTGGATCAGATATGCCTAAAATTGGATTCAAAACTTTATCTTGAAGTATAGCAACATCGAGACTATCGCGCTTTGATTTGAAATCTTTATCTTTCACACTTAATTCATACCACTTTCCTTTCAGACACATTGCTACTTGGTTTTTTCTTTTTGGATCAAAAGCTCTATCTTTTTGTTTAATCTCATATATTTCTCCCAATTTTTTCAGAAAATCTTCGACACTCATCAGTAATTTTTTAATTACTCGATTATAAGGAAGGATTTGAATTTGATCATCAGAGGCAACATAAGAGAGGAGATATTGCCAAGGTTTATCCAATTCATCCATATCATTTTTACTTAATTGTATTTTACGATATTCAGCAGCACTTGCGGCACGATGATGCCCGTCTGCGATATAGACCTTTTTATTTTTAAACAATTGAGCTAATTTTTCAATAATCTTCGTGTCAGTCTCTTGCCATAAAAAATGTTTGTAATCATTCATTGAAAAAATGAATATAGGATCCTTCATTTTGATTTTTTCAATTGTTTTATTAATTTTTTTATTTGCTGAAAAAACACACCACACGAGTCCCGCAGCTACATTAGTTGCTAAAATATGATTAGTTCGATCTTTAAGAGCTTTCTCACGAGTATATTCATGCCTTACAATATTTCCCTCTTCATAATCTTGTAAAGATAAACCCATAATTAGACCTTGATGACTAAAGGATCTAGATTCCTGCCTATATACAAAAATACTTGGTTGATCTTCTTTGGTTATCAATCCATCATCTTTATATCGTTGAAAAGCTTTAGCTGCATTCTCGTATATCTCTTTTCCATTACCATCAGGCAAGATAAGATGAATTAGTGAGTTAGGATTAAGTTTTAATTTTTTTGCTTCCTCATCACTAATCACATCATAAGGATTTGTTGTAAATTCTTCCGGATTTCTTGGTAAATAGGGCTTTAAAGGTGATATTTTAACCATAATATGCATTAATGGTATGTGCATAATAAAATAGTTTCTATTTTAGGTTAACAAATTTTTATAACATTAATTTTGCTCTTTCGAGTGTTAACAATTCCCTTTTAAGATTTGTCTCCCATTCACTATCAGAATTTTTTCCCATAAATCCACCAATCTCTCCATCCTTTTTTAAAACCCGATGACAAGGAACAATTAGGGGGATTGGATTATTCCTGCAAGTATTTCCTATAGCGCGATATGCATTAGAACCGATATGAGCTCCGATCTCAAAATAGGAAGTAGTTTCTCCAAATTTTATCCTAATTAGCGATTCAAATACCTTAAAGGCAAATTCTGATTTATATTTGTTTTTAAGATCGAGATCCACATTTATTTTTTGTATTTCCGTGAATAAATCAACAGGTTTTCCAGAAAAATATTCTTTGAATAACATTTCAACGTTTTCAAGTATTTCATTCTCAATCAAATTAGATGAATCAACTGACTTTAATTTTTTAGCTTCGATCATTTTTAAAATTTCCTTCTTATTTTTCAACATCGTTAATTCTAATAATAGCAGAGATTTAGTGCTATTTTGATATTCATATTTCAAGAATATGTAAGCTTGAAGACCAGCGGGTTTAAAATGATAATAAGACATAACAATTCTAAAATTGTAATGCTCGTTTTTTAAATTTATTATTTATATCGATAACTATTTAAATTCCTCCTATTATTTGTTTAGTATCTCTTAAAGGTAAATTTAAAAAAAAAAATATTCCTTGAAGCTTTTCAAGGATTAAAAAGGATAAAGATAATAATGTCAAAAGATTTAAAAAATGCTCTTGATGGTATTGAGTCAAGCGAAAATTTAGTTGCCAACATACAAGCAAAAGTAAATAGACTTCAAGAATTGGTTGAAAAGCAGAAAAGAATTATTAGTGATCAAGAATTAATTATTGAAGAACAAAAATCAAAGATTTCTCGAATGTATGATATACCAGAAGACATTTTAGAGTTAAAGGAACTCATTGGTACTCAAAGAGCCTTACTTAATGAAAAAGAAATGGAATTAGATCATGCTAAAGGGACCGTAATTCAAATTGAAAGAGAGTTAGAGCAATATCAAAAACAATCAAAACCAATACAAAAAAGATTGGATGATACTTATGAAACTATAGGTACGATAAAAGCTGAATTAGCTGAAAAAAAATCAGAAGTTCTTTTAAAAACTGAAAGGATCAAAAATTTAGAAAATAAAGTTCGAGAGATTCAAACTTTTACTGATAAATTGCAAGATGAACAAGTAAAAATATTAAATGATATGGATCAAAAATGGAAAACTGAAGTTGAAACGATTAAAAGATTACATTTGGAAGAAAAAAATGAAACAAACGCTAGATTGAGAGAGATGGATCAAATTTTACTTGATAGTAAATTAGTTTCTACTGAAGCTTCTTCAGATGCGAAAGATATCAAATCACGATTTGAGGAAATTCGAAATAAACAGGAAGAATTAATAAAGAAAAATGAAGAATTACGTGACGAAAAAAGAAACCTAGAAGCAGAGATAAGAAGATTTGACGAAAAAATGATAGAACTTCGAAATTTTAAGGAAAAAAATTTAGCGAAAATCACCTATTATGACAAACTCACTCCATTAATGGAGCAAGAAGCTCAATTTAAAGCATTTCTAATCATAGAGAAGGTTGGGGCCATCTCTTTAGAGGATTTAAGAAATGCAATGGGATCTCCAATTGTTTTAGTAAAAAAAATTGTACAAAATCTTCAAGAAGTTGATATATTGGATATTGATGAAGTAGGCAAGATACACGTGAAAAAAATAGAACAGTAAATGATTTTTTAAAGAATATATAAAGTCTCTTTTTATTAATTATTTTTTCGTTATCTTAAGTAAAAATAATATCCTTAAACTAAGAAATTATCCTAAATTTTTGCCAATTCCTTATAAAGATCCGGTAATAATTTCTTAAACTTACCATCCGGAATTTTATCTAAAATTTCAGCAGCAATGGTTTTTAGTATCTCCCGATATAACGTTGGCTTTTCATCCCTCCTCAATAAAAGTGCCACAACGTAATTTTCAATACTTATATGATCAGCCCCTACGCCTGAAAAGAATGAAACCACCTTATTGTTCTTTAAGCTAATCGATGCAAAACCTGGTTTCAAGCTTTGATAGCGATGCGAAGAATACACCTGCGTGAGTAAGTTATTTGTAATTTTAAGATTTTCTGGATAAAATCCTTCGTTAATCGGTCCAATTTCATTATCCCAACGAATTATTAGTATTCCAACTGGCATTTTTTAAATCCTCAGTTAATAATCTTTAAAAGATATAAATTTTAAAATCTAATTTAAGTAATTTTACTTATTTTCTTAATAATTAATTAACTAAATAATTAAAAATAGCATTTATATTATTTTTTATTTATTTTGTTTTATTTCTCTTAAATTTGTTTTTATTTTTCATGTTCAAATTATAAAATAAATTGCTACTCATTAATAGAAGAAAAATAAGGGGAATGGAGGGGGAGGGATTTTCGATTCGCGCGGAAACCGCAAGATCTTCGAACCCTCGAAGGCCTCTACCACTGGATCTTAAGTCCAGCCCCTATGATCGGTCTTGACCCATTTTTCAAGCGAATCCTAAGGCCTATGATACCTGGTATCGGAATATTTGACCAGAGTTCCGTTCAGAGTCGTGTTGGCTCTATAACCTCGGGTACCCCTCCAGCTCATCATATACAGGGGCTACAAGCTTCCTACTATGAGTTCTTGACAAAGGTCAAGATTTTTCTTTAGAAGTTATAAGAATAAAAAATTCCTATGAAATTTAAATTTTCTTAACGGTGGTTTAGCAACTTAAGATGAAATAGAAATTCTTACTTGTTTTTGAGATTATTTAAAAAGGGTTGAATTTTAAAGAAATAAAGATATATTGCATGGGAAAACCCGAGTATTATGAATAAAAAACCAATCTGCCAATAAATCGTATTGAAAATTATTAACGCAAACACAGCAAAAATTACTCCTAAAAGCGACGGAACGTCAGATCCAACAACTAATACCATTAGTAAGATAAATAAAGCACTGTGGGCATCATCTTTTTTCATCATTTCAGGAATTATATATTTATAAGTTATAATTATGGAAAAAATTCCAATACAAATAAAGAAAAATAGTGCAAAAATAAGTTCATTAGGAAAGATATCTGTCAAAATCCTATTCCAACTTAAAATCCAGATAATTAGGAGATAAATAAAATGAACTTCATAGAATGAATATACTAAAATTTTTTCCGAGAAATTAAGGGTGTTTTTTCCGTGTTCACTATTTTGAATTCCCATGCATATTACAAATCATAATTTAAATTTAAAAATTTCTAACCATTAACCTATTAATTAATCTAACTTATGGGAGGCTATAATTTTCATTAACTTTGATTGATATCTTCTTGTTGCCCAGAACACATTTTCCTTAATAATAATATCATTTTCTATGTTTTGAATTCGACTTTTTACCTTTAATTTAGTTAATTTAGTGGAAACTGGATTTATCATATCAATAAACATTTAATATTAAGCTTTCAATACTTTTACTAATCAAATTCAATTTTACAAATTTATGAAAATGAAGTTAACTGAAATTATTGGATTAGAACAAAAACATGCTGATCTTCTTGAAAAAGCAGGAATTAGGGAAACGGAAGATCTATTACCTCTAACTTATTACCAAATACAACAAATGGCCCGAACTATAGGTGTATCAGTTAAAACACTTGATACTTGGCAAGAACACGCGGATTTAATGAGGATTGAAGGAGTTACCCCCCAACTGGCAAACGCAATAAACCTAGTCGGAATCGACTCGGTAAAAGAATTTGCTCGACGGAATGCAAAAACGACCGTTGATAAGCTCAAGCAATTGAAATCAGAAAACCCAAAAATATTAACGAAAGTCCCTACAGAAAAAGAAGTGCAGAAATGGAAAGATCAGGCTATAGAACTTGAAGGAATTCCCAGCAAAAAACCCAGCACGCCAAAGACACCAAAGACGCCAAAAACGCCAAAGACACCCGCGAAAACTCCGGAAAAACCACCAAAAGATTCCTCAGAGTTACCCGTACAACCAAAATTAATTGAAATCAAACCTTTTGATAAGGATTATGGAGAATTTGGTCCAGAATATTGGAACAATAAGTGGGAAGAAGCTACTATAATTTATACGGGTCGAGCACTAAGAGGGCAATCTTATGACAGACAAATAGATGCTGATGTAAAGGTTTTTATTAAACATAATGATGCGATACTTAAACACGTCATCTCCCAAATCGACCTCTATAAAGACACTGCTAATGAAACCGCGTGGATGATACAAAGATTCGTGTGTGACTTCCTCAAGTACACTGATGATGATGTCACGGTCGATTGTCCAGAATACTGGTTGTTTCCATTTGAATCCATTCAATCAGAAGTAGGGGATTGTGAAGATGGTGCAATTCTCATCGCAAGCTTACTCATTAATGCGGGCATTCCTTCTTGGCGGGTAAAAGTATGTGCTGCTCAAGTAATGGCAGATCCTATCGTTGCTCCTGCTGATGATGAAGGAGAATTAGGGGGTCATGCTTACTGTATATACCTGGCAGACCGGCCAGAGTCTGAACGAAAATTAGAGTGGGTAATTCTCGATTGGTGTTACATGCAAGATCCGGACATTCCGATTGAAAAAAAACCATTAGCGCGAGATGGTGGTCAAGAAGGAGCCTACAGGGATATTTGGTTTAGCTTCAATAACGAAAAATCATGGGCTCAAACAGCCTTCGAAGTGACGAGTCGTAGAATAAGCAACCATCAAACATCAAAAATGGAAGATGTCTTGGGAGAATTACAGGAAATTACCAGAATTTTAGCAGAAGAAGAAATTGATAAACTCCTTGAAAAACTCAATTTTACTGTTGAGTAATTATTTAATTTTCCATTGGCTATTTTTTTATTTTATTCCTTTTTTTTTTTAAAATGAAAGTTCTCGGACTATGAAATTTATATTCTTAAATATTCTTAATTATTTTAGGTAAGTGTAATGTGTATTTAGAATCCATAGAAGGAGCTCATTTTCATGCACGAGGAAAAGAAAATTCTATTACTATATGGTCCAAGATTAGATGGATTTGATAATGCTCCAAAATTTTTAACAAAAACTTTTTTATTTGAGATAGAATCTCATGTAGAATATGAAAACACGATTCTTATTGGCGAAGATTTTTCAGTACCTGTATTTGATTTTCTACAGAAGTATTCTTTGGGAGAATTTGAAACTGAGATTCTAGTTGTCGATAATGTAGTAGACATCTTAAAGACTTGGAAAAGTGTGAGTAAGGAAGTATTTAAGATTATACCTCCAATATATAGTAGGATTGTCAAAGGAGTTATATTTATTTATGATATTTCCGAAGAAACTAGAGTTGCTGAATTTCATCTAACAGTAAATATTGATATGGCAAATAAAATTTCATCAAATTTTTTATCGAAAAAAGGGGATGATGATGATGATGTTAAATTTCCCCATCCATACATTTTCAAACCTCCAAATCCACCTGAAGATTTTGGAATGGCATCTCAGGTACAAGTTCATGCTTCCTTAAAAGAAAAAGATTCTGGGGGTGAAATTTATTGCCAGTATTGCGGGAAGAAGCTTACTGAAGAAGAACTATTTACTCATTCTTGTAGAAAAAAACCTAAATAAAAAAATACTAATAAATTGCTAAAGGGATGAAAATAAGAAAAAAAAAGTCTATTCACTTTTATCATTACTTAATAAATTAGATCCGCAATGAGCACAAAATGCTGCTTGTCGTTCAATTATTGCTGCGCATTCAGGACAGACCGTTTTATACTCGAGAGTAGGAGGAATGTTCTTGATGATATTTACGTAACTATCATTCAGTGTTTCATGTATCGTTTTAGCTATTTCTTTTCTATCCTCTTTTGGATAAGAACGGATATATACTGAAGATAGTTCAATTAAGAAATTTTCTACGAACTTTAATTGATCTGCAAAGTTTTTATGTACTTTCAACTTTAGCAATTCCTGTCCTGCTTCAGTTAACGAGTATACTTTTCTAATAGGACCTATCGGACTTTTAACCATCTTTGAATCTAAAAATCCATGTCGCTGCAATTTAGAAAGAATTGGATATACCGTGCCCGATTTTGCTTCCCAAGTGCCAGCAAAATGTCTATTCAGGTTTTGGATTAGATCATATCCAGAAAGTGGGTGACTATTGAAAATTGTCTGAATAATAGTGAATTCTAGTGGAGTAAGCTTGGTTTTTTTTCCGAAATTCTTAAAGAATTCTTTCTCCAAGTCAGATCTCATTTCATCAATAGAATCTTCGAGATCTAAAAACTTATTTAACCACATCAATTAATCACCTAAGAGAATTATTTTTTATGCTCCATGCGTCTTTTCATTTTCAAGATTTCCTTTTCAACGGATTTTTCTCTTCTTGATCTCATCCCACCTTGTTCATCCACGGAACCTCGATGAAATATAATATATGAGATGAAATGAATTGCTAGACCAGTACCCCAAAATATTGTTGGAATTAAAAACCAAAGAAGGTTTGGATAGGTCAAGTAATTCACAATTCCCATAAATAGAATGGAAAAAATGAATGCCACGAAATGAAATATTACACCTCTTTTTGCTATGGGGTAAACTCCTCTTGCATAAACAATATAAGCAGTCGCGTGTTCAGCTAAACCGATTGCCCATGCTAAAATGGGAAAAACGTACCACCAAAACATTGGAGTGAATAGAAAGTTAACTGTAACTAACAGAAGCGAGACAATTATAAAACATCCGATATGAATCTTCACGGACATCCGAAAATTAACTTTTCTCATCGCGATGCGTTTAAGGCTTTCTTCTGAAAATCCATTATAACTCATTTTAATCACTTTTTTTAAAGCATTGAAATATTGGTTTTATTATGATATTATAGTTTTTTTCACATTTAAAGGTATGTAGATTCAACAATATTATTTTGATCTAACAATTCTAGCTCGAAATGAATAATTTAAATCCAAGCGAGATCCAGTCACATTCTTCGACATTTAAATATCTTTTATAATAAAATAATGATATAGTTGCCCACTATTATTAACACCACGGCAAAAATAAACCGTTTGCGAAATTTCTCCTTCAATATCAAGATAGATAGAATTTGTTGTATCATGGGAGTATTGGCTGTAAAAGTTGATGTCAAAACTAAACCATTTATTTCTGCAGCTTTATAAAAAAGGGTATCTGCTAATCCTAAAGAAAGGGAGCCCGCTATTCCAATATAGATAAAATATTTTATAACCTTACGGTTTTTTTTAGAAAAACTGGCGAAGTAATCCCTCTGAAAAATGCCAATCACGATAAAAAGTATTGCACCAAAAAAGACCCTGAAGAAATTTGTAACAAATACATCTCCGGAAATAATTCGAGCTTGATTAAAAGCAACGATGGCGAGTCCCCAGAGAAATGCTGAACCGATAGCTAATAAAGCCCCGATAAGTACTTTATCTGATGGTTTTTTTATCGTTTCTGGCTCGCTCTCATCTAATTTTTCTTTATCTTTCGTGCTTAAAATAAAAGCACTCAATATAATTAAGGCACCTCCTAATAATATCGAGATTTTTAATTCCTCGCCGAATAAAATGAATGCAAAAGGGTAGACAAAGACTAGGCTTAATTGAGTTAATGGAAATGCTCGAGAAACATCAATTTTCTTTAATGAAGTGAAATAAAGCAAATCTCCTATTGTAACAGATATTCCAGAAATGAAACATGCGATTAAATATCCTATTAAATTTTCGAAACTCAATGAGGGAATGAATGAGAATGTACTAAAGAAAATAGCTAAAAGAAAATTTGAGAGGGATACAAATATTAACCTAAAGAGAAGTGCCGGTTTTGATTTAATTTTTCCCAAACTAAACTTATATACTAAACTTGCGCTCGCCCATGTGAACAACGCATCGAGGGTTAAAAAATATCCTATTAATTCGGGCATTAACATTAAATTATTAATTATCGTTTTAATACTATTTTAGAAATTAATACAAGAAGGTTAGTTCTGTATCAACTCCTTTTTACTATTTAAATAAAAGGATCCAATGTTTTTAGAGAATCGGAAAACTTCTGATATATTCTAACATCCACTACAGGAAGGTTTTCACATATTAATTTAGTCAAATCTTTTAGATTTATTTTACATCTATAAAAAGGCTTTATCCCTTTTAATAGAAGAAAAAGTACGGGAGTTTGAATATTTTCTGAGATTTTTTTTAAATCTTTGTCTTTCTCAAACGATTTTTTTAGCTTTTGGATAATGTATTCGTACATTTTATTTTTATTTCTAAATTCTGTTCTAAAATAGATTTGTTCCCATCGATGTTTCCTATTTGTTAATTGAATTTTTTGAACAGATTTAGTATAGGTTTCCTTTTTGGTTATTGAGACTAAAAATATGCCTCTTTTGAATGAAAAATCCGAGGAACACGTAGCTTCAGAGGAACCTGGATTAAAAATCCAGTCGTCCAAGATAAATTGTAAGTGAAAATGACCAAGGGCTAAATAATTTACTCTATCTTTTAGTTTTTGGATTTTTCGGTAATTAACACCTGGAACGTGTTCCATTTGACCTTCAATCCCGAAATGCTGAAGAAGAATGTGAAAAAGATCATCATCTATTTTGATTCCATCCCTTAATTTTAAAAGATAATCCTCTGGATTTTGCCCTAGGTATCTTGTACCATGGATTATTGTATCCTTAATTTTTACCTTTCCACCTTTTCGAGTCGTAAAATCATATTCTTTAAACATTTCCTCGGAGGGCGCATTGATGTCAACATCAAGGAGCACGATAAGCCCTAAATTCGATAACAATTTCAACCAAGACTGCCCTCGCTTTTCAAACCTTTGCCCTCGTGAAAATTTGCGAATATCATGATTTCCTTCAATTGCGACAATTAAAATTTGATTCTTGGTCTCATTTTTAAATCTATTTAATAAGTTCACCACCTTAGTTAATAGTCCGGGTAACATTTCAAGAGAGGTAAAAACATCTCCCCCTAAAAGAATAAAGTCAACTTGATGGAAAACGGCAATCATCAGTATTTCTTCGAAAGCGTTTATGAAGTCGTTTGCACGATCTTCATTTCGATATTGATGACTACCTAAGTGAATATCGCTGGCATGTATGAACTTAACTGAAATTTTTTCTTTTTCTTGAGCTTTAACCAAGTTTATCGATTGAATATAAGTTAAATTAATGCTTGTCATATTGATTTATACTAGGTTATCGATTCGCAAAAGTAATTTCTAGAATGTAATTTTTGTATATAAATTATAAAAGCCCCAAGAAGTAGTGATATTACAGGAAGGACATATTAAAAGCTACGTTATTGATAATATCTTAAATCTTTTCTGATAAATGTGTAAAATGAAAGCGAGAAAATCCAATGAGTAATAGCAATAACCGCCATCCATTCAATAAAAGGTGTCCAAGTTAAAAGGAAAGCTATTTCTATAACTACCACTATTGCAGCACTATAAACATGATATTTTAGGAATTTTTCACCCTTTAACATCATGTAACCAAAAAGGCTTATGTATATACTTCCACAAATCAGGCTACTCATAGCCACGAAACCATGCACGATTATCAAAACTGAGTTTGTTGTTATTGATGGGAAAAAACCAATAAGAATAAAGAAAGTACAAGATAAAATTGCAAAAATTAGGGCGGTTCTATGAATTTTTTCAATTACATTATTACTTTTTAATATCGGAATTAGGTAAAGATAGAAAACTAAAGCTAATGTTCCTGATAGTATAGTCCCTAAATTAAAAAATAGTGCCCCTGGACCTGTTCCTAAATAGCTTACCATGTAATTCACGTTATAGTCGGGAGTCATTAAGATGGCAATTATATCGCCTAATAAGCCAATAATCATTGAAATTAGACCCCAATAAGGTCCTGGGATTACTTTAAAGATTTTGTTCAGAACCTGTCTTAATTGTCCAGACATAGATTTTGAAAATTGTATAAGGTTTTAAATTCTTTTGGATTATTTTATAAGGTCTTTAGTAATTGAAGGAGTTCTTTAGAAAGAGGTTTATTAAACAGAAACATGTTTATTACTTCTTCTCTGTATTTATCACTACTCTTTGCTAATTTAAATAATGAATTTAATTGTTTCCCCTCATTTTCAAAAAAGAACTCTACCATGGATAATTTCATCTTAAAATTCCTTATAATTTTTTTCACGTTTGGGTACTTTTTGTAAGATTTTAGACTTTCCTTGGAGGTATCTTCATTTTCTAATGCATTAATCGCACAGTATGCGGCAGCTTCACCAGATACGATACTTGGATGTATTCCTTCTCCACTAATGGGTGAAACAAATCCAGCTGCATCACCTATAATCATCAGATTGTCAGCATATAAAGATCTGTCAATAACACCAGAACCAGGCATGGGATAAGCTCCACTCCAATGAGTTTTATAATTAGATCCAGAGAGAATTTTTTTAATAAAAGGGTCTTTAAAGAAATTAAAATGTACTTCACTTAAATTGTATTTTGCATTGTCTTCATTACAAGTACCGCATCCAATATTGAATTTATTATCTTTCAATGGAAAAATCCAGCCATAGCCTTTATATTTTTGGAAAAAAAGGAAGATTTTTGACGCATCTAAAGATAATTCTCCTTCCATAATTGCGCATTTCGCTTGATATAGATCATTTATTTGCCATTTTTTCCTTATACCTGAATTATTTGCTAATTTGGAACTCATGCCATCAGCAATAATTAGTATTTTGCCTAAAAAGTCTGTTGAATCAGATTTTGTTTTAGTCTTTATACCTATTTTATTACCATCCTTATAGAGAAAATCGTAGGAAAGATGCTTATCAAATAATTCTGCTCCAGAATCGATCGCAACGTTTCTTATTACATTATTAAATTCTAACCTATCCACGTTAATCGAAGATTCCCTAATATTTTGCCAAGAATATTCCAAATTGTCATAATCACTTGAATACATTGAAACGCCATTAATTTTATGATAATCAAGCTTTCTTAATTGAGGATAATACTTAAAAATCCGTGAACTAACTCCTCCACCACAAGGTTTTCTCCAATTTGTATTTCTTTCAAGTAGGGCTACTTTAAACCCTGCTTTAGCTAAAACTTCCGCACTTTTACAACCTGCAGGACCCGCACCTGATATTACAACGTCAAACATATTAGAACCTTTAAATAATGATAATATAATTCTTTCTTGGAAATTATTTAATTCTTTAGATTCTTATTTTAGAACTATGAATAATCAAAGTGAAAAAGATTTCTACGACTTTATTATAGCGGGAGCAGGTCCAGCGGGATTATCAGCTGGTATCGTCGCCGCTAGGAAAGGACATTCAGTTATGATATTAGAACGAGGGAATGTTGCTGGTCCTAAGCCTCGTGGGGAAGGGATGGGCTATTTTCCAGTGGTTGATGAAATTTTAGGTGAAAATTTCCTACCATCAATCGGGATTAAGTCAAATGGTGGACGAGTTTGGCATTCACCAAATGACGAGCATAATTTGACCACGTTTAAAGACTATCCTCACTACTTCTTTGAATGGCGTAAATTTATTGATAGATTTGTTGAAGTTTCCAATCAAGAGGGAGTTCGAATGAAATTCAACTGTGAAGTCATTGATTCTATAGAAGATGATGGAGTCTGTAAGGGTGTGAGATATCAAACTAATGGAAAAGTCAATGAGATTCGTGGAAAGATAATATTGGATTGTAGTGGGTATGAAGGAGTAATTGGTAAGCAATTTGGAGTGCCATATGAACTAATGCGATGTCCAATAGTCAAATGTCTTATTAGTAAGGCAAATTACACGCTTGAAAATACTCCAGATTTAAATTTTTACTTTATCGGAAATGGCGATTTGGAATATGCTCCTCAATTCCCCCCTGCTGTTGCTTACTTTTTCCCCTTAGATGGAGACCGTGCAGAAGTAGGTCTTATGTTGAGGATGGCTCAGGTACCAAATATGAAAACTGTTAAGATTCCAAATAATAATGAAATAATTAAAGCATGGCATAAGGTAAAATCATCTTATCCTGGATTTAACGAATACTTTAAAGGCGCTAATATTGATTATGAAGAGGTTACTAGTCTACCTAATGCAAAAATGGCTGAAAAGTTTGTTCCTCATCCTGGAGTTGTAATAATAGGAGATAGTGCTGGTTTTATTAATCCTTTTGGATCCTCTGGGCTATACTACTCGATGAAAATGGCAAAGTATTGGGTACAAATGCTTTCAGAAAAACTTGAAACTGTAGATTTATGGAACAAGCAAAGTATCGATGACTACCAAACACGATTTGAGGAATCCGAGTTATACCAAGAAGTAAAGGGCATGTATGATTTAATAGGGGCCTTTGAATACAAGATTTTTAATAGGTTACGGACTTCTGAAAAAATTAATAAGAAGTGGGACTATATAGAGAATCTTTTAAAGCAAGCTTGAACCTCATTCAATCTTTTTTATATTTTATGACAACAAAAAATGGGATTAGCTCATTGATACTTTTATTTTGTTTATGTAACCTTTCCTTTTTCCGAAATTTACACCTAGTATTAAACCAAGAATTCCTGATATAACATCAACCAGTAGAGTAATTATAAGAGCCTCAGTCACTGTTAGATTGAACTTTTTTATGATAAATAGCCCAACAAACACTAAAACACCAGCAACTAATGGTATGGCAACTAATGATATAATTAAAAGTTTTAATGAGATACTTTTCTCCTTATTTGTTCGAAGCAAGAATAGATCTATTAAAACGTGCTTACTGCCAACACTCCACATCCATAAAATTATTACAAGACTGGCTAAATAAATACCGATAGATAAATCGATAAAATAAATAGATCCATTAGCAATAACAGTTTCAGTATAGCTCTTAAGATTTATTATAAAATTTAAACCCAACACAATTATTGTCCACGGAATTAAATATTGCCAAAAAAGATGTCTTGTATATGCACTGGGCGAATTAGAACTTGATTGTAAGTTCTTAAAAGCAGTCACAAATGAATCGAGGTCCTTTTTAAGATGGCGCTTTATGAGTACAGTATTTAAGATGAATGTGATAACAAAGGCAATTATAATTGCTATTATATAATTAAGAAATTCTGGATTGATTAACCAAAAAACTAGCCATAATACAGATAAAGTCCCAATACTTAAAATGATTGCTTCAGGGGTTAATCTGCGCCAAGGACTTTTAAATTTTTCATTCTCGTTTACTGAATCTGACTCTTTTAATTTCCATTTTCCATTTATAAAGGCAATTTGAGAATCTTTTATTGCATTATATGGAACTATTAATGAGATATAGGTAATATATAAAATAATGAACCCAAAATTTGTAATCAATAAGTTATGGGTATTCCCTTTTCCAATAAGAACGTAATAAAGTAGACCAAATATAATAAGATTAATCAAGTTGGAGATAATATTTAATGCATTCACTTTTTTAATCCATTCTTGCATGCTTAATACTTCTTTAGCTTTTTTTCCTTTTTCATTCATCTTTTATTCTCAAACCTTTTTATATTATTTCATTTAACTTGCGTTTCTTGGTTGGGGAGAAATCTTAAAACTATATGCGGGAGAAACTTCAATTTTTTCTGGAAGTATTATTTTTAGATTCATTCCTTCTTGATACCATTCTAGTTTACCATTATATCCTAATAAATGAATGGTGGTATTTTCGTTAACGATTATCGAATTGATAGTAATAATTGTATTTAGCTTATTTAATACTATTGCATAGAGAATATCATCTTTCTGTGTATAACGTAAATTTAAATCATTCATTGTTTTCCCTTCTGCAATAATCCAAGGTCTTGTTCCAAATATGGCTTCTCCATTCACTTCAAGCCATTTTCCCAATCCAATTAATCTCTCCAATTGAAGTCTGGGAATTGTCCCATCGACCATTGGTCCTACATTTAATAAAAGATTTCCATTTTTGCTTACAATATCTACAAACAGGTAAATTAATTCATCAACCGATAAGTAATCGTTTTCAGTTTCAAATTTATTATATCCAAAAGAATTCCCAATTCCTCTACAAGTTTCCCACTTTTCTTCTAATATTTCTTTCGATTGAGTGTATTCGGGAGTTAAAAAATCATAATGTGGCGGTTTAAAGGCTATATTTTTTCCCTTTTTTAACATTCGTTTTCCGAACCAAGAAATTAAGGCTCCAGTTAATCTAGATTCAATCAATTTTCGAAAGGATGGAGAAGTTTGTATCCAACGATCATTTACAACTCCATCAGAGATTTTGTTATAAAAATACGAGAACAATTCATTAATATTTGTATTTGGAGGATATCCCATATCACTCCATAAAATGGAAGGCTCATAATCATCAATTAATTCGCGCCAATGATTATTAACGTATTCTGTGTATTCAGGATCGGTAGGACCATTAGTTAAAAATGTTTTTATATTTGTAACAGGAATCTCATTAAAGGACCAATCCCAACAACTACTATAATAAAAACCCATCTTTAAATCCCTACTTTTTATCGCCTTTGTGAGATCTCCTACAAGATTTCTCTTTGTCATATAATTTTTCTTTTTAGGATTAGGATATTTACTATGCCATAAAAGAAATCCGTCACCGTGTTTTGTTGTAAAAACTACATATTTTGCACCTATTTCTTTAAATATATCTGCCCATTTCTCTGGATCCCATTTTTCAATTTCCTTATTAAATATTGGAACAAAATCATCGTATTTAAAATCATCACCATAAACTTCATTATGATATTTATAGGTAGGACTTTCTTTAATCCTTAAAGAATTTAAATACCATTCTGCATAAGGATTATTTATAAAATGCTGTACTGGACCTTTCTTCATAGAATTTACTAAATCTGTTCCTGTAACAGCAAATGCTGGAACTGAAAATAAACCTAAATGAATAAAGATTCCTAATTTAGCATCATGAAACCAATTAGGAACTTCATGTGTTTTTACTGATTTTAATTCAGGTGTGAAAGTCAATTTTAAATCCTCATTATTATCGCTTAATAGAGCAAGCTAAATTTTAGTAAAGCTTTTTGAAAATGAATATTAATTTAGTAATTAATTTTATTAATTTTAGTGGAAAATTATTTAATTTTGCTGCACAGACTTGAATAATGCATCAACATTAGCGGGGTTCACATCTGGGAGAATAGCTTCGTGACTAGGAGATATTATCAATCCTGTTGGAAAAATGCGTTTTAATTCAAATACCTTTTCTCGGATTTGGTCAGGATTGCCAAAAACTAATAAATTCTGAGCATCAAGACCTCCACAAAAAGAAATTTTATCTCCATAATTACTTTTTAAAGATTTAACATCCATTTTAGCAGCTAAAGCTTGTATAGGGTGAATAGCATCGATTCCCAAATTAATTAAATCAGGGATAACATCAAATATTGAACCACAAGAATGATAAATGACTTTTAAACCATAACTTTTAGCTTGATCAATAATCTTTTTTGATCCTGGGAGGGCAAATTTTCTAATGTTTTCTGGAGAAACCATCAATCTCTTTTGTCCTCCGAAATCATTTCCAATAAGGACAGCATCTATTTTTCCCTTAGTTGCTTCGTAAAAAATTTTATTTGCCTTTAGATAAAATTCAACTATCTTTTCTGAAACAGCTTTTATTATTTCGGGATTCTTTAATATATTGATAAGAGCTCTCTCCATCCCGAAAGCAGAATACACGTCTTGAAAATGTGCTGACCACATAATCCCCAACACCGGATATTCTTCTGGAACATCTTCAATACGCTGCTTGCATTCTTCTGAATCCATATAATTTGATGGGTCAGGCCACTCAAAATCGTCCACTTTAGAAGGATCAGAATAATCTTCAAAAAATCCAGGTGCTGTTAAAGTTCTTTTTGAATAATTAATTGTACCTTTTTTAGCAAAATCAAACGCACATGCGATGTGATTATTAGGAGGATAATTATAAGGAACCTCTACATGCCAAATGTCATCATTAATTTTTAATTTTAAATCTACTAGATTCTTAACTTGAAAATACTTAAATAATCCTTCATAAGCTTCTTGAACTGGTATACCTAACCAACATGCGGGTCTATCTACAGATTTTCTCTCTAATGTAGCAAAAAATCTCTCTTTATGATTCATCTATTTTTATATCACTTATGTGTGCTTAAAAGTCATCCAGAAATTAATTTCATTAAAATAAAAGTTATTTTAAAACTTTCCTGCAATATTAAACATAAATATTAATTTAAGAAATCACGAATTAAATAAAAAAACATATGCAAAAAAAATGGGATAGTTATTAAAAATGAATGCTCGTGAAAGAGTTGTAAAGGCGATAAACCATGAAGAACCCGACATTATTCCGTCATATGAAGGTTCAATTGATAATTTAAGCATTATTAATTATTATGACGAAAGATATGGGATGGATGGCTTAGCAAATCTTCAGAAGCTTTTGTACTTTTTAACCTTCGGTAACAATAATTTATTAAATAAATTAATGCAATCTTTATCTCGAGGGAAAAAAGCAGCTAAAACAGCTGTAGAACCTGGAGTAAGACTATATAAAAAGATTGGTTTAGATCTTGTGCCTATTACTTTATGTATTCACCCATATAAATATTATAAAAATGGTTTTATAAGTGAATTTGGTCATCGTTTTGAATATAAGGAGAATCCTGCTGATAAAATGAATTTATTATATTATATGGGGGGATCCTTTGACAATTTTGAAGAATATGAAAAATTTCCTCTTCCAGATCCCGATGATCCATTAAGAGAAAACCTTTTTAAAGCAGCAGTGCAACTTGAAAAAGAGAATAAGGAAGAGATTTGTTGCGCTCCTGGGATAACTGGTATGATGGAAATGACTTGGGAAGGATTTGGTTTAGAAAGTTTCAGCAAACTTTTAACTAATAAAAAAAATGCTAAAAAAGTTTTTGACGATCGAGGTAAATTCTCTGTAGAGATGGTTAAACGCATAATTGAATGGGGCGGAACAGGACCAATGTTAATATTTGATGATTATGGATATAAAAAAGGGTTATTCATGAGCCCTCAAAATTATAGGGAATTTGTTATTCCATGGTTAAAAGAGATTTGTAAACAAGCACATAAAGGTGATTTACAAGTAATTCTGCATAGTTGTGGTGATATTTACCAAATTTTTGAGGATATTATTGAAGCTGGAGTCGATGCTGTTCATCCAATTGAACCGACTACTTCTAATCCTGAATATAATATTTTTAAACTCAATGAAAAATATGGCGATAAAATTACTTTCCTGGGAAATGTTTCACCTCAAGATCTTTCAGATAAAGACCCTCAAACTATCTTGGAATATGTTAAAAGCTTAATTAAGAATATTGCTCCAGGAGGTGGCTTTATTCTAAGCTCTGGTCATAGTATTAATCCAGCAATTAAGTTAGAAAACTTTCTTGCAATGAGAGAAGCATTACAAAAATATGGGAAATATCCTATAGTAGTTAATTAAAAAATAAAAATCTAATATATATAATTTTGAGTCAAATAGGTTTAGGAGTAATTTTGAGAACGTAGGCGGCAGAGTTCTTCAAATTAAATGGGATTGATATTTTTAATGTTCCATTCACTTGTTGCCAATTTAATAGCTCCTCATAACCCAATATTTTAATCTTAGAATCTTCCATAATTCGTAAATCGCATATGGTAATCTCATTCACATTTGAATCGGTTAAGAGATGAATATAAAGATTATTATCTTTTTGAGTAAATTTAATAGGGATTTTCTCAAGGGTTTCTCCTTCAGCCTTTAGCCACGGTCTAGTTTCAAAAATCGCTTCACCATTAACTTCTAACCATTTTCCAATCCCTAAGATTGCTTTCTTTTGCAATTCTGGTATTGAACCGTCCATTTTTGGTCCAACATTAATAAGAAGATTTCCATTCTTACATACAACATCAATTAGCAAATAAATTAACTCTTTTGGAGCCAAGTACTCATTTTCAGTTTCTATTTTATTATATCCGTAGGAATTTCCTATACCTCTTGTGCTCTCCCATTTATAATTAGTAATTTTGGGCATCTTTTCATATTCTGGAGTTATAAAATCCCAATGCCTTACTGTAGGATGTTTAAATTCAGATTTATGGGATTGTTTCCATCTATCATTTATAACCCCTTCAGGTAATTTATTATAAAAGTATGAGAAAATTTCATATACATTAGTATTAGGAGGATAACCAATATCATTCCATAAAATTATGGGTTCAAATTTATCTATAAGCTCATACCAATGATTATTAGCATAATTTGTGTACTGGATCGAATCTGGGCCGTTTGAAATAAATGATTTGCCATCAATTATGGGATTAGGGTTAAATGACCAATCCAATGCACCAGAATAATAAAAACCCATTTTTAAACCTCTCTTTTTTACGGCGTTAGTGAGTTCACTCACAATATTCCTACTAGCATGATATTTTTTTTTATTTGGGTTTTTGTAGTCGCTTGACCATAAAAGAAAGCCATCATGATGTTTTGTTACTAAAACAACATACTTTGCTCCAGCTTTTTTAAAGAGATCAGCCATTTCATCAGGATTCCATTTCTCAATTTCCTTATTAAAGATTGGAATAAATTCATCATAAGAAAAATTCGCTCCATAGGTTTGTTCATGAAATTTTTGTGTTGGACTTCCTTTTATCCTTAAAGAATTTAAATACCATTCGGCATAGGGATTATTTTTAAAATGCTCTTCAGGACCTCTCTTCATGGAATCTACTAAATTTATTCCAGTAATAGCAAATGCTGGTACAGAATATAATCCCCAATGAACAAAAATTCCAAATTTTGCATTATGAAACCAATCTGGGACCTCATGTTGCTTTAATGAAGCTTTTTCAGGAGTGTATTTCATATTTTTTTCAATCTCATTCTGTAAAAAATGTGCTATAACTTACCATATAAAGGACCAAAATTAGAACATGCTCTAAAATCTGCCCCTTCTAAGTTTTCAGTTCCAAAGCTGGTCCAAACACTTGGCCTGAATATCTTTTGGTTACGAATATTATGCATAAAAACTGGTATTCTTAACATTGATGCGAGAGTGATCAAGTCCGCCCCAATATGACCATAAGAGAGAACTCCATGATTGGCTCCCCAATTATTCATTACATCATATACAGTTGTAAATGCACCAACACCAGTTAATCTTGGAACAAACCAAGTAGTAGGCCAAGTATTATTAGTTCGATCATCTAATACTTTATGGATATTAAATGGGACATCAATCGCCCAACCCTCAGCTAATTGAAGCACTAATCCGATATTTTGAACGATATTAACTCTTGAAAGGGTCATTGGCATTTCCCCTCTTGTTAAAAAGTTTGAAGAAAATCCCCCTCCTCTAAAATATTCATAAATAACAGGGTCCCATTTTGAAGCGAGTAAACATCTCTTGACTTCTTCTTCTGTAATTAGCCAGAAGGGCTTTAATGCTGGTTTTCCCTCTATTTCTTGTTGTCCAGTACCATCCATCGTTGCAGAACCAGAATTAATAAGATGAATTATGCCTTTCTCTGCTTTCCCAGTTAACTTCATCCCAGTGACACGCTCTACTGCTTCTGGACTCCAAAAAGTTCTAACGTCGGCAAAAATCTGTGCGGTATTAGTTAACAAATGACTAAACAACATGGTGATTCCATTCAAAGCATCATTTTCGGTTGCCATCAGATAGGGTTGTCTGATTCCATTCCAATCAAATGAAGAGTTTAAAATAGTTTCCATGAAATCCCCATTCGGCATGAAATCAGTCCAATGGCGTTGTCCTTGAAATCCAGCAACTATAGCGTTATGTCCCAATGATTCTTCCCCATATCCCTTATTTTTTAATTCTGGATTACCTACCATGAGATCTCTACAAATCATCGCCATTTTTATCATAATATCCCACTCTTCATCTTTTTGTACTCTGCTTTTTTGAAATTCGGAAGGGTTTGTATCTATTCCTTCTTTACAATATTCTTTCACCCATTTGAAAGCTAAATTGAATTCATTTTTATCATATATTCCTTCATGAATTCTCCGAGAAATTTCTGACATATCCACATATTCATTTCTCATATCAAAATATTTCTGGAAATACTTTTCATCTATGATGGATCCAGCAATGCCCATTGAAACACTTCCTATTGATAAATATGATTTTCCTCTCATCCAAGCCACTGAAAGACCCGCCTTGGCAAATCGCAATAGTTTCTCTTTTACATCTTCAGGTATACTTGTATCATTTTCGTCCTGAACATCTTTTCCATAAATTCCAAATGCAGGTAACCCTTTTTGCGAATGAGCGGCTAAAACTGCTGCAAGATATACTGCACCTGGTCTTTCTGTACCATTAAATCCCCATATAGCTTTAGGAATAAAAGGATCCATATCCATAGTTTCTGTTCCATAACACCAACAAGGAGTGACGGTTATTGAAACACCTACATCTTCCTTTCGGAATTTTTGTGCACACTCTTCTGCTTGGGCAACACCACCAATCGTAGAATCTGATATCACGCATTTTACATTCATTCCATTAGGATATACTAAATGTGCACTTAGAAACTTAGCCACTGAATTTGCCATACCCATTGTTTGTTCTTCAAGCGATTCGCGAACTCCTTTTTCTCTTCCATCAATAGTAGGTCTGATACCAATTTTTGGGATAGCACCTTTTAACCTTTTCTTTCCAATGTGTTTCTCCATATATTTTACCTAAAATTATCAATGAATTAAGATTTAAAAAAGATAATTAAGAAATAATTAAAATTTTTATTACTAAATTGAAAAATCCTTCAAATTATTTTGTCCCAAACTTTACGAGTAATATTGTTAGGATCGTTTTCTACTTTTGGTTCCTGAGCCAATATCATTACTGCTCTTTTTTTTAAGTCATAGATTGGCCATTCAGGGATACCAGAATGAGAAGGAATTCCAGTTCTAGCAAAAGTTACCCACGTGTCCATCATCATCTTAGATAAATCCTTGGTCTTTGGTGTTTTAATAATCACCCCTTCAGTCATGTCTTCTCCTAAAGTACCAAATACGAAAGCCATTTCAAAAGTATGCAATGCGGCACCAAACTTAGGAGAATCATAATAGAAGATATAGTGATATATATTATTTTGGTGTTCAACGTGAGCTTCAAGTTGACGAAGAATTGGAATTCTAAACAAGGAATCTGATAATAAGAAATCCCAATATTTAAAATCGTTCTCGGGATAAATTAGTTTTGTTTCTGCTTTATAGATTTTTATTAATTCCTCTAATTTTTCTTCAGAAATTCCACTTTTTTTGAATTGGGATTTCATTAACTTCATTATCAACGATCGTTTAACTTGATTGGAATTTTTTAGAAGATCTGAGATCATTCCTAATTCTTCACTGTTATATCCGATTATTATTGGAACCTTAGCAGAATTTCCCTTCTTGATAATATCAATGGGCTGCTCGGGCATAACTTCTCCATCTACGAAAGGTCTGAATGGATTATCTTTTAGATCGAAAACAGTGCCTGCAATCTTCTTTTGAACTTTAATCAGCTTTGTTAGCTCTATTTTTTTTAAGGTGTTAATATCATTTAATTTCAAACCTAATTTTTTCATAAACTTTTTCGCACCATTCCTAGCACTCTCTGCATCAAAATCTCGGGGGTTTGTTGCTCCACTCTCGATTATTGCTTTTTGATATAGTTCTTGAGCTAATGGAATAGTGAGTAAAATCCCTACAGACATTCCACCTGCGGACTCTCCAAAAATTGTAATGTTCTTCGGATCTCCCCCAAATTTTGCAATATTGTTTTGTACCCATTCTAAAGCTGCAACTTGATCTAAGATTCCTATATTTGGAGGTATTCCAGGTAAATTCAGAAACCCTAATGCTCCTAAGCGATAATTAAAACTCACTATAACAACATTGCCATATTCTGCTAACTTAGAACCATTGAATCTCTCTCTTGAACCTGCACCAATTACGAAACCACCTCCATGAATCCAAAACATGACGGGTCGCTGCCTATTATCTGCTTGAGGAGTCCAAATATTAAGATAAAGACAATCTTCATTTTCTTCTTGTTTTATTGGGCTTTCATCGATATAATTTTGGGGTGCAATAGAACTGAAATTAGTAGCATCTTTTATATCATCCCAAGGATCCATCGGTT